>BFBZ01002466.1_pt1 | contig 10050 bp, 9 predicted proteins | sample 1888401 | NCBI WGS metagenome assembly BFBZ01 (sample SAMD00112614, study PRJDB3348) | symbiont metagenome | host: Chara braunii | reverse complement strand
AGCACATTCGACGGCACTGCCCTTTCCGTCTTGGCCGGGCTTGTCCCGGCCATCCACGCATTGCCCTTTGTCGCTGAAAATTTGGGTCGCTGAAAACGCGGGTCGCTGAAGACGTGGATGGCCGGGACAAGCCCGGCCAGGACGCCGTTTGAGTCAACCGCCGGGTGGCCCCAGTCCCTCGCCAGGCTCGGCAAGGATGAACGCAAGACGAGCCATTTTGCTTCAATTCGAGCCGATCACGCTCGAAGCCCGCATCCCGCCTGCGCCATCGCCTCGTTCGGGCGGCCTTTGTCAGGCCGCCTTGGCCAGCCCGCGCTTGACCAGCAAGGCCTGCGGGTCGGGTTCGCGACCACGGAAGGCGACATAGGCCTCCAGGGGATCGCGGATATTGCCGGCCGAATAGACGAAATCGCCGAGCCGTTGCGCCAGGGCCTTGTCGAAAACATCGCCCTTTTCCTCGAAGGCGGCGAAGCCGTCGGCATCGAGCACTTCCGACCACATGTAGCTGTAATAGCCGGCCGAATAGCCGTCGCCCGAGAACACATGGGCGAAATGCGGCGTGCGGTGACGCATCACCATGCCTTCTGGCATGCCGATGCGCGCAAGCTCCTCGCGCTCGAAGGCGGCCGGATCGAGGCCCGTCGCGTCGTCGAGCGAATGGAAGGCCATGTCGACCAGGGCCGAGGAGGTATATTCGACCGTGGCGAAACCCTGGTTGAAATTGCGCGCGGCGATCAGCCGATCGATCAGTTCCACCGGCATGGCCGCGCCGGTCTCGGCATGCACGGCAAAGCGTGACAGCACTTCCGGGCGCGCCAGCCAGTGTTCGTAGAGCTGCGAGGGAAACTCGACGAAGTCACGCGCGACCGACGTGCCCGACAGCAGCGGATAGGTGACGTCGGACAGGAGGCCGTGCAGCCCATGGCCGAATTCATGGAACAGGGTGCGGGCATCGTCGAAGGACAGCAGCGCCGGCTTGCCCTCCGGCGGCTTGGCGAAATTCATCACATTGACGATGATCGGATGAATGTCGCCGGACAATTTCTCCTGGCTGCGGAATGCGCTCATCCAGGCGCCTGAGCGCTTGGTCGGCCGCGCGAAATAATCGCCCAGGAACAGCCCCACCGGCTTGCCGTCGCGCGACACCTCATAGGCCCGGACATCCGGGTGGTAGACCGGCACGTCGAGACGACGCTTGAAGGTGACGCCGAACAGACGGGTGGCGACGTCGAAGGCCGCCTCGATCATCCGGTCGAGCTGGAAATAGGGCTTCAGCGCGGCCTCATCGAGCGCATGGCGCTGCTGGCGCACCTTCTCGGCATAAAAACGCCAGTCCCAGGGTTCGATCCGCTCGTTCATGCCCTCGGCGCGCGCGACTTCGGCAAGCGCCTCGCGTTCCTCGCCGGCGCGCTGCCTGGCGGGGCCCCAGACCCGATCGAGCAGCGCACGCACCGAATCCGGCGTCTTGGCCATGGTGTCGTCGAGCTTGAAGGCGGCGAAGGTCGGATAACCCAGCAGCTTGGCGCGTTCGATGCGCAGCGCCACGGTCTCCGCGACGATCGCGGTATTGTCGGTCGCCCCGCCCATCTCACCGCGCTTGACCCAGGCCTTGAACACCTTTTCGCGCAGGTCGCGACGCGGCGAAACGGTGAGGAACGGCTCGACCATCGAACGGCCGAGCGTCATGACGGCACCGTCGAGACCGCGATCGCTCGCCGCCTGATGCAAGGCGGAAACGAGGTAATCCGGCAAGCCCTGGAGATCGGCCTCGGTGAGCTGCAAGGTCCAGGTCGCCTCGTCCTTCAGCACGTTCTGGGCGAACTGGGTGCCAAGCGTGGCGAGCCGCTCGGTGACGGCGCGCATGCGCTCCTTGGCCGCGTCATCGAGCTCGGCACCGGAGCGGACGAAGTTCTTGTGGGTTTTTTCCAGAACGCGCATCTGCTCGGCGCTGAGGCCGAGGCCGTCGCGCGCATCGTGCAGCGCCTTGACGCGGGCGAACAGCCGGACGTCGAGGCTGATGGCATTGCCGTGCTGGGCCAGGATCGGCGCCATGTCGCGCTGGATCGCCTGGATCGCCTCATCGGCATCGGAGGAGGCGATGTTGAAGAACACGCCGCAGAGCCGGTCGAGCGCATGGCCGGCCTTCTCCAGGGCGTCGATCGTATTGGCGAAGGTCGGCGTTGCGGCCTGGGTCGCGATCGCCTCGATCTCGGCGCGGTGTTCGGCGAGCGCGCGGTCGAAGGCCGGTCGATAATCCGCGATGGCGATCTCGCCGAAGGGGGCGATGCCGAAAGGCGTGGTCCAGGACCGGAAGAAGGGATTGGCGGAGGCAGGCTGGCTTGGCTGGGTCATGCGGCCAATGTGGCGGCCCGGGATTGATTGCTCAAGACCCCCGATCGCCCGGGGGCACCGCCGACGGCGGCCCCCGTGGCTCGGGGCCGCCGTCGGCGCGGTCAGGCGATAGATCAGAGAATTGTCGCACCGAAATTGGTCTTCGGATCCATGTCCGGCGTCAGCTTGCCGGTCGGTTCGGCTGCCCAGCCACCGGTCCGCTTCAGCCATTTGCCCGATCCGGCCGTTGCGGCAAGCGCGCCCTTGGCGACCACGTCGCGGCCGCGCACCAGCACATGCTCCGGCCAGCCCTTGACGGTGCGCCCGGCAAAGGGCGTGAAACCGGTCCGGTCATGCATCAGCTCGTCGGTAATGGTCACCGATTTTTCCGGGTCCCAGAGGACGATGTCGGCATCCATGCCCGGCGCGATCGCGCCCTTGTTCGGCAGGTTGTAGATCGAGGCCGGCGCGGTGGCGGTCAGGTTGACGAAGGCCTCGAGCCCTCGCCCGTCGAATTCCGGCCGGCCCTTAGATACCATGGCGTCGAACATCAGCGGCAGGCGCACCTCCAGGCCCGGCAGGCCATTGGCGATCTGCTTGAAATTCGAGTTCGGCCCGGCCGCCAGCTTGCCCGTCTCGTCGAACCGGTAGGGCGCGTGATCGGAGGTGACCGTCTGGATGTCGCCAAGCGCCAGCGCGCGCCACAGCGCCTCCTGGTCGGCGGCGTCGCGCGGCGGCGGCGAGCACATCCACTTGGCGCCCTCGAGGCCCGGCTTGTCGAGGTCGTGCCTGGTCATGAACAGATATTGCGGGCAGGTCTCGGCGAAGACCTTCAGGCCCTGGCCGCGCGCCTGGCGGATGACCTCGATGCCTTCGGTGGTCGACACGTGGAAGATCATGATCGGCTGGTCGATCAGGGCGGCCGCCGTGATCAGCCGGGTGAAGGCCTCTGCCTCGGAGCCGCGCGGATGGCTGATCGCGTGGTATTTCGGCGCGGTGTAACCCTTGGCGACCAGCCGCTTTCCCATCCAGGAGATCATGCCGTGGTTCTCGGCATGCACGCAGACCATGGCGCGGTTCTCGCGCGCGGCCAGCAAGACGTCGAGCAGCGGCTCGTCATCGACCTTGATCAGGTCATAGGTCATGAACACCTTGACCGAGGCATGGCCCTCCTGGATCAGCGCCGGCAGGTCGGTCTCGATGGTCTTCCGGTCGGGATTGGCGACGATCATGTGAAAGGCGTAGTCGATCAGCGCGCCGCGCTCGGCGAGCGCGGAATAGTCATCGACCACTTTCCTCAGATCGAGCCCGCGATGCTGGGCCGCGAACGAGATCACCGTGGTGTTGCCGCCAAAGGCCGCCGAGGTCGTGGCGCTCTCGAAGGTATCGGCATTGAGCAGTCCACCCGCCGAGACCTGCTCGATATGGGTGTGGGTGTCGATGCCGCCGGGCAGGACGAGCTTGCCGGTGGCGTCGATCTCGCGGGCGCCCGGCGGCAGATCCAGGCCGAGAGCGACGATGGTTTCGCCCTTGACCGCAACGTCGGCCTTGAAGCGGCCGGTCGCGGTGGCAACGGTGCCGCCGCGAATGACGAGGTCATAGAGGGAAGCGGGCATGTCTTTCTCCGACTGGACGGGGTTCCGGTTCGGCCCGACAATAGACACGCGATCAGCCCGAGCGGAACTCCATGACACGCAGACCCCGTATCCTCGTCATCAATCCCAATTCCAACGAGGCCGTCACCGAGGGCCTGCGCCAGGCGGTCAAGCCGCTGAGCTATGCCGAAGGGCCGGAGATCGTCTGCACGACGCTCGCCGAGGGGCCGTTCGGCATCGAGACGCAGGAACATGTCGACAGCATCGCCATCCCGCTCCGGCGCAAGATCGAAGCCACCAATGACGCCGACGCCTTCGTCATCGCCTGCTATTCCGACCCGGGCATTCATGTGGCGCGGGAGGGCACCAGCCGGCCGGTGTTCGGCATCGCCGAGAGCGGCGTGCTGGCGGCGCTGTCGCGGGCCGAGCGCTTCGGCGTGATCGCCATCAAGAGCCGGTCGATCCCGCGGCACCTGCGCTACCTCAGGCAGATGGCGCTGATGGACCGGCTGGCCGGCGAACGGGCCCTGGAAATGTCGGTCGCCGAGACTGCCACCGGCGACAAGACGCTCGACCGGATGATCGAGGTCGGGCGTCAGTTGAAGGACCTGGACGGCGCCGGCGTGATCGTCATGGGCTGCGCCGGCATGGCCCGGCACCGCAAGCCGCTCGAAGCGGCGCTGGGTATTCCCGTGATCGATCCGACCCAGGCCGCCGTCACCATGGCGATCGGCACGCTGGCGGTCGGCTGACGTAGGGCGTGTGGTCAGGCGGCGAAATCGCTGGCCTTCAGGATGATGCCGCTGGTGCGCGCCGAGGACCGCACGGCGCGCTCGGTCACCAGGGTCTCGACAAAGGCCTGGTAGGATTTGTGGTCGGCCTCGCCGAGATCGCGCCAGCCCTTCAGATAGGGCTGCGGCACCAGGCCGGCCTGGTTGGCCGTCACCGCCGTGCAGCTTGCCAAAAGCGGCCGGTACTTGTCGAAATCGGCTTCGACCAGGTGAGTCGCCTCATCCAGCACATCGACGACACGGCGAGCGACCTGCGGCCGCTCGCGGACGAATTTGGCGTTGAGCAGCGACACGCCGGCAAAGAACGGATCGGCGATCGAGGTCGCGCAGAGATTGCTCATGACGCGCTTGGCGGTGCCGCCGGCAACCGCGAGCGAGACGGTCGGCTCGACCGACAGAACCGCCTCGACCGTTCCCGAGACGAGCGCCTGAGCGTGCAGGCTGGCCGCCAGTTCGACGAAACGGACGTCACGGTCCGGATCGAGCCCGGCACGGCGGATCATGTGGCGGGCAATGGTGCGCCATGAGGCACCCGGCAGATGCCCGAACGACCGGTCGCGCATGTCCTTGAGCGCGGCGATCGGCGAATTGCCGAGTGTGATCAGGCCGTCGGCGATACGATTCAAGGCATTGCTGCCGCCTTGCAGGCCGGAAAGCTTGAGATTGCCGGGGGCATTGGCTTCGGCAATGGTCGAGAGGCCGGCGGAGGCGCCCGGCGCGCTGCAATCGGCGCGGCCGGCGACCAGCGTCTCGACGAGGTGGGCCTGGGCTTGCAGGCGGATCACTTCAATGTCCAGGCCGGCCTTGTCGAACAGGCCCTCCTGACGGGCGACGACAAAAGGCATGGACTGAAGGACCGGCATCCAGGCGAGCGTCACCCGGTCACGCGCGACCTGGCCGAGCGCCGGCGCGGGCAAGGCAGCCGCGAGCGCCAACAGGCCTGCGCCTTTCAGGAAATCGCGACGTCCGGACTGCTTGTTCAAGACCTTGTCCCTCATACGCGGCCCATCAAGGCCGACATTGGTGGCCCGATATCAGAGCAACCATTGCAGCAGCATGAATGAGCCAGCGGCGGAGCCCTCGCCCGAATTTCTCACACAGGCAAAGGCCCGGGTGAGAAATTCGGGCTGGCTTGACCGATCCGGATTTTAACAGACCTGCCTTGCAGAAGGCTGATAGGGCCCGCCGATGCCAGACGCCGGCAGAAGCGCCAGCCCGGGCGCCCGCCGGCCGGTTCTCAAGCCGCCGGCAGATGATCCGCGATGGCGCCCCGGACGGCCCGCAAGACGGCAAGGGCGTTCGGCGTATCCGAATGGATGCAGATCGAATCGGCACGGACGGCGATGTCACGGCCGCCCTGAGACGCAACCTTGCCCTCGGTGATCGCGCGCAACGAGCGCGCCGCCGCCCGTTCCGGGTCGATCGCGCCGCGTGAACGGACGATCACCAGATGGCCGCTGTCGGCATAGTCGAGGTCGGCGTAGAATTCCGAAACGAGCCGGTGCCCGCGGCTCCGGTAGACCGTCTCGTGCAGGGTCCCCGCCATTCCCAGCAAAGGCACCCGGAAGACGTCCGCGGCGTCCGAGATCGCCTGCGCGACATGGTCCTGGGTGGCGGCCATGCCATAGAGCGCGCCATGCGGCTTGATATGGTTGAGGCTCATGCCCTCGGCGTCGAGGAAGCCTTTCAGCGCGCCGATCTGGTAGATGATGCAATTGGCCAGTTCGTCCCGGCTCATCGTCATTTCGCGCCGGCCGAAGCCCTGCAGGTCGGGCAAGGAGGGATGCGCGCCGACGCGGATGCCGTGCCGACGCGCCAATCGCACGGTGCGGCGCATGTGGTTGAAGTCCGAGGCATGGAAACCGCAGGCGACATTGGCGACCGAAATCAGCGGCATCAGCGCTTCGTCGTCGCCCATGCTGTAAAGGCCGAAGCCTTCACCCATGTCGCAGTTGATCTCCGCCATGCCCTGCCTCCACTGCCTGAATTGCGCCATCCGGCCCGCGGCGCCTGAAACGGCGTGAACCCGAGCGAAACCCAGGATTGCGCGGCGCGGCGTCGATGTGAAACGCTAAATTCCTCTCATGGCAGTCCGTTTGCGAATATTGAGCAGGTCGCAGCCGATCAAAAATCACCGGCCCGTGTCGTTCGGCCACGGACGGCCCCATTGACGCCGGACTCCGGGCGTCCGAGTCTCCCCCCATGCTGACCTACATCGTCCGCCGCATCCTCCTGATGATCCCGACCCTGCTCGGGATCATGCTCGTGTCCTTCCTGGTCATCCAGTTCGCGCCCGGCGGACCGGTCGAGCGGGTCATCGCCCAGCTCACCGGCAATGACGTCTCGGCGTCCCAGCGCATATCGGGCGGCGGCGCCGACGCGGCGCGCCAGGCCGCCTCGACCGCGGCGGAGGCGGCCGCCAGCCGCTATCGCGGCGCCCAGGGGCTCGACCCGCAGTTCATCGCCCAGCTTGAAAAGCAGTTCGGCTTCGACAAGCCGGCGCATGAGCGCTTCTTCCTGATGCTGAAGAATTACGCCACCTTCGATTTCGGCAAGAGCTATTTCCGCGATGTCTCGGTGATCAGCCTGATCAAGGAAAAGCTGCCGGTATCGATCTCGCTCGGGCTCTGGCTGACCCTGCTGACCTATGCCATTTCGATCCCGCTCGGCATTCGCAAGGCAGTTTCCGACGGCTCGCGCTTCGACGTCTGGACCTCGGCGGTGATCATCGTCGGCTATGCGATTCCGGGCTTCCTGTTCGCGATCCTTTTGATCGTGCTGTTCGCCGGCGGCTCGTTCCTCGACTGGTTTCCGCTGCGCGGCCTGCATTCCGACAATTACGCGGATATGAGCCTGATCCAGAAAGCTCTCGACTATGCTTGGCACCTGGCCTTGCCCTTGACCGCCATGGCGCTCGGCGCCTTCGCCACCATGACGCTGCTGACCAAGAACTCGTTCCTCGACGAGATCCGCAAGCAATATGTCATGACCGCGCGGGCGAAGGGGCTGGACGACCGGCAGGTGCTCTACGGCCATGTCTTCCGCAACGCCATGCTGATCATCATCGCGGGCTTTCCCGGCGCCTTCGTCCATGCCTTCTTCACCGGCTCGCTGTTGATCGAGACCATCTTCTCGCTCGACGGCCTGGGGCTGCTCGGTTTCGAAAGCGTGCTCAACCGCGACTATCCGGTGGTTTTCGCCACCCTGTTCATCTTCTCGCTGGTCGGACTGGTGGTGAACCTGATCTCCGATCTCATGTACACCTGGGTCGATCCGCGCATCGACTTCGAGGCGCGCGAGGTCTGATGATGGATGCGATCGCCCGGACCGCCGAGACGCCGCCCGAGACCTTGCCGAAGACCGGTCGGCTGTCGCCGCTGAACCAGCGGCGCCTCGCCAATTTCAAGGCCAATGGCCGTGGATTCTGGAGTTTCCGGATCTTCATGGTGCTGTTCGTGGTGACGCTGTTCGCCGAACTCATCGCCAATGACCGGCCGATCTATGTGAACCTCGAAGGCCAGCATTTCTTCCCGGTCCTGTTCGACTATTCGGAAAAGGCGCTGGGCGGCGAATTCGAGACGCCGGCCGATTACAAGGACGCCTTCCTGCTCGACCATTTCGAGGAGAAGAAGGCCTTCCTGATCTGGCCGCTGGTGCGCAACAACGCCTCCTCCACGGTCAAGGACCCGGTCACCCCCTTCCCCTCGGCCCCGACCTGGATGCAGCGCGACAAGCTGCCGGACTGCGCCGCCGCCGAACGCCTGCCGCGTGGCCAGCGACCGGCCGGCTCCAGCTATTGCGCGCTCGGCAACTGGAACTGGCTCGGCACCGACGACCAGGGCCGCGACGTGGTCGCCCGGGTCATCTACGGCTTCCGCATCTCCGTGCTGTTCGGCCTGACGCTGACCATCATCTCCTCGCTGGTCGGGGTCGCCGCCGGCGCCGTGCAGGGCTATTTCGGCGGCTGGACCGACCTCCTGTTCCAGCGCTTCATCGAGATCTGGACGGCGATCCCCTCGCTCTACCTGCTCCTGATCATCTCCTCGGTGCTCGCGCCGAGCTTCTTCGTCCTGCTCGGCATCCTCATGCTGTTCTCCTGGGTCTCGCTGGTCGGCGTGGTCAGGGCCGAGTTCCTGCGCGCCCGCAATTTCGAATATGTCAACGCGGCGCGCGCGCTCGGCGTCTCGTCGCGCACCATCATGACGCGTCACCTGCTGCCCAATGCCATGGTCGCGACCGTCACCTTCCTGCCCTTCGTCCTGTCGGGCAGCGTGATGACGCTGACCGCCCTCGACTTCCTCGGCTTCGGCCTGCCGGTCGGCTCGCCGTCGCTCGGCGAATTGCTGCAACAGGGGAAGTCCAACCTGCAGGCGCCCTGGCTGGCGCTGACCGCCTTCGTCACCGTCGCCATCATGCTGTCGCTGCTGATCTTCGTCGGCGAAGCCGTGCGCGACGCCTTCGACCCGCGCAAAACCTTCACATGAGCCAGAAGCAGGATCAGCCGATGAACGGGGAGATCAGAAAGACCGTGACGGTGCGGGACCTGCCGGAGGCGCTTCGCGACGGCTTCGACCCGCGCCGCCCGGTCGAGCTGATCCAGCGCAAGGCCCCGGCCCAGTCCGCCTCGGAACGGCTGCGGGCCAGGATGGCCGGGCTCGATTTCAAGCGCCTGCGCTCGCCGGCCGAAGCGGTCGAGCGGGTCAGGCGTATTCGTGACGGCGGGCCGATCTGACGTGGCGCCATCGGTCTATCTCGACGCGAATTTCTTCATCCGGCTGTTCGAGAGCGCGACGGTGAGCATATCGGCGCATGATCGGCTGTGGGACATCATCGAAACCGGCCGCGTCCGGGCGGTGACCAGCTGGCTGACCTATGGCGAAGTGCTGGTTCAGCCGTTGCGCGACGACAGCGAAGGCCTGGTGCTGGCCTATGAGGACCTTTTCGCCGGCCGCATGCTGCCGCTCGCCTGCGTCGGCGTGTCCGAACAAATCCTTCGCGCCTCGGCCGTCCTGCGGGCACGATGGCCGGCGCTGAAACTGCCCGACACGATCCATCTCGCCACCGCGGAGGCCGCCGGCTGCACGGCCTTCGTTTCCGGCGACCGAAAGCTTGGAGTGCTTGACCACGTGAGCTTCCTCGACCCGGACTCCCGCCATGACCTCGACCGCTTTCTGACGGCGCTGCCATGACCGATCACACCGCCGATGATACCTCCGCTCCCGCGCCCGACATGCCGCTGTTGTCGGTCCGCGATCTCTCGGTGGCGTTTCGCCAGATGGGCAAGGAAGCGCTCGCCGTCGATCGCATTTCCTTCGACCTGCGCAAGGGCGAAA
>BFBZ01001315.1_pt2 | contig 10050 bp, 8 predicted proteins | sample 1888401 | NCBI WGS metagenome assembly BFBZ01 (sample SAMD00112614, study PRJDB3348) | symbiont metagenome | host: Chara braunii | reverse complement strand
CCGAACGGCAAGCTGCTGCACAATCCGGGCGAGAACGAGCTTGCCCGCTGTGTCGGCCTGTTGCGGCCCGTCGACGCCAGCAAGGTCTATGACGTGGCGATCGTCGGCGCCGGGCCGGCGGGGCTGGCGGCCGCGGTCTATGCGGGCTCGGAAGGGCTGTCGACGATCGTGCTCGACTGCCGCGCCTTCGGCGGGCAGGCCGGCGCGTCCTCGCGCATCGAAAACTATCTCGGCTTCCCCACCGGCATTTCGGGCATGGCGCTGATGGCGCGCGCCTTCAACCAGGCGCAGAAGTTCGGCGTCGAAATGGTGATCCCCGACGAGGCCAAGCTGCTCGGCGCCGCCGGCGACGGCGCCCGCTACCAGCTCGATGTCGGCGACGGCGAGACCGTGCGGGCGCGCACGGTGGTGATCGCCAGCGGAGCGCGCTACCGTCGGCTCGACATCGACAATCTCGCGCAGTTCGAGGGCACCTCGGTGCATTACTGGGCCTCGCCTATCGAGGCGCGGCTTTGCCGCGACCAGGAGGTCGCGCTGGTCGGCGCCGGCAATTCCGCCGGCCAGGCGGCCGTCTATCTGGCCAGCAATGTGCGGAAGGTGACGCTGCTGGCGCGCCGCGACAGCCTCGATGCAACCATGTCGCGCTACCTGGTCGAGCGCATCGAGGCGCAGCCGAACATCGAGGTGCTGACCGAAACGGAGATCGCGGCACTGGAAGGCCATGAGGGCAATCTCGAAGCGCTGCGCTGGCGCAACCGGGCGACCGGCTTGGAAACGACGCGCCCCATCCGCCATCTGTTCCTGTTCATCGGCGCCGATCCGAACACGGACTGGCTAGCCAACTGCGAGGTGGCGCTCGACGCCAAGGGTTTTGTCCGCACCGGGCCGGACGTGGCGTCGGGACATGGGCTGATGGAGACGAGCCGCAGCGGCGTCTTCGCCATCGGCGACGTTCGCTGCGGCTCGACCAAGCGGGTCGCCGCCGCCGTCGGCGAAGGCGCGCAGGTGGTCGCGGCATTGCATGCCTATCTGGCGCGGAACGGCGGCCGCGCCGTTGAGGGCAAATAGAGCGAAATAGTTGGAGTCGAACCGGCGAGGACCCTGATGGACGAATGCGGGCATACGAAAGACATCTACGACGTCACGCCGAGCGCGCTCGGCTGCGAGGAATGCCTGAAGAGCGGGTCCTGGTGGGTGCATCTCAGGCTTTGCCGCACATGCGGCCATGTCGGCTGCTGCGACGACTCGCCCAACCGCCACGCCACCAGGCATTTTCACGCGACCGGCCATCCGGTCATCGAGGGCTACGACCCGCCGGAAGGCTGGGGCTGGTGCTATGTCGACGAGGTCTTCATCGACCTGGGCGACCGCACCACACCGCAGAACGGCCCGATCCCGAAGTTTGTTTGAGATTCGGTGGAAGGCCGATCGTTCTGCGTTTTCCGCACGCAGGCCGCCATGCCATTATTTCACCGAGCTGGTGACAGTCCGGTCGATGCCGTCGGGGACGGATTTGCGTTCGTTGCCGGCGATGACGCCGACGATCAGCAGGCTGAGCAGGATCGGCACAAACAGAATGGCAACACGGGCCTGGACGTAGAGAATGGCGCGCCATTCGTTGCGCTTTTCGGGGCTGTCGTTCATCGTCCTCACTCTGTCATGCCTCCCCGGGGCCCGACATAGTAGCGAAGCGTTAAACAACCCCTTCCGATTCCGTTAACGACGGATTTGGAACGGCCCGCAAACCGGCAATCAGACGGCCGGCAATGCAAACAGCCTGCCGCCGGCCGGCACGACATCGTCGATGCCGGCGAGCCGCAGGCAATGCCAGGCCATGGCGTGGTTCGAGGAGGTGACGGGAATGCCGATGCGCTGTTCCAGCCCGGCAACCGCCTCGGCGACACGCAGGCTGGTGCAGGAGATGAAGATCGCGTCCACGCCCGGTGCCGTGGCCATTTTCTCGGCCGCGGCCTCGATCGAGGCGAGCGAAATGCGGGCAGCCTCGCGATCGTCGCGCCTGTCGAAGGTGGCGACGGCGGCGATATGCAGGCCGCGGCCGGTAAAATAGCGGACGAGGCCCAGGTTGATTTCCGGTGCGTAGGGCGTGAGCAGGCCGATGCCCTTGGCGCCCAGCGCCTTGAACGCTGCGAGCGCCCCAGTGACCGGTGTGGTGCAGGCCACTCCCGGCCGGGCCTTCCTGATCTCGGCGAACACGGCGTCCTCGCCGAGCGTCATCGTCGCCGAGGTGCAGCCGAAGCCGACGACATCGAGCGGGATGCTGGGCAGGATGAGGTCGACCGTCGGCGCGATCCTCGGGCCGATKGCGCGCAGCGTSTCCGGCGTGATGTCGTTGTCGTTGAAGAGGCGGGCCTCGTAGAAGGCGACGCCCGGAATGCGCACCAGCGCGCGRAACTCATGYTCCAGCGTCTGGTCGGTGGCAAGGATCGCAAGCCCGATCGCCGCGCGCGAGGCAAGGCCGCCGTCRAGCTCGGACGGCARCACGCCSAGGTCGAYYGGCTTSGGRTCCACYGGTTCSGMRGAMTGAAGGCGGGTAGCGGCCGCGCTGACAGACATGGCATTCCCTTTCTTCTTGCCGRTCCSRTYGGGACCGGCGCATTCAGTTCAAAAGACCATCCATGGAGATGGCCGGYKTTCGGCCGGCGATGAGGTCGGCGGTGATGCGGGCCGAGCCGTGCGACATGGTCCAGCCGATATGGCCGTGCCCGGTGTTGAGGTARAGATTGCGCAGGCGCCGCCGGCCGAACTCAGGCAGGTTGTTCGGGGTCATCGGCCTCAGGCCCGCCCACATTTCGGCGCGGCCGTAATCGGCGCCTTCCGGATAGAGCTCCTCGGTCACGCCCTTCATGAAGGTGAAATCGGCCGGCTTGTGCCTGGTGTCGTAGCCGGCGAATTCCGCCGTGGCGGTGACGCGGATACGGTCGCCGAAGCGCGAGATGGCGACCAGGTTGTGCTCGTCGACCGAGGCGATGGTCGGCGGCGCCGGCCGGTTGCCGACAGGAATGGTCAGCGAATAGCCCTTGATCGGATAGATCGGCAGGCTGATGCCGACGGTGCTTGCGATCAGCGGGCTGTATGAGCCAAGCGCCAGCACATAGGCATCGCCCTTGAAAGCGCCGCTGTCGGTCCGCACCTGGGTGACACCGTCGCCTGAGGTTTCGATGCCAGTGATGGTGGTGCCCGTGTGGATCATGCCGCCGCGCTCGACAACCTTGGCGGCCAGGGCACGGGTGAACTTCGCCGGGTCGCCGGTCTCGTCGGTCGGGCAATAGATGGCTCCGGCGATCCGGTCCCTGGCCGATGCCAGCGCCGGATCGAGCGCGACGACGCCGTCGCGGTCGAGCACCTTGATCTCCTGCCCGTCGGACTCCAGCAGCTTCATGTGCTCGACGCCCTTGTCGAGCGCCTGCTGGCTGCGGTGGAAATAGACGATGCCGCGCCCGTTGCGGTCGTAGTCGATCTGCTCGTCGGCGACGACCTCGTGCAGGACGGATTGCGAATAGGCGGCAAGCCGATGCTTGAGCAGCGTGTTGCGCCTGGCCTTCTGCGCTGTGCATTCCATCAGGAACAGCCACGACCAGCTGTAGAGCCTGGGATCGGCCGACAGCTTGAAGCGCAGCGCCTGGTCCTTCAGCACCAGCGATTTCAACAGGATCATCGGCGCCTTGGGCGACGACCAGACGAAGGAATGGCCGGGCGCGATCATGCCGGCATTGCCCCAGCTGGTCTCAGCGGCGACAAGCGGCTGGCGCTCGAGGATGACGACCTCGTGCCCGTCCTTCTGCAGTTGATAGGCGGTGGTGACGCCGACGACACCGCCGCCCAACACGATCACGCGCATGGCGCCTCCCGAGATCGCAAGCCGGCACAGTTTAGAGTGTGGATTGCGGTCTGCAATGGCACACATACCGAGATGTCAGCGGGACAGCGCCCCCCTCTGGCCTGCCGGCCATCTCCCCCACGAGGGGGGAGATCAGCCGTCATTGCGGCTTTCGCCAATCGCCGACGTTGCAGGAAGAGTGCCATCGCAGAAGCTGCCAATCTCCCCCCAAGTGGGGGAGATGTCCGGCAGGACAGAGGGGGGCGCGAAGGATCGCGACGTGCGGCGATTGGCGGGCTAGATCGCCAGCGCCTGCTCCAGATCCGCGATCAGGTCATCGCCATCCTCGATCCCGCAGGACAGCCGCACCAGCGAATCCGATATCCCGATCGCCCCGCGCTTTTCGGCGGGGATCGAGCCATGCGTCATCAATGCCGGATGCTCGATCAGGCTTTCGACACCGCCGAGGCTCTCGGCCAGGGTGAAGAGCTGCGTGCGTTCGAGGAATCGCTTGGTGCCGGCAAGGTCGCGGTCGAGATCGACCGAGATCATGCCGCCGAAGGCGTGCATCTGGCGCCTGGCGATCTCGTGCTGCGGGTGGCTGGCAAGCCCCGGATAGATGACGCGGCGCACGTCCCGACGGCCTTCCAGCCACTTCGCGATCTTCAGGCCGTTCGCCGAATGGCGTTCCATCCTGAGCGCCAGGGTCTTGAGGCCGCGCAGCGCTAAAAAACTGTCGAACGGGCCGGAGATGGCGCCCACCGCGTTCTGCAGGAATTTCAGCCGGTCGGCCAAATCCTTGTTGTCGCCGACTATCGCCACGCCACCGACCATGTCGGAATGGCCGTTCAGATATTTCGTTACCGAATGGACGACGATGTCGATGCCGAGCTCCAGAGGCCGCTGGATGTAGGGGCTGGCGAAAGTGTTGTCGGCGACGGTGATCAGCCCCTTGCGCCTGGCCAACGCGGCGACGCCTTCGAGATCGACGACGCGCAGCAGCGGATTGGTCGGCGTCTCGACCCAAAGCAGCTTCGTTTCGGGGCGGATCGCAGCTTCCACCGCCGCCAGGTCGGTGAAGTCGGCGAAGCTGACCTGCAGACCCGCCGAGCGCTTGCGCACGCGCTCCATCAGGCGGAAGGAGCCGCCATAGATGTCGTCGGTGGCCACCACATGCGCGCCGGCGTCGAACAGCTCCAGCACCGTGGCGATCGCCGCCAGGCCGGAGGCGAAGGCGAAGGCTTTCGTGCCGCTTTCGAGATCGGCCACCGCGCGCTCGAAGGCGAAGCGCGTCGGGTTCTGGCTGCGGGCATATTCAAAGCCCTTATGCACGCCGGGCGACTGCTGGCCGTAGGTGGAGGTGGCGTAGATCGGCACCATCACCGCGCCGGTGGTCGGGTCGAGGCTCTGGCCGCCATGCACGGTSCGGGTKGAGAAGGCCAGGCGGTTCTTGCCGTTYGMWGTCATTTTGCGCGGCGCCTCAGATGGTTGATCAGGTCGATACGGGTTATCAGGCCGATGAACTCCTCGCCRTCGAAGACGATGGCGACCTCGTTGCGGTCGAACACGGGCAGCAGCGCRTCSAGCGTCTGRCTGGCCTGCAGCGTGTGMAGRYTSGACGTCATGGCCGTGCGCACCGGCGCRTTGAAACGGTCCCAGCGGCCGTCATAGGGCCCCTCGACCTTGGCCAGGATATCGCTCTCGTCGACKATGCCGACCAGCTTGCCCTCGTCGAGCACCGGCARYTGCGAGACATCKGAGCGGCGCATGCGGCCATAGGCGTTGAGCAGGCTTTCGTCCGGGCCGACRACGACGATGTCGCCGGTGCGGGGCGAGCGCAYGACMAGGTCGCGCARRTCGCCATGCTGTTCATGGTCGGCRAGGCCCTGYTCGGCCAGCCAGATRTCGTCGAAGACTTTCGAMAGATATTTGTTGCCGCTGTCGCACACGAAGGTAACGACGCGCTTGGGCGAAGTCTGCTCGCGGCAATAGCGCAGTGCCGCCGACAACAGCGTGCCGGAGGACGAGCCGGCAAGGATGCCTTCCCTCGACAGCAGGTCGCGCACCGCCAGCATGCTCTGCTTGTCGGGGATGGAATAGGCTTTCCTGACCAGCGACAGGTCGGCGTTGGGCGGCACGAAATCCTCGCCGATGCCTTCGACGGTCCAGCTGCCCGCCTCTTCCATCTTGCCGGTCTTGATCAACGGCGCCAGCACCGAGCCCACCGGGTCGGCAAGCACCATTTCGGTCTTCGGCGAATGCCTGGCGAAGTAACGTCCGAGGCCGGTGAGCGTGCCGCCGGAGCCGACACCGACCACCACGGCGTCGACATCGCCATCGAGCTGCGAGAAGATTTCGGGCCCGGTCGTGGTTTCGTGCGCCAGCGGGTTCGCCGGGTTGGCGAACTGGTTGGCGTAGAAGGCGCCGGGCAGTTCGGCGGCGATCTTCTCGGCCATGTCCTGGTAATATTCGGGATGGCCCTTGCCGACATCGGAGCGCGTCATGCGCACTTCGGCGCCCAAAGCGCGTAGATGCTGGATCTTTTCGCGCGACATCTTGTCGGGCACGACGAGGATGATGCGGTAGCCTTTCGGAATGCCGACCTGGGCGAGGCCGAGGCCGGTGTTGCCGGCGGTGGCCTCGACGATCGCGCCACCACGCTTCAACCTGCCGTCCTTCTCGGCCGCCGCGATCATCGACAGCGCGATGCGGTCCTTGATCGAGCCGCCGGGATTCTGGCTTTCGAGCTTGATGAACAGCCGGCACTTGCCGGTGTCGAATTTGGTCAACTCGACGATCGGCGTCTGGCCGATCAAGTCGAGCACCGAGGCGTAGGGCGGACGCAGGCGGGACAGATTGATGTCCGCGCTGTCTGGCGCCGCTTTTCCCTGCTCGCTCATGTCCGCTGCTCCACGGGTCGAAACTAGCGTCTTTTCCAGCTGATCGCTGTTGGAAAGAAGATAGATCGTGCCAATCCGCTGACGAGTGGAGGAATGGAATTCCAAGGCGACGACCGAACGGGCGAGTGGTTGGAATCAAAGAATGGCCTTATGTCGAGTTCCGGCACACCCCCCTCTGTCCTGCCGGACATCTCCCCCGCAAGGGGGGGAGATCGGCAGCTTTGCCGATAGCGCTTGTCCTGCAACGTTGGTGAGTGGCGAAAGCGGGTGCGACGGCCAATCTCCCCCCTTGCGGGGGAGATGCCCGGCAGGGCAGAGGGGGGTGCTGTCCCGCCAGCCTCTCAAGCAACCCGCGCCTATCCCAGCAGCTGCTTGCTCAATTTGGCGCATTGGACGCGGATGTCGGGGATGGCGTCGATTTCGAAGAAGGTGCCGCGCGTCAGCGGCCCGACCGCGAGGATCTTCGACGAARCYGTGCCATCGGCGCCGACCATCTCGCATCTGGCTGTCACATCAAGGCCCAGGCGCAACGGGTCAGGCCGCGCCAGGCCGCGCTCGACCAGCGTGCGCACGACGCGGTTCGAGGTCTTCGAGATGTCGCGGGCAATGCCCATGCAGTCATAGATGCGGTCGACCTCGAGCGTTTCGAGCGCCTGCGTGCCGCGCTGCTGGATCGTGACGGTGAACACATCGCCCGACTCGATATCCACGACGCGTCCGGCAACAAGGCGGATGCGGCCCGAGCGGACTGCTTCGGTGACACGTTCATAGACCTCGGGCGCCATGCGGTGGCGGTGGATGTCCCACCAGGCCTTGGTGTGCTCGACGAAGCGGCGCTTGGCCGAGGAGGGCCAGTTCTGCCAGATCGTCTGGTTGAAGGGCCGCAGGCCGTCGACGACGTCGCGCCAGTCGCCGCCGGCCTCCTGGTTTTCGCGGATCAGGTTGCGGAACCAGCCGACGAAATAAGAAAGCTGCGTGCCGAGCGGGATATCGGCGACGTCGAGCTTGATCGGGTTGCCCTTGCGGTGCGGCGACGGCAGCAGGCCGCGCCGCGACACCGCGACGATCTCGCCGCGGTGGCCGCGCTGGTCGAGCGAGAGGAAGGCATCGACCATGCTGAGCCCGGTGCCCAGAACCAGCACCCGGGCTTGCGGATCGAGCGCGGTGTCGGCCTCGGAGCCCATGCGGATAGCGCGGCCCTGGAAGGCGCCCGGCTGCTCGTCATGGCCGGTGGCGAGCACGGCCATGTGGCCGACCACGCTGGTGCCGTTTGCCAAGGCCACGTCAACCCCGGCCGGCGTCGGCGAAATCGATAGGGTTTCCTCGCGGATCAGGCGCAGCCTGCCGCTCTCGCGCTCGCGTTCTTCCAGATCATCGAGCAGCTCTTTCAGATAGCGGGCATAGAGGCTGCGTGGAGCGTAGAACGGCCCCTGGTCAGGGCTGGCGAGACCGCGCTCCAGCACCCAGCGGGCGAAGTTTTCCGGGTCGTCCGCGTAGGCGCTCATGCCGGAGGCCTTGACGTTCAGCACATGGGCGGAAAGCAAAGTCGAATAGGCCATGCCCTGGCCGAAATGCGGCCGCTTCTCGATCAGCGTGACGCGCAGGTCGGGATTGGGCGATTTCAGGAGATGCGCGGCAAGCACGACGCCGCTGGCGCCGCCGCCGACAATGATGATGGAGTTGCCGCGTCCGACCATGGCTGAGAGCCTAAACGGGACGGGGCGATCAACGAGCGGCCGTCGCCGCAGGCGGCCTCGGCCGTGGGCAGCGAACGATCGCCTGCATGGTCGTCAAAAGGTCCCGCATCGTTCTCTCACTCCCAATGTTGACAAGATTACTATACTAACCGGGCGAGGCACGAAACCAGGTTTCCAATTCGCCCGCGATTTGAAGCATGGATTTACCGACATAGGGTGACAGGAGGATTTTCGTTCGCTGGGTCTCGTAGGAAGGCCGCATCCGCGCGGTCGTCAATGCGACCGGACCGGCCCCGACCCGGTGCAGTTCGCGTTCCGTAAAAAACGGGGATCGTTCAGACGCGCGAGCGGGTCGCCCAGGCGAGGCCGATCAGGCCGACCAGCGTGGTGACGATCCCGATATAGAGCCATTGCCTCTGGCCGGTCATGAAACTGCCGTGGACGATACCAAGCCCCTGCAGNTGGGCGATTTCAGGAGATGCGCGGCAAGCACGACGCCGCTGGCGCCGCCGCCGACAATGATGATGGAGTTGCCGCGTCCAACCATGGCTGAGAGCCGAAACGGGACGGAGCGATCAGCGCGCGGCGATCGATTTCGCCGGCCGGCGCCACAGGCCGCGAACGATCGCCGGAATACTGTTCAAAAGGTCGCGCATCGTTCTCTCACTCCCAATGTTGATAAGATTACTATACTAACCGAGCCAGGCACGAAACCAGGTTTCCAATTCGCCTGCGATTTGAAGCATGGATTTGCCGACATAGGGCGACAGGAGGATTTTTCGTTCGCTGGGGAAGGCGCGCATCCGCGCGGTCGTCAATCCTAGGGCGGAGCGACGCAAAGCGTCGCGCTAGTACCCTGTGCCGTTACATCCGTGCTAGGCGCTACGGCGTAGAACGGAAACACCAGCGCACCCCCGATCGTTCCGCACGGTAGCATCGCTCTTATGTCACGGCATGGAGCCTGCGACCGGACCTGCCCCGACCAAGCGCCGCAACCGTCCTTTTGCGCCGACGCCGCCGGTACCTGGCGACATTTTTCCAAGAACGCCCGTCTGGTTGGAAGGATTTAACTCTACAAACCCGATAGAATTAACCGACTATGGAAAGGCAATCCGGTTTTCTCTTTTGGCGGAGCCTTTCATGTCAATCATTTCAAGACGCATTCTGCTTCTGTCGTCCGTGGCCATCGCGGGCGCTGCGTTGCTCGGGCCGGCCGCGGCCGAGGATCTCAAGATCACCATCGGCTACCAGACGGTGGTCGAACCCTCGAAAGTGCCGCAGGCCGACGGCGCTTATGAGAAGGCGACCAAGGCCGCGATCGACTGGCGCAAGTTCGATTCCGGCGCCGACGTGATTGCCGCGGTCGCTTCCGGCTCGATCGATATCGGCTATGTCGGCTCGAGCCCGCTGGCCGCGGCCGCCAGCCGCGGGCTGCCGATCCAGACCATCTTCGTCGTCGGCCTGATCGGCCCCTCGGAAGCGCTGGTCGCCCGCAACGGCGCCGGCATCGAGAAGGTCGCCGACCTCGCCGGCAAGAAGGTGGCCGTACCTTTCGTGTCGACCACCCATTACAGCCTGCTCGCTGTCTCTTATACACATCTAGATGTGTATAAGA
>BFBZ01002465.1_pt1 | contig 10051 bp, 12 predicted proteins | sample 1888401 | NCBI WGS metagenome assembly BFBZ01 (sample SAMD00112614, study PRJDB3348) | symbiont metagenome | host: Chara braunii | reverse complement strand
CCCGGAGAGTTTCATGACAGAAGAAGCCGATCACAATCTCGACAGCCTCATCGAGCTTACCGCCGATGTCGTCTCAGCCTATGTCTCGAATAATCCAATCCCGGTGGGCGATCTCCCCGCCCTGATCGGCCAAGTACACTCGGCTTTGAAAAGCACCGCCGGAGGCGTCTCCGTAGCAGAGCCGGAGGCTCTTAAGCCTGCGGTCCCGATCAGGAAGTCGGTGATGGCGGACTACATCATCTGCCTTGAAGACGGGAAGAAATTCAAATCGCTAAAGCGCCATCTTTCAACCCACTATGGCCTGACCCCGGACGAATATCGCGCCAAATGGGGCTTGCCGGCGGATTATCCGATGGTCGCGCCAAATTACGCCGCTGCGCGCTCGGCGTTGGCCAAGAGCATGGGTCTCGGCCGCAAACCGAAAGAGTCGGCAACGCCGGCGCCGGCGAAGCGGACCCGCAAGAAGGTCGCAGCCTAGCTCTATCTCTGGAGGGTCTTTCTGGAGCGCGCAGCTCCTTATCGGCATGATCTGCGCAGAATAGGAAAAGGCGGAGACCAATCCCCGCCTTACCTCGCGTTCATTCACTGCTGCCGGGACGCAGGTGAAAATTCAGCCAGCTTTGCTGAGGTTGCCGGCAGAGGACTTGCCTGTACGGCGGTCCTGTTCGATCTCATAGTTGATCTTCTGGCCGTCATTCAGCGTCGAGAGGCATGTGGACGAAAACATCCTGACCGCCATTGTCGGGCTGGATAAATCCAAATCCCTTGGTGCTGTTGAACCACTTCACGGTTCCGGTCGCCATATCTGTGCATTCCTCCGTGACAACTGCGACGTGGACTTGGCCGTCAAGCCAGTCCGGTTCATTTCGAGACTGGGAGTTAAACGCAGCAGAAGCGAAAATTGCAAGACCCCATTCGATCGGCCGGTGGTGTGGGTCGCGCATGACGAGTGTGCTCTCTACGGCGGCGCAAACGCCTGCCGGGTGCATTTTCCACCTGCCCACGCGGTCGGCTACGGTGTCACGATCCGCAACTTGGCGGCTTCATAGTCGAACGAAACGCGGTTCCGCCCACGTTGTTTCGCTTCAAAAAGGCAGCGTCCGGCAGTGCGCAGGACATCCTGAGTGTCTGCATCGCGAGCCATCTCTGCGCCTCCGATGCTGACAGTCACTTTCACGCCGTCTTGTTGCCCTTTGACCCGCGGAAGGCCTTCAATAAGCGACGGATGTTCTCCGCAATCGTMCCTGCCTGCTCTTTGCGCACGCCGCGTAACAAGACGCCGAACTCTTCCCCGCCAAGCCGTCCAACCGAGTCGCCTGGGCGCGTTGTATAGACGAGCGCTTTTGCAATCCGGACCAGAACCTCGTCCCCCTTGGAGTGTCCGTGCCTATCGTTGATGGAAGAGAAGTGATCCGGATCGACCAGAAGAAGTGTGTCGCATTCCCCTTCGTCGCGGCTTCTGTCCATCCGTGCCATGAATCCACTCACCCGCATGGTGGAGCTGGCAAAGATCTGTGGCGCGGCTAAGGAGTCCTGTCATCGGATCATGGCTGGTTACGAAGCTGAGCCTGTCATGCGCCTCCGTCAGGGCTGCATGTGACTTCTCCAACTTGTTACAAGTATCCTGGATCGTTTCCGACTGGGTGAAGATGTAGGCACTGACCGGCATTCCGATCAGAATGGGAATGAAGGTACATTCCACCCAACTCAGCCAGTCGATCGGCATCTGCAGCGCAAGTCTTGCCGTAAACGACAAACCGAAGGTCGCGACGACCGCAATTGTCGTCACGACCAGTGATTTACCCACAATGCGCTTGGTGCGCGGCGTCATATCGTTTCTTTAGACACGGGCGCTGAATAGGCCGTCACCACGTTGATTAAAATTATCTCTAAGTGCAAGGAAGCGGAACTGATCCCCTCGTCGCAGGTTGGGCTACCCAGCAAACCCTTGCCAATTGAGCGGCGAATTTTAGCGGCGGTTAAAATTCGAGCTTTTCGAATTGGCCGGCGTTGGTTTTCAGATGCTACCCGCGCCGCATGGACGGTGACGACTGAATATGCGTGGACTAGGGTGGATCAAAAGCATACGGCTGGCTCAAGCTCAGCTGATGCGACATCGAATTGCCAGCACTCGGAAGGCTGAGTTCGTATAACAGGCCGAAGCACTCGCATCCATGCCGGGCGGCAGCTGGAACGAGTAGCGCGGATCATCGTATGATTGGGAACAGGCCCCACGGAAACCGCCCTCCCCTTGTGCCTTGTCCGTCAGACCGCGGCAGAAAGCCAGCCAGACGCTTGCCAGCCAGCGAACCGACTCGCATTCGCTTTGAGCTGGCGCAAAGCGACAAGCTGCGGGATTGGCGATCGTCATCCCGTCATCCTCGCCGTCGCCCCGTTCGCCTTGAGCGCCGCCATCAGCATCGGCCCGACTGAGAACTGCCCTGCCGTTGCCTTTTCGGTCAGTACCCGCAGATAGCCGCCGGCCGAGTTGATGTGCTGCGCCCTTTGCAGGATGCAGGCAATCACGATCGCCGCGATCTCCTGGCCCATCACATGGCAAGCCTCCTCATACGCTGACGGCGAAACGCCCAGATATCCCCGCACTTGGGCGGCGGTAATCATGAGATCGCGCCAATTGCCGATCCCGTCGACGGCATAATCCGCAATTTCGGGGCAGGCCTTCAGCACCATCCCCAGCGGGTATGTTTTCGGCGCCTCTGCGGTCCTCGTCCTGGGCTCGGCCGTCGACCCGCTTTTCTCTAAAGCAGGTTCAAATTCAAAAATAGATTCGGTATTTGAATCAGATTGCTGCCGCTCGTTTTGTGAGTCATTGCCGCTCGGATTCGTGGATTTCATATGAGTTTCCAGCAGCTTATCAACTTCGTCATGTAATGCGGCCATATCCGCCACGATCGGTTCGAGCTCGGCAATGCAGGCTCGGCGCGGAATTGCCTCCACAATGCCGCGGAAACGCTTCCACAGGTCACCCCAGTCGCCCGGAACATCTTCGTCGACGGCCGCCTCGATCAGCTTGTGGATGTCACGGCGGTGCAAGGTGATCCGCTCGCGCATAAGCCTGAGCGCCCTGTTATCGGCGCGGACACGCTCGGCGGCTGCCTCGAACTCGTAAGCCCGGGCCAGCAGCGGCGCCAGGGAGAAGCCAAATGCTTCCTCGATCTCCCCTCCTCTGCCCTTGCGGGCGTAACGCTTGCCGTTCGGGCTATCCCGACGGATGATCAGCCCGCAGTCAACAAGAGCCCCCAGGTGCCGCCTGACTGTGGCATCGGGCATTCCGTGCGCCCTGAGCGACAGCTGTGCGTTCGAGGGAAAGACGATGAGGTCGTTCTCCTCACTCAACTCACTGTCAGGATAGAAAGATAGCAGCGCATTCAGGACGGCCAGCGCACGATCGCCGATGCCGACGATGCTCTTGCCCTCGCAGAGGTTGCGGTAGATCTGCCATTTGTCGACGACCCTGCCCTTGGGGATCTCACGTGACTCGTTTTGCGCTGCCAACATGGCAAGCGACATCGGCCGCCGCCCAAATGGCGTCGTTGCAATACCCGTCTCCATTTTCTTTCACCCTCTATCAGGCAAAAGAAATCTGCTCGCCAAAACGACGCCAATGACTCTTGACAGTGATTCGCGAAAATGTGATTCTCAGCTTGCTAAGGATGAGAAGGGCTTCCGCGACGGTGACGTTCGGGGGCCTTTTTCTTTTGCGGTTTCAGTCTCCCGTTGCTTCCTTGGTGGACATCCGGAAGGCCACATAGAGGTCGTCCAGTTGTCCGGTGATGAACTCAGCGAAACGCGACCCGTCCGCGGCCTCAAGGGTGACGATGGCCTTTTTCGCGGACTTCTTCAGGGTAACGCTAACTAATCTATCCGTCGGCGCCCAGGATTTGATCGGCTCTTTGCGAGCGGGTGCCGGAATCTTGCCTGAGGGTTGTCCCGCCAGATGTCGGGCCAGCATTTCCAATCGGTCATCGCTTGTAGCTGCTTTGAATTCGGGGGATGCCATCAGTTCCTTAACGGCAACGCCCCCCTCCCTGACTTTCTTAGCAAGATCGTACCAACGGTCTCGGCCGCTGTTTTTGGCGGCTCCGATAGCGTTGATGATTTCAGGCGGGATGTCCTTGGTGACAGAAATCATTTTCGAGACAACGGTTTTGTCGACAGACAACGCTGCCATGATGATTTCGCGATCGTAGCCGTTGCGCTCCAGGTTGCCAGCAAAGACGGCCTTCTCAATGAACGAGAGATCGGCTCGCGCGCTGTTTTCCTGCCCTTGGGCGACCACATGGTCCCTATCGTCCAGTTCCTTGACGACCGCCTTCACCGGTCTCCCGAGCGCCTTAGCAGCCCGCGCCCGTCGGTGGCCGAATACAGTCATGTAACGGCCGATCACGCCGGGATGTGGACGCACTAGGATTGGACTATCCTGCCCCCTGCGCCGGATGGCTTCCACCAGCTCCTCGAAGGCCTCCTTATCATCACCTATGCGATCTGAAACGAACGAGATGTCGATCTTATCAGGATCGAGTTCGATGACTGTAGCGCCTTCAAGGAGCCGGGATTCAATGTCTTTTGCCGCATGGGCTTTCTCGGCTAGCTCGTCGATCGACCTCGTTATGGCTCCGAAAGCACCGCGGCTGCGGTTTCGCTCCATTGCTGGGGAGAGATCACTCGCCGGATCTGAGTTGACCGCAGTCAACTTTCGTTCTGTGAATGAGGTCAGCAGGTTCTTCCTGGACATCAGCGCCCCCAAGCCTTGTGGATCAACTCTGCTATTTCCGAATTGACGCGATGCACCGATTCTATCGCGCGGTCATACGTTGACCGAGTGAACTGGGAGCGTTCGACCTCGTAGAGCGTCTGCTTCGTTATCCCTGCGTCCGAGATCGCGGTACTTTTCAGCATCTCGTTGACGAGCACATGCTGCTTGAACAGCGATCGCATAAAGGCGACCATCTGGCTCTGGGGGCCGTCAGTAGGCTCGTAGCGGGTAACAAGGTAGCGAAGCCAGTCGAGCCGCATGTTGGCTCCTGCCCTCTTCAGAGTGCCCATGACCTCGCCCATCATCAGCAAGAACTGGCACATCGACATAACATCCAGCATCTGTGGATGCACGGTGATCAGGATGCCGGTAGACGAAGAGAGCGCTGTCAGTGTCAAATAACCAAGCTGAGGTGGGCAATCGATGATGACTACGTCGTAGTGGTGTGCAACGTCCCCCAAGGCCTCATCGAGACGTCCGAAAAAGATGCGGCCCATGGAGCCGTCCTTTTGAGCCAGGGCGAGGGGAGTATCGTATTCGAATTCCTGCAGCTCGAGATTCGCGGGCACGATATCGAGGCTCGGGAAATTAGTCTTCTTCACTAGCGCCGACAGCGGTTTTCTTTCGTCGTCATAGCGTAGGGCTTCGTAGAGGGATTCGTTGTGGTCGATCTCCGGCTGGAAGCCGTGCAGGGCGGAAAGCGAGGCCTGCGGATCAAGGTCGATAGCTAGAACTCGGTGCCCCGTCAGTGCCAAATGCTGTGCCAAGTGGGCTGCCGTCGTCGTTTTTGCGGAGCCGCCCTTGAAATTGACGACCGCAATTATCTGCAAGTGTTCCGTGCCTCGACGGTGCGGAACATACTTCGCCGCTGCCCGGCTGTTTCTATCCAAATACTGGCGCATCTCCAGTAGCTGCACGGCCGTGTATGAACGGCGGCCGGATGGTGTTACCATCGGCTGCGGCCCCTTGCCTTCGAGAGACAAATTCTTCAGATACCCGCTGGTTACGTTGAGATATTGCGCAGCCTCCGACAACTGGAACGGTCGCAAGGTTTTCTGTGCATTCGGCGGGAACATTTCGAGCCGATGTTCGTGAAGCATTGCGGAGAGGTCTTTGGCCTGCTGGGTGATTAGCAGATCGACCTCTGTAATCTCTTCCCGGATTATCACATTCATCGAAATTTTCCGCACATGCGTTTTGAAAGCCGACACGGCCTATTAACCGCATCTAGCCCTGATTCTTTCGATCCGGCAACAAATTTAATCTTAACGAAAGGTTAACAGAGATGTCGTCCGTCCGCAGTTGACTGCAGTCAACTTGGCTGCCGGACCCGACTCACGTGAAACCCACCCACCTTGCCATCACATGACGTGGATTTCGGCCTGCAATATCGTCGTCGCTAAGGATCTCGGCCCGAAAATCGCCCCGGTCGAACGGCAACACAGCAACGAGCCGCACACACAGGTTTCGGTCGACAACGGCCTTCGGCAAATGTGTATCCGTCGGCGCTTAGAACAGATAGCGCCGGTCGGCCCAAGCGAGCAACCCAGTGACGTCTCGATCGCGCAAACGGACGCGTCCTTGGCGAAGGCTTTCAGCGATCGCACCGCCGACGTCCGGATCGACCCAGTGCCCGGCGCATCATCAGGAAGAACCATGCGACCGGCAGCAATCTCGGAGTTGATCGCCTCGGTCCGGCACCAAAGCGCCTTCTTCCAACAGCAGCTTCTCGCCAGGCATTTTGAGCGGCCGCGGGATAAAACCGACCTGGCACCGGCCGCGATGCTCCAAATCGTGGATGTCGAAAGCCCAATGATGATGAATTTGTTCGACAGATGCACTCGATCGTTCCCAGTCCGCAAAAAAACTGGTTTTCGCGCCGTACGAATCGAACCAGTCGGGACCCAGGAATGGTGCGTCACGTGCGCTGTCCGGCCCGAACTCGCGGTTGACGGTTCTCGAGCTCTGTTCGTCGCGCCATCCGCTGTTCTGCTTCGATGCGGGTCCGGCACGCCAGAAAGCTCTTCATATGGACTATGCCGCCAGCCGTGCGGTCGCGCAGGTAGACGGGTCCGGCAAGCACGAGTGCATCGGTGACAAGTTCGCGCCGCACCCAGGACGGGTCGAACAGATCGTCGGCGCTGTAGGGACTGCAGTCGGGATCGACGATCGATCCAGCCAGGTATTCGACGTCGCGGCCGAGCGAGATCTGTATGAAGTCGGCGACCACCGAGGCCGGCGGAGCGAAGGCAAGACGCTCGTTCCGCGCCATTCGGCGAATTTTTGTTCCCCGATCGGCGCCAGTTCCAGAAGGCGGTGAGGTTGCCGCCGAGTGCGGTCAACTCGCGCTTGGCCCAGACGCGAGGTCGCCGACGCGGGTACCGTCGACGATCTAGACTGTGCGTGTGTCGTCGCGCCAGTAAAAATTGTCGACCGCGGCGGCGCTGAACGAGGATCCGGAAGATTTGCGTCGGGACACGGCCTAGTTCCATGTCGGCTGAGCCCGGATGGAGGCCGGCGAGCACCGCCCCGACGGTGGCAGAACCAGGCAGGCGGACCGGCTCTATTGTCATTCCGGCGCTCCTCACATGCAGGAGGTCCACTAAGCAGGGCGAGCGAATCCATTAAACCACGTCGAGGAAGGCCGCCCAGCGATCCAAGGCACCGTATTTTCGCGGACCTGCGCGGCGAGATCAATCACCGTCGATAAGCGAGATAGTGATACACGCTGTGGCCCTAGTTTCCGATTTCAATTGAAGCGGTAAGCTGAAATTCCACGCCAAATTTCGGTCCAAACGGCGGCATTCACGGAAGAGGCGCGAATTCGTGTCTTTGACTTTAGCCCTGCCTTACTCTTTCGTCGGCGGCCACCGGCGCGCTGTATGCACCAGGGCCAGCACCCACAAGGTTTCGCCTTCGACTTCGTAAACCAGGCGGTAGCTCTCATGTGGAATCAGCTCGCGCGTGCCGGGGATTCTTCCCGTGCGGCCGAGCTTGGGGAAATCGACCAGTCTCGCCGCCGCGTCGCTGAAAAGCTGGTCCATCCGAGCAGCAGCCGCCGCGTTGTCGGCCGCAATGTAGTCCCAAATGTCGGCTCGGTCCTGTTCGGCCTCTGGCGTCCAAACGACCCTCACGCCTGGCTTGCCGTCTTCGCACGCCGGGCGGCGAAGTCAGCCTCGATCTCGTCATTCGTCCGGCCTCGGCCGCCCCGCATCGAGGACCGCGCGACCTCGACCTTGCGGCGGAGGAACTCGTTATACTCCCGTTCTTCACGCCGGCGCTCGATGTAGTCACGCATCAGCTCTCGGACCACCTGCGACGCCGGCCGATGGTCGGCTTCGGTTTCGGCCATGAAGGCGTCGCGCAGCTCCGGTTCGAGCTTCATCGTGAAAACCGCTTCTTTCGGCATGCTCGGCCTCCTGCGGGTTAGATACTCATGAAGTATATACGTTGTCATCATCAACCGGCAAGCAGGCAAATGGCCGCCCTCACGTGGGGTAGAGGCTTGTTCAAAGCCCGACGGTTTGGTGAAGTGGTCCGGAATCGATCGCGCCGCCGCTGATATTTTCGGGTCTGCCTCTGCCGTAGCGTTCCTCTCACAGAGGAGGCGAGCCGGGCGCGCAGCGAGTGTCCTGAGAATAGCAACGTAAGCTCACCTTCGGAAGATCGGAACGGACGTCGGCGGCAAGCACGATTGCCTGACCAAGCGAGCGACATGCTCGACGTCGAAGGCCTTGTTGTGAAGATGCGCCGGAAAGAGCGGGTCTCTCGCAATGCCGCCGAGGCCGCGTAGTCCGAAATCATGATGGGGGGATGGATTTGGGAGCCGGCGCACCGGCACTCGTTTTCCGGTGGCGCAGCCAGTCGTGTCGGCCAAGCGGTGGCTCATTCGTCGCCTGCGAGGCCATCGAACGCCTCGATCAGCGCATCGACGATCGCCTGGCCGAGCGCCTGTGCTGTCACCGCGATTTGGGCTTCGTTTCCGTTGCGGGCCGCGGTGGCGAGTTCCGAACCCTGATCCGTTAGGATCGCATTGGACCTATCGATCGCCCATTGCGCAAAATCGTTACGGCTGTCGATGATCCTGGTTTCCATGGATACGCTCTCCTGCGTTTACGATTTGTTGGCCAATTCGGGCTAAGGTCAGAGTGCGCGATGGGTATTGCGTTCGCGCCAACACTCCTCGAGGCTTGCAGCGTCGACCCTTGACCGAAAGCACTCGTTTTTCGATTCAAACGGGGGCAGGGGAGGGGCTTTTTCCCGATCTCCTACAGCCCGGACGCCTTGGTCAGGTTGACGCGAAAACGGTCACGCCGTCGCTGGTACTTGCGGGTCATCTCCGCGGCGACGTGGCCAAGCTGCTTTTGCACATAGCGTTCATCAACCTCGGCGGAGGAAGCGAGGCCTGCGCGCAGTGAATGTCCGGAAAACTTCTGTCCCCGCTCGCTCTCGGAGAGATCGCCGCGTAGGCCGGCGGCCAAGGCCGTGCGCTTGACCAACCGGGCCACCTCCTGATCGTTGAGCCGATCGACGCCTACCGTTTTGCCCTGACCAGTGACACGGCGGAACAAAGGGCCATGCGCGATGCGGGCAAACTTCAGCCAGGCCTGCAGGGCGACGACCGGGCAGGTGGGGTCGGACGAGCCGCGGCCGATCTCGACCTCGCGCCAGCCGGTCTTGCCGCGCAATATCACCAGCACCCCTTTGTATGGGAAAAACTCGATCCAGCCGCGGCCATCCTCGGTTTGATCGCGGCCAAGATCGAGGCCGACGATTTCGGAGCGGCGCAAGCCGCCTGCGAAGCCCAAAAGCAGCATGGCGCGGTCACGCAGGCCACGCAGCGTGCCGCGGTCGAGCGTCTCCAGCATGGCAACAAGATCGTCGCGCAGCACGGCCTCCTTCTGACGGGGCGGGGCGGCGTGCGTGTTGCGGATGCCGGCGAGCACGGTGGCGATATGACGGTCCTTCCGGTCAAGCGATTGGCCGCGCTGCGTGTAGTTCCAGGTCAGGGATGACAGGCGGCGCTCGATCGTCGCCACCGCCTTTTTGTCCCTTCCAGTGCCCGAAGCCTGCGCGGTGATATAGAGGCCGACGGTCTGCGGGTCCGGCCGCGATGGATCAAAAGACTGGCGCCGGCACCAGGCGCAAAAATGCTTCCAGTCGGCTGCGTAGGCGCGACGGGTGTTCGCCGAACTTGCTGCCTCGACATAATCGCGCGCACGGTCGGCGAGCTTTTCGAGATGCGTAGGCAACGATGTCTGTCGCGGGTCAAGG
>BFBZ01002463.1_pt1 | contig 10052 bp, 9 predicted proteins | sample 1888401 | NCBI WGS metagenome assembly BFBZ01 (sample SAMD00112614, study PRJDB3348) | symbiont metagenome | host: Chara braunii | reverse complement strand
GCCGTCTCGCTCTCCGAAGGCGATCTCGACGACGATTTCGACGAGACCCACGACATCAACGTGACGCCGTTCATCGACGTCATCCTGGTGCTGCTGATCATCTTCATGGTGGCCGCGCCGCTCTCGACCGTCGACCTGCCGATCGACCTGCCGTCCTCGAGCGCCACGCCGCAGAAGAAGCCGGACAAGCCGACCTATGTCTCGATCAAGCCGGACCTGTCGCTGGCGATCGGGGAAAATCTGGTCAAGCGCGTCGATCTCGTGCGCGAGCTCGATGCCATGACCGATCAGCCGAAGGACCGGCCGATCTTCCTGCGCGCTGACAAGCTGGTGCCCTATGGCGAGCTGATGGGCGTCCTGGAACTGCTGCGCGCCGGCGGTTACACCAAGATCAAGCTGGTGGCGCTGGAAGCGCCGCCTGCCGCGGCCGTGCAGGTGCCGCCGGCCCAGCCCGCGCAGCCGTGAGGAGCGCCGGCTTGTGATGAGCGACCTCGACATCGGGCACTCCCCCTCGCGCCGTCTCTGGTTTCTGGCGATCATGGGCGCGCTGATCCTGCATGTCGGCGGGGCCGCGCTGGCGCTGACGCATCTGAACGACGACGAGGACGCCGGCGGCCTCGGCGCGGCGGGCGCCGAGGTCATCGACATCGATATGGGCTCGCCGAAGGTCGAGGACGACGAGGTTCCGGTCGGACAGGACTCGGTAGCGCAGACCGCCGCTCCGCAGATGCAGGAGCAGAAGGCCGAGGTCGAGCAGACCGATCTGCAGAAGGATGTGCCGACCACGACCGAGGAGGCCGACCGCGAGGTCACGACCTCTGACGTGAAGAAGCCGACCGAGGAGCAGAAGGTCGCGACGGTCCAGACACAGGCGTCGGAGGCGCAGGAAGCCTCCGAAGACAGCGCGCGCAAGGCCCTGGACGAGAAGGTTCCTGAAGCCGAGAAGACCAAAGCGCCGAATGCCGGTATCGGCAAGGACGTGCAAAGGCTGACGGCCAATTGGGGCCGCAAGATCAGCGCCTATTTCGAACTGCACAAGAAGTATCCATCCGGAAAGAAGGCCGCTGCCCAGCTCAAGCTGGCGCTCGTGCTCAATCGGCTCGGCCGTGTCGTCTCGGTGGACGTCAAGGAAACGTCCGGCGATCCGGAGTTCGATCAGGCCGCCCTCAGCATGGTCCGCCGTTCGGATCCCGTGCCAAAGCCTCCCGCGGGCCTCACCGACGACGAGTTCTCCTTCATCCTGCCGGTCAAGTTCAACCCGCCGAAATGAGCGGGTGGGGTTCGGCTGACCTCACTGCCAATACAGCCTGACTCCGACATAGACCACGCAGAGCGCGGCGAAGATCAGCGCAACCGGCAGCTTGCGCGGAGCGGTCGTCCCGCCTTGCGCCGCCTTCTTCGGCGGCAGCTTGCGGAAGGCGGTGACATTGCCGGTCACCGGCTCGGCGGCGACCGGCTTGACCTCGGGCGGGGCGCCGCCGCCGCCCATCTCGGCATAATAGGCCTTGTACATCTCGCGGATGGTGGCCTCGGTCGCCTCGTCCTCCGGCATGTCGCCGAGGCGGGCCTTGTAGCTTGCCAGGAAGTCCTGCGCCGCCGGCGGCAGGCCGGAGGCGCCGTTCAGCTTGGCGATCATCTTCCAGGTCGCGAAATCGGCACGGGCGCGGGTGTCGGCGCGGCGTGCGATCATCATGTCAGCGGCTTTGACCAAGAGTGCCTCGGGGCTCGTTCGTTACCATCCCTGACGGGTAGATCTAGACATTACCCGTCAATAGCAGAAGCAGCTGCTTCAGAGAATCGGTCGTGGCGCGGAGCAGCCCCGACACGAGATCAAGATTGAGACCAAATTGGGAACCCGCCAGCGGCAGGAGGATCAGACATCCGATCAGAATCAGCATGCCATACGGCTCGAGCCGGGCAAGCGGCCGCGCCAGCGCCGCCGGCAGCACGCCCACCGCGACCCGGCCGCCATCGAGCGGCGGTATCGGGAGCATGTTGAACACGGCGAGCAGGATGTTGAACGAGAAAATATTCCACAGATTGCTGGCCACCCACCGCGCCGCCTCCGGTGGAACCAGCGGCAGGGCGTGGAACGCCAGTCCGGCCGCCAGCGCCAGCGCGATGTTGGTGGCCGGTCCGGCCAGCGCCACCATCACCATGCCGGCGCGCAGCGGCTTCAGATTGCGAAAATCGACCGGCACCGGCTTGGCGTAGCCGAACAGGAACGGCGAGCCGGACAGCAGCAGCATGCCCGGCAGCAGGACGGTGCCGAACGGATCGATGTGCTTGAGCGGGTTGAAGCTGACGCGACCGAGTCGCAACGCGGTGTCGTCGCCGAACCGCCAGGCGACGAAGGCGTGAGCAGCCTCATGAAAGGTGATGGCGATGATGATCGGCAGGATCCAGACGGAGATGCCGTAGAGCGAGATGTTCAAGGATCGGGGTTCCGGACGCGTTACCGCCTTACATAGGCACGATGGTTCCCCGATGCTACGCGGGATTCTCCGGAAATTGCGGCAGGCCGTCGCTGAGCTGCACCCAATCCATCTTTTCCGAGACCCAGATGTGCTCGGTCGGGGCAAAGGCGTTGCGGTCGTCGAAGCAGGCCAGGGCCACGCCGACAACCGGGCGCGTCCTGCGCCATGAGAACAGCCTGACGCCGCAGCGCGGGCAGAACATGCGATCGAGCGCGTCGGAGGAGGGGAAGCGCGCGGTTTCGCCGGTGATCGTCAGCGCGTCGTGCGCGAACAGCGCGCGGGCGAAGAACGGCGCGCCCGTCGCCCGCTGGCAGTTGCGGCAGTGGCAGACGCGTACGTTGATCGGCTCGCCGGTGCATTGGAAGCGCACCGCGCCGCAGAAGCAGCCGCCGTGGTGGGTCATGGTGGGACCTCCAACTGGTCATGATCTCTCGCGATCGTCAGCAGTACCGGAACGGTTCTGCCTATCGCCGTCATTGCGAGCGCAGCGGCGCCGCGGAGCAATCCAGGGCCGCGCGAGGAGCTCTGGAGTGCTTCGTCGGCTTTCGCCTCCTCGCAATGACGATTTCTCGGTGAGGACGGGCTCTATCGATCGGCACGCCGACTAATAAGTTGCGCGGCCACCGGAAATGTCGAATACGGCGCCGGTCGAGAACGAGCACTCTTCCGAGGCGAGCCACGACACCAGCGCGGCGAGCTCTTCCACCAGCACGAAGCGGCCTTTCGGGATCTTCGACAGCATGAAGTTGATGTGCGCTTCCGTCATCTGGTCGAAGATGGCAGTCTTCGCCGCGGCGGGCGTCACCGCATTGACCGTGATGTTGTGCTGCGCCAGCTCCTTGCCGAGCGACTTTGTCAGCGCGATCAGGCCGGCTTTGGACGCGGAGTAGTGCGCAGCGTTCGGGTTGCCCTCCTTGCCGGCGATCGAGGCGATGTTGACGATGCGGCCATAGCCCTGCTTCAGCATCACCGGCACGATCGCCTTGGCGCAGATGAAGGGACCGTCGAGATTGATGCGCAGCACCTTGCGCCACTCCTCGAGATCGGTCTCCCACACCGTCTTGTTGATGCCGGCGATGCCGGCATTGTTGACCAGGATGTCGATGCTGCCGAACGCGGCCAGCGTCGCGTCACGGGCGCCTTCGACCGCTTTGGTGTCGGTGACGTCGACCTGCAGCGCCAGCACCTCCGGACCGATCGCCTGCGCGGTCTTCTCCGCCAGCGCGATGTCGTGATCCCAGATCGCAACCTTCGCGCCCGACGACTTGAAGCGCTCGGTGATGGCGCGGCCAAAACCTTGCGCGCCGCCGGTGACCACGGCGCAGCGGTTGGTAAGGTCGATGTGGTTCATGATGTTTCCCCGGTCGATCTTTGTTGTCGTCATTCCGGAGCGCGCGCAGCGCGAACCCGGAATCTCGAGATTCCGGGTTCAGCCCTGCGGGCTGCCCCGGAATGACGGAGCAGAACTACAGCGTCCAGCCGCCGTCGATGGTATGCGCGACGCCGGTCGTGAACGCGCTCTCGTCGCTGGCAAGATAGACCGCGAGATGGGCGATCTCCTCCGCCGTGCCGAGCCGGCCCATCGGCTGGCGCGAGATGAACATCTCCAGCCCGTTCGGGCCGGCCGAGGCCGCGCGTCCCAGCATCGAGGGCGTTTCGATCGTGCCCGGGCAGATGCAGTTGCAGCGGATCTTCTTGCCGACGAAATCGGCTGCGACCGAGCGCGTCAGCGCCGCCACGGCTGCCTTGGTCGCACCGTAGACGTAGCGGTTCGGTGCCGCCTTGAACACGCCCGCGGCGGAGGCGATGTTGACGATGGCGCCGCCGCCCTGATCGAGCATCTTCGGCAGGAAGGCGCGGATCGTGCGATGCATCGACTTGACGTTCAGATCGAACGAGAAATCCCAGTCGTCGTCGGAGCAGTCGAGGATTGTGCCGTTATGCACGAAGCCGGCGGCATTGAGCAGGATCTCGACCTTGCCGACCCGCTCGGCCATCGCGTTCACGGCCGCGGTGTTGCGCACGTCGAGCGTCGCGACCTCGGCAATGCCTTCGCTCTTCAGCGTGTTCAGGCCGTTCTCATCGATGTCGGTGGCGAACACGGTGGCGCCTTGACGCGCGAAGGCAATGGCACAGGCGCGGCCGATGCCGGCAGCGGCGGCAGTGACGAAGGCGCGCTTGCCCTTGAGACGGTCGGACATGGAGTCTCCCTTGGGAATTGACTTCTTAGTTATCGTCATTCCGGGACATCGCGAAGCGATGGGCCCGGAATCCATAACCACGATCGGGAGTATGGATTCCGGGCTCGCGCTTCGCGCGCCCCGGAATGACGGCAGTTGGGTCTAGTGATTATGCCTTGCCACACCCACGGTGCCGGCGATGTTGTGATAGCGCGTGGCGAGCTCCATGCAGGCGCCGGTGGACTGCTGGCCCACCGTGTTGCGATAGAGCTCCTGCCACGGCGTCTGGTTGGCGGGGTGCGGGAAGCCGCCCTTGGCCTTCAGCTCGGCGCGCCGCTTCGCAAGCTCCTCGTCCGAGATCAGGATATTGGCCGAGCCCTTGTTGAGGTCGATGCGCACGCGGTCGCCGGTCTTGAGGATTGCGAGCCCGCCATCGGCGGCGGCCTCCGGCGACGCATTGAGAATCGACGGTGAGCCCGAGGTGCCCGACTGCCGGCCGTCGCCGATGCAGGGCAGGGACAGGATGCCGCGTTTGATCAGCGCCGCCGGCGGCTGCATGTTGACCACCTCGGCGCCACCGGGATAGCCGATCGGGCCGGCGCCGCGGATGAACAGCACGCAGTGCTCGTCGATCGCGAGCTGGGGATCGTCGATGCGGTCGTGATAGTCCTCAGGTCCCTCGAACACGATGGCGCGGCCCTCGAAGGCGTTGGGGTCCGTCGGGTTGACGAGATAGCGGTCGCGGAATTCCTTGGAGATCACGCTGGTCTTCATGATCGCGGAATCGAACAGGTTGCCGCGCAGCACCAGGAAGCCGGCATCCTTCACCAGCGGCTTGTCGTAGGACCAGATCACGTCGCCGTCGGGCTTCGCTGCCTCGCGGCAATTCTCACCCATGCTGCGGCCGTTGACGGTGATGACGTCCTCGTGGATGCGCTTGTGCCGCATCAACTCGCCGATCACGGCCGGCACGCCGCCGGCGCGATGGAATTCCTCGCCGAGATAGAAGCCGGCCGGCTGCATGTTGACGAGCAGCGGCACGTCGTGGCCGACCTTCTGCCAGTCGTCGATGTCGAGCTCGACGCCGACATGGCGCGCCAGCGCGTTGATATGGATCGGCGCGTTGGTCGAGCCGCCGATCGCGGAGTTGGCGACGATGCAGTTCTCGAACGCCTTGCGTGTCAGGATGTCGGATGGCTTCAGGTCTTCCCACACCATGTCGACGATGCGCGTTCCGGTCTCGTAGGCGATCTGGCCGCGCTCGCGATAGGGCGCGGGGATCGCGGCGCAGCCGGGCAGGGACATGCCGAGCGCCTCGGCCAGCGCATTCATCGTCGATGCCGTGCCCATGGTGTTGCAATGGCCAACCGACGGCGCCGAGGAGGCGACGATCTCCATGAACTCCTCATAGCCGATCTCGCCGGCGGCGAGCCGCTCGCGCGACTTCCACACCACGGTGCCGGAGCCGGTGCGCTGACCCTCGTGCCAGCCGTTCAGCATCGGGCCGCCCGACAGCACGATGGCGGGGATGTTCACGGTCGCCGCGGCCATCAGGCAGGCCGGCGTCGTCTTGTCGCAGCCGGTCGTCAGCACCACGCCGTCGAGCGGATAGCCGAACAGGATTTCGACCAGGCCGAGATAAGCGAGGTTGCGGTCGAGCGCGGCCGTCGGGCGCTTGCCGGTCTCCTGGATCGGATGGGTCGGAAATTCCATCGCGATGCCGCCGGCGGCGCGGATGCCCTCGCGGACGCGGTGCGCCAGCTCGATGTGGTGGCGGTTGCAGGGCGAGAGATCGTTGCCGGTCTGGGCAATGCCGATGATCGGCTTGCCCGACTGCAGCTCAGCCCGGGTCAGGCCGTAATTCAGATAGCGCTCGAGATAGAGCGCGGTCATGCCCGGATTGTGCGGATCGTTGAACCACGCCTGCGAGCGCAGCTTGCGGCTTTTGTCAGCGCCGTTGCCGGCATGCCCGTTCGAGTTCGTCATGTGTTTTCTCCCGCAGTGCAAACGTGGCGAGGCCGGTCCGTCGTCTGCGCGCCATCGGCCCGCTGTCGAAGATCGCCTACGTCTTTCGTTCAAGTCGTCGTTGGTTCGAGTGGTTCTAGTTCATGGCTTTTGGTTGCGCTACCATTTTGTTCCGGAAGCGCGCCCCGACGCGGGCTGCGGACTTGCGGCGGCGCGCTGCAAGGTCGAGCTCTGCCGTTCGATCACCTCGAAGCCGAGATCGACGACGCGCTGCGCCACGGGACGGCCTTCGACGGCGTCCATGATCATCGTCGCCGCACGCCGACCCATCTCGTAGCGATTGGTGCGCACGCTGGTGAGCGTCGGAACCGCCGCGGCCATGAATTCCATGTCATTGAAGCCGACGATCGCGATCTGCTCGGGTACCGCAATGTGCCGGCGCTGGCATTCGAACAGCACGCCGAGCGCGAGATCGTCGTTGGCGCAGAACACGGCGTCGAGATCCGGCGCCTTCATCAGCAGATCGGAGAACAGGCTGCCGCCCATTGTGGTCGAGGTCGGAACAGGCGCCGTGACGATGAGACGCGGGTCGAACAAGCCGGCCTCCTTCATCGCGTTCTGATAGCCCTGCAGCCTGCGCTGCACCCTTGGGTCCATGCGGGCGCCGATGAAGCCGATGCGGCGGCAGCCCTGCGCGAGAAGGTGTGAAATGGCTGCAAAACAGGCATCGACGTGCGAAAATCCGATCATCATGTCGATCGGGTCGGCGCCGAGCTCCATGATCTGCACGACGGGACAGTCCGCTGCCTGGATGATCGACCGGCTCTCCGCCGTCTGGTCGAGACCGGTCACGATCAGGCCGGCCGGCTTCTGCATCAGGAACAACCGCAGCAGGCGCTCCTCCTGCAACACGCTGTAGCGGGTGTTGGCGAGCTGGATGCTGTAGCGGCTGCCTTCGAACGCATCATAGATGCCCCGCAGCACGTCGGAGAACACGTTGTTGGTGAGGGAGGGTATCAGCACGCCGATCACTTCGGTGCGCTGCGATGCGAGAGCGCGCGCGGCGAGGTTCGGCACATAGCCGAGCTCCTTGGCGGCACTCTCGATCCTCGTGCGGCGGCCGGCCGAGACCGTGTCGGGATTACGGAAGAAGCGTGACACCGTGATCGGGCTGACGCCCGCCAGTGCCGCAACTTCGGTCAGCCGGACTTTGCCCGGCTCGATGCGTTTCCGTCCCATGCCTCGCTCATAGCATAGGCGGTCTGGTACACAAGCGATATTGACAGCGCTATCACGCGGTTGCTAAGCGAGGCATTGCGGAAGCGAACTGAACTGCGGACAATGTCGGCCGCACTGGCCCTGTTTCGGAGCCGGTCGGAACGACCAGAGCCAACAAGACCATCAAAAACAAGACTGCACGACCAGGACTACAAAACGACAAGCGGCCTGATCAAGCGGCCGAGAACAACGGTCAGAATGCCGCCGGCAAGCAGCCAATGCTGTCGGTCTTTGAGGAGGAAATTGATGTCGTCGGTGCAAATTCGCGACGTGCGCAAATCATTCGGCGGATTCGAAGTGCTGCACGGCGTGACGATTCCGATCGAGGATGGCGAGTTCGTCGTGCTGGTCGGGCCGTCCGGCTGCGGCAAGTCGACGCTGCTGCGCATGCTCGCAGGGCTCGAGAACATCACCGCCGGAACCATCTCGATCGGCGAGCGCGTCGTCAACAACGTGCAGCCGAAAGAGCGCGACATCGCGATGGTGTTCCAGAACTACGCGCTATATCCGCATATGACGGTCGCCGACAACATGGGCTTCTCGCTGAAGCTGCGCGGCGCACGGCCGGAGGACATCAAGAAGGGCGTCGCGCGCGCCGCCGAGATCCTGGCGCTGACGCCGCTGCTCGACCGCTATCCGCGCCAGCTCTCCGGTGGCCAGCGCCAGCGCGTCGCGATGGGCCGCGCCATCGTGCGCGATCCGCAGGTGTTCCTGTTCGACGAGCCGTTGTCGAACCTCGACGCCAAGCTGCGCGTCGCGATGCGCACCGAGATCAAGGAGCTGCATCAGCGTCTCAAGACCACCACCGTCTACGTCACCCACGACCAGATCGAGGCCATGACGATGGCCGACAAGATCGTCGTGATGCATGACGGCATCGTCGAGCAGATGGGCTCGCCGCTCGATCTGTACGACAAGCCGGACAACCAGTTCGTGGCCGGATTCATCGGCTCGCCGGCGATGAACTTCCTCAACGGCCACCTGAAGTCCAATGGGTCGGTCTATGTCGAGACCGAGAACGGCGCCCGGCTGCCGATCCTCACCGCGCCGGCTGCCTCCGACGGCCGCCCCGTCGTCTACGGCGTCAGGCCCGAGCATCTCGAGCTCGCCAGCGACGGCATCGAAGCCGAGGTCGTCGTGGTCGAGCCGACCGGTTCGGAGACGCAGATCGTCGCCCGCATCGGCACCCAGGACATCATCGCGGTGTTCCGCGATCGCCACGAGGTCAATCCCGGCGAGAAGATCCATTTGCGCCCGCGCGCGTCGGCGGCGCATCTGTTCGACAAGGATAGCGGCCGGAGGATTTGAGCCGGCCGCTCGACGCAACGACACAACAAACAAAACAAGCAAAATACTCAACGGGAGAAAACTTCAGATGGCTCATTTCCCCACCGATCGACGGTCTCTGCTCAAGGGCGGCGCGACCTTGCTGGCGGCTGCCGCGACCATGTCGGCCGACGAACTGCTCGGCTACGCCAAGGCCTGGGCGCAGACCTCGCCCTGGAAGCCGGAGCCCGGCGCTAAGGTCAACATGATGCGCTGGAAGCGTTTCGTCGAGGCCGAGGACGTTGCCTTCATGAAGATCGTCGACGCCTTCCAGAAGGCCAACAACGTCACCATCAACGTCTCCAACGAATCCTATGACGACGTCCAGCCCAAGGCCTCGGTCGCGGCCAATACGGGGCAGGGGCTCGACATGGTGTGGGGCCTCTACACGCTGCCCTTCCTGTTCTCCAACAAGTGCGTCGACATGACCGACGTCGCCGATTACCTCGGCAAGAAGTGCGGCGGCTGGACCGACTCAGGCAAGGCCTATGGCATGCTCGACGGCAAGTGGATCGGCATTCCCGTGGCGGCCACCGGCGGTCTCATCAACTACCGCGTCTCGGCGGCTGAAAAGGCCGGCTTCAAGGAGTTCCCGAAGGATCTCGCGGGAATGTCCGAGTTCTTCAAGGCCATGAACAAGAACGGCACCCCGGGCGGCATGGCGCTCGGCCACGCCTCGGGTGACGCCAATGGCTGGGTGCACTGGGCGCTGTGGGCGCACGGCGGCAATTTGATCGACAAGGACAACAAGGTCGTCATCAACTCGCCGGAGACCGCCAAGGCGCTCGAATACGTCAAGGGCCTGTACGACAATTTCGTGCCGGGC
>BFBZ01002457.1_pt1 | contig 10055 bp, 5 predicted proteins | sample 1888401 | NCBI WGS metagenome assembly BFBZ01 (sample SAMD00112614, study PRJDB3348) | symbiont metagenome | host: Chara braunii | reverse complement strand
CCTTCGCCAGTGCGATCGATTGCGGTAGGTCCCATCCGCCCTCGACCCAGTCCGTCGCGGAGATGCGAACGAACAGCGGCAACTCGGACGGTACCACCTCGCGAAGGACCGCGGCCGTTTCGAGGACGATCCGCATCCGGTTCTCGAGCGCCCCGCCGTACCGGTCGCTGCGGCGGTTCGATAGCGGAGAAAGGAACTCGTGCATCAGATAGCCGTGGGCGGCGTGCAACTCGATCACACGGAAGCCCGCCCGCACGGCCCGCGTCGCAGCCGCCTGGAACTGCCCGATGACGGCGCGGATGCCGGCTTCGCTCAGCGCGGTCGGCGGGCGGTCCGTTGGGGCGAACGGTACGGCGCTCGGGGCCAGCGTTTCCCACCCGCCGTTATCGAGCGCGAGTTGGCCGCCGCCCTCCCACGGCACGCGGCAACTCGCCTTCCGCCCGGCGTGTGCGAGTTGAATGGCCGGGACCGCGCCCATGCGGGCGATGAACGCGGCGATTCGGGCGAGCGGTTCGGCGTGCGCGTCGCTCCAGATACCGAGGTCGCCCGGTGTGATGCGGCCTTCGGGCGCGACGGCGGTGGCTTCGACGAACACCAACCCCGCGCCGCCGGCGGCGCGGCTGCCGAGGTGGACGAGGTGCCAGTCGTCGGCCGCCCCGTTGGTGGCGCAGTACTGGCACATCGGCGACACGACAATACGGTTGCGGAGCCGGACCCCACGAATCGTGAGTGGGGTGAGCAGATCGGTATCGGGCAGGTTGCGGTCGTCGCTGACGGCCGACCGGCACCCGGCGTGCGGGGAGTCGCTCATGGTGTAACTCAGTCGAAGGTGATGTGAATCCCGTGGGCGAAGGTACAGGATACGCCACCGTGACGTTGCGGTGCGCCTTTCTTCTACCACCCGGGGCTCACGCCGCCTGACGTTGCTGAGACGCCGCCCGGCGGAGCCCGAACAGCGGCAGGCCGAGTGTGCGCGTGTCACCGTCGGCGGACCACGGCACGCACTTCAGCGTGAGGTACTGCAACCCGGCCCGACGGGCGGATTCGTGGACTGTGACGCGAATCGGTCCGCCCTCCGCGGGGCGGCTCTCAACTGGGGCGCGGCGCCCGTTTACGAACGCTTCGAGCCCCAGCGGCGGGCGCAGCTCGCGGGTGACGAGTTCGACGACCTGCTCCCCCGGCGGCAGGGCGAGTTTGACATGGGCCAACGGCTCCGACCACCGGAACGGGAGCCCGGCGTACCGTTCGAGCGGGTGGAACCCGACGAGGAGCGGCGCGGGGAACTCGTCAATAGCGACGCGTTCTCGTGGGGTCACGGTGCGGGACGCGATCCGGGTGAGAAAGTCGAGCCGTGCGCCGGCGGCATACCGCTGCCACAAGGTGGCGAACGCGGCGGTCCGCGCGTCGCCGTTCTTCATGAGGTACACACGGAGCTTTCGCAGTACGCGACCGCTCGCGGCGGGCCACCGCCACCAGCGTCCGCCCAGCACGCACGCGGGCAGGAGCTTCGCGAGCTCGCGCACCGAACGGTCGCCACGGAGCAGCGCGCGCAGACGCACCCGGGCCTCTGCGCGAGCGAGCGCGGGGTCGGTGCGCCCGCCCTGTGCCCACTCCACGGGCGCGCCGAAATACGAGCCCCACACGGGGTCCGGGTCCGCTAACCGAAAGGCGCATTCGCAACTCGCGTAGTCGCGGACGTGTTCTTCGAGTTGCGCGAACGAGGTCGTGTTCCAGTGCCGGACGATCGACCGCGGGGCGTACCCCAGCCGGTAACCGGCGCGGTGCAGGCGCGCGGCGAGGAGCGGTTCGGAGAACCGCCCGTACTCGCCCTGGAGCCCCCCCACTTGGTGGTACACCGCGCGCTCCAGGGCGGCCCCGCGCAGGAACAACTTGGACCAGTGCTCGTCCGCCACGCGAACCGTTTTCACCCGGTCATAGAGGCGCTCTTCGAGCCGCGCCGACAGCGACTCCCCGAGTCCCAGGCTGCGGCAACTGGCCCCCGGGCGCCCGGCGGTGACGAGGTACCGGATCATCTCCTCCAGGCACTCGGGCTCACCGTAAGAATGCGCCTCGGCGAAGAACAACCACCGGCCCCGGGCGTGCCGCGCGGCGACGGCCCACGGTTCGCTCTCGCTGTCGGTGGGGACGTGAACCACGCGATCGGTTGGCCCCAGGACGCGCTTCACCTGCTCCAGTTCGTCGGGCTTTTTGCCGTCGTATCCCACGATCACTTCGATCCGGTCGCGCGGGAACGTTTGCTCCTGCGTCCACGCACGCACGCACCGTTCCGGAGCGAAACGGGTGTCGCCCATCGTCACGACCACCGACACCAGCGGGCCCGGGGGGGCGTCGAACAGGCGGTCGTAATCCGTCGCCCGTTCGGCCTCCAGGCGCTCGATGTGGGCACGTTGCCGGGCGGCCGTGTCGTGGAGTGTGACGAGCAGATTCAGCCGAGCGGCGCGATCGGCCTCCGACGCTGCGAGTCGCTCGGCCGCAATGCGCTGGCCGATCCTGACTTGCTCCGGTGGGACGAAACGGGTGGCCACATCGGTCAACGCACCGAGGAGCGCTTGTGGGCCGGAACTGGCGGCGTACAGGTCGCAGCGCGCGCGCCCGCGTGCCGCCAGGGCCGCACGCAGATGGGGGTCGGTGGCCAACCGCTCCAGAGCCCCCGCGAGGGCATCCGCGTCCGTGGCGTCGACCGAGAGAACGGCGTCGCCGCCCACTTCGGGCAGGGCGGTTGTGGCACCGCACAGCACCGGCAGGCCGAAGTCGAACGCCTCCAGTAGCGGCAGTCCGAACCCTTCGTACAGCGACGGGAACACGAGCGCGATCGCCCGGCCGTACAGTTCCGCCAGCAGGCGATCCGACACGTGGCCGAGATCGTGCACGGACCGATCGGGCGCGGCCGCAAGTAGTCCGGGAACGCACCCGCCGGTTCCGGTCAGCACAAGGACGTGATCGGGGTGTCGCGTGCGGAACCGCGCCCAGGCGCGAAGCAATCCCGCGTGGTTCTTGTGCGGCCACCCACACGCGGGGTAGAGGAAAACCGGCCCGGGCGGCACACGAGCCGCGTCTTCGGTGGTTAGTGGCGTGGCAAGTAACTCGCGGAGCCGCGGCAGTACCGGCGGGACGAGTACCTGTGTGGCGCGGGCGACGGGGAAGTGCTTTCGGAACTGAGCGAGCGCACTCTGGGAGAGGAACGCCACTGCCCCGCCGGCGGCGGCGCGGGTGAACGCGACCGTCCGCCGGGCGACCGTTTCCGGTGGGAGCTGGTTCGGCTGATCGGCGTGCAAAAGATCGGGAACGATCGTCACCTCGTGCACGGGCGGGAACGCGAGGGGTTCGTCCGTTGGGTACGAGCGGAGGAGGACATCGGTTTCAGAACAGGCGAGTGCGATGTCGAGCGCCGCCGGACCGTCCACTCCGCACACATTCACATTCGCGGGAACTGGAAACGGGAGCCCGGAGTGTGGTGAAGTGAAAACGGTAAACGTGTGTGCTTGTCCAAGAGCGAACAGTTCCGCCGTCAGGCCTCGGACAAGCGTGACAATCCCACCGGATTCGCCTGCGATCAGCGGTCGCAGATCGATACCGATGTTCACAACGTGCCCTCCTGGCGTGCGGTCGTTATCGGTTAGCGGTGGATCGACACTTGAGCCGAGTGCGGCCTCGATTACGCCTCGTTCGGGTCCACTCCCCGTTCGAGGAGCCGTGCAGCGAGTCGATCCGCGCGCTGGCGCTGTTCTTCGGCCCGTTTGGCTTCTTCTTCAGCTCGTCGGCGCTGTTGTTCCGCTTTCAGTCGCAGCTCTTCGGCCGTCCGGACCGAACACCGTGAGTTCGCCGGTGTCCAACACGAACCGGATACCGAGCCGCGCGCTGACGTGCCGCTTATCTCTGCAATCCGAACGAATGGTCCGTTCTCGCGCCGCCAACCTTCGGCGTGGGACGGAAACTCCGGGTAGATGACGTCGTACTCTTCGGCCCCGTATTTCTCGTAAAAGTCGCACTTGTCTTCCATCGGCTGCAACCGATTGTGAGGCGACCAGACTTCGAAGACCACCTGTGGGAAGACTCCGGTCTCTTCCCACACCCGGTAGCTCCCGCTTCGGGGGACCGAACGCGACGTACACGTCGGGCGCCTGCCGCGTCTTGTTACCGCCTTCCACCAGGTAAATTGAGGTGGTTACCGGCAACGAACACGTTTGGATCGCTCCGGTATTGTGCGTCCAGGTTCGCGTGCAGAAGTATGATCCAGTTGAATTGCCAGTAGTTGTCGGCCCTGGGCAACCCGTCGTCGTCGGGGTAGTGGATGACGGCCGGCTTCGGTTTCGGGGTCGGAACCGCGGACATATCGGTGTTTGCCCGGAACTGATGAGACGGCTTGAATATGCCAAGCACCCCGCGGAGCGGAAGTGAGAAGGCAACATATGAGGAGGGGGACCGGGGAAGTGGCGTGCGAGTGCGTTTGTCGCACCCGCACGGAACCGGCGGCCCGGCTCGAATCACTCGTCCGCTTCCGTCTTCTGTTCCGAGAGCGGATCGGCCTTCGGTTTCGCCCGGGTCGGTTTGGTCGGCCGGATGGCGGCGGTCGGTGGGGGCGGGGGCGGCGCTTTCGCGGTCGATTTGCCCGCTTTCGCTTTGGTCGCGTTGGTGCCGGGTACCGGATCAAGTACCGCTGTCGTCCCGGAGGTCGACAGGGCCATGTCGCGGAGCTTCTTCCGCGCCCGCGACAGGATCGCACCGATGGTGTTCACCGGCACGTCGGTCTCGGTGCTGATTTCCTCGTAAGTGCGGCCCTCGAGGTAGTACAGGCGGACGATCTCGCGCTCGCGGCCGGACAGTCGGCGGAGCAACTTTTCGACCTCCTCCAGGCTCTCCATCCCCTTCTGGGCCGCGGGCGCGTCGTCCGGTTCGGGCTCGGCCAGGCGCGAGTCGCCGCGCTTGATCGCGTCCCGCACCTTTTGCCGCCGCACCAGTTCGTGAACGCAGATGCGGCGGGCGATCACGGTGAGGTACGTCGCGAGGCTCGACTCCTTGCGGAACTCGCGCAACACCTTGAAGTCCGCGGCGACGATCTGGAGCAACACTTCAGCGGCGATGTCTTCCACGTCCTCCGGACCGACCCGCACGCTCCGCAGGTGTGCGGTGTATCCGATAGTGTGGTAGATCAGGCTGAGGAAGCGGTCCACGAAGTCGTTCCACGACCCCGGCTCGCGGTGCAGGCACCGCTTGAGCAGGTCGCGGTCCACCGCGGTGAACGGCGTATCGTCCACGGCCGGAGCCTCACGTGGGTCGGATGGAATGGAACGACCGTGAGTCCCAGTTCCGAGGGCAACAGGTCGCGAGGGACCGACCGGGACTCTCACTCATTAGCGTAACGGGACGCGGGGCGCCCCACAACGCCCGGTCGCGGCTTCCGCCGCTACTCCATATTACCCACGATCGGTGCGATCCATACAACCGAACCGGCGCGACTATTTCACTTGCGACGACTTTGGGCCGGTGGCATGATGGTTTATCCCACCCCAACCCCGCCGGGCCTCCGCCCATGCTGCGCGTCCTCGGACACCCGAAGCGATTGTGTAACGGCGTCACCCGCCGCGACCTCCTCACCGCCGGCTCCGCTCTGGGGCTCACGCTGCCGGCCTTCCTCCGCGCCCGCGCCGAGCGGGCCGCTCCCGAAATGACCGAGGCGCGGGACAAGCACTTCGGCCGGGCAAAAGCGTGCATCCTGCTGTTCCTGTACGGTTCGCCCAGTCAGATCGAACTCGCCGACCAGAAGCCGAACGCGCCGGTGGAGGTGCGCGGCGAGCTGAAGTCCATCAGAAGTACGCTCCCGGGTTGCGACGTGTGCGAACTGCTGCCGCACACGAGCCGCGTGATGCACAACGTAACCGTGGTGCGGTCGGTCACGCACAAGTACCCGATCCACGGCGTCGCGTACGCGACCACGTCGATCCCCGAAATTGATGTCGCGATGGAACTGGCCCCGCACGACGCCCGGCACTGGCCGTTCATCGGGTCCGCGGTCGCGCACCTCGAACACCGGAAGAACCCCGCGAGCGCCCGAAAGCCCGTTCCGGACAACATCGCGCTGCCGTTCCCGTTCAGCAGCCAGCGGACCGGCGAGGTGCAGCGCGCCGGCCCGTACCCGGCGTTCCTCGGTAACCAGTTCAGCCCGCACTTCACCAGTTTCCGTGGCACGGCAACGGCGAAAATCGCCAAGACACTGGCCGACCGCACCGTCGAGTTCGACGAACCGTATGCGGGCACCTCGCCGGATTCGTACTTCGCACTGGGCGGCGAACCGGCGGCCGATATCACGCTCGACCGGCTGAACACGCGAAAATCGCTGCTCGATCAGATGGAAGGCGCCCGGCGCAGTCGGGATAAGGTGGCGACCTCCGACCCGTTTCGCGAAATGGCGTATTCGCTGGTCGGTTCGAGCGTGGTCCGGAACGCGCTCGACGTCCGCCGCGAGTCCGCGAAGACGCGGGAGAGCTACGGGCACATGCTGTTCGGCCAGAGCTGTCTCGCCGCCCGGCGGTTGGTGGAAGCCGGGAGCCGGTTCGTCACGGTGTTCTGGGACGAGTTCGGGCTCGCCGGGTCCGGGTGGGACACGCACTGGGACCACTACCCGCGGATGCGGAACGAACTGATGCCGGGCTTCGACCGCGGCTTTTCGGGCCTGATTGCGGACCTGGATCAGCGCGGGATGCTCGATGAGACGCTGGTGCTGGTGCTGAGCGAGCACGGCCGCACGCCGAAACTGAGCAGCGCGAAGGGCGCGGGCCGCGACCACTGGGCGCAGGCGTACTCGGTCCTCCTGGCCGGCGGCGGCATCGCGCGGGGCAAGACGGTGGGCAAAACCGACTCGATCGGCGGCACCGTGGTTGACCGCCCCGTTTCACCAAAAGACGTGCTCGCGACCGCGTACCACCTGCTCGGCTACGATCTCGAAACGACCCTGACCGACAAGACGAACCGCCCCGTGCCCGTCGTCCCCGGCGGACAGGTGCTCCGGGACGTGCTGGCGTAACGGGCCGCCGTGTTCGGACCGGATGTTTTCTCGTGGCGATCGGTCGCTATGGTCGCGCGTTTCCGTTTAAGAAGGTGGCGTGGCTCCTCTTAGAACGTCCCGGGCGCCGGCACGTGGCGGTGCGGGCGCCAGAGATTTGGTACGAATTGCACCCCACATGGGTTATTTCGTTAGACTTTCTATTACCCCGCATGTCCGCGACGACGGTCTGAGCTATACTCCCTACCATCGCCCGTCCGATCTCCCGCCCGCGCGACACGCATGACCGGTCTTGACCCGGCAGAACTGGCTCAGGCGCTGTTCTCCGAGATCGGGGACGCGCTGTTCCTGCTCGACCCCGAAACCGATCAGTTGATCGAGGTGAACCCCGTCGCGTTGCGGCTCACCGGCTACGCGCGGAGCGAACTGCTCGGCTTCTCCGCCCCCCACCTGTTCCGCTTCGAGGCGCCCGGCGGCGCCCAGCGGCTCCGGGGCGCGTTCACCAAGACGATGGTGTTCCACGGGCAGGACGGGTTCCTCCTGCGCACCAAAGGCGACGCGTGGGTGCCGGTCGGCCTGACGGTGTCGCGGCTGCACGTGGCGCCGAAGACGCTCGGGCTCGTCATCGCCCGCGACGACCGCGAGCGCCGCGCGGCGCTGGCCCAGACCCGGCGCATGGAGGCCGAGCTGCGCGCGGTGCTGAGCAGCTCCCCCGCGGCCCTGTGGAGCGCCGCCCGCGCGCCGGGGCCGGACGTGTTCGCCGGCTGGCAGTTCCGCTACGTCGCTCCCCTTCTGGCCCGCATCGCCGGGCGCCAGGTCGAGTACTTCGACGGCCCGTTCAAGTGGATCGAGGTGGTCCACGCGGCGGACCGGGACGCGTACCGGACCGCCCTGCGGCAGCTCCTGACCGGCGGCGCCGAGGTCGAACAACTGTACCGCGTGCAGCCGGCCGACGGCGGGCTCCGATGGGTCCGCGACCGGCTCCAGGTGGTGCGCGACGCGAGCGGGCGCCCGACCCGGCTGGACGGGTGCGTGACCGACGTGACCGAGCAGCGCCGGGCCGAGGACGCCCTGCGGCAGAGCGAGGAGCGGTTCCGCGCGCTCGTGGAGAAGAGCCGCGACGGCATCCTGTTGGTGGGCGAGCGGAGCGACATCCGGTACGCCACGCCGGCGCTGCGGTCCGTACTCGGCTACGACCCCGCGGCGGCGGTCGGGCGCAACGCGCTCGACCTCGTGTGCCCCGACGACCGGGAGACGGCCCGCGCGCGGTTCGCGGACTGCCTGAGCCGGCCCGGTGAGGACGTGTCGTTCACGTTCCGCGGGGTCGCCGCCGACGGTTCGCTGCGGGGCATCGAGATGAACGGGGTGAACCGCCTCGACGACCCGAGCGTGCGGGCGGTGGTCATCAACTACCGCGACGTGACCGAGCGGGACGAAGCGGTCCGGGCACGGGTCCGCGAACACGCGCTCCTGGAGGGGCTGTTCGCGTCCGTGCCGGACATCGTCCTGTACAAGGACCGCGCGGGCCGGTTCCTCGGCGCCAATCCGGCGTTCGAGGCCCTGGCCGGGCGCCCGCCGGCCGAACTGGTCGGTGTGAACTGTCGGGAGCTGTTCACCGGGGAGTGGGCACAGCGGGTCCAGGGGGCGGAAGACGCCGTGCTCGCGACCGGGCAGACGGCCCGGTGCAAGGAGTGGGTGCCTTACGCCGACGGGCGCAAGGTGCTGCTGGACATCGCGCTGGCCCCGCTCCGGGACGACGCCGGGGGCACGGTCGGGCTGATCGTCGTGGGCCGCGACGTGACCGAACAGGACCGGCTGGAGGACGAGCTGCGCCAGTCGCACAAGCTGGAGGCGGTGGGCCGGCTCGCGGGCGGCATCGCCCACGACTTCAACAACCTGCTCACCGTGGTACTGGGGAACCTGGAACTGGTGCGCTCGGGGGCCGCGAGCGGGAGCGATGTGGACGACCTGTTGGCCGGCACCGAACGGGCCGCCCGGCAGGCCGCCGAACTGACCAAACAGATGCTCGGGTTCGCCCGGCGCCAGCCGCTCCGCACCGTCACCGTGGATCTGAACGCCCTCGTCCGCGACGCGCTCAGCCTGTTGCGGCGCGGCATCGACCCGCGGATCGCGGTCCGGTTCCGCCCGGCGGCCGCCCTGTGCCCGGTCGCCGCCGACCCGGTGCAGGTGCAGCAGGTCCTGATGAACCTGTGCCTGAACGCCCGCGACGCCATGCCCGACGGCGGCACGCTCACCCTGGAGACCGGCAACGAAGACGGGCCCCCTGATGGTGCGCCCGCCCGGCTGGTCAGGCTCTCGGTGGCCGATACGGGGGTCGGGATGACGGACGAAGTGCGGGCGAAGGTGTTCGACCCGTTCTTCACGACAAAAGGGGTGGGACAGGGGACGGGACTGGGGCTGGCAGTGGTGTACGGCGTGGCGAAGGCCCACGGCGGGTGGGTGGACGTGACCTCCGCACCCGGCGCCGGGAGCCGGTTCGACGTGTACCTGCCCTGCGCGGCGGTGACCGACGAGTGGGTGTCGGCTCCGGACGCCCGGCCGGACGCAAGAAGGGGCGGTGGGCAGACGGTTCTGGTGGCCGACGACGAGGCCGGGGTCCGCGATCTGGCGCGGACGGCGCTGGAGATCGCTGGGTACCGGGTGCTGGTGGCCGCGGACGGTGCGGAAGCGGTGGCCGTGTTCCGCACCGCGCCGGCGCGGGTGGCGCTGGCCGTTCTGGACGCGAGCATGCCGCGCCTGTCCGGCCGTCAGGTGTTCGAGGCGATCCGCAAGCTCGACCCGGCGGTGAAGGTGTTATTCGCCAGCGGGTACCACGACAGCGGGTCGGGGCCGGCCGCCCCGGAGGCGCAAATGCTCAACAAACCGTACACGCCGAGCGAACTCGCGGCGGCCGTCCACGACCTGTTGGCCGCCCCCCGGTGAGGGCGTGCGGTTCGCTTCGGTTCGCGCCGACGCCGATTCGGGGGTAATGGTTTGGAGTGTGGTCCGCGAGCGGTGCGTGTCGCAACGGAAC
>BFBZ01002461.1_pt1 | contig 10056 bp, 10 predicted proteins | sample 1888401 | NCBI WGS metagenome assembly BFBZ01 (sample SAMD00112614, study PRJDB3348) | symbiont metagenome | host: Chara braunii | reverse complement strand
TTTCTTCATTCCGCTCCTCCTTGAGGAAAAATGATCATAATCGGCGTGGAATGTGAAGCGGCAATTCGCCCATGGTCGGACCTGTACAGACGTTTGGGAAAACCGGGCACAGTCTGTGCCGGAAGACGATGGCGAGGAGGCAGGAAATGACGACATGGATAGACGCATGTGGAGCCGCGGAGATAGATCAGGAAGACGTTATCCGGTTCGATCACGCCGGACGAACCTTTGCGATCTACAGAAGCCCGGACGACGAATTCTTTGCGACAGACGGATTGTGCACCCACGAAAGGATCCATCTGGCCGACGGACTTGTCATGGACGATATCATCGAATGTCCAAAGCATAACGGCCGCTTCAACTACAAGACCGGCGAAGCCCGGGGCGCACCAGTTTGCATCAACCTGAAAACCTATCCGGTGAAGCTGGAAGGCGATCGCGTCATGATCGGAATCGGAGCATGAGCGACGGTGCGGGGGTTGTCATCGTCGGGGCGGGACAATGCGGCGCGCGTGCGGCGCTGAGCCTGCGGGAAAGCGGCTATCCTCATCCCGTCACCCTCATCGGCGACGAAGTCCACCTCCCCTATGAACGGCCGCCTCTTTCGAAACAGCTGTTGCTCGCAGAGGCAACGCCTTCGGCGCCACCCGTCCTCACGGACATCATGCTCGGCGAACAGGGTATTCAACACATCGGTGAAGCATTGGTCGAGGCAATTGATCCCGCCGACAGGCAGGTGATCCTGTCAGACGGTCGGGCGCTGCCTTACGAAAAACTGCTGCTGACGACGGGAGCGACACCACGGCGCCTGCCGAATGCGCCGGCGAGCAGCCGCATCCTCTATCTCAGGACTATAGACGATGCGCTGGAGCTTCGCCCCTGGATCAGGGCCGGCACGCATATTGCCGTCCTCGGCGGTGGTTTCATCGGCCTGGAGGTCGCCGCCTCGGCGCGCGGCCGTGGGGCCGAAGTGACGGTGATCGAGTCCCAGGAGCGCATTCTCAAGCGTGGTGTGCCCGAGGCTATCGCTGAAATGGTTGAGACATTGCATCGGCGCAACGGCGTCGTTGTGAGATGCGGCGCGACGGTTCTTCGGATCGAGGCCGATGACCGGCGCGTCGAAATCCTCCTCTCGGATGGCGCTGGGATTTCGGCCGATGTGCTGGTCGTCGGGATCGGCGCACAGCCGCGCACCGAGCTTGCCCTCCAGGCCGGCCTTGCCGTGGATAATGGGATCGCCGTCAACGAACGTCTCGAGACGTCAGTCGCGAATATCTATGCTGCCGGCGACTGCTGCTCGTTTCCGCACCCGCTCTATGGCGGACGCCGGCTTCGGCTGGAAGCCTGGCGCAACGCACAGGATCAAGGCATCCTCGCTGCGGCAAATTTGGCAGGCGGGGCAAGCCGCTATGAGGCCGTTCCCTATTTCTGGTCGGATCAATTCGATCATACCTTGCAGATTGCCGGGCTCGTCGACGAAGGGCGGACGGTTGTTCGACGAGACCTGGGCGACAGTGCCTTCATCCTCTTTCATCTTGACGACGCACAGAGGCTGGTTGCTGCAAGCGGGATAGGCCAAGGCAACCGGATCGCCAAGGACATGAAACTGAGCGAGATGCTGATTGCAAAACAGATAACGCCGTCAATCGATGCCCTGACCACAGCGTCGAGCCTGAAGAGCTTGCTGCCGAGAGCTTAGATTTCGTGGATAGAAATTGCCTGAGGCATTGGAGCTTGATCCGAAATTGCCGTAGGAAAATGGACCTGGTGCACCATGCCATGATGCGCGGAGCGTCCCTGCGACGCTCCGCCTCTTAGTATTATAACACCAACCCTCTTGGCGCTTCCCGGCACATCTAGCGTTTCAACTTCTCCTGCAGCGCAGCCCAGCCTGCCGCAAAAACATGCGTGGAAACAATCTCGGCATATTTTCCGGTATCTTCCGGTTCCTCGTCGAATGTCGCGAACCATTCGGCAAAGGTACGGTTGCCTTCCGTAATCGGAAGCAACCTTATGCCGGCTATATAGTTTTTGACCGGAAAGGCAGGCTTCACAAAGCTGTAGGACAGCGAATGATCGAGGTCGCTGAGAGCGATCAGCTGCTCACGCACATGGGCACCGTTCGTGAGGTGGAAGGAGCGGATGCAGCCGACATCGCCGCTGCTTTGGCCGCCTTCGATTTCGCTTCTTGCAATGGCTGGATGCCAATCCGGCAGGCCGTTGAAGTCGCGCACAACTCTCCATACGGTTTCAATCGGCGCATCGATCACCGCGCTTGCATATGCCTTGGCCACATTCCCCTCCTAATGCTGGATGACGAGATTCTTGAAAGCCCGCGTCTGCGCGACGAGGGCTTTTTCCACCGGCAGACGTTCCATGCTGGATGCACCATAGAACCCGTGGCAGCCCGGGCACCGCTCCAGAATATAGCGGGCATCCTCCGGCTCGGCGATCGGACCGCCATGGCACAGGACGATGATATCGGGATTGACGCTGCGGGCCGCCGCGGCAATTGCATTGACTTCCTCCACGCATGCTTCCAGCGTGAGCGCGGTGTCGGCGCCGATCGCTCCGCCCGTCGTTAGCCCCATGTGCGCGACGATGATATCGGCCCCAGCCTCGGTCATCGCCCGCGCATCTTCGACCGTGAAGACATAGGGCGTGGTGAGCAGGTCCTTGCTGCGCGCCAGCCTTACAAGCTCCACCTCGAGCGCGTAGCCCATGCCGGTCTCTTCGAGATTGGCTCTGAACCTGCCGTCGATCAAACCGACGGTCGGGAAATTCTGAATGCCGGCGAAGCCCAACGCCTTCAGCTGATCAAGGAAATGATCGAAATTGCAGAAGGGATCCGTGCCGTTCACTCCGGCGAGGACCGGCGTGTGTTTGACCACGGGCAGGACTTCACGCGCCATGTCCAGCACGATCTCGTTGGCATTGCCATAGGCGAGAAGACCGGCGAGCGACCCTCGGCCGGCCATGCGGTACCGGCCGGAATTGTAGATGACGATCAGATCAATGCCGCCGGCTTCCTCGCACTTGGCCGAAAGGCCGGTGCCTGCGCCGCCGCCGATGATCGGAATCTTCGCGTTGATCTGCTGGCGAAACTTGTCCAGCAACTGGCTTCTGTTGAATTTCATGCGAACGGCCCCTGACTGATTTCATGGAAATGTCGGACGACTTCGGAGCAAAACTCCGGTGAATTGATTGCGTGCGGCACCCGGAGGACCTGGCGCTCATCACTCTGCTGCACAGTGCTTTCAATGGCATCGAACAGCGCCGCATCGGCTTGCGGATCATGGAATGCCTGCCCGGGAGCATCCAGAAGAGAGACCCCTCCCAGCGGCAACAGGAAGCGCACCGGTCCAATGCTGCGGTTCAGGCGTTCGCCGATCCACTTGCCCATGGCGACGTTTTCCTCCGTCGTGGTGCGCATCAGCGTGATCTGCGGGTTGTGCACATAGAGATTGCGGTGACGGTATTTCTCGGGGACTGTGTCGATCCCGGCGAAATTGACCATATCGAGCGCACCGCAGGAGCCGACATATGGCAATGTGGACTGGGCCAGAAAGCCAAACCGCTCCTCCGTCGCCGGCAGAATGCCGTCGAACAGGAGATCGCAGACTTCGGTCGTGGTGATGTCCAGAACACCGGCGAGATAGCCGGACGCGGCGAGCTTTTCCATCGATTGACCGCCGATGCCGGTCGCATGGAACACCAGGCATTCGAACCGGTCGCGCAATTGCTCGACGACCTGGGTAATGCATGGCGTCGTAACGCCGAACATGGTCAGCCCCAGCGACGGCCTGTCGTCCTGCTCCGGCTCCTTCCGATTGCGGACCATTCCCGCGATCGAATTGGCGGCATTCGCCAGAACCGTTCGCGAAATACGGTTGAGCCCGGCAATGTCGGTGATCGAATTCACCATGGATATGTCGTTCGGGCCGACATAGGCGCTGATATTGCCGGCGGCCACCGTCGAGACCATGACGCGCGGCGTGCCGACCGGCAGGATGCGCATGGCCTGCGTGACCATCGCGGTTCCCCCCGAACCGCCAAGACCGATGACGCCGCCGACATCGTTGCGCGACTGGATAAAGCGCTCAAACGCCAGCCCCATCGCCGAGACCGCGGAGCCCCGATCACCGGTGAAGACGGCTTCGACACCGCCCGGATGGAAACTCGCAACGGTTCTGGCATCGATATCGACATTGGCCGAGGGGGTCGCGGTCGAAAGATCAACCAGAACAACGGGCATCCCCTGCCCCTTGATCAGCTCGGCGACATAGCGCAACTCGTCGCCCTTGGTATCGCAAGAGCCCGCCACATAAATAGTCTTCGGCATCGGCATCGTTTCCTCCTCCAGTCTTTTCCGTCCCGTTCTCCGCCAACCAAGTTGCTCCATTTTCAGAGATCTGACAAAGTCCACTTGTCGAGAAGTGGACCGCGAATGAACAAGATTTCATCGGCAAGGATCAGCCGGCTCATTGGCAATTGGCGTGGCCTCGAAGGCAAGATCGGCCATCAGCTAGGCTTGGCACTTGCGAAATTGATAGCGGCGAGGGAGTTGCCCGTCGGCGGCATGCTGCCATCAGAACGCGCCCTGGCGACGGCACTTGCCATCAGCCGGGGAACGGTTGTTGCGGCCTATGCCTCGCTTCGGGATGCTGGAATACTGGATAGCCGCCATGGCAGCGGCCACCGCATTATCGCATCTGCCACCACGTCCGGCACCGCGCATACGCGTCTTGCCGGCGAGGTCTTGGCACGGCCACAGGATATCGACATGACCAGCGGCGCTCTGCCGCCATCGCCCGTTCTTACGAGAATGCTTGCGGCATTGCGCGGCGCCGATCTTGCGGGCGTGGCCACTGGCCTTGGCTATGATGCCGCCGGCCTGCCGACGCTCCGCTGGGCTGTCGCCCGTTACTATTCCGACCTGGGCCTGCCGACCCATCCGGACAATATCCTGATTACCAGCGGTGCGCAGCAGGCGGTCTGGCTTCTCGCCAATGCACTGGTCGATGCGTCGGACGCAGTTGTGGTCGAAGATCCCGTCTATCGCGGCTCGCTGGAGGCGTTCCACAGACGCAATGCGAGGATCATTCCCGTCGCGGTCACGCAACATGGCCTCAATATGGAGCAGCTCGAAAAGGCCTTGAGAAACCGGCCAAAGCTGCTCTATCTGTTTCCCGAGGCGCATAATCCGACGGGACGGTCGCTGGATGAGGCAAGCCGTCGTCATCTGGTGCGACTGCTGGAACGCTACCCCACCTTCCTCGTGGAAGACGGCGCGCAAAATGAGCTCTCGACCCTTGCGGGAACGACACCACGCCCACTCGCAGGCAAGATGAACCCTGAGATGGTAGCGACGATCGGAACTCTTTCCAAACTATTCTGGGGCGGGCTCCGCATCGGCTGGATTCGTTCCGCCCCTTCGGTCATCAAACGCCTTGCAAGCTTCAAGGCGGTCGACGACCTCGGCTGTTCCATGTTCGACCAGCATATTGCCGTCGGCTTGCTTGAAAACATTGCGGAAGCGCGGATCTACCGTCACCAGGAAGTGGCCGGCCATTTGAAGATCGCCGAGGATCTTATCGCGGAACGCGCTCAGGGCCGATGGCATTGGGCGCGCCCAGCGGCAGGCACTGCCATCTGGATCCATATGCCCGGTGTGGATACCGTGGCACTGTGCCAGGAAGCACAGCGCCACCGCTTGTTTTTGTCGCCTGGATCGGGATATTCCGCACACGAAAACTTTGGCGACTTCATCCGCCTGCCCTTTGTCCGCCCGCCCGCAACCATGCAATTTGCCATCGACACGATCTGTAATCTGACACCGGACGAATAAGCAGCTACCAGCGTTCATGGCGGCGTGCACCCCACTCCCCCCAATGCTAGGCCGGCCGACCCTTGCCGCTCAGTTTGCCACTTGGTCCTGCAGAAGCTAGTCCAGTTCGGATGTCTTGAACGTTGGGCGGCATTGAATCGGCGCCGTTTTCCGTCTCGGGCTGCTCCAACCGGCGAATATGGGCATCCAACATCGCGATAGCGCCGCTGATGTTCCTTTCCTTCAATGCATTCAGGATCTTCCGATGAGCATTGCTCGATACAGGCTGCCATCCTGCCGTCCGGGTCGCGGAAAAAATTATCCGCGAATTCGCGAGCTGGAGATCGTCGAGCATGGTCAAAAGCCTCGGCATTTTGCAGGGGGCGACAAGGGCCCTGTGGAAAGCGCGGTTCGCCTGTTCCCACTCCGTTATGTTCTTCGCTTGGTCGCCTGCGATCAAAGCTTCCTCGATCTTTTCGTGACTGGCGGCATTCATGCGCGGGGCGGCCAGCCTGAGTGCCAGGCTCTCCAGAGATGCGCGAATCTCCACGATTTCCTGGATTGACCACCCGTCCAGCGGGGCAACCCGAATACCTCGGCGTGGCTCGCTGACGACCAGGCCTCGAGCCCGCAAAAGCTGAAAGGCTTCGCGCGCGGGCACATGGCTCGCCTCGAACTCTTCGGCGACTTTATCCTGCCGCAGCGCCGTTCCCGCCGCCAACTCTCCCGACACGATTCTTTCCCCGATAACGCGCGCGATGCGCTCCGCGACTGTCTCTGCCATACGATCCTCATAGATTATCTATGATAATACAGTTTGATCGACCACTTTGGAGGCCATATCCTGAGATTCGGCAGCATAATTATAGATTATCTATTAATCAAGGGCGACTATGCGCTGCCGCTCCGCCGCCCTGGGAGAATTGCCATGCCGGAGAAGGAAGCGGCCATCGCGCCACAAGGCGAACTCAAATCTTGGACACTCGACACTGCGCGCGTGCTGTACGACCTGCCTTTCAATGATTTGCTGTTCAGAGCTCACACCATCCACCGCGAGAATTTCGATCCCAATCGCGTTCAGCTCAGCAAGCTGCTCAACATCAAGACAGGGGGCTGTCCCGAGGATTGTGGCTATTGCAGCCAGTCCTCCCACCACGCCTCCAATGTGAAGGCATCAAAGCTCATAGACACCGCCGAAGTCATCGCCGAGGCCCGCAAGGCAAAGGCGCAAGGCGCAACCCGCTATTGCATGGGGGCAGCCTGGCGCAGCCCGAAGGCACGGGACCAGGCAGCCATCGTCTCGATGATCGAAGAGGTTAAAGCCCTCGGGCTGGAGACCTGCATGACGCTGGGAATGCTGTCGCCGGAGCAGGCTCACACCTTTGCTGAGGCAGGGTTGGATTACTACAATCACAATCTCGATACGTCCGAGCGCTTCTATCCTCAGGTCGTCACGACACGCACGTTCGGCGACCGGCTGGAGACGCTGACTCACGTCCGGGAGGCCGGCATCAAGGTTTGCAGCGGCGGCATTTTGGGGCTGGGCGAACAGGAGGATGACCGGATCGACATGCTGGTGACCCTGGCAAATCTGCCAACCCCACCGGAAAGCGTGCCGATCAACATGCTGATCCCCATTCCCGGCTCACGCCTGGCGGAAGCCAAACCTGTCGATTCCATAGGCTTCGTTCGGATCATTGCTCTTGCCAGATTGATGATGCCGCAATCGCATGTCCGCCTGACGGCCGGACGAGCTGCGATGAGCGACGAAATGCAGGCGCTTTGCTTCTTTGCCGGTGCCAATTCGATATTTATAGGCGACACGCTCCTGACGACGGCCAACCCCGGAGATGATCGCGACAACAGCCTTTTGCGCCGGCTTCGGCTTGAGCCGATGACATTGGAGGCGCATGAATGACGGTCGATTTGCGCCAGCGTTATGAGGTGAAACTCCGACAACTCGCCCAGAAGGGCCGCCATCGTGACCTCAGCCGCGACACTGGATCGGATTTCACCTCCAACGACTATCTCGCGCTGACTACGTCGCCGCGCATGCGCGCGGCCCTTGTCGATGCTCTTGATCGTGGCGTGCCGGTGGGCGCCGGCGGGTCGCGCCTGCTACGGGGCAACCATGCCGAACACGAAGCGCTTGAACAGGAAGCGGCCGCATTCTTTGCGTGCGAGCAAATGCTCTACTTCGGCAGCGGTTACGCCGCCAATCTAGCTGTTCTCTCAACCCTGCCGCAGCGCGGAGATCTCATTGTCCACGACGCCCTGATCCATGCGAGTGCGCATGATGGAATGAGGACGGGACGGGCCGATGTGGTGTCGGTGGCGCATAATAATGCGGATGCGGTCGAGGATGCCATCCTTGCCTGGCGCAAGCGAGGAGGCACCGGCGTACCGTGGATTGTCGTCGAAAGCATCTATTCGATGGATGGTGACCGCGCGCCGCTTTCGGATCTGATCGAAATTGCCGATCGCAACGACGGCTTCCTCTACATCGATGAGGCGCACGCAAGCGGCGTTCATGGCGTTGGCGGGCGTGGCTACGCTGCAGGACTTGAAGGACGAGATAATGTCATCGTCTTGCACACCTGCGGCAAGGCTCTGGGTGCCGCCGGGGCACTGGTCGGCGCCAACCGCACACTGTGCAGCTTCCTCATCAATCGGGCTCGGCCCTTCATCTACGCAACAGCACCATCCCCCTTGCAGGCCGCGAGCGTCCGCGAGGCGCTGGCCATCCTCGCTGACGAGCCGGAACGGCGCCAAGCGCTGCACGACCTCATCGCCTTTGCAAACGAACAGTTTTCCGAACGTCTGGGTATGCGCGGCAGCGGCACACAGATTCTTCCTGTTATCGTCGGTGAAAACGCGCGCGCCACGCATCTGGCCGAGCGCTTGCACGCGGACGGTTTCGATGTTCGCGCTATTCGACCGCCCACGGTTCCGCATGGGACCGCGCGGCTGCGCATCACCATCACGCTCAATGTCGACCGACCGACCATCGCAAACATGGTCGACCGGCTCGCCGAGCTCATTGCGACGGAGATTTCATGAGCAACTGTCTCGTTGTGACGGGAACGGATACGGGCATCGGCAAGACGGTCTTTTCCGCCGCGCTCACAGCTGCCCTCAACGCCTCCTATTGGAAGCCGGTCCAATCAGGGCTGGATGGCGAAACCGACAGCGAAACGATCGCCCGACTTGGGCGGATTCCGCAGCATCGTATCCTGCCCGAAGCATGGCGCCTGAACACTCCGGCCTCGCCGCATTTGTCAGCCCGGATCGATGGCGTTGCGATAGCGCCTGACCTGTTGACACCCCCCGCGACACGATTGCCACTCGTCATTGAGGGGGCTGGTGGATTGCTTGTTCCGTTGACACAGGAACAGACCTATGCCGACGTGTTTGCGCGCTGGCGCTATCCGACCATTCTGTGCGCGCGGACTGCCCTTGGCACTATCAACCACACCTTGCTTTCGATCGAGGCGCTGCAGCGGCGGCAAATACCCGTTCTCGGCGTGGCCTTCATCGGTGACGCCCAGCCCGATACGATGAGCATCATCAAGGAGATGGGTCGTGTCTCCATCCTCGGTCGCCTGCCGCATCTCGATCCGTTGACGCCGGAGACGTTGCACCGGGCCTTTGCAGAGCAATTCGATCTTTCCGGATTTCGCGAGGCCTTGGCATGACGGCGATCTACAGCCCGCAATCGCCGATCTGGCATCCTTTCACCCAGCATCAGCTTGAACCGGCCTTCAAGAAAATCGCGCGAACCGAGGGAGCCTACCTGTTTGACCAGGATGGACGTTCCGTTCTCGATGCCATTTCTTCTTGGTGGGTCATCACCCACGAGCACCGCCATCCCCGCATCACGAAGGCGATCCACGATGCGGTGGAGAAACTCGACCAGCTGATATTTGCTGAATACAGCCATGAAGCCGCCGAGACATTGGCGCGCGGTCTCATTGATCTCGCCTCACCGGGGCTGGCACATGTTTTCTTTTCAGACAGCGGATCCACCTCGGTGGAAGTCGCACTCAAAATGGCGCTCGGAATGTTTCACAACCGGGGGACGCCACGCTCCCGCATTGTCGTCATGGAACACAGCTATCACGGCGATACCATCGGTACGATGTCGATTGGAGCACGTGGGGTGTTCAATGCAGCCTACGAACCATTGCTGTTCGACGTCGCAAGCATTTCATTCCCTGTGGCGGGCCGGG
>BFBZ01002460.1_pt1 | contig 10057 bp, 5 predicted proteins | sample 1888401 | NCBI WGS metagenome assembly BFBZ01 (sample SAMD00112614, study PRJDB3348) | symbiont metagenome | host: Chara braunii | reverse complement strand
ACTGTTCGGCCACGAGCGCCCGGATCTTGGACACGTCGTAGGGCCAGTCCCCGCGGAGGCCCAGGACGGAGCCGATGCGGTAGATGAAGAAATCACGGTTCAAGTCGTCTTTGGACGCGACGACGAGAGCGATGAAGAAGAGCAGCCCAGCCGCGAGGAGCGGAAGCGGGTCCGTGTAACGGACCGTACCGCTTCGGTGATCAGACGGGTGAGGTGCCGCGGTGGCAGCGGGACCGGGGTCAGCCACCGAGTTTCTCCGGCAAGAGCAACAGTGCCGGGGAGTGCAGGTACCGCATCACCGCGTTGCCGAACGCGGCGCCGATGGCCCCGTCGAGTACGCGGTGGTCGAACGAGAAGGACAGGTACACGATGTCCGCCGGGCGCAGCGCGCCGGACGCATCGTACACCGGCCGCTTCACCACCTTCCCGACGCCCATGATCCCGACCTCGGGGTGGTTGATGATTGGCGTCGAAATCAGCCCGCCGATGCCGCCGATGGACGTGACCGTAAAGGTGCTGCCGCGCAGGTCGTCGATCTTGCTCTTGCCGGCTTTGGCGTCGTTGCTGAGCCGCTCGATGTCGGTGGCAATGGTCGCCACGTCCTTTTTGTCGGTGTCTTTGACCACGGGCACGATGAGGCCGTTGGGGGCCGCGACGGCGACCCCGATGTTGTACTTGTCGTGCAGCACCACCTCGCCGGCGGTTTCGTCGAACGTGCTGTTGACGATGGGCACTTCCTTGAGAGCCCGTGACACGGCCTTCACAAAGAACGCGAGGTACGTGAGCTTCACGCCGGCCTTCGCGAGCGGTTCGCGGAGCTGGTTCCGCAGGCGCACCACGTCGGTCATGTCGCACTCGTCGATGTACGAATAGTGCGGGATGTGGCGCTTCGACTCGACCATGTGTTCGGCGATCTTCCGCCGCAGGCCGATGAGCTTCTGGCGCGTCCCGGCGACGCCGAAGTCGAACTTCGACGTGTCGGTGCCGGACGTACCCGCGGGCGGGCGCACGCCGTTGCTCGGCTTGGGCGCGAGGTACGGTGTGAGATCGTCGAGGACGATGCGGCCGTGCGGTCCGGACCCGCGGACGCGAGCGAGATCGACACCGAGCTTACGGGCGAGCATGCGCACGGACGGCGCCGCGGGCGGCTGCGGGGCCGATTGGTCGTTGGGGTCGTTCGAGGGGCCGCCCCCGGTCCTTTTTTCTGATGTGCCGGGAGGCGTGTCCTTGCTTCCGCCCCGCGCGGCCGTGTGTGGTGTGGTTTGTTGGCCGGTCACGAGCCCCGCATCCCGACGGGCGGACGCGGAAGCACTTTGTGCGGCCAACTTGGGTGCCGCGTATTCGGTACGGGCCGATTCTCTTCGGATCTGCTCACTCGTTTCGATTCCCGTGGGGGCCGACGCCGGTACTTCTTCCCGCGCGGGCGCCGGAGCGGGTCGCGACCCGTCACCCGCTGCCTCCCCCACCGCGTTGTAGCTCAGGATGGTTTGCCCGACCTGGACCTTCGTGCCCGGCGTCGCGACCAGCGCGGTGATCGTGCCCGCGAACGGCGACGGCACTTCCATGCTCGCCTTGTCCGACATCACCTCGGCCAGCCCCTGCCCGCGCGCGATCGCGTCGCCCGGGCGGACCAGCCAGCGGACCAGTTCCACTTCGATCAAACCTTCACCGACGGGCGGGAGAGGGAAGTCCATTGTAACAACTCCGGGAAAGCAGTCGGTTCGCGCCGGTCGTTCGCCTAAGCCGGTTCGGTCGCCAGGTCCCACAGCGCGGTGCGGATGTCGCCGAGCTGCGGGACGCTGTTGATCTCGTAGTTTTGGTTCATCCCGATGCCCGGCACGTGCTTGCCCATGAGCGTCCGCGGTCGCACGGCCAGGTCGTAGAAGTGCTCGTCGATGATCCGCCGGAGCAGGTGCTCGCCGAAGTTCGTCACCTCGGTGTCCTCGTTCACGATCAGCACGCGGCCGGTCTTCAACACGCTCCGGGAGATCGTGTCCCAGTCATACGGGAAGATGCTCCGGAGGTCGATCACGTCGAACGTGCGGCCGTGGTCGCGGGCCAGTTCGTCGGCCGCCTGAGCGCACACCGGGAGCGGGCGGCCGTAGCTAATTACTGTGCCCCCCGTACCTTCGCGCACGAGCGCCGCCGAGCCGATGGGGACCGTGTAGTCTTCGAGGTTGGGCCACTGCGGCTCCCAGCCGGCGCGGTCGTTCACCGGCGCGTCGATCATCCGGCTCAGTTCGTCCGCGTCGGCCGGCTCACCGGGGATCAGCCGCGGGTCCTTGGCTCGGAGCAGCGCCTTGGGCAACAGCACCAGGACCGGGTTCGGGTCTTTGATCGCCGCGAGCATGAGGCCGTAAGCGTCCAGCGCGTTGGACGGCATGACGATCTTCCACCCCGGCAACCGGCTCGCCCAGCTCTCGAAGCTGTGCGAGTGGTACAGGCTGCCCCGGATGCCGGCCCCGTTGGGGGTCATCACGACGAGCGGCATGTCGTACCCGCCGCCGCTGGCCCACCGCTGGTTGCCGGCGATCTTGAACATGTCCAGTACGTTGAACGCGTAGTCGCAGAACTGAATTTCGCAGACGGGGCGGCCGCCCGCGTAGGCGATGCCCATCGCGGTGCCGATGATGCCGCGCTCGTCCAGCGGCGTGTTCCACGCGGTCTTCAGCCCCTGCGTGGCGGTGAACACCCCGCCGAGCGGCGGTCCGACGTCCTCACCGAACACGTCCGTCACACCGAGGTGCGTTTCGCCGTAGTGCAGTGCCATCCGCACCGCTTGAGCCATGTTCGCCATCGTTACCCCATTGGCGAAGTCGAAGAAGAAAGAGCCGCAGATAAACGCGGAAGACGCAGATCAAAACAGAAGACGGAGTTCTTGAATTGATCTCTTCTTCTCTGATCTGCGTCTTTCTGCGTTTATCTGCGGCTCTTTCGTTTGTCTCGTAGTGAGGTCTTATCTCGCGCCCGGTAGACCGGTGTAGTCCTTCGGATACACGGCGTCCACTTCGCTCGCCGCGTAGGTGAACGCGTACACGTCGTCGCGAGTCGGTTCGGCCTCTTTCATCGTTTGCACGACGGCCGCGTCCGCCTCCTTTTTCGCGTCCTCTTTCAGCGCCCGCACGGTCGCGGTGTCGATCGCCCCGGCGTCGATCAGCTTCTGCTCGAACTGCGCCAGTGGGTCGGCGTCCGACCAGTTCCGCTGGGCCCCGCTCGACGAGGAGTGGCCGTGCAGCCGGCTCACCATCGCTTCGAGCAGGAACGGCTTCCGCTCGCGGCGGCAGTACCGCATGGCGCGGTCGAGGGCGTTCCACGTCGCCACCGGGTCGTTGCCGTCGATGGTCTCGTTGCGGACGCCGTATGGGAGCGCGCGGTCGGAGACCGGCCGGTGCGTGTGGACCGTGTCGAGGTCGGTGGAGATGCCGAACCGGTTGTTGGTCACGATCATCAGCACCGGCAGTTCGAGACCGGGCCGGGTGCTCCAGTTCAGGCACGTCTCGAAGTCGCCCTCCGCGGTGCCGGCCTCGCCGCCGATCACGACGGTGATCCCCTCGGCCTCGGCCGGGTTCTTCTGTCCGTGGCGCTTCTGGACGAGCGCCGTACCGGGGGCCATTGCGAACTGGACCTCGATCACGCTCGTCACCGGGACGACGTTCCACGCCGGCACGGAGTAGTGCCCGACGAAGTTCCGGCCGCGGGAGTGAGTGTCGGTCCACCGCATCGCGAGCTGCCGGGTGTGATCGATCATCGGCATGCCCAGGGCGAGCATGACACCGGCGTTGCGGTAGTGGAGGTGCAGGTAGTCGTGAGCCGGACCTTGACCCTTGTGGACTTGCAGCCCGAGGCACACGTTCAGTGCCTCCTCGCCCGGCCCGCCTATCCAGAAGTAGGCCTCACCGGACTTGGACATTTTGATGCTCCGCTCTTCGAGGGCGCGGGTGCGGAGCATCTGGCGGAACACGGTCAGGGCGAGTTCGACCGACATGACCTCGCGGCCCGAGCGGAGCACCGCTGGTGGGGCGGTCCGGGTGGGCCGCCTCAACAGCGCGTCCTCGATATCGGGCGGATCCTCGTTTGCTTCCGGCATGACAAATTCCCCCCGGAGCGATGGTCGGGTTTGGAGAGGGACTACTTTCGGGCAGAGGCGAGAACCGCTGCGGCAGAAAGCAATCAGTGGACAGACCGACCAAGGTCCGAAAATCGACGGTACCGGGATTTCAGACGGGCGCTTCGAGCCGATGTTGAATTCTTCGGCAACTCTATCCGACTTTTGTAGCTACTCGATGCGGAACTGGTCAACGCAGGAATCGAGCCAAACTCGAAACGCCGCAAATCCAGCCTAAAACTCCGACACAACCCTAATCTACGCAGAATATGTGCTGCGTAAATAGGCAATTTGTGTTAAATTTATGGGCAGATCGGGTGTGCTGCGTGGTCCGAAGACACTGCCTCGCGCCCGTCATTTCCATTATACCGCCTTCATTCTGCCGCGCGGGCCGGCAACTCGCGGTTCCCGAAGGCCGCTGATAACAAATAGAAACCGATTGCAACACACAGGAGCAATTGGAAGCCCAGGATAACAGAGGTGTTTTCGGCGAGGCCCCCGACCAATGCGCCCGCGACGTTGGCCCCGAACACCCGGTCCGGCTGACTCGTGCGTTTGAAACTCGTGGCGAAGATCACTCCGGCGAACGCGACCGGCGCGAACACCAGTAAACACGCTCCGATGATTTGGACCGTGGCACCCATGCTGAGGAACGCACTCGGCGAGACGACCAGACCGATCGCGAGCGCCGCCATTAGCCCCGCGTAGTACGGCTCCAATCGCTTCGGGTTCATTTTCCCCGCGTACAAGTTGCCGGCGAGGCTCATCACCAGGATCGCGGCGAACACCGCTGTGTTAACCATCCACGTCCCACCGAACAAGAGCGCCATTTGCACGACGGCCTTTGTTTCGATGAGCATGAACCCGACACCGAGGAAGAACGCGCGGAGCATGGCGCCGTAATCCGGCCGGACCCCGGCTTCTGCCGCGAGTGCCTTTTGACCCCCGAACAGCATCCACAGACCCACAGACAGCAGAACTGTCAGCACGATGCTGCGCCAGGTGACCCCCGGGATGCGCGGCTCGCGGGTGTAGAGAAACGGCCAGTTGTCATCGGCCGGTGACAAAATCCCCTTACTTTCTTGTACCTGCGCCGGGAACAGCGGCAGCCATGACGGTTCCACCGGGGACCACTCGGGCTCGCCGGTTGCGGGGTTGATGACCATCTCGTTGGTTTCTTTCCCGTCCGGCCCGATCTTGTAGTGGATGCGCCGCAACTGGTTCTGGACCGGCGACGGCGGCGGCAGTTCGGCCGGCGGGTCGGTCCCGAAGGCCGCTTTCGTGTCGGCGGTCACCCCCGTGTACCACGGGTACCAGTACCGGACCGGTTTACCGTTTTGTGGCTCGAACGCGTTGCGCAGCGGCTCCACGACTTCGGCGCTTCCGGCAAAAAATCCGGTGCTGGCGCCCGGCTGGAAGTCGTCGAATTTGACAGTTTCAAACGACGGGGTGGTCATCACCACCGGGTCCACGCCGTCGAACGCGGTGCGCAACTGGTCGCGGATGCGAGCGGCGATCCACCCCTGACGGAAGAAATTGTAGACCGCGTACAGACCCGTGGGCTTCAGCACGCGCTTCACGTCTTGGAAGCACTCCAGCGTAAATAGGTAACTTTCCAGGCGCAGGTTGGAGTAGCCGGACTGGAGGACGAGTGAGTCGATGAGGGCAAACACGACAAGGTCATACGTCGCCGGTTCCGCCTTTCGAAGGAAGTTGCGGCCGTCGTTGATCGTCACCTTCACTCGCGGGTCCTTAAACGGTTGGTCCGGGTGATGTTGCGCGCCGAGCCCCTGAATGACCGGGTCGATTTCCACGGCGTCGATTTCCACCGATGGATCTTTTTTGAGGAACATGAGTGCCCGGGCCACGTCGTTGCCATTCCCCGCGCCGATGACGAGTACCTTCTTGAACGCGGGCCAGGCCGGAGTGCCGTCCGGCTTCCTCAGATCGCGCTGGAGTAGGTACGGCAGGGCATACGGCACGTGCGCTTCCGGCGGGTTCGCCTGCGGCTCCATCACCTGCTGACTAATGAGGTTGGTGATGATGAACCGCTGCTTGGAGCCGTAGTCGATGCGGTAGTACTCGCTCCAGATGGTCGACCACCCGGCTACGCCGACGAACCCGGAGGTGGCGGCTGTGGAGCCGACCGCGACGAGCAGAGCCAGGAGCGGAACGAGTGGCGAGTTGGCGGGCTTGGGGTTCGGTGCGGCGTGCGGGGCCGCGGCCGTTGTCGCCCCGGTGACCGATGGCGGCAGCGCGTCGCGGACTTCGGGTTCGGTGTCCGGATTCTTCCGCAAGATCAGATACGCGATAACAACGCCGCACAGCGCGAACCACGCGAGCGGCGGTAACCGGAGGGCGGAGCTACCGGCGAACATGCCGATGCCCACGAGGCTCCCGAGCAGGTTGGCGGAGTACGCGGCGGTACGGTTGGCGACGCGGTTGAACGCCCGGCCCATTTCTTGACCGGGGCCGAGCATGATCCCGGCGATGATGACGAAGAACGTGGCCCCGACCAACTCCATCGGAACGGCGAACGGCAACGGGTTGTCGAGCGTGACAGAGGTTTCGGTGCCGAAGTACACGACATCGGGTTTGGCCTGGTTGCCGATCGCGAACACCGTTCGAAGGGTGTTGGAGTAGTGGTTGATGAGGAGCCCGCTGCCGATTCCGGCGGCGAGCCAGTACGGCGTGTAATGGAGCAGGTTCGTCTGGCGGCGGGCAACGAGGCACCCGACCGACATCCCGACGAAGCACGCGAGCAGTACGAGGTTGACGAAGAACGTCAGGAACAGCACGTGCGCCGGGAACCAGCGGATGCAGGCGAGTTCGAGAAACAGCACCAGCCAACTGATGAGGAAGAGATCGAAGGCCGGTCGGTCGCGCATGGGAGCTAGCTCGATGGGAACATCGGGACATGGGCCGGGGGCCGTATCGGGACGGTGTACGAACCGCGCCGGCGTCCGGACACCCTTAATGAAGTCTCAAGTCATAAGGTCACAGGTCGTAAAGTCAAAAGGTGCGAATGGGCCTGGGCTTTCGACTTTACGACTTGCGACTTTATGACTTGAGACTGAATTAGGTCGCAATTTCGGCCGGGTTCGCGGACCAGAGTCATTTCGCGAAAGCCTTTCGGCGCGTCATGCAAATGACCCGGGCGCACTCCGACGAAATTTTCGCTCGCGCGAAAACGGGACAACGTAATGTTGTCTTTGGATACGAATGGCCGCGGTTTGGGGGGTTAAAATCGCCCGCAGGGGAATGGCCCGGCCACATCTCTAACACGGTTCATGTTCAACGGAAAGGACCGGATTGTGACGATGAGTACCATTGCACGAGTGATTCTCATCTGCTTGGCCGGGACGAGTTCGGTCGCTCAGGCCCGGCCGTTCGAGCCGGCGCGCCGGCCACCCGACGGGCAGGAACCGCGGGTCCCGTCCGAAGGCAAACCCCAAGTGCCGGCCGACAACGTGGAGACCTTCCTGCGCCGGGAAATGCAACGGCGCCAGATACCCGGGCTCCAAATCGCGGTGGTCCATCACGGCAAAATCGTCACGCGAGGGGCTTACGGGGTGGCCAACTTGGAACACTCCGTTCCGGCCACCAACAAGACCGTCTTCCCCGTTCATTCCATTACGAAAGCCTTCACGGGCGTGGCGATTATGCAATTGGTGGAGGCCGGTAAACTGGACCTCTCCGCGCCGCTGTCGCGTTACCTCGATGATCTGCCGAAAGATTGGCAATCCGTAACTGTACACGAATTGCTGATCCACACGTCCGGCATCCCCGACGTCTGGAACGATGCGGCGCGGCTGATCGCCGACGACGGGGATAAGGCGTGGGCGAAAGTGAAAACCTTACCGGTGGACTTCGCACCCGGTTTACAATTCAAATATAATCAGACAAATTACATTGTACTTGGCAAGATAATTGACAAGCTCAGTGGCGAACCCTTTACCGATTTCATCAAGAAAAAGCAGTTCGATATCGCTTCGATGTCCCGAACGGGGTTCGGTGATTCGAACGACGTGGTACTCGAGATTTCTGGAAGTTACAGGTACTTCCGCGTCGTGGACGGAAAGAGACGGCCCCTCGACAAGCCGGAACACTGCTTCCTGGATTGGCCGCCAATGATTCGGACGGCGGTCGGGATCAACACCACGGCAGAGGATTTGGCAAACTGGATCATCGCCTTGCAGCAGGGTCGGCTGTTCAAGGCCAAAACCAGTCTGCCGACGCTCTGGACGCCGGGCAAGCTCAAGGACGGGAAGCCGAGCCTGTCGGGCGGTCTCATCAACGGCTACGCTCTCGGCTGGCCGATTGTGACGCGCCCCGAGCACCGCGCCATCGCTTCGACCGGTGGCGGGCGCGCCGCTCTTTTTGTTTATCCGGACGACGATCTGGCAATTGTGATTTTGACGAATTTAATTGGGGCCGAACCACAGCTATTCGTTGATGAAGTAGCCGGCTACTACGTCCCGAGTATGCACGCCTCCACGGGGTTCGGTTTACCGCCCGCGATCAAGGTGCTTCGCGCGGAACTGATCAAGCGCGGTTTCGACCGCGCCCAAGATGTAGCCGGGGAGCTGAAAACGAAGGACGGAAAATCACCGCTCCAAGAGGACGACTTGAACAACTGGGCGTACAAGCTCGTGGATCTCGGTCAGGCGACAAATGCCATCGAGATCTTCAAGCTCAACGTTCACCTGTACCCACAGAGTTGGAACACGTACGACAGTCTCGCCGAAGGTTATGAAGCCCTCGGGGACAAGGCGTCCGCCATCAAGAACTTCAAAAAGTCACTGGAGCTGAACCCCAAGAATTCCAACGCCGTCGAGCACCTCAAGAAGCTCGAAGCCGGTGCTCCAAAGAACGGTGCCAAATAAGCCGGTGTCATTTCTAATCGCTCCGGCAGAGGTGCCGGAGGTTCCGCGCATCGTGCCCTGTTTTGTGGCGCCGGATCGGCGCGGGTGATTTTGCGGTCCGCCCCCGGCGATCCCGGCGGCGCTCGGTTCCCGCGGTCACTCCACTGAGCCTGTGCGCCCGTTCTGCGTGCTTTTCTTCACACGGCGCCTTATAACGATGCGCCACCGGCCGACGACTCACGCGCCGGTCACAACTCAGCGGAGAGGCGCACCATGCGTTCCCGTTTTTCCGTCCTGGCGGTCGCCACCGCCCTGCTGGGCCTCACCATGACCCCCGACACGATTGAGGCCGATGAGGGCATGTGGTTGTTCAACAACCCGCCCCGCGCGCAGCTCAAGAAGTACGGTTTCGACCCCACCGACAAGTGGCTCGATCACGTCCGACTCTCCAGCGTCCGGTTCAACTCCGGCGGGTCCGGCAGTTTCGTTTCGCCGGACGGGCTCGTGATGACCAACCACCACGTCGCCGCCGGCGACCTGGACAAGGTTTCGACCCCCGAAAAGAACTACCTCCGCGACGGGTTCTACGCCAAGACCCACGACCAGGAGATCAAGTGCAAGGGGCTCGAGCTGAACGTGCTCATCGGCATCAAGGACGTGACCGCCGACGTGGAGAAGGCGGTCCCCGCCGGCACGCCCGGGGCCGAGGCGTTCAAGCTCCGCACGGCGAAGATCGCCGAGATCGAGAAGGGCGCCGCCGACCCTGCCAAGAAGATCCGCGCCGACGTGGTCACGCTCTACGCCGGCGGCATGTATCACCTGTACACGTTCAAAAAATACGAAGACATCCGCATCGTTTTCGCCCCGGAGAAACAGGTCGCGTTCTTCGGCGGCGACCCGGACAACTTCGAGTACCCGCGGTACGACCTCGACGTCGCGTTCTTCCGCGTCTACGAGGACGGAAAGCCGATCAAGTGCGAGCACTACCTGAAGTGGAGCCCCGCGGGGGCCAAGGAGGACGAACTGGTGTTCGTCTCCGGGCACCCCGGGCGCACCAACCGGGCGAACACGGTCGACGAGCTGAAGT
>BFBZ01002459.1_pt1 | contig 10063 bp, 10 predicted proteins | sample 1888401 | NCBI WGS metagenome assembly BFBZ01 (sample SAMD00112614, study PRJDB3348) | symbiont metagenome | host: Chara braunii | reverse complement strand
GTTCTTCGCCGCCGTCCAGCATCCCGAGCGGATGCATGCCGCCATCCTGGTGGACGTGGGCTTCGGCGGACCGCCGCCGGACTCGCCGGAAGGCAAGCGGATGGCGGAGGAGGAGCGTCTGCGCAACGTGCGCAACATCCCGACCTCCGACCGCGCCCAACGGGTCTATCAGTCCATCGAGCAGGCCCTGCTGCGCTTCCGGTTCATGCCGCCCCAGGTGGCCGGCAACCTGTTCGTGGCCGACTTCATCGCCCGTCGCTCGCTGAAGCGCGCCCCGCTGGAAGACGGCTCGGGCGAGGGCTGGTCGTGGCGCTTCGATCCCAACATGTGGAACAAGCTGGACCGCACGGCGATGAACGCCATGACCGTCGGCGGCAAGCCGCCGGTGACCACGCCTCTGGCCCACATCTATGGTGAGAAGTCCGTGGTGAAGTCCCGGCGCGAGGCGGGGCAGCAGACCCCCTTGCCCGACGACATCATCGAGATCGCCATTCCCGACTCGGCTCACCACATCATGGTGGACCAACCCCTGGCCCTGGTGGCCGCCCTGCGTACATTGCTCGCAGTCTGGCCGGCTTGAGCGCCGGCCCAGCTTCGTGTAGTTCCCACCCCGGCTTCGTTCGAACCTTCAGAGAGACACCGCCAGATGGCTTCCGAGTATCACCGCGGCGACATGGATATCCAAGAGCAGGTCTCGACCTTCAAGCTCTTCATTAACCTGACGAAGTGGGGCTCGCTCTACATCACCGCCTTCCTGACTTGGATGGTCGTCTGGTTCTGCACCCCGGCGGGTTTCTTCGCCGGCTTCATCACCTTCGTCGTGCTGGCGGTGCTGGGCACCCTCCTGCTGCGCGAAAAGCCTGAAGCGGCCCACTAAGGGCTTTCCAGATTGGTGAGTTGAAAGGCCGCGGGCCATGTCCGCGGCCTGATTTTCCATGTCTGCAAGGCCCCGTCCGGCCAATTCAAACGACTGTTCGAAAATCGCCGGTCCGTCCCTGGACAATGCGGGACGGGCCCCTCTATGGTCCCCCCGCTCAGTCAAGAATTAAGGGGGGATCGAGCGTATGGCCGTCATCGCCGTCACCAAGGAACGTCGTGCGGGGGAAACCCGTGTGGCCGCCACCCCTGAGACGGCGAAGAAGCTGATCGCGGCTGGATTCTCCGTCATCGTCGAAGCCGGCGCCGGCCTGTCCTGCGCCTATCCCGACGTCGATTACGAAGCCGCCGGCGCGACCCTGGCCAAGACCGCCAAGGACGCCATCGGCCAGGCCGACATCCTGTTCAAGGTGCGCGCCCCGATCGACGAAGAGATCGCCGCGCTCAAGTCCGGCGCCCTCGTCGTCGCCACGCTCAATCCCTACCAGGACAAGGACGCCCTGAACGCCCTGGCCGCCAAGGGCGCCACGGCCTTCGCCATGGAGTTCGTGCCGCGGATCACCCGGGCCCAGGTGATGGACGTGCTGTCCTCCCAGGCCAACCTCGCGGGCTACCGCGCGGTGATCGAGGGCGCCGAGGCCTATGGCCGCGCCATGCCGATGATGATGACCGCCGCCGGCACCGTCGCGGCCGCCAAGGTCTTCGTCATGGGGGTCGGCGTCGCCGGCCTGCAGGCCATCGCCACGGCCCGCCGCCTGGGCGCGGTGGTCACCGCCACCGACGTGCGTCCCGCCACCAAGGAACAGGTCGAAAGCCTGGGCGCCAAGTTCCTGGCGGTCGAGGACGAAGAGTTCAAGAACGCCCAGACCGCCGGCGGCTACGCCAAGGAAATGTCGGCCGAGTACCAGGCCAAGCAGGCCGAGCTGGTCTCCAGCCACATCGCCAAGCAGGACATCGTCATCACCACCGCCCTGATCCCCGGACGGCCCGCGCCGCGCCTGGTGACCGCGGCTCAGGTGGCCTCGATGCGCTCCGGCTCGGTGCTGGTGGACCTGGCCGTCGAGCAGGGCGGCAATGTCGAAGGCGCGAAGATCGGCGAGACCGTGGTCACCGCCAACGGCGCCAAGATCCTCGGCGCGCCGAACCTGCCGGGCCGCATCGCCACCGACGCCTCGGCGCTCTACGCCCGCAACCTCTTGGCCTTCGCCGGCCTGTTCCTCGACAAGGAGGGCGCCTTCGCCCCCGATTTCGAGGACGAGATCCTGAAGGCGGCCCTGGTCACCCAGGGCGGCGCCGTCGTCCACCCCAACCTCAAGTCCTGACGCCGGAGGATACGATGGAAGCGATCGTCGACCCCACCATCTACCGCCTGGCCATCTTCGTGCTGGCGATCTTCGTCGGCTACTACGTGGTGTGGAGCGTGACCCCGGCGTTGCACACCCCGCTGATGGCTGTGACCAACGCCATCTCCTCGGTGATCATCGTCGGCGCCCTGGCGGCCGCGGCGGCTCACGGCCAGGCCGGTGAGCTGACCTCGAACATCCTGATCTCCAAGGGCGCCGGCGCGGTCGCCGCAGCCTTCGCGGCCGTGAACATCTTCGGCGGCTTCCTGGTCACTCAGCGGATGCTGGCCATGTACAAGAAGAAAGAAACCCCGGCGAAGAAAGGCGGCGCGAAGTGAGCGCTAACCTCGCGGCCATCGCCTACATCGTCTCGGGCGTCCTCTTCATCCTGGCCCTCCGCGGCCTGTCGAGCCCCACCACCAGCCAGGCGGGTAACCGCAACGGCATGATCGGCATGGCCATTGCGGTCGGCACGGCGTTGCTCACCCTCTGGGGCCAGGGCACGCTGGACGCCCTGACGCTGGGCCTGATCGTCGGCGGCGTCGCCATCGGCGGCGGCGTGGGCGCGGTCATTGCGCGCAAGGTCGCCATGACCTCGATGCCGCAACTGGTCGCCACCTTCCACAGCCTGGTCGGCGCGGCGGCCTGTCTCGTCGCCGTGGCGGCGATCTACACCCCCGGCGCCTACGGCATCCTGGCCGAGGACGGGACCATCCATCTGCAGTCGCTGATCGAGCTCAGCCTGGGCCTGGCCATCGGCGCCGTCACCCTGACCGGTTCGGTGATCGCGGCGCTGAAGCTCAACGGCAATATGAGCGGCGCACCGATCCTGCTGCCCGCCCGCCACCTGCTGAACATCGTCATCGCGCTGGCCATCGTCGCCCTGGTGGTGGTGCTGGTGATGAGCGGCGGCCAGGCGATCTGGGCCTTCTGGGCGATCTTCGCGCTGAGCCTGATCATCGGCATCACCCTGATCATCCCCATCGGCGGCGCCGACATGCCCGTCGTGGTGTCGATGCTGAACAGCTACTCCGGCTGGGCGGCGGCGGCTCTCGGCTTCACGCTGGAGAACGTCACCCTGATCATCACCGGCGCCCTGGTGGGCTCGTCCGGCGCGATCCTCAGCTACATCATGTGCAAGGCGATGAACCGCAGCTTCATCTCCGTGATCCTCGGGGGCTTCGGCGCCGACGATGCGGCGGCGGCCGGCGGCGGCAAGGTCGAAACCCGGCCGGTGAAGCAGGGCTCGGCCGACGATGCGGCCTTCATCATGAAGAACGCGTCGAAGGTGATCATCGTCCCGGGCTACGGCATGGCCGTGTCCCAGGCCCAGCACGCCCTGCGCGAGATGTGCGACAAGCTCAAGGAAGAGGGTGTGGACGTGAAGTACGCCATCCACCCCGTCGCGGGCCGGATGCCGGGTCACATGAACGTCCTGCTGGCCGAGGCCAACGTCCCCTATGACGAGGTCTTCGAGCTGGAGGACATCAACGCCGAGTTTCCCACCGCCGACGTCGCCTTCGTCATCGGGGCCAACGACGTGACCAACCCGGCGGCCAAGACCGACCCCACCAGCGCCATCTACGGCATGCCGATCCTGGACGTGGAAAAGGCCCGCACCGTGCTGTTCGTGAAGCGCGGCATGAGCTCCGGCTATGCCGGCGTGGAGAACGAGCTGTTCTTCCGCGACAACACCATGATGCTGTTCGGCGACGCCAAGAAGATGGTCGAAGGCATCCTCAAGAACCTCTGAGGTTCTGAGCAAAAATAACGACGTACACTCAAGCTTAACCTCGGCCCGCCACAAAGCGGGCCGATTTGCTTTGCCATGTTTCCGTCCAGATGGGGCGGCATTAACCTCTCGGAAACGCCGGGAGACCGCCGCGTCAGGGTTGCTTGACCTCTAGACAGCCCTCGAGAAGCTCGACTGTATTGAAAGAGGCTCACGTTTGAGTTTGACGATTTCGACCGCCATCGGGCGCGTGCGCGACTTCCGTTTGGAAACCGCCCTCGCCGTCGGCTTCACGCTCACCGTCGTCMCCGCCGCCTATGCGGCCGGCACGGTCATCGCCAAGCCGATGGATGTCCTGGCGCCCGCGCCCATCGTGGCGACACCGGCCGTCATCGAGGAGCCCGCCGAGCCTGAGCCCGTGCTGGCCATGGGCGAGCCCGTGCCCGGTCACGAGATCAACTCGCCCTTCGGTCTGCGCCGCCTGCCCTGGGAGAACCACGGCCGCCTGCATGAGGGTGTCGATATCGCCGCGCCCGTGGGCCAGCCGGTGCTGGCCGCCGCGGACGGCTACGTGATCCGCTCCGGCGACAGCTCCTCCTATGGCCGCTATGTCGAGATCGTCCACGCCGAGGGGCTGACCACGCTCTACGCCCACCTGGGCCGCATCGACCCCCGCGCCAAGGCCGGGGCGAAGGTCGAGGTCGGCCAGGCCATCGGCAAGATCGGCTCCAGCGGCACGTCCACCGGCCCGCACGTCCACTTCGAGATCCGCAAGAAGGACCGGCCGCTGAATCCTGTGGCCTTCATCGGCCGCGAGTTCGCCACGTCCGAAGAACTGCCCATTACCTCCGCCGCCCGCTATTCCCGCAAGGTTCGCGTGGCTAAGGTCTCGTTCATTCCGGAATCCAAGCGCGCCCTGATGCCCGGCGCCAAGGCCGACGTGGTGAAGGTCGCCAAGGGCAAGGACGGCCGCCCGCGGGCCAGCATCCAATTCGCCGCCAAGGCGCCTTCAGCTCAGCCGTCGGCGACCTCGGCCGATGCGGCCGGCTCCGATGTCAGCGCGATCATCCCGACCCAGCCCCTGACGATCAGCGGCGCGGACTAGGTCCGAGGCTTTCCGAACGCCTTGTCGGCCAGGGCGAACGCGGCCAGGGCGCCAATCACCGATCCCGCGCTCAGCCACAGCGGATAGTGGGTCACGATCATCGTCCAGATGGCGAAGGTCAGCAGCAGGACCGCGGTGATCCGCCCGGCGATCGCGCGGCGTCCGGCGACGAGGTTCGCTGTGCTCACCGCCGACAGCGCGCCCAAGCCCCAAGCCAGCAGGATCATCACCTTCGCCTCGCGGGAAACGTGCTCCATGACCCTGCCCATCTCGCTGGGATCGGTCAGGTTTACCGAGGCGTCCGGCGGAAACATGGTGTGTCCCGTGCCCTCGACAGCGAAGATCACCAGCACCCCCACGACCAGCCCCAAAAGCACACCCAGGATCAGTCGCAGCATATGGTCCTCTTACGTATCGACGTCGCGGCGGACCCTCGTCTAAATTGGCCGGATGCTCAAGATCGACACCGCACGTGCGCGGTGAGTTCGTAGATATCGGCGGCCGACGCCTGCGGGCGGTTCGCAAGGGTGAACGGTCCGACCGCCCACTGATCGTGCTTGAGTGCGGCGCCTTCGGCTGCGCCGCCGACTGGGCGGTGGTTCAGGACCGCCTGGCGGCCAAGGGCCTGGCCAGCATCGCCTATGACCGCGCCGGCCTGGGCTTTTCCGACCCCGGCCCCGCGCCTCGGGACGGCGCCGCTATCGTCAGCGATCTCGAAGCCATGCTGAAGGCCATGGGCGAGCCGGGGCCGTTCGTCATGGTGGGGCACTCCATGGCCGGCCTGCTGCTGCGGGTGTTCACGCCGCGCAATCGCGAGCGGGTGCTGGGGGTGGTGCTGGTGGACGCGGTGACGCCGGAGCTGATCCTCGAGCGGTCGGGCGCCTTCGCCGTGCACTCCTATCGCGGCGCCATGCGGCTGGTGGCGCTGTCTTCGGGGCTTGGCTACATGCGGCCGGTCTCCATGCTGATCGGCGACCTGATCGGCCTGGAAGGCGACGCCTCCGCCGAGAAGCGCGAGATCTACGGGTCGGCGGTCCACGCCAAATGGGCGGCGGACGAGGTTCTGCACTGGCCCGCCAACTCCACCCTCGGCCGTGACCTGGGCGCCTTCGATCCGGAACTTCCGGTCTCGGTCATCACCGCTGGGGGCGAGGACGTGTCGCCGAAGTTGAAGGTGGTGCAGATGGTCCCGGCCAAGGCTTCGAAGCACGGTCATATCGAGCACGTCCGAGGCGCCAACCACGCCAGCCTGCTGGGCCGCAACTTCGCCGACCCCATCGTGCGCGGGGTCGAGCACGTGCTGGCGGCGACGGGCCGCTAGGGCTCGCGGTCGACCGCGCCGCTGGCGGCCAGCAGCCGGTTCAGGGCGAGGGGCAGCAAACTGAGGCCGGGCTCGTCGGCGACCACAGGACAGGTGACCCCGTCGTCCTTCACCAGCACAGGCACGGCCTCGCGAGCTTTCGGCGCGAAGGCGGCCAGCGCTTCCCGCTGGTCCTTGGGCAGGCGCGCGGCGACACCGCTCAGCCTGCGGATGGTCACGACATGCCCGGCGCTGGCGGCGAACCGGCCGTCCCAGACTCCGTCGGCCATCGCCATTGGGGCCAAGCCGCCGCGCGAAGCCTCGCCGGCGTCGCGCATGAAGCGGACTTGAGCCTCGTCGGCCTCGATCCGGGCGCCGGCCAGGGTGGCGATGACCGGCGCATCTGTGGCCAGAACCTGCGCGAGCCGATCCAGCCGATCCCCGCGCGGTGGGCGCGAGGTTCCTGCCGCACACAGCGCGGCCATGGCGATGAAGGGCTTGGCCGACGGATCCCGCAAGGCCGCCCTGGGCACATGCAGGACGCCGGCCGCGTCCATGGTGGTGGCGCGAGCCAGGGGTGCCAGGTCGCTCGTGGCCTTCGCCGGCTCGGCCACCTCGATGTCGGCCACCCGAGCGCGAGCGCGGGCGTAGCGCAGGTCGTCATTGGCCGGATCGTCGATCCAGGCCTCGCCCTGCGCCGCCAGCCAGGCACGGATCTCGGCGCGGCCGGCGTCCAGCAAGGGCCGCAGCAGGAAGAGGTCGCGGCCCTCCGGCCAGACGGGGGAGGGCGACCATTCCCGCGGGTTTGGCGTGGTGGAGCCTTCAGCCCGCATCCGTGCGGCCTCCACCAGATCATCGGCGGTATGGCCAAGCAGTATGACCGACGCGCCGGCGTCCCGCGCCGCATCCGCCAGCAGGTGGTGGCGCGCCTGGCGGGCGGCGGAGGACAGGCCGGTCGTCGGCTTGTCGCCGACCCAATCCAGGGCGCGAAAGTCGGCGCCGAGCCGATTGGCCAAGGCCTGACAACGGGCTGTCCATCGCCCGCTGGCGGCCTGCAGGCCGTGGTCGACGGTCAGGACCAGCAGCGGTCGGCCGTGGGACTTGGCCCAGGTCGCGGCGATGAGGGTCAGGGCGACGGAATCGCCGCCGCCGGATAGGGCCACCGCGATCGGCGCCCGGCTGTCGGGATTGAGACGACGGTCGAGAATGCGACGAGCGGCGGTCGCGATGTCCGCCGCCATCGGGATCTCGGCTAGGCCGCGCACTTGGCCTGGGTGCGTGCCGACGCCGCGCGGCTCTGCACGGCGGCCGGCGCCTTGGGATAGCGCTTGGCGAACTCGGCCAGGGTCTGACAGGCGTCCTTCGGCTTCTTCAGGGCGATCAGCGAACGCGACAGCTCGACCACGGCGTCCGGCGCCCAGGTGGTGGCGGGCCAACCGCGGATCGCGCCGATATAGGCCCCGGCGGCGTCGGCGTCGGCGCCGCGAACGGTCAGGGTCTTGCCCAGCCAATAGCGGGCTTCCGGCGCTCGCGCCGTGTCGCCATAGCGGTCCACATAGTCGCGGAACGCGCCCTCGGCCGCGCCATAGTCGCCGGCCAGCATAAGTTGCCGCGCCTGGGTGAAGCTCTCGCTGGCCGTGGCGGCAGGCGCGGGCGTCGCCGCGCCCATCTGCGGGGGCGGCGGAGGCGGCGGCAGGGCGGCCTGCTCCAGGGTGTTGATCTTGTCGGCCAGCATCTTGTTCTCGGCCCGGCCGTCGGCGGCCTCGCGGCGGGCGAGGTCCAGGTCGCGGGTCAGGGTCTCGATCTGGCCGTTGGTCCGGGTCAGCGACTGTTCCATGTCCGCCAGGCGGCGGGTCAGTTCCTGCAGCTGGTAGTCGGTCTCGGCAGGCTGGACCACCACCGGCTTTCCGGAGTCACGGCCTTGGAAGACGATGGAGCGCAGCTCGCGCATCACCTGTTCCATCTTGTCCAGACGCCGCGCGTCGCGGGCGTCCAGCGGGTCCATCGGGACCTGGGCGACAGCGGTTCCGGCGATCAGGCAGAGCGCGAGGGGCAGGGCGAGACGGCGAAAGATCATGGGCGGCATCATCCGGGAGACTGGGCGCTAAATTGCGGCGCTTCACGCCGAACGCAAAGAGGGGACCCGGCTGGGTCCCCTCCCGCGTCGTTCACATCGCGTGCGGCTTAGCGCGCGCCGCCGGTGATGGCGGTCGCGGCGTTCCGGTTGCGCTGGTAGCTGTCCTCGGTCGCGCCCGGATCGATCGGACGTTCCTTGCCGTAGGAGACGGTGGTGATCCGCGAGGGAGCCACGCCGTTGGCGATCAGGGTTTCGCGGACCGAGTTGGCGCGGCGCGAGCCCAGGGCGAGGTTGTATTCACGGGTGCCGCGTTCGTCGGCGTTGCCTTCGATGCGGACCTGCACGCTCGGATAGCGGACCAGCCAAGCGGCTTGGGCGCTGAGGATCGGCGCGGCGTCGGCGCGGACTTCGTACGCGTCGAGGTCGAAGTAGATGCGGTCACCGACATTGACCACGAAGTCCTGGGCCGAACCCGGAACCACGCTGGTGGTCGGCGCCGGGGCCGGCGGCGGCTCATAGGCGGGCGCCGGCGCCGGGGCGGGCGTCGGGGGCGCAGGGTGAGGCTTGGGCTTCGAAGCGCAGGCCGTCATCGAGATCGCCGCCGTGGCGATGAGAGCCAATCGAATGGCGGATTTGGTGTTGAGGGTCTGCACCTGGGCGCTCCTGTTTGGAATATCTGTGACTGTGATCTGAGTAACTGCCCCTATCGGACGTTTTTGAGGTCCAACACTTGCCTGTACCTTAAGGCTTTGAAATTTCGACCTGACATTTCCGTCAATCCAGCAGCGGAGACCACGCCGGGTCGGATCCTGACCCCGGATAGGGCGCCGGCCGCAGGATTCGTCCCGTAATGTCCACAGTCCACAAACGCGGATCGCCCCCAGGTGTTTCCCGGCTGAACATCAGAACGCGGCCGTTCGGCGCCCAGGTGGGGCCTTCATCGAGGTAGCTGCCGGTCAGCAGGCGTTCGTCGGAGCCGTCGGCGCGCATGACGCCGATGTGGAATTCGCCGCCCGCCTGCTTGGTGAAGGCGATGAAATCGCCGGTCGGCGCCCAGACCGGCGTGGTGTAGCGGCCCGGGCCGTAGGAGATGCGCCGCACCCCCGACCCATTGAGGCTCATGATGTAGAGCTGCGGGCTGCCGCCGCGGTCGGAATTGAACACGATCCGCGATCCGTCCGGCGAGAACGACGGCGAGGTCTCGATGGAGGGCTCGGAGGTCAGCCGCGTCGAGGTGCGGGTCCGCAGGTCCATCACATAGATGTCGGAGTTGCCGTTGCGCTCGACGGAGAACGCCACCTTCGACCCGTCCGGCGAGAACCGCGGCGCGTAGACCATGCCCGGGAAGCTGCCCAGGGTCTCGCGGCGGCCGGTCACCAGGTTGAACAGGTAGATCGACGACCCGTCGGGCCGCAGGGACATGTAGGTGATCTCCTGGCTGGTGGAGGAGAACCGCGGGCTCATCACGATGTAGGAGCCGTCCGTCAGGTAGCTGGGATTGGCGCCGTCCTGGTCCATGATCCCCAGGCGCTTGACCCGCCCCAACCGTCCGCCGCTTTCCGAGACGAAGACGATGCGGGTGTCGAAGTAACCCTTCTCGCCGGTCAGCCGCTCATAGACGGCGTCGGAG
>BFBZ01000012.1_pt237 | contig 10064 bp, 11 predicted proteins | sample 1888401 | NCBI WGS metagenome assembly BFBZ01 (sample SAMD00112614, study PRJDB3348) | symbiont metagenome | host: Chara braunii | reverse complement strand
CTCCCCAATTCTCCGCTCAAATCGAGCGGGTGGAAACGATGAGCCTTTTCGCGGGCGTCGAGCGCGAATATTCCTATGTCTCCAGCATAGCGCGCACCTTCTACCGCATGCGGCAGGTGAAGCCGGATTCGACGCGCATCATCTCCACCATCGTCGCCGAGCAGGCGGCCAAGACGCCCAACACCATCGCCATCATCTGCCCGAACCGGACCTACACCTATCGCGAGCTGAATGAGGGCGCCAACCGCCACGCCCATTGGGCCAGGGCGCAAGGCATCCGCAAAGGCCATGTTGTGGCTCTGCTGATGGAGAACCGGGCCGAATATCTCATGGCATGGCTTGGCGTGGTGCAATTGGGCGGCATCGTCGCCCTCATCAACACCAATCTTCGCGGCATGCCGCTCGCCCATTCCATAAATATCTCCGATGTCCGCCATGTGATCGTGGGCCAGGAACTGGCCGCGACCTATGCCGAGATCGCCCCGCTGATCGAGAACAAGCCCATCGCGTGGAGCGCGGGCGGACCAGCGGCCGGTGCCGAAGACCTTGACGCAATCCTGCACACCTTACCCGGCACCGCACCTGCCGCTGACGAAAAGGTCACCTGCAAGGATCGGGTGTTCTACATCTTCACCTCCGGCACCACGGGGCTGCCGAAGGCCGCGAACATCAGCCACACGCGCATGCTTTTCATGATGCATGGGTTCTCGGGCGCGCTGAACGCGACCGCGAGCGACCGGATGTACAACGTGCTGCCGATGTATCATTCGGTGGGCGGCATGTGCGCGCTGGGGCCGGCGCTGCTCACGGGTGGTTCAGTCATCATCAAGCGCAAATTCTCCGTTTCCGAATTCTGGGACGACATCCACAAATACGAACCCACACTGTTTCAATATATCGGCGAATTGTGCCGCTATCTGCTGAACGCGCCGCTTGTGGAGCATGAGCGCGATCACAAGATCCGCGCCATCACCGGCAACGGCCTGCGCCCCGAAATCTGGCCCGCCTTCCAGAAGCGCTTCAACATTCCCAAGATCGTCGAATTCTACGGCGCGACCGAAGGCAATGTGTCGATGATCAATTATGACGGGCATGTCGGTTCCGTCGGGCGCATTCCGAGCTATATGCGCAACATCATCGTCTGCCGCCTCATCAAGTTCGACATCGAAACCGAAATGCCGGTGCGCGGACCCGATGGCCATTGCATCGAATGTGCGGACGGCGAAGCGGGCGAGGCTATCGGCAAGATCGTCGATGAACCGGGCCGCAGCTTCGAAGGCTACACCCAGGAAAAAGACACCAAGAAGAAGATCCTCACCGACGTGTTCGAGAAGGGCGACAGCTGGTTTCGCACCGGCGACCTGATGCGCAAAGACGAACACGGCTATTTCTATTTCGTCGATCGCATCGGCGACACCTTCCGCTGGAAGGGCGAGAATGTCGCCACCAGCGAAGTCGCCGAAGTGTTGGGCATCATCCCCGGCGTGCTCGATGCCAATGTCTATGGCGTGACCGTGCCGGGCATGGATGGGCGCGCGGGCATGGCTTCGCTTGCAGTCGGCCCGGATTTCGATCTCGATTCACTGGGCGAAAAACTGAAAGCCAACCTGCCCGCTTACGCGCGGCCGATCTTCCTGCGCCTGCAACCCGAACTCGAAATCACCGGGACATTCAAATTGCGCAAGGTCGAACTGGTGAAAGAGGGCTTCAATCCCGACACCATCACCGACCCGCTCTATGTGCTCGACCCGATCACCTGCCGCTACGAAAAGCTGGACAAGGATGGGTACGAGGCGATCACGAGTGGGCGTGTGAAGCTTTAGGTTTTCTCCTTTCATTTCTTTTTTTCGTCACGGCCCCCCGAATCCGACCGCGTTGCCGAATCGGACCGGGCCTTTCCTTTGGCTCGGCGTGGCATCACCTGGATGGCCCGAATTCGCGGGCCATGACAAATTTTGTTTGAATTCAACAATTTACCTCGGGCGCGCTGTGCGCCGCGGCAGACAGGATACAATTCTGAGGATTGGGTAAATATACCTGAGGAGCGTTGCGCTGTCAAGCGGCCTTATTCGGCCGCCTTCGGTGTCTTCTTCGCTTCGTCCTCGTGGTGTTTCTGGATCGTCTGCATGGCGGCGTTGATGGCGGCGCCGATGAAGCGGTTCTTGTTATCCCTCGCCCAGTTGAGTGCGGTTTCGCGCGCGGTGTTGGCGCCGTGGATCACGGGCGTGACGTGGCGCTGCCACAGCTCATAAGATTTCTTCGTGTTGTCGAAATCGGCCCAGTTGTGGGCGAGTTGCAGGAAGCAGCCGAATTCGCCCTGCTTCTTTTGCAAACGCTGGATCTGGACCACCGCATCATCGGGCGTGCCGACAACGGCCACACCTTCTTCCACCAGCGTTTCGAGCGCGCGGTTCTCGGTCGTCTCGCGGCCGGCGACCGCGCTGATGCCCGAGAAATAATTGCGCCACTGCTCGAAGCCATATTTGCAGTTCTCGAAGGCCTTCTCGCGCGTTTCGGCGATGTGCACGGGGCCGACGAGACGCAGGCGATTGGGATCCATCGTGCGGCCGTTCTCGGTGGCGGTCTTGTTGGCGATATCCCAATTGACCGCGAGCGCATCGTAACCGCCGGCTTGTGTGGCGGCCACGCACAACATGCCGAAGCCATGCTTGCCTGCGAGCTTGCCGCCCGATGGCGTGACGGAAGACGCCACGCAGATTTCGGGATGGGGCCAGGTGTAGGGCTTCAACTGGCACGTCGCATCCTTCAGCGTGAACCATTCGGATTGGTGGGTGACGCGCTCGCCCTTGAACAGGCGCAGGATCACTTCGATGGATTCCACCATGCGGTCGCGCTGTGTCGAGGGATCGATGCCCATCGAAAACGCATCCGACGGCAGAAGGCCGGGGCCGACGCCGAACATCACGCGGCCGCGCGTTTGATGATCGAGCTGGATGATGCGGTTGGCCGCCATCAGGGGCTGATGATAAGGCAGCGACACGACGCCGGTGCCGAGCTTGATGCGCTTGGTGCGTTCGGCGACCGCCGCGATGAAAAGTTCGGGGCTCGGGATGATTTCGAAACCGGCGGAATGATGTTCGCCGATCCAGGCTTCTTCATAGCCCAGCCGGTCGAGATGCTCGATCAGTTCCATATCGCGCTGGATGCAAAGCGTCGGGTCTTCGTTCACCGGATGAAACGGTGCCAGGAAGATGCCGTTGCGAAGGCGGATGGTCATAATCGTTTCCCTGCCTCTATAGCGTTGGTGACATTCTGTCAGCCCTGCTACGGCCCTGTCAAAGCGGGGGCGGGGAGAAGCCAAATTCCTGTTCGATGGCATGGGCGAGATCGAACAGACGGTCTTCCCCATTCCAACGCCCGACAAGCTGGACGCCCACGGGCAAGCCGTCTGGCGTGCGCCCGGCCTGCACCGCCAGCGCGGGCGCATGCAGCGAGGTGGCAAGCGAAATCCAGTTGAGCAGGGTGGCGTAAGGTTCGGTCTTTCCATCCACCTCCAGCGTGCGATCGGCGAAGCTGCCTTTCTGATTGTGGGGGAAGGCCACGACCGGGGTGATCGGCATCAGCACCGCGTCGTAACCATCGTCGAAGAATTGCGCCAGCGCATCCTTCTGTTTCTGCCGGATCACCACCGCGCGCGCGACATCGCGATAGCTCGCCGTGTTGGCGAGGCGGAAGGCGGCGGGCCGCGCATCGGGCCCATTCTCGGCAACCGATTTGAGATCCTGTTCGCGCATGGAGAGGAACGCGTTGTAGACATCATCCGGCAAACCCGCGCTGAGAACCGCGGTGAGGATCTGCATGTAGGGCTGCATCAGCGCTTCGCCGGAAACCGGCGGCCCGGCATTGCCCGCGACCGCACCGGCTTGCGAAAGCGCGGACGCCGCGCGCCCGACGGCGCTGCGCACATCGTCTGCCAGCGCAAAGCCGGGTTCTTCATCCCATATCGCGATGCGCGCGCCTTTCACGGATTTCGCGGCCCCGCCTTCCTTGCCGCGCAGCACATCCCACAACAGGCGCAGATCGCCGACATTGCGCGCCATCGGCCCCATCACGCCCAGATCGCTTTCCGTGAATTCGTCTGGCGCGGGGGGCACATGACCGCGCGAGGAGAGCACACCCCAGGTCGGCTTCAGCGAAACCACGCCGCAGAAATTCGCCGGGTGGCGCAGCGAACCGCCGATATCCGACCCGATTTCCAGCGGCGTGATGCCGGAGGCAAGTGCCGCCGCCGCCCCGCCAGATGAGCCGCCAGGTGTGCGCGTCACGTCATAGGGATTGTTCGTGGTGCCGTAGATTTCGTTGTAGCTCTGGATGTCGCCCAGCATGTAGGGCACGTTGGTCTTGCCCCAGATGACCGCGCCCGCTTTGCGCGCGGCGGCCACCACATCGGCATCGGCGCAATTTTTGTCCCGGCCATGAAAGCCGCGCGCGCCGGATGTGGCGGGCATGTTCTCGACATCGAAACCATCCTTGATCGTCATCGGCAGGCCCGCGAGCGCGCCCAACGCCTTGCCCTTGGCGCGTGCATCGTCGATCGCAGCCGCATCCTTCGTCGCGCGCGCGATATCGGTTTCGATCACGGCGTTCAGTTTCTTGTGCAGCGCGTCGTTGCGCGCCAGATGGGCGTCAAGCAATTCGCGGGCGGAAATCTTCTTCGCGGCCAGATCGGCCAGCATGTCACGCGCAGTGCGATAGGTATCCGTCATCATGTTTCCTGTTTCTTGGGCAGAGCGAAGGATGCCATACTGAGGCAAGCTGTCAAAAAAACCGGGAGTGAAGCGCGATGCGCGCAGCAATATTTCAGGAAATGTCCAAGCCGCTTGCGATTGCGGCTCTTGCCGATCCGATAGCCGGGCCGACCGATCTGATCCTCAAGGTGAAGAATTGCGGCATCTGCGGATCGGACCTGCACATGACCGAACCGACCTCCATCATGCCGCTACCCACGGGTTCGGTGATGGGACATGAATTTTCCGGCGAAGTGATCGAGGTGGGAAGTGCTGTCAAACATCTGTGGAAACCGGGAGACCGGTTGGCGGGCTTTCCCTATATGTGTTGCGGCGAACACAATCCTTGCGCGAATTTCGGCGGGCGTGGGGTTTGCGGCAAGGGAATAGGTATCGGGCTGGGCCAGAGCCCCGGCGCCTATGCGGAATTTGTGAAGATCGGCGCATGGGGCGCGCATCGGTTGCCGGATGCCGTTTCGTTTCGCGAGGGCGCGCTGATCGAACCGCTGGCGGTGGGGCTGCACGCGGTCGACATGGCGAAAATGGCACGCGGGGCAACCGTTCTGGTGATCGGCGCGGGGCCGGTGGGCCTGGCCGTCATGCTATGGGCGAATTTTCTGGGCGCGCGCCATGTGATCGTGAGCGAGCGCGCAGAGGTGCGCCGCGCGATGGCGGCGAAATTCGGCGCGACCGATGCAATTGATCCCAACCAGCCGCTGACCTCGCAGGTGGAGAAGATCGCGGGCCACGGCCCCGATATCATCTTCGAATGCGTGGGCGCACCCGGCCTCATCAACGGCGCGATGATGGATGCGCCGCGCGGCAGCCGCATCGTGATCGCGGGCGTGTGCCAGCAACCAGACACGATCATGCCGCTGATGGGCATCATGAAGGAGCTGGAGCTGCAATTCGTGCTGGGCTACCGGCCCGCCGATTTCGATTATGTGATCGACATGATCGCATCGGACCGCATCGATGTTTCGCACATGGTGACCGACATTGTGGGGCTGGACGAATTGCCCGCCGCGTTCGAGGCGCTGCGCCATCCGACGCACCAGTGCAAGGTCATGCTGGAGAACTGACGTGAGCGCCGAAGACAACAAGAAATTGATCCACGCCCATTACGACGCGATCTGGGCGGGTGACGAGGATTTGCTGCGCGAGCAGGTGGCGCAGGATTTCATCGATCATGCGTCGCCGCCGGGAACGCCAGGCGGTGTGGAGCCCGTTATCGCCTGGGGGCGGATGTTGCGCGGCGCGTTTCCCGATATGAACGTGTCGATGACCCATTGCACCGCGGAAGGCGACATCGTGGCCTGCCATGCAACGTGGCGCGGCACCAACAAGGGCTCGTTCCAGGGCCTAGCGCCGACGAACAAGCCCGTCTCATTCTCCGGCATGGTGTTCTGGCGCGTGGCGAATGGGAAGATTGCCGAACGCTGGGCCTTCCTCGATACCGCCGCGATGATGCGCCAGTTGCAGGGCTAGCCCGTCACCGTGAACCCCGCGCGCGGGAAATGCACCACGACCTCGCCGACGGCGGGATCGCTGCGGCGAATGGCGATTTCGTGGGCGTTGGAGAACACGATCTCGCCAGCGACGGCATCGCGCCCGTAATCATCGGCCGCCACCTTCACCTTGTCCCCCGGTTTGCGGCCGTTGGGATCGTGCGGGTCGCCAGCTTCCTTCGCCTCCGACGTCGCGGCCCTTGCAATGGCGAGCGCCTCTTTCGCATCGAGCGGCGTGTACTTGCCGTGGCCGATGGCGTTCATGCGGGCGTACCACGCATTCACCTTCGGGAATTCGGCGACAAGCGGATCGGCTGCCTGCGGCACGAAGCTTTTGGCGAACCACAGGTTCAAATGGCAATGCAGATCGGCCGCGGTGGGAGCAGCACCTTGCACAAAATCGCGGCCATCGGCCAATTGTTCGGCGATGAAAGCGGTGTGGGCGCGGTATTGATCCTTCGACAAAGGTGCAGCCGCCTTCAGCGCTTCCACTGAGAACGCATTGCCGGACATGGCGGTGCGATCCTTGCGGAAATCTTCCGGCGTCAGATGACCGATTTCGCCGAACACGATGCCGACGGCAGGCATGAAAAAGGCGCGATCCGACCAGAAGCCCAAACCATAGGGCAGGCCCTTGCCATGCGGGAACAGGCTGGGCTCGGGGAAGCGGCGTTCCAGTTCACGCAGGATGATCTGCGTGTCGCAAAAAATATCCGCACCGATCTGCATCACGGGGGTTTTGCGATAGCCCCCCGTGAGCGGCAGCAGATCGGGCTTGGGCATCATGTTGGGGATTTCGACCGAGCGCCAGGCGAGCTTCTTGATGCCGAAGGCCAGGCGCACCTTCTCGGAGAACGGCGAGGTCCAGTAGTGATGGAAGAGGATTTCGTGGGTCATGGTCAGCTCAATTCGTTGGAGAAGCGGATATYGCCGGCGGCGATGCCTTCGAGCACCACTTCCATGCCGCCGGAGCGGATCATCCATTCCAGCCGGTGATCGCGATATTCGCGCTTGAACATGCCGCTTTTCACCGCCGCATCCACATTGGCCATGCCCGCGATGGAATCGGCTGCCGCCTTGGCCGCTTTCATCACCGAGGGGCGCAAACTTGCGCGCGCGATCCATTTGCCGAGCGGCGAATCCGCATCGGGTCCGATGCCGAGGCCGCGTGCGCCGTTCAGATAGGGGATCACCGAAAGATCGGCCCAGCCGAATGTTTCACCGTTGAACCATTCGCGCGCGCCCAGATGGCGGGTGAGCCATTCATACAGACCGCGGGCTTGCGCCGAGGCGCGCGCTTCGATGGCGCGTGCCTGCTGACCTTGCGCGCGCTTGAACCAACGGATTTCACCCATGCCCCAATTGATCGGCTCGAACGACGTATCCATCACCTCTTCGATGGTGCGGGCATGCGCGCGATCGGCGGGCGATTTCGGCAACAGCGCGGGCGTGGGCCATTTGTCTTCGATATATTCGAGGATGATGGTGGAATCGAACACGCTCACCTCGCCATCGATCAACGCCGGCACCTCGCCGCGCGGATTGGCTTTCAGGAAGGCGAGATCGGGTTGGCCGGTGCCGATGGCGACAGGCAGTTTCGTGGAATATCCGATGCCCTTCTCATCCAGCGCTATCTTTACCTTCTGCGCATAGGGCGAGAGGGGGTGTTCATAAACAATCAAACTCATGTGCGGTCCTTCCACAATTGCGCCATCCATCCGAACAGCACGCCAGCATCGGTGGGTGCGTCCGTATCTCCGAATTCGCGATAAAGCGTCGCCACGTTGACCGCGATGCGCTCGGCATCGCCCCAGCTGGCAAAATCATCGAGTGCGATGGAACGGGCAGCTTCGAGCGCGCCCATTCCGGCCTCGTGGCGTTTCTTCGCTTCATCGCGGATATAAACAAGGTAATCGCGCACGCGGGCAACACCGTGCCGGTCCGTCACCGGGCCGTGGCCGGGCACGATGATTTGCGCATCCAGGCTCGCGATCATATCGCACGCCGCGATCCAGTTGCCGATGGGGCCTGCCCAGACGATGGGGTGCCCATTGATGAAAAGAATATCGCCGGTGAACACCGCACGATCATCGGGCACATGCACGATCGCATCGCCGCCAGTGTGGGCGGGGCCAACTTCGATCATGTCCACGTGCTTGGCGCCCACCATCTTGGAGTAACGACCGGTGAAGGTAGTATCGGGCAATTTGGGGGATGCGTGTTCGAAATCGTAACGCCCGAAACAGTGCACCAGATATTCGCCGGTGAGGCCAAGCTGGGGGGCCGCCTTCATCATCATCGCCAGCCGCTCGGGGCCTTCGTGCTGCATGTCGCGGGCGGCGCGTTCGGTGGCGATGATCTGGGCGCCTTCCACCATCGCGTTGCCGAACCAGTGATCGCCGTTCTGATGGGTGTTGACGAGGGTGCGGATTTTCGCGGGCGTGGCACGCGCAAAGCCATCGAGCATCGCGCGCGTGTGCTGGGAATCGAACAGCGTGTCTATCAGGAGCGCTTCGCCACCATCGGTGACGAGGCCCGCATTGGAAAGACCCCAGCCGCCATCTGGTTGCAACCACGCGAAGCAGCCATTGCCGAAATCGCCGAGGCCCGCCTCATAACCCGCCTTCGGAAATGTCAGCATCCTGCGGCCTTTCCTGTTCCCTGCTCATTTGGGGACGGATGGGGCGGCTTCGCAAGGTGCTTTCGCGACATTGCGATGGTGCTATGCTTTTCCAAAATATCGAGGAAGCGACCATGACCGAACACACCCTCGACATTCGGGCCCTGCCCTTCGGGCTTTCGCCGCTGTCGCCGAAGATCGGCGCGGAAATCGATGGGATCGACCTTTCCCGCGATCGGGATGACGCCACTCTGGCCGGACTTCGTGCAGCCTTGCTGGACCGCAAGGTTCTTTTCTTTCGCGATCAGGACATTACGACCGAGCAACACCTGGCCTTCGCCGCGCGTTTCGGCGCGTTGGAGGTGCATCCGTTTGCGCCGCACAAGCCGGGCTATCCCCAGGTGCTCGCGATCACCCATGACGAGAAAAATCCGGGCAAGGAAAACGCCTGGCACAGCGATGTGACGTGGCGAAAGGAACCTTCGCTGGGTTCTATCCTGCGCGCGCTGGAAGTGCCCCCGGTCGGCGGCGACACGCTGTTTGCGGATATGTATGCGGCCTATGACGGTTTGAGCGATGAAATCAGGGAAAGAATCGAGGGCCGCACAGCCATCCACGATTTTGCGCATTTCCGCGCGGCCATGCGCAAGCGCGGCAAAAGCGAGGCAGAGATCGAGGAATTCAACAAAAAATATCCGCCCGCCGAGCACCCCGTCGTGCGTACCCATCCCGAGACCGGGCGCAAAGGTCTTTATGTGAATGTCGCCTTTACCCAATACATCGTAGGAATGGACAAAGCGGAGTCCGACGCGCTGCTCAAACTTCTTTATGCACAGGCCGCAACGCCGGAATATCAATGCCGCTTCCGCTGGCGCGCCAATTCGATGGCGTTCTGGGACAATCGTGCCTGCCAGCATTATGCGGTATCGGATTACTGGCCGGCCGTGCGCCGCATGGAACGCGTGACCATCATCGGCGACAAGCCGTATTAGAGACCCGACAATCCCCCATCGACCGCCAGAATCTGGCCGGTGATATAGGCGCTCTCATCCGACATCAGAAATAGCGCGGCATAAGCGGTTTCCCAGCCCGTGCCCTGACGGCCGAGCGGAACGGGCGTGGTGGCGCGGTTGGGGCGGCCGCGGGACGCAAGCCTGCCGATGGAAGTATCCATCAAGCCCGGCGCGA
>BFBZ01002458.1_pt1 | contig 10066 bp, 7 predicted proteins | sample 1888401 | NCBI WGS metagenome assembly BFBZ01 (sample SAMD00112614, study PRJDB3348) | symbiont metagenome | host: Chara braunii | reverse complement strand
AATTCGCAACCGCCGTAGTAGCGCTTGCCGGGATAGCCTTCGGCGTACTTATTGGTGAGCACCGATCCCTGTGCGGCGAGGACGTTAGGCGAGACGATGTTCTCCGACGCAATCAGTTCAATCTGAAAACGCTGGCGGTCGAGTTCGCGTGCGACTGCAGCCGCAACGGCGCTGTCGCCGATCTCGGACTTGGGAAGTATCTGAAGCATGTTGTCTCCTTCAGGACGTGTTGTGGTTGTTCCCTGGCGCGGACGTGAGGGAAGAATTCTATTCAGTGTTTAGCCGGAAATGATGCGACTTCGGACGCGTCAGATGATCGAACCCGAGCACGCTCAGGGTTACGCCACGACCGCTGTCTTTCACTCCCGTCCAAGCAAGCGAAGGATCGAGATGGTCGCAGCGGTTCAGGAACACGGTGCCGGTCTCGATCTTGTCAGCCAGGTCTTCGGCCGCCGCAACGTCGCTCGTCCAGATCGATGCCGTGAGGCCGAAGTCGCTATCGTTCATGAGATTGACAGCCTCTTCGTCGGTTCCCACGCGCATGATGCCAACGACAGGTCCAAAGGTTTCCTCTGTCATGAGGCGCATGCCGTGGTCGACATTGGAAAGGATTCGAGGCGACACGAAAGCGCTCTCAGGGCGATCCTTCTCGAAGGTCGTAATGGGAACGAGATCCTTCGCGCCCTTGGCAATAGCGTCATCGACCTGTCCGCGAATGAACTTGGCGGCGGAAGCGCTGACAACAGGCCCGAGATTTGTGCTCGGATCCATGGGGTCGCCCAGCCTGTATTCCTTCGCGATTTCCACCGCGCGTTCCACGAACTTGTCGTAGACGCTTGCGTGAACGTAGATTCGTTCGATCCCGCAGCACGACTGGCCGCTGTTGAAGAACGCGCCGTCGACCAGATTCTCCGCTGCAAACGCGATGTCGGCGTCAGCGCGGACGTATGCTGGGTCCTTGCCTCCGAGTTCAAGGCCCACGCTGATGAACCTTTCGGCCGCTGCTTTCTGGACGAGGTGGCCAGTGCGAACCGAACCGGTAAAGGCAACATGGTTGATCCGTCGATCACCGACGATGCGCTCCGCGTCGGCGTGGTCAACCACCAGCGCCTGAAACACGTTTTTCGGAAGACCGGCGCTTTCGAACGCCTTGGCGAAAGCGTCGCCGCAGAGAGGCGTCTGGGCCGCATGCTTGAGGACGACCGCGTTGCCTGCCAAGATTGCAGGAACGATCGTGTTGATTGCGGTGAGAAGAGGATAGTTCCAAGGTGCAATCACGTAAACGACACCGACGGGAGCGCGCCGGATGAATCGGTCAAAGCCGTCGCGCGCCTTTGGGCGGACGTCGGCGAGCCCTTCAGGTGCGAGCTCGATCATGGTACGCGCGCGATCCACGCAACCACGTACTTCACCTGGCGTTTGGGAAATAGGACGGCCCATCTGACGCGTGATGTCGAGCGCTATTTCTTCCTGATGATCGAGCAGATACTGGGCGAACCTCTCGCAGATCTCAACTCGTTCAGCTAGAGTTGTAGCCTTCCACGATTTTTGCGCCCAAACGGCAGCGTCCAAGACAGCGTTGATTTCCTGCGAGGCAGCATATTTTCGTTCGACGACGACTGTCCCGTCGACAGGGGAAATAGTGCGCTGGGTATCGGTCATTTCATGGTCCTCAGATAATTTCGAAGTAGCGGGAAAGCTCCCAGTCGGTGACTTGCTTCCGGAACTCGCGGTCTTCCCAGTCGCGGGTTGCTGCATAATGCTCGACGAAAGTCTTTCCAAAGATCTCCTTCGCCTCCTCGGAATTGTTGAGCGCCGCAGCCGCGTCGGTCAGCGTCCGCGGGAGTTGCTGATGCTCCGGGGTGGGGATCTGGTATGCGTTGCCCGAAAGCTCCGTCTCCGGCTTGATGCGGTTTTCGATGCCCCAGAGGCCTGCGCCAAGTGCGGCCGCCAACGTCAGATACGAATTGGTGTCCGCGCCGGGAATTCTGAATTCGACGCGCTGCGACTTCGAGCTTCCGGTGATCGCGCGAATTGCGACGGTCCGGTTGTCCACGCCCCAGGTCGCCGCCGTCGGAGCCCAGTACCCCGGCACGAGCCGTCGGTATGAGTTGACCGTTGGCGCGGCGAATGCTGCGAGGGCGGGCGCCAGTCTCTGGAGGCCGCCGATGAAGTGCAACATGGTCTCGCTGATGGCACGATCCGCACTGGGGTCGTGGAATACACCTTTGCCGTTCTTGTCGACGAGCGATACGTGGACGTGCCCGCCCTGACCTGGGAACGAGCTGTCCCACTTGGCCATGAAGCTTGTGAAAAGGCCGTTCCGCTGCGCGAAGATCTTGGCAAAAGTCTTGAAGAGGTTTCCCTTGTCCGCGGCGGACAGGGCGTCGTCTACGCCGATCGCTGCTTCAAGCGCTCCCGGACCGGTCTCTTCGTGGAGTCCCTCGATTGGGATGCGCATGTCCTCGAAGAGATCCAGCATGCCATGATAGAATGGTGTGTTGACTGAATTGCGGATAACGGAATAGCCGAAGTTTCCGACGCCGAGCGGCGATAAGTTGCGGTAACGCTTGTCGGAAAGGGACTTTGCCGTTTCTTCGACGACAAGGAATTCGAACTCGCATGCCGCCTTGGCTTGAAAGCCTAGTTCTTCGGCCTTTTTCAATACACGTTTGAGAACGCCGCGGGGGCAGAGCGGTTCAAGTTTGCCCGCGAACTCGCCCAATACGAAGAGGGTGTCGGGCTCGAAGGGTATTTCCCGTGCAGTTTCGGGGAGGATCCTGACCTGCGCGTCACCATAGCCGGTATGCCAACCGGTGAGCTTCGTGTTGTCGTAGAGTTGGTCGCTCGAATCCCATCCGAGAACGACGTCGCAAAATCCGAACCCATTTTCGATGGAAGAAAGGAACTTGTCAGGCGACATGTACTTTCCGCGCAGCACGCCGTCGATGTCGAACACGCCGACCTTGATGTGCCTATAGGGCCGCTCCTGCAGCAACTGCTTCAAGCCCGCAGCATCTTTGACGTCTGAAAATTCCATGGGGTTCCCTCGAGATTTTGTTGGGCGTCGCCGGAGCCTCGCCGCATCCCGATCGCGGTGCTGGTCGAAGCAAAAGCGATGAGGGAATGTGTTGAGGTGTCGATCGTTGAATCGCAGCTAAAACCCCAAAGCCTCGCATGTCAATACAAATCCACATAATGCCACATTATATGATGGTAATAGTGACTTTAAGGCGCGCTTTTTGAGGTTATCTCTTTGCATTGGAGACGCATGCGACGCGTAAGGGGCGCCGCATGCAATGAGCGTCAGGGTGCTAAAGGGACGCTTCGAGTACCTTGGATAGATACTCTGCCATGGCGAGCTGTCCGGCATCGTCGGTTATGAGATCATTCCGGATTTCGATCATTACGTTTTCCAGCCCCGTCGCGATGCCGTGGATTTGTAGCGTGTGGGTGACGCCGTCCTGAGGTCCGTAAGGAGCATTTCGCTGAGTGTTGAATTGCTTGGAGTCCTTGGTTGCATCCAGCATTCGGTCGGCGAGGCGTGCGTCCGCATCGTGAAGAATACCGAGTTCAACGTCTCTGACCGCGCCGTTGTACACTTTCGTGAAGCTATGAATTGTCACGATCACAACTTCGCGCCCCTCGGACGCGCGGCGTGCGATCACGTCGGACACCGCGTGATGAAACGGCCAGTAGATTTCGCTGGTCCGGGCGAACCGCTCGGCGGCGGAGAGGTTTGCGTTCCCCGGAATGCTGTGAACTTCGCTTTTTGCTGGCATGGCCGTTGCCGACGTCGGCGGGCGGTTGCAGTCGTATACAAGCCTCGAGAAGCGCTGTTGTACCAAGGTCGCATCGAGCTTTTCGGACATCTTAAGCGCCGTTTGGAGGGCTCCGGGATCCCAGGCCGCATGGCTCGACATCGTCTCGGATGAAGCGCCCAATTGCTTCAAGCTTTTTGGCAAGCTGTTCGACGCGTGTTCACAAAGAAGGATAATCGGGCTCCCCCCGTCGGGGCGATGCACGGAAAAGGCAGGCCCGTCGTCTGGTCCCAGCAGTTGAGACTGGCTTATTTGAGACATTGTCTTCTCCGGTATTTGAGAGGGGTAATTAGTCGTCATGCTGCCTGCTGGGTCGCGACGTCACCCTCGGCACGCACGGATGGTTGCTCGTCGCTCTCCGAAGAGGACAACTGCTTGACCGCAGGGCCGGCTAGTGTCTTGGCAAGCAGGAAGCCGGTTGCGCCGCCGCCAAGCTTGCCTAGGAGGATGAACGGGATCAGCGCCGGCTGGAAGTTCGCCGCAAAGGCGAGGTGGTCGCCGAACGAAAACGCCGCACAGACCGCGAATGCGATGCAAAGGACCTTGTCCATCGGCTTCATCGAGGCAATCAGCCGATAAAGTGCAAGAATGTTCGCTGCGCCCGCAATCAGGCCCGCAGCGCCTGCAGCTCCCAGGCCGATGCGTCCGCCGATCGCTTCCATCGGCGCCGAAAGATACCGCTTGATCAAATAGACCATCGGAAACGCGCCAGCGAGCATGATACCAATGTAGCCCGCTATCTCCAACGCGCGGAACTGGTCGGCGCTATCCGCAATGATCGGATCGAAGCCCCAGCCGCCAAAGATCTTTTCTGGCAATCCGGTGAAGTACTGGACCACCGAAAGAACAAGGACGATGGTGATTGCGGCGTACATCATCCGGCCAAAGAGGAGGAATGCCGCCACGACGATACGAGGCGCCAGGCGAAGGAGCATCGCGAGCAAGATGCAGAAAACCGCAAGTGGAGCGAGGTTTGCCAACACCGTCGGCATGTCCAGCAAGATGGGCTGAGTCGCGCCGGTAATGCCTATCTCGGCCCTCATCGGAGGCTGAAACACGAGTATCGCCAGGCAGGAGAGGAATACGCCGACGGGAATGCTCAAGAGGCCGTACATCACGCCGAGCGCCATGTAACGGTGGTCTTTTCTTTCCAACATCGCCAAACCGACCGGAATTGAAAACACAATGGTTGGTCCAGCCATGAAGCCGATGACCGTAGCGACAACCCATCCATTCGGGCTTGTGGCCAGCGCGTGGGCGAGCTGGTAGCCGCCCATGTCATTAGCGATCACGCTCGTAGCGGCGATCGCCGGATCGGCGCCGACCGCTTGCATCAACGGACCGACGTATTCTCGCACGAACGCCGAGAGGTAAGGCGCAGATGCCATAATACCGGCCACCGGAACGAAGATAGGTCCAATGCTGTGGAGTCCTTCGAGAAACTCCTTTCCAAGTCCGTCCTGGTCGTTGCGAATTGCTGCCAACGCCCCCAGTACCGCGCAGAACATGATGACGTAGATCACATAGGTTCCGATTTGATCCACCTTATTTCCTCCAACTGATCTTCGCTTAAAGCGAATTGACCAGCTTTAGTGTAAAGTGAAGCCACACAACACCACATGATTTTGACGACTTCAATCGTATTTGCGCACATTTTATGAGGCTAAGAGTGGGAGTTAGTGATTTTGTAAAGGTAAATTGACTAGTTTGCGGCTCGCGGGCCGTCGGGGGCCTGGGTTGTTTGGAGGAAGCAATGTTTGTCAGGACCGCAACTGCAAGGAATATGGTGGGGATCGTCGCTGCCGGAGTCGTAACAACGGTCGCCACCGCCGGAGTTCTACTGGGACTGTCCTACAAGGCGCTTGAAAGGCACTCTATTTCCGAAATGACGACGGTCGCCCATGAGAGCGCCGGAAGGGTACAGGCGGTCTTTGCGCGAGCGGAAAGTCTAGCGAATCAGGCGAGTTCGGCGATTGCTGCCATTCAAGACGGTCCTGAGCCGAATCGGGAGTTGGTGACCCGAGTGTTCTCTCGAATGATCGCGGAAAATGAATTCGCACTCGGTTTGAGCACTTGTTGGGAGCCAGGCGCTTTTGACGGCAGAGATAAAGCCTTTGTCGGCACGACGACCTCCGACGGGACCGGCCGGTTTATCCCCTATTTCGTGCGGGCAAAGGGAGAGGTGAGCGTGACGCCGCTTGTCGATTACGACAAGCCTGGCGCGGGCGACTGGTATCTAGTGCCCAAAAGCACCAAGCAGCGGCTCCTTATGGAGCCGTATACCTATTCTATCGACGGGGCGGACGTCCTGATGACGTCGTTTATGGTCCCACTCGTCAAGGGTGACCAATTTCTTGGTACGGTTGGGGTAGATTTGGCGCTGGACGCGCTTGCGAGCGATCTCTCAACTCTTCGTCCACTAGGAAGCGGACACGTCGCGCTTGTTTCGGCTAGTGGGATGATCATCAGTCACTCCAATCCTGCCGCGCGCGGCAAGAGCCTTGAGGCAGCGGGTCTGGACGCGCAGGGTTGGCGCGAAATAATCGCCCACCCTGGCGTGACTGGCGTCCTGCCGGGCGCGGATGGCAGCGGTCCTGACGTGGCCCTGGCCGTTCCTGTCGATCTTCTGCCTGGGACGACTTGGTACGCCGTCGTCGTGGTGCCAAACGCCGTACTTTATGCGAGCGTTCAGACCCTGGCCATTACGTCGTTTGCCATAATCGCCATCGCGGCCGTGCTGCTTGTTACGATCGCAGCGGTGCTGGCAGGCCGGTTCCATCGGCGTTTGAGCCGGGTAATCGCCGCGACCGCCGACATTGCCGCAGGGCGAACGGTTGGGGAGCTGGCTGATTCCCTTTCGCAAGACGAAATCGGTGAAATGGCTCGAGCGCTCGGCGTTTTGGAAAGCGCTGCACGCGCGAAAGATTCTCTGGAACGGCAAGCAGAGCAGAACCTCGCAAGAGAGGATGAAGAGCGGCAGGCGCGGAGCGCGGAAGCGGAAATGCGGGAGAAGCAAACGCGCTCGGCGGTGACCCTGCTTGGTGATGCGCTTCACGCACTGGCTGGGGGCGACACGACATGCCGGATTGGTGAGCCATTTGCGGGAAGCCTCGACGAAGTGCGGCAGAGTTTCAATGCATCTGCGGAGAAGCTCCAGGCCGCGCTAAATTCGGTGGGAAAGAACGCCCACGCGATCGCCGCGGGCACTTCGCAAATCAGCAGCGCTGCGGACGACCTCGCGAAACGCACTGAACAGCAGGCAGCCTCGGTCGAGCAGACGGCTGCTGCTGTCGAGGAAATCACCTCTTCGGTCCGTGACACGACAAAACGTGCGGAGGAGGCTGGCATGCTTGTCGAAACCGCACGCGCTAGCGCCGAGCGATCCGGGGCGATAGTTCAGCGAGCCGTCTCGGCGATGGGCGAAATCGAAACGTCGTCTCGCGAGATATCGAACATTATCGGCGTAATTGACGATATCGCGTTCCAGACGAATCTCCTTGCATTGAACGCGGGCGTTGAAGCGGCGCGGGCCGGCGAAGCTGGAAAAGGGTTCGCCGTAGTAGCTCAGGAAGTCCGGGAACTCGCACAACGTTCTGCCTTGGCAGCACGCGAGATCAAGGCGCTGATCGCCCGCTCGAGCGATCAGGTTAGCGCCGGCGTCGATTTCGTCGGTGAAACCGGCGCTGCGCTGACAGACATTGCCAGCCAGGTGCAAGAGATAGATCGTCACGTCGCAGCGATCGTGCTCGCGGCGAGGGAGCAATCGACATCGCTCCACGAGATCAGCACATCAGTGAATTCGATCGATCAAGGGACGCAACGCAACGCTGCCATGGTGGAAGAACAGAACGCTGCGGCTCATTCTCTGATGTCTGAGGTCAGATCGCTGAACGACCTGCTCGCACAGTTCAGACTTGATCGCCTTCCTACGTCAACCGCACTGCGTTTCGTGGCATAGTTCAATGACCGAGCGCGCCGCTCCGTTGCACGAACTCCACCGACGATTTCGGATCGCCGGTGGAGCAAATTTCCCACAGATAGCCACGAAACCCTGCGACTTTGATAGGTGTTGACCTCGTAAATTTGCAGAATTTGCCACAACGTTCCCACAAAATACGTTGACATCCGTGGAGATCGGCCACAAAGTCCCCCTCAAGAGCGCGACAAGCGCCGATTTAGGTAGCCAACCAATAAAGGGGTTCGATATGTCAAACTGGAGAAGAGTCTTTCAGGTGGTCGGTTTTGGAGCTGCATTGCTCACGGCCACGCATTCCTACGCTGTGGAATCGCCCGATCCGATCAAGCTCACGCTTAACGACTGGTCGGGCCAGCTTCTTTCAACCAAGATAATGGGCGGCGTGCTCAAAGCGGCCGGCTACAATGTTGAGTATGTTCAAGCCGACTACCTCGCTCAGTTGACCGGCATGCAGTCGGGAGACCTGGACGTCGCTATGGAAATCTGGGCCACCACGGCTCGTGACGCGCTGGAGGCCGCCGTCGCGACTGGCAAGGTGGTCAACCTGGGCGAGACCGGAATGGTTGCCAAGGAAGAGTGGTGGGTTCCGGAATACATGATTGCCAAGTGCCCCGGCCTTCCGGACTGGAAGGCTTTGGACAAGTGCGCTGACCAGTTTTCGACCCCGGAAACCGCGCCCAAGGGCCGCTATCTCGGCGGGCCGGTGACTTGGGGTGGATACGATGAGGAACGGATCGCCAATCTGCCGATCAACTTCGACGTGATTCACGCAGGTACCGATGCGGCGCTTTACGCCGAGTTGGACGCCGCATATGCCAAGGAGGAACCGATCGTCCTGTGGGTCTACTCGCCGCACTGGGTGCCAATCAAGTACAAGGGCGAATGGATCAAGTTCCCGCCGTACACGCCGGACTGCTATGCCAGCAAGTCCTACGCGTGCGCGAAGCCGAGCGGGCCGGTTTGGAAGGCTGCCTGGGTCGGACTGGAGAAAAAGTGGCCGGGCGCGGCAAAGGCTGTGAAAGCGTTCCATATCACCAATGAGGACATGGGCGAGCTTATCAAGCGCGTGGACGTCGATGGCGAGAACCTCGATACAGTGGCTGCGGATTGGCTGAAGACCCACGAAGACACGTGGAAGCAGTGGCTTAACTAAGCCCGACGCGCGTGCGCGTTCACGCGCACGCGCCCCCGAATCCATCCTAAAATTATTTTAAACCGGGAGTCTGTCATGGCCGGTTCGATGATCACCTGTGAGAACGTGTGGAAGGTCTACGGGCCGCCCTACGTTCCGGGAGAAGAGCCCACCGACGCGCACGTCGTAGCCCTCAAAGCCGCGAACTTTACGATCAAAAAAGGCGAATGCTTCGTCATTATGGGCCTTTCCGGATCGGGGAAATCGACCCTGGTTCGGTGTCTCACCCGGCTGATAGAGCCGAGCGAAGGCCGCATTAACGTCGCGGACAACGACGTCACCGGTGCGAGCCCGAAACAGCTCATGGAAATCCGCCGCAAGGTGATGGGCATGGTCTTTCAGAACTTCGCTCTACTGCCGCATCTTACCGTTCTGGAAAACGTGGCGTTTCCGCTTTCGGTTCGCGGCGTCGATATGAAAACCAGAACCTCGAAAGCACGCGAACTTGTAAAGACCGTCGGACTTGCCGGCCGCGAGAACCACTTTCCGTCCGAACTGTCGGGAGGCCAGCAGCAGCGCGTCGGCATCGCCCGCGCACTATCCTCTGAACCTGAAGTCCTTTTCATGGATGAGCCGTTCTCGGCGCTGGATCCGCTTCTGAGACGTGAACTGCAAGATGAATTCATCCGCCTCAGGCACGAGTTGAAGAAGACCATCGTCTTCATCACACACGACTTCGATGAGGCGATCCGACTGGCAGATCGCATCGCGATCATGCGCAATGGAGAAATTCTGGAGATAGGGACGCCAGAGCAGCTCGTGATCCACTCCAAGCACCCTTACGTCACGGAATTCACCCGGCATTGCGACAGATCAAGCGTGCTGAGGGCAAGGACACTTGCACGACCGCTCCGGGCGAATTTCGAACCATCGGTCAGCGTCGATGGAAACGAGCTGGTCGCGGATGTCGCCGCGAAGGTTCTAGGGGGGCGTGAGGACGCCGGCGTCCTGGTTGACGGTAAGCTGACAGGGATCCTGACCAAGGGCGACGTAATCGCCTCCCTTACTGGCAAGCCAATTGAGCTTGAGGCGGTCTGATGACGATGGCAGTTAATTCATCCGCCCCGGAGGGGCGGG
>BFBZ01002441.1_pt1 | contig 10074 bp, 13 predicted proteins | sample 1888401 | NCBI WGS metagenome assembly BFBZ01 (sample SAMD00112614, study PRJDB3348) | symbiont metagenome | host: Chara braunii | reverse complement strand
CGGCCAGTCCTTCGGGATTGACCCGGTAATTGACGTTGCGGCCACTGCGCTGCTCGGCAACCAGCCCGGCGGAACGCAGCACCGCCAGATGCTGCGACATCGCCGGCTGGGAAATGCGCAAACCCTCGCGCAGCTCGGTGGCGTTCCTTTCGCCATCGGCCAGCCGTTCGAAAACGGCACGGCGCGTCGGGTCGGCAAGCGCTCTGAAGATTTCCGCCGCGATTGGACTGCCTGCCTGGGTCATGACGATACATAAGTACATACTTATGAGATTCGCAAGCCCGAATTTGCGCCGTCGCTTGGTGCCTCAGCCGGTCGGAGAGCCGCATGCCGGATTTGCCGCACGCCGTGCCAGGGGTGACCAGCCGAGCGTCATGCCGGCCGCGGCGACCAGGATGGCGGCGGCGCCGACGATCTGGAGCCATTGCAGGCGATGGCCGAACGCCACGAGATCGACGGCAACCGCCACCACCGGATAGATGAAGGACAGCGCCCCGATCAGGTTGGTCGGCAACTTCTGGATCGCCCCATAGAGCAGGATATAGACGAGGCCGGTGTGGATGACGCCGATCGCGCCGAGCAGAACCCAGGGGCCGATCGCCGTCGGCGGGTCGGATAAATTGGCCAGCGGCGCCAGCATCGCGATCCCGACCGAAACCTGGACCAGCGCGATCAGATGCGGCGGCACGCCCTTGAGCTTCTTGGTGATGATCGCGGCGACCGCATAGGCAAAGGCCGCACCCAGCGCCAGCAGGATACCCGCGAGGTAATCCGTGCCGATCGCGCCGGCATCGGGTTTGGCCTGGACGATGCCGACCATTCCGGCAAAGGCGATGCCGAGCCAGATCAGCTTGGCCGCGCTCAACCGCTCGGCGAAGAACAGCGCGCCGAGACCGACCAGCATGAACGGCTGGGTGTTGTAGACCACCGTGGCGATCGAGATCGACGCGCGCGGATAGGCGGCGAACAGCAGGATCCAGTTGGTCACGATGGCGACGCCGCCGATCGCCGCGAGGAGGATCTGCCGGCCCGACATCGCATCGCGGCGCAGCAATCCCATCGCGGCGCAGACGACCAGCAAGGTCACGGCGCCGAACAGCGAGCGCCAGAACACCACGTCCATGACCGGCTGGCCGGAGGCGACGACGAACCATCCGATGGTTCCCGATATCGCCATGGCCGCGGTCATCTCGGCCGTGCCGCGCATTGTCTCGGTCATCACCGCCCCATGGCTTCGTCCCATCGCGGGCCGAAGCATAGGTGGCGAAACCGGCAGCCTATATGGGCTTTATCAGGACGATGATAGAATATGCCTTACAATATGAGACGAGCCCTCCAAAAAACCTGGAAAAGACAATGCTCGATGATCTCGACCGGCGCATCCTCGCGATCCTCGCCGACGACGCGCGCATCTCCCTGAAGGATCTGGCGCAACAGGTGAACCTGTCCTCGCCCAGCACAGCCGAGCGGCTGCGGCGGCTGCAGGAGCGCGGTGTCATCCGCTCCTTCACGGTCGACATCGACCCCGGCGCCCTCGGCTATAGCCTGCAGGCGATCGTCCGTATCAAGCCGCTGCCTGGCAAATTGCATGTGGTGCAGAAGCTGATCGAGGAGATCCCCGAATTCTCCGAATGCGACAAGGTGACCGGCGACGACTGCTTCATCGCCCGGCTGCATCTGCGTTCCATCGGCCAGCTCGACCAGATCCTCGACCGCATTACCGACAAGGCCGAGACCAGCACGGCCATCGTCAAGGCCCAGCCGGTCAGGCGTCGCCTGCCGCCGCTGTGAGGTTCGCGCCAGGCGCGCGACATCAGCATGCCGATGCCTGCGAGACCGAAGCCGAGCGCCAGCGTCGCCTCGATCCAGCGGCGCGTGCGCTGGCAGAACCGGACCACCGGCGGGGTCGAGAACACCAGCGCAGAGCCGCCGGACACGATGATGCCGAGCATCGCGCAGCCGCCGACGATCATGGCAATGCCCATGATCGCCATGTTTCCCGGGCCGGGACCGGCGGCCGCGGTCCGGTAGGCCGCATGGACCGGCAGGACCTGCTGAACGGTCTCCGTGGCGACCGCCTGCATCGACGATACTGGCGGGTTCCGGCCCGGGCCGGGCCCGCAGGATCATGCCGCCGATGTCAGCGTCATGGATGCGCCGTCCGCGGCGCATGGACGACCACCTTGATTTCCACCAGACCCCCCTCCGGGTTCAGGTCGGCGACCGCCAGTTCGACCGCCGCCGGATAGGGCGCGGCGAAGAATTCGTCCCTGACGGCGGCGATCGCCGCTAATTGGCCCGCCTTGTCGAGCAGCAGCCTGTCGCTGCCGAAGACGTGGAACATCTGCAATTCGACGACATCGGCGAGATCGGCGCCGCAGGCGCCGAGCAAGGCCTCGTTCTGCCGAAACACGCCACGCAATTCCTGACGGAATTCGTCTCCGCTCATCGGTTTCTCATGCCGGTTGCAAGCAACGATGCCGGCGAGAAAGACGAAATCGCCGGCCCGTCGTGCCGGCGCATAGTGATATTGGTCGACATCGGATTGCAGGGTGGCCGGCACCACGACCTTGCCGGTCCTGGTCGGGATGTGACGCATGTCTTTCATTTCGGTCATTTCCATAAAAGAGAGCCGCGGGGCCCGGGGCCCCGTGGCCTGCCATTCCGGCCGATGGCAGGATCGGAGAACTTCGCCGCCGCCGCACCGGCTATTTCTGTAGTGAAAATTACATAAATAACCGATGACCCGCCATCAAGCGGGCCGGCCTCGGCCATTTCGCCCCGGACACCGTCCGCCCGGCCGCAATCGTGGCGAGGATAGGGAAGATCAACCCATTGCAGGTTCAGATCTCGACACAATCGTGGAGCCTGATAGCCTCGTCCTGCTTCGGCGACACACGGCAACGTGAAACGCCAGGGACACTTCGGCGCAGGGGGGGTGCAAACAGTCGGATCGACCCTAAGTCCAGGAAGAGGACCGGTCTTGGCCATCGCGACCGGACCGTTCTCGCCGAAGCGAAATGCAGCTCGCAGTCAATTTGTTGGAGGTCTTGATGAAACTCGAGAATATCGACCGCGTCATCATGGTCAAAAGCGCCGATGTCGAACTCGGCGAAGCGTTACCGCTGCACGTACGCGAGTCCATTGTCCGAGTGAGCCAGAAATACTTCGGGGAGCTGACCACGGCCTCCGTCTATTTCAGCCGTGAAGGCTCGTTCATCAGCTGCACCTTGAACGTCCAGATGGGCGCTCTCAAGATGATGTCGGCGACCAGCCTGGCGCCGGACTGCTACCAGGCGTTCAACACATCGCTCGAAAAGACCGCGAAACAGCTGCGCCGCAAGAAGCGTGAGCTGAGGGACACCCGGCCAGGCCGGCCGAACAAGGTGACGATACCCTTCGAGACCGCCCGGATCTGAGCCATCCGGCGCGCCGCGCCGAGGTCCTGATCGTTTCACCCGACAACGCTGACGGAGATGCCCTTGCCCAGGGCATCTCGCGTCATGCGGCGAGAGCAGGCGACTGTGTCCGTTTCCATCTTCAACCGTTACGCCGCTTTCGCCTTCTGTCTCGTCGTCGCGATCGCATCGATCCCGCTGCTGCCGATCTGGATCTGGCTCTGGCCGATCGCGCTGATCGCGGTTCTTTTGTCCCTGGTCGGTGTCTACGATCTCTGGCAGCCCGATCACGCGATCCTGCGCAATTATCCGGTCATCGGCCACATTCGCTATCTGGTCGAGGGCATCCGCCCGGAGATCCGGCAATATCTGCTCGAGGCCGATGACGACAAGCTGCCGTTCTCCCGCAGCGAGCGATCGCTCGTCTATGCCCGCGCCAAGAACGAGGGCGGCGACCGGCCCTTCGGGACGCTTCTGAACGTTTACGCCGACGGCTATGAATTCATTGGCCATTCCATGCGCCCGGCGCCGGTCTGCGACCCCGCCAGCCTGCGCATCGAGATCGGCGGACCGTTATGCACGAAGCCCTATTCGGCCTCGGTGCTGAACATCTCGGCTATGAGCTTCGGTTCGCTCAGCGCCAATGCCATCCGTGCGCTGAACCGTGGCGCCAAGACCGGCAACTTCGCCCATGACACCGGCGAAGGCAGCATCAGCCCCTATCATCGCGAGAATGGCGGCGACCTCATCTGGGAACTCGGCAGCGGCTATTTCGGCTGCCGGACCGAGACCGGCAATTTCGATCCCGAGCGCTTTGCCGTCCAGGCGTTGGATCCCCAGGTCAAGATGATCGAGATCAAGCTGAGCCAGGGCGCCAAGCCGGGCCATGGCGGCATTCTGCCGGCCGACAAGGTCAGCCGGGAAATCGCCCTCACCCGCGGCGTTCCCGAAGGCAAGACCTGCGTTTCGCCGGCCAGGCACGGCGCCTTCGGCACACCGATCGAAATGATGCAGTTCATCGCCAGGCTGCGCGAGCTCTCGGGCGGCAAGCCCGTCGGGTTCAAGTTCTGCCTCGGTCACCCCTGGGAGTTCATGAGCATCGTCAAGGCGATGCTCGCCACCGGCATCACCCCGGATTTCATCGTCGTCGACGGCTCGGAGGGCGGCACCGGCGCGGCACCCGTGGAATTTACCGATCACCTCGGCGTGCCGCTGCGCGAGGGCCTGCTGTTCGTCCACAACACCCTGGTCGGCGCCAATCTGCGCGGCCGGATCCGGCTCGGCGCCAGCGGCAAGGTGGTCAGCGCTTTCGACATGGCGAGCCTGCTGGCCATCGGCGCCGACTGGATCAATTGCGCCCGCGGTTTCATGTTCGCCATCGGCTGCATCCAGTCGCAGAGCTGCCACACCAATCGCTGCCCGACCGGCGTCGCGACGCAGGATGCCCTCCGGCAACGCGCCCTGGTGGTTCCCGACAAGGCCGAGCGCGTCCACAATTTCCACCGCAACACCTTGAAGGCGCTGGCCGAACTGCTCGCCGCGGCGGGCGTCCTGCACCCTTCCGAACTCGGCCCCCACCATTTGGTGCGGCGGATCAGCAGCACCGAGATCAAGCTGTTCTCGCAACTGCATCGCTTTCTCGAGCCCGGCAGCCTGCTCGAAGGCGGCGTCGACGGCGAATTTTATGCCTCGTCCTGGAAGCTCGCCAGCGCCGAAAGCTTCGACCCGATCCGGATTTAGGCGTGATCGCATCAAGTTCCATCGAATGGTGAGGTCGCGGGCATCTCAGGACACGCCCGCATTCGGCTTCGGCCGGCCTTTCGTCTTGCCCGGGCTTGTCCCGGGCATCCACCCATTGCCTTTGACCGTCCAAGGCGTGGATGGCCGTGACAAGCACGGCCATGACGAAGCGAAACCGCTGCGCCATCAATGAACCGCCGATGCTTGCGCCGCTCGGACCTCCCGAGCGAAAGCCCCGAACGATGGCTTCAATTCGAAGCGATCATGCCTTTAGCCCGGATTGTTCACGCCCGCTCCGGCTCGCCGATACCGCGCGAGGATCACGCCGAGCCAGCCGAGCGCCATGCCCATGGCAATGCCATTGAGGCCATAGGGCAAGGCGGTCCAGGGGAATTGGCCCGACAGCTCGCGGTGGAGCACCAGATGGACCGTCAGCACGTAACGCGTGAGGAAGAAGCCGAGGCCGAAGACCAGCCAGAACGCGGTTCCCGGCATGGCGATGACGCCCTGGTCCGGACGCGGTTCGATGGCAAGGCGATTGGCCCAGAATGCCCCGGCAGCGCCGCCGGCGACGGCGCCGCAGAGAAACGCCGGCGCGGCAACCGCGAGCCGGGTCGAGAAAGCCAGGATCGACAAGGCAATGATGGTCGAGATCGCCGGCAGCACGGCGACCCTGAGCGGCGCAACCGTCGACGGGCGCATCGCCCGGCCGCCGAGAACCACGATCAGCGCCAGGATCGCCCAGACCCAGGGCGGCGTACCCGCCAGGATGCTCAGGTAGAAATTCACGAAGCCCTCTCCTCACGTCGCGGACAAGGGCTCCGTCGCCGCTCATTCGTCGCGATAGACCCGCTCGCGCCGCTCGTGGCGCTCCTGCGCTTCCAGCGACAGGGTCGCGATCGGCCGGGCTTCGAGCCGCTTCAACGAGATCGGCTCGCCGGTTTCTTCGCAATAGCCGTAGGTATTGTCGTCGATCCGGGAAATCGCCGCATCGATCTTGGCGATCAGCTTGCGCTGCCGGTCGCGTGCCCGAAGCTCGATGGCGCGGTCGGTTTCCGACGAAGCCCGGTCGGCGATATCGGGATGGTTCTGGTTTTCATCCTGCAGGTTTTGAAGCGTTTCCTTGGCTTCGCGCAGGATGTCGTCTTTCCAGGCCAAGAGCTTCTTGCGAAAATATTCGCGTTGCCGTTCGTTCATGAACGGCTCCGAATCCGTGGGGCGGTAATCCGCTTCCAACACCAATGTCATCAACGAACCCCTCATTGAATCGCGACTATTAGACGCGTTTCGGGGCGCCTAATAGCACTGGCCCCGGGGGCAGACAACCGCAAAACCTGTCACCGAACCTTCACGCTCCGGCGAGGTTCGAAATGCCGGCCGGTATGGCGGCTATTTCGCGGTTCGAAGTCTCGATCCGTCGACGCTCACGCCGCCTCGCGTTTGGCGATCTCGACCTGGGCCCTGAGGTCGATTTCGGCGAGCACGCCGTCGAGGCCGTCATCGCCAGAGGCCTCAAGGCTCGCCGCCGTCAGGCCGCGCAGCTTCAACAGCACCGCCGGCATCGGCTCGCCCGACAGCAGCGCCAGTTTCAGGTCGTCGAGCAGGCCGAGCGAATCATGGCCCCGCTTCAGCGCCCTCCGGCGCTTCTCGCGGCGGTCGTCCGGCATCATGCCCTGCACGGCCAGCAGCGTCTCCAGCCCCGCGGCGGCCATCCCTGGGCGCGCGGCTTCGGTCCGCGGCGGTTCGCTTTTGGCGCCGCCGGGCAGTTCGAAGGTCGGGCGGGGACGATCGCTACGCACCGGAGTTTGCGTCGTCTGGACGGCGCCGAGCGGCGGCGTGGTCGTGATCCGCATGTTCTCCCCCCGAGACGGCCCCTTCACGAAGGGGCAACACCTCTTGCCATGGCGTTAAGAAAGCCTGTTTGCGGTTAAGGGGTCGTTAATGCCCGGCAAATCCTGCCGGGTGACGTCCGGGCGCCGCCGGCCGGACGTCGGCATCGATCGGACAAATGGAGCTTTATCAAGCCCTTGGGCCCGATATCGGAATTGGCACGGGCTGTGCGAGGAACGCGGCAGCAGCCCTGGGATCATCCAATGTTCCGCCGTTTCGCCCTCGCCATGATGCTGATCGCCGCCGCCGCCCTGCCGGCGAGCGCCAACACGTCGCGCATCAAGGACCTGGTCGACGTCGAGGGCATCCGCGAGAACCAGCTGATCGGCTACGGCCTGGTGGTCGGCCTCAACGGCACGGGCGACACGCTGAACAACTCGCCCTTCACCCGCCAGTCGATCCAGTCGATGATGGAACGGCTCGGCGTCAACACCCGCGGCATGAACCTGCGCACCGCCAATGTCGCGGCCGTCATGGTCACCGCCAACCTGCCGCCCTTCTCCACCCAGGGCACCCGCATCGACGTCAAGGTCTCGGCCATGGGCGATGCCCGCTCGCTGCAGGGCGGCGAATTGCTGGTCACCCCGCTGGTCGGCGCCGATGGCGAGGTCTATGCCGTCGGCCAGGGCGCGGTGGCGATCTCCGGCTTTCAGGCCGAAGGGGCCGCCGCCCGCGTCACCCGCGGCGTGCCCACCGTCGGGCGCGTCTCCAACGGCGCCATCGTCGAGCGCGAAGTGACCTTCGCGATCAACCGCATGGCCTCGATCCGCCTGGCGCTGCGCAACCCCGACCTGACCACCGCCCGGCGCATCGCCGCAGCCATCAACGACTTCATCGGCCAGCCGACCGCCGAACCGACCGACCCCGGCACGATCAACCTGAAGGTGCCGCCGCGCTACGAGGGCAATATCGTCGCCCTCCTGACCGAGGTCGAGCAGCTGCGCGTGCAGCCCGACCAGGTCGCCAAGGTGGTGATCGACGAGGCCTCCGGCATCATCGTCATGGGCAAGGACGTCCGTGTCTCCACGGTGGCGGTGGCCCAGGGCAACCTGACCGTGAGCATTTCCGAGCGCCCCCAGGTGAGCCAGCCCAATCCACTCGCCCGCGGCCGCACCGTGGTGACCCCGCAGACCCAGATCCAGGCCCAGGAGGACGGCCGCGGCCTCGCGCTCGTGTCCGAAGGCGTGTCGCTGCAGGAACTGGTCGACGGACTGAACGCGCTCGGCATCGGCCCGCGCGACCTGATCGCCATTCTCCAGGCGATCAAGTCGGCCGGCGCGCTGCAGGCCGAAATCGAGGTGCACTGATGCGCAGCCTGACCCCCGTTCCGACCGCCGTCAGCCCGGCGACGCCGGCCGCCGCCCGCATCCCCGGCTCGCGTGAGGCCAAGGCCTGGAGCAATGCCCAGAATTTCGAGCAGGTGTTCCTCAACACCATGCTTGGCCAGATGTTCAACGGGCTTGGCAAGGAAGCGCCGATGGGCGGCCAGCAGACCGAAGCCTGGCGCGGCATGCTGCTCGACGAATACGCCAAATCGATCACCACCCAGGGCGGCATCGGGCTCGCGTCCAATATCTACCGCGAATTGATCGGTGCGCAGGAAGCAGCCCCTCGCCGCCTGCCGCCGGTGCCCCGTACAGCACCGGCGCAGGCCTACCAGCAGAGCCCGAACTGAGCCCGCGGGCCGCCTCGGCGCCCGCGCAACGAAAGCCCCGTCATGTCAGCAGCCGTCGCCCCGAAAGCCATTCCCGTCCTGACCACAACGGCCGAGGCCGTGGCGCTGGTCGAGCGCCTCCGGCAGACGATTGCCGAACTCAACAGCCTGCTCACCGAGGAGACCGCCCTGGTGCGCGACGCCAAGGTCACCCGTGCCGCCCCGGTCGCCGAGGCGAAAAGCGAGCTGGCGCGCCGCTACATGGCCGAGCTCGACTGCCTGAAAGCCAATGCCGGTTTCGTGCGGCAGGCGGCCGAGGACCATATCGCCGCGCTGCAGGCCGACAACGACACCCTGCAGAAGGCTCTCGAGATCAATCTCGCGGTGCTCGCCACCGCGCACGCGGTCGCCGAGGGTGTCATTCGCAGCGTCGCCAATGTCGTGCAGGCCAAGCGCGCGCCTTCCGCTTATGGCGCCAATGGCAAGGCCGCGGCGGCCGCCCCCCGCGCCAGCGCGCCCTTGACCGTATCCCGGCAATTGTAGGATTAAAGACGTCGCTCTGATTTCGCGCGATTTTAACGAAAATTATCGTCGATCTTTACTATAAGTCATTACGCAAGATTCAGAGGCCATGCGCTACGGTCCCGCTACGGAAGGCCAGGATATCTGGCTTTCCCTTAGGGAGCATCGGCCATGGACAGCGTGTCCCCACGGCCGGCCGTCGGATCAGGTTATCTCGGGCGGCCGGAAACGGCTCTGTATCGCGAAGCGGTGCGGACCGAATTGCCGCACAGCCAGCGCGTGGCGCAGCCGGCCTCCACCGGCACGGCCTCGAGCACGGACGACCGCCGTTCGGGCGATGGCGCGGCGCGCGACGAGCGCACCCTCGCCGACCGCAGGGCGCGCATGCAGCGCATTGCCGACAGCATCCGCGAGTCCCTGCAGAACCGCATCGACAAGGATGACGACGCCGGCACGCTGGTCTATCGCACCGTCGACACCGACACCGGCAAGGTGATCAACCAATATCCCGACGACATGATCCTGAAGCTGCGCGCCTATGGCCGCCAGATGCAGCGCAAGGAAGAGCAGCAGTCGGCCGGTGAAGCCGAGCACCCGCGGGTCGAAAAGGTCGCGTAGGGGCCGACAGGCACGGCCCGAATAACCTTCTCCCTCCGGGAGAAGGTGGCGCGGCATAGCGAGATGCGAACGCATCTCGCGTTCGCTCGATGCTATGCAGGCGCCGGATGATGGGTCGCCGCCATCCGGACAGGGCGCTGCGCGGCGAGCGCATCGCTGTCCAGCGGATAGATGGGTAACAGATCAGCCCGGATAGATAGGTAACAGTTTTCACGGTCAGGTTTCGGCGTTTGTCGGATTGTCGGGGCTTGC
>BFBZ01002456.1_pt1 | contig 10076 bp, 7 predicted proteins | sample 1888401 | NCBI WGS metagenome assembly BFBZ01 (sample SAMD00112614, study PRJDB3348) | symbiont metagenome | host: Chara braunii | reverse complement strand
TTCGAACCTGTCTCGGAACGCCCAGATGATCGTGTACGCAGCGATGTCCGCAAGCGTGAACTGGTTTCCAGCCAAGTACGGTGTCTCCGTCAGGAAGCGATCAGCCCAGTTTGAACGCTCCACCACACGTTCGTAGAGCCTTTCGCCGTCTGCGCTACCTTGAGACTTGAGGATGAAGCCGCTGCCGCTGGCAGAGATCACGTCAGTCAGGAAGTAGAAGTAGCGCTCAAGGGCCAGGAAGTACTCCGGCGTGCCGGACGGAGGGAGGAGGCGGTTCGGACCGGTTTCGGCCGCAAAGAACATGATGGCGTTGGACTGCGGAAGCAAGAGGCGATTGCTCCCTGCGGTGGACACCAGGACCGGCACCTGGCCTACCGGGTTCAAAGTGAGGTACTCCGGCGTCTGATGCTGCTTCGCGCGCAAATCGACGTGCTTGACTTCATAGCTGACGCCTGCCTCCTCAAGCGCGATCGCAGCTCGAAGGCTGTTGCCGGTGCGCGCACCCCATAGTTCAACTGAGTGTTCCACGAGTAGTCCTCCATCGCTGGGTTGATGAGGCGGAAGGAATGCCCGCTCCATGGCGCGCAAATCTTGCTTTGGATTATCATCGACATCTAAACAAATGTCCAGCGACGGTTCGTGTCGGCAAGCTGCCGGCAAAGGGCCCTACCTTGGTTGCTTCGGCGTGGGGAAAGAACCTGGACACGCCTGTTGCGATGGAAGCATTCGTTCGCGGGGTCGAGGCTGTAACCATTCGCGCCTTCGGAACTGGCGGCATGGGGCTTGCTTGATTTTCAGGCTGACAAAGGACCGTGCAGGCGCCCAGCGGCGAGCGAGCGTGCGTCAGGAAACCGTGGCACCAAGTTCTCTGGAGGGCACGCGGCCCCTCGATTGCCTGCCAGGCGTCAGGCAAGCTTGCGCCGGCTTTCGCGCTCCAGTTTGGTGAGGCGAGTTCGCGCCTCCGCCAAGATGCGCTCAGCAAGGTCTGGGTCATTGACCATGCGCGCCATGGACAGGGCGCCTATCAGGGAAGTGGCGACGCCGAGTGCGTTTGTCCAGGCGTCCTTCTCACCCCGACGTACCCCTTCTTCAGCCATGGCAGTGACGACCGCCTTGAAGCCTTCGGTGGCCGAATTGCGGACGGGCTCGCTGCCACGGGCCAGGTCCGAACCCAACGCGGCGAAGGGGCAGCCCTGAGCGACGTTATGCAGATGCGCCGGCGAAAGGTAGCTTTGGATTGCCTTCTTGACATTGATGGGCTGCCCAGCCTCCAGAGCTGCGCTCTGGCCTACAACGGCTCCGATGTCCTGAATGGCCCTCGTGCAGGCTTCGCTGATCAACGCGTCCTTAGACTCAAAGTGTCGGTAGAAGCCTCCGTGGGTGAGCCCTGCCGCCGACATGAGATCCGAGACGCCAGTTCCGTCGAGCCCCTTGCTGCGGAACTGCTGGGACGCGGTCTCGACGATACGGACTCGGGTTTGAGCCGCTTCTTCCCGTGATTTCCGCATGATTGACCCTTCGTTGTTCGCGGCGATATGAGCGTGACCGCTTGACTTTGGATGATATACGACATCTAATTAGATGGCGATGAACATCTAAATGACGTCTGACTCCCGGCGCAGCTGGCGCTGCACGGAGCCCCGCGCAGGGATTGGACAGTTCAGCGCGGGTAGGGTCGCCCTCACGTGGCTCAGTTGCAGCAACGTGTGGTGCACAAGGAGTGCTCGATGGACAAGCTCTCGGCGATGGAGGCATTTGTGCGGGTGGTGGAAGCTGGCACCTTCACCAAGGCGGCGGAGTCCATGGGCGTGCCCAAGCCCACGATGACAAGGCTGATCCAGATGCTCGAGGCCGATCTCAAGGCACAGCTGCTGAACCGGACCACACGCCGGGTTTCCGTCACCGCGGAAGGGGCGGCCTACTACGAGCGGGCGGTAAGAATTTTGTCCGACATTGACGAGCTCGAGTCGAGTGTTTCGGCATCGAAAACCGCCCCGCGCGGGCGGCTTCGCGTCGATGTTGGATCGGTCATAGCCCAGTACCTCGTCATCCCCGCACTGGAGGAGTTCCGCACCAGGTACCCGGAAATCTACATTGACCTTGGCGTGTCCGACCGCCCAGTGGACATGGTCACGGACAACGTCGACTGCGTGGTGGGCGACGGAGAGCTGACCGATCAGTCTGTCGTCGCCCGCAAGGTCGGTGAACTGAAGACATTCCTGGTAGCGTCGCCTCGCTACATCGAGCAGCATGGCGTGCCTCGCGATCTGGACGATCTGGCTGAACGCCATCGCATCGTTGACTGCTTCTACCACCGCACCGGTCGCGCCTACGGTTGGAGCTTCAAGAACGGCAGCGAGCGCGTGGAGATCAAGCTCAGGCACTTCCTGGCGGTGAATGACGCCGCCGCCAACTTGGTTGCTGGCGTTAGCGGCCTGGGCGTGACTCGCACAACCGAGCTTGCGGCCCGACAGTATCTGGCTTCCGGACAGCTCATCGTGGTGCTGCCTCAGTGGACCGTCTCATCAACTCCGGTGCACGTCGTGTATCCGCCCAACCGTCACCTCGGAACCAAGCTGCGTGTGTTCGTGGACTGGATTGCCGAGCTGTTCGACAGCAATGCGGCCACGCGGCTTCCAGATCCGCTCCAAGTGATGCGCCAGCGTGCCAAGGCAATTCAACATCATCCGAGTGCGCCGGAGACGCTGGCGCAAGCTGCCTGAAGATCGCTTCAGCTTGTTCATCGAACGTCGTCAGAGGAGCCGCGCCATGTTTTCCGACATCAAGGTCCCGGATAGCAGCATCGCCCGCCAGGCCGAGGAGCTCGCTCGTACGGTTTCCAGCGCGGTGCTGTTCAACCACGTCATGCGCTGCTACTACTTCGGCGAGCTCTTCGCACAGAAAGAGGGCAAGAAGGTCGACAGCGAGTTGATGTTCTTGTCCGCAGTGCTCCACGATCTCGGATTGACCGACCACGCTCGCGGCCCGCATCGCTTCGAAATCGAGGGCGCGGCGGCCGCTCGCACCTTTCTTGTTGAAAAGGGCGTTTCGGAGGGCCGGGCTCAGCTCGTGTGGGACAACATTGCACTGCACACATGGGACATGAACATGTTCCGCGGTGACACCAGCCGCTTGGGCCAGCTTGGCTTGTCCTACGACGTTAACGGAGCGGGTGGAGCGAAGCTTGACCCCACAGATGTCGCTGAGGTGGTGGGGCGCTATCCCCGCCTGGGCTTCAAGCGCGTGTTCAACGAGCTGCTCAACCATGAGATTGACTGCAAGCAGCCGTTCCCGCACTTCTTCCATATCTGCTCGCGAGTCGCACACAACCGCTCACCGCTCAACATCGTCGACGCGCCCGCGGTTCTCAACCTAGCGCCATTCGACGAATAGGCGCCTTCAGGTACGTCCGCCACGCCCGGCGTCCGGCGCCGCCGGCGCCGTGGGGGCATTGCCGGGATGGCATTGCTGAAGCGGACAGGTTCTTGTGGGTCTGCAAGTGCGCCCGGCGACTGACCTTCATCAGCAGACGCAGCCGGCGTCTCCCAATCACTCGTCAAAAGCACGGTGGGCTGCACTTGACTTTTTAGATGACGACTTGTATCTTAACGATTAGTGTCATGTAATCATCTAAACGTCGAGTAGGGCCATGGTGGCGCCGCCGACCAACGCACCGAAGCGTGTCAGGAGAAGCGAATGAACCGAAGAGCCCAAGATCCATTGAGCAGCCCGCCCAAGTGGCGAGGTCACTCTTCGATGGCTGCAGCGAGCTTGGTGCTCACGGCAGTCCTGACCGCCTGCTCCACACCGATGCCACCCAAGGCACAACTGGGTGTGCAGATCTCCGACACCTTCAGGCACGCGGCTGCTGCCGAGCCGGCTGTAGCAGGAGCGCATTGGTGGGCCGACTTCGGGGACACCGAGTTGACGCATCTCATCCAACAGGCACTCGACAAGAATCAAAACGTGCTGATGGCCCTGGAGCGCGTGAAGGCAGCGCAGTCAGGCGTGACCGTGCAGTCATCCTTCATGCTGCCAAGCGTGGATGCTCATGTAGGTGCTCAGCGGTCGTCGTCAGGCTTGCCCGACGCTGTAAAGGCCGCAGGCCAGCCGGACGTTCGTTCCTTCCAGGGAAGCCTTCAACTCGCTTGGGAAGTCGATCTGAGTGGCGCGTTGCGCGCCGCCCGCGACGCAGCTACGTCCGACCTGGCTTCGGCCGAAGCGGGCGTGGTCGGGTCACGGCTGGAGGTCGCGGCAGAGGTTGCCCGCCAGTATTTCATCTACCGAAGCGCCGAAAAGCGCCTGGCCGTCCTGGAGCAACTGGTCCAGTCAAAGCGGCAGTCGGCAAAGGTCGTTGCAGCGCGTGTGGAGCAGGGTGAGTCGAGCTCGTTCGAACTCGACCTGGCGAACGCGGATGCCGATGCTCTCGAAGCACAAATTCCCGCGTTGCGTACCGCACTGGTAGGCGCTCAGGCCGCTGTGGCGACTCTGCTTGGCAGCAACCCGTCCGAGTCGCCGATCTCCAAGCGGGCTGACTACGTGTGGCCAAAGGTGTTGCCCATCGGCGCCGGTCAGCCCAGCGACCTGCTGCGCCGCCGGCCGGACCTGATCGCTGTCGAGGCTCGGTACTCCGCCGAGACGCTTCGCGCTGTTCAGGCCCGCGACCAGATGTGGCCGCGCCTGTTCCTGGGTGCCCTGGTCGGCCGCGAGGATCTGCGGCTCAACGGCACCGACATCGCCCCGGTGAACTTCCGCAACGTCGCGCTGTCCTTTGCGATGCCGATCTTCAACTCCGGCCGGATCTCCGCCATCGCCGATGGCCGCGACGCGATCGCCAGGCAGACCCTTCTGGAGTGGCAACACACCGCGCTGGTTGCGATCCAGGAAGTCGAAACCAGCCTTGCTGCCAAGAACGGTGAGGACGCTCGGAGCCTGAGCGTGGCCAGTGAGCTCTCCCGCCGCCAGTCGGCCTTCAAGCGCGTTCAGTCGCTCTTCCGCGAAGGTCAGGTGAACCAGCTGACGGTGCAAGAAGTTCAGCGCGCCGTGCTCGCCGGCGAGCTCGACGCTGTGGACAGCTCCGAGAAGCGCCTCCTTTCCTACGTCCAGCTCTTCAAGGCGCTGGGAGGTGGGTGGTCCAGAGAAGCCCATGACGGTGCCAAGACTGTTGCCGTCTCCATGAATGCAGAAAGTCAAAGGAACCCGAAATGAACTCGAAATTTGCTCTCGCGCCGCTCGGCATCGCCGGCATCTTGTCTTTTGCCCTGCTCGCAGGCTGCAGCGACAAGAAGACGGAGACCACGGCACCGCTCAACGTCTTCGTCACCGACGTCTCGAAACAGGCCTCGACCCAGTCGAGGAATTTCACCGCCACCGTCCATGCACGCGTCGAGTCCGACGTGAGCTTCCGCACCGGCGGCAAGGTGGTTCGACGCCTGGTCGACGTGGGCGATGCAATCAAGGCAGGGCAGGTGATTGCCGTGCTCGACAACGTCGACTACGACCTCGCCGTGGCCGCCGCTGAAGATCAGGTGCGCCAAGCCAAGGCTCAGGCGGCGCTGGACTCTGCCGACCAGGCCCGCTTTGGCCGGCTAAAGACCGACGGCTCGATGGCAGCCGCGGACCATGAGCGGCAGACCTTCCGTTCCCAAGCTTCCGACGCAAAGCTCGACCAAGCTCAGCGCCAGCTGCAGGTCTCCAAGAACCTGGCTTCGTACGCCACGCTGGTCGCGCCGTTCGACGGTGTCGTCACGGGCCTGCACGTTGAGGTCGGCCAGGTCGTTGCGCAGGGGCAGCCAGTGGTCTCGATTGCTCGCAACGGCGAGCGCGAGCTGGTCGCTGACGTCCCTGAAGGCCTGATCGCGGACATCAAGTCGCTCAGAGCTCAAGCCTCGCAGTGGGGCGGCAAGGGTGACGTGGTTGCGCTGAAGCTCCGCGAGGTCTCTCCGCTGGCAAGCCCGCAGGGCCGCATGTTCCGCGTCAAGTACGTGCAGAGCCAGACCGGCACCTCCGGAGTCAATGCCTGGCCGCTCGGTGGCACGTCCGAGTTGTCGCTGTCCTACCCGGCGATGTCGTCTGTCGTGCTGCCCGTCAGCGCGCTCGTGAACGCCGGTCCCAGCCCGACGGTTTGGGCGATCGACGCCAGCGGCGACAAGCTCAAGCCGATCTCCGTGAGGGTCGTCAGTACCACTTCCGACACCGTGAGCGTCGAGGGCGTCCCCGAGCACGCACGCGTCGTCACGGTCGGCGCCCAGAAGCTGGACCCCGGTATCAAGGTTCGCCCCATCGAACGCAAGCTCGATGAAACGCTGAAGGTCGCAAGGAGCGCGACATGAAAAAGTTCAACCTCTCCGAGTGGGCTGTAACCCACCGCGCCATGGTTCTGTTTCTGATCATCGCGACGCTCGTGGCGGGCATCATCTCCTTCCTGCGTCTGGGACGCCTCGAGGATCCCTCCTTCACGGTGCCGAGCATGACCGCGGTCGTCGTTTGGCCTGGCGCAAGCGCTCAGGAGGTCCAGGACCAGGTGCTGAACCGCATTGAGCAGAAGTTCCAGGAACTTGGTGCGCTGGACAACGTGCGGTCCTACTCCCGTCAAGGTTATGGCGCCATCACCGTCTGGATGAAGGGTGGCACCAGTAGCAAGGAACTTGAGGAGTCCTGGTACCAAGCGCGTAAGAAGATCGGCGATATCCGCGCCGAACTTCCCGCCGGCGTGCAAGGGCCCTTCTACAACGACGAATACACGGACCTCTACAGCACGCTGTATGCCGTGGGTGGCAAGGACCTTCAGATGTCCGAGCTGCTGACCATCGCCGAAGACGTCAAGCGTCAGCTTCAGACCGTCAACGGCGCTAACAAGGTGGACATCCTGGGTGCGCAGCCCGAGCGCATTTTCGTGGAGGTGTCGACCCGCCGCCTGGCAGCTCTCGGCGTTTCGCCGAACGCTGTCGTTGAAGCGCTGAGCAAACAGAACATGGTCGCCGCTTCAGGCGCCGTTGAGACCAACGAGGATCGGGTTCATGTCCGCGTCAGCGGCACGCTGCGCAACGTCAAGGACGTCGAAGACGTTCGCATCGAAGCCGGCGGCCGCGTACTTCGACTCGCAGACATTGCCTCCGTCAAGGCTGGCTATCAGGATCCCCAGAACTACACGATCCGTGCAAACGGTCAGCAGGTTCTGGCGATTGGCGTGACGATGGTCAAGAACGGCAACGTCATCGACCTCGGCCACGCGCTGGAAGAAAAGATGAAGACCGTGAAGGCCAGCCTGCCTGCCGGCGTCACCATCGACAAGTACGCAGATCAGCCCAAGTTGGTCGCAGACAGCGTCTGGGAATTCGAGCGCTCCTTCCTGGAGGCGCTGGCCATCGTCCTGGCGGTGTCGTTCCTGTTCCTGGGATGGCGTACCGGCATCGTGGTTGCCGCCACGGTGCCCCTGGTGCTGAGCCTGGTTGCCGTCGTCATGTACATCAAGGGGTGGAACCTCGACCGCATCTCGCTGGGTGCTTTGATCATCGCGCTGGGCCTGCTGGTTGACGACGCCATCATCGTGGTGGAGATGATGGTCGTGAAGCTGGAGCAAGGGTGGGATCGTGTTCGCGCGGCCACCCATGCGTACAAGTCGACTGCATTCCCGATGCTCACCGGCACCCTCGTAACGGTGGCGGGCTTCATGCCCGTCGGCTTCGCGAAGTCCATCGCAGGTGAGTACGCGGGTGCAATCTTCTGGGTCGTGGGAGTAGCTCTCATCGCCTCGTGGTTTGTGGCCGTCATCTTCACCCCTTACCTTGGCATCAAGCTGCTGCCGGCCAAGCTGGTGCACGTCGGTGAAAGCCACGACCCGTACGACTCTCCGCGGTATCGCCGCTGGCAGTCCGTCGTCGACTGGGCAGTTAAGCGTCGCTTTGTGGTCATCGGCGCCACGGTTGCGGCCTTCGTCATCGCCGGCGCTGGCATGGGCTTGGTCCAGCAGCAGTTCTTCCCGACGGCATCGCGCGTTGAGCTCCTGCTCGAATTGCGCATGCGTGAAGGCAGCTCGTTTGCAGCGACCCAGAACCAGGTCATCAAGCTCGAGTCGATACTGAAGGCCGACAAGGACGTGATCAGCTTCACTGCGTACACGGGTGCCGGCTCGCCGCGCTTCTACATCGCGCAGCAGCCTGAACTCCCCAGCCCCAGCTATGCCCAGTTCGTGGTCATCACTCCGGACATCCCTGCGCGGGAGCGTCTGCGCGAGCGTCTGCTTGCGCTGTTTGAGAAGAATGAGGCCTTCCCGGATGCTCGACCCCGCGTACTTCGTCTGGATATCGGGCCGCCGGTTGGCTTCCCCGTGCAGGTGCGGGTCCTTGGTCCGGACGCTCAGGAAGTGCGCTCCATCGCCTACAAGGTCCGAGACATCATGCGCACGAGTCCCCTGGTCCGGGACACCCAGCTCGACTGGAATGAGCAGGTCCGGCGCGTCAACGTCGAAGTCGACCAAGACAAGGCGAAGCTTCTGGGCCTCACCAGTGCTGACGTTCAAGGTGTCGTTCAGGCAGCGGTATCAGGCATGCCAGTCACGCAAATCCGCAAGGGCGAGCACGTCGTCGACGTCGTGGTCCGCTCTACGGCCAAGGAACGTAAGGATTTGAACTCCCTGGATGACATCCAGCTGTTTGCGCCCAATGGCACTGCGGTTCCCCTGTCCCAGGTTGCCCACCTGAAGAACGACTTTGAGGAGCCGGTGTTGTGGCGTCGCAACCGCGAACTTGCGCTGACGGTTCGTGCAGACATCCCTGACGGTGTCCAAGGCCCGTACGCGACCGAGAAGATCATGCCGATGCTCAAGCCCGTCATCGACGGCCTGCCCCCTGGCTATCGCCTGGAGACGGGTGGCGCCATCGAAGAGAGCGACAAGGCCAACCTGGCAATCTTCGCCGTGTTCCCATTGATGTTCCTGGTCATGTTGACGTTCCTCATGATCCAGCTGCAGAGCTTCTCGAGGATGTTCCTCGTCTTCCTGACCTTCCCTCTGGGGGTGATCGGTGTGGTTCCCGCGCTGTTGATCTTCCACGCGCCGTTCGGGTTCGTGGCACTCCTGGGTGTCATTGCCCTGGGCGGCATGATCATGCGGAACTCCATCATCCTGGTCGACCAAATTGACCAGAACATCAGGCATGGCATAGCACCGTGGCTGGCCATCGTCGAGGCGACTGTGAAGCGTACGCGCCCGGTGGTTCTGACGGCCGCCGCGGCAATCCTGGCCATGATCCCGCTGACCAGGAGCGTGTTCTGGGGCCCGATGGCGATCTCCATCATGGGGGGCCTGGTCGTGGCCACTGCGCTGACGCTGGTTTTCGTGCCCGCGCTGTACGCAACGTGGTTCAAGATCCGCCGCGACGCACCCGGCGTCGTAACGGACGAGCCAGACGCTGCGTAGTTGGTCGGGCTGAACCGTGGACCTGCAGCGCCAGGTCCACTGTGACGGAGAGTCCATACAGCCTGCTGCTTGCAGCGGGCTCTTTCTGTGCACGTCTAGAACGCCCTTGGCCGGCAGGAAATTGTCCGCACCAGACACCTTGTGACAAACAAGGTTGATGCATTGGCGCAAGAGTTAGATGACACATGCAATCTATGATGGTGTGCGTCATTGAGGTGGGCCTGCTCAAGGTCGTTCTATTGGCGCCAGGTTGAAAGGGATTGGAATGAGGAAGTCAAAGGCAGAAGCAGCTGAGACTCGTCGGCGAATCGTGGAGGTGGCCGCGCGCGAGTTTCGCCTCAAGGGTATCCACTCGACCCACTTGGCCGACGTGATGGCGGCGGCCGGCTTGACGCACGGTGCGTTCTACCGGCACTTCCGATCCAAGGATCAGCTGGTCGCCGAAGCTTGTGCCGAAGGCATGGGCACCCTGGTCAACTCGACCGAGGCCGCCGCGACCCAGGGTGCAGCGTCGCTCTTTGAATTCGTCAAGAGCTTCTTGTCCACGAAGTTCCATGACAACGCCTTTCAGGCCTGCCCCTTGGTGACCATGGGCAGCGAGCTCGCGAGGGCCGACGTCGACACGCGTCAAGCAGCCTCAGATGGCCTGCAGGACGTC
>BFBZ01002455.1_pt1 | contig 10080 bp, 9 predicted proteins | sample 1888401 | NCBI WGS metagenome assembly BFBZ01 (sample SAMD00112614, study PRJDB3348) | symbiont metagenome | host: Chara braunii | reverse complement strand
ATCAGCATGCGGCCGATGCCGTGCTTGCGGAACGGCGGCTCGACCGTCAGCGGCCCGAGCATCAGCGCCTTGGTGTCGCCGACGCAGATCGGCAGTTGCCGCACCGAGCCGACCAGCAAAGTGCCGATATGGGCGGTGAACGACAGCGCGAGCAGATGATCGACATGCTCGCGCAAGCGGTAGGCGCTCAGCACGAAGCGGCCGGGGCCGAAGGTGCGCTCATGCAGCCGCTCGATCGCCTGCGCGTCGCCCGGCTTTTCGGCGGAGATCGTAATGGACAGGTCACTCATGTGGGGTGGCGAGATAGCATTCTGGAGCGGCGCGGTCCATGGCGGGCCGTCCACGTGTTGACAGCATTCGCCCGCCCCCGAGGGTCACCGATGCCAGTTTTCTGAGCATTCGCGCGGCGTGACCGAAGATTGTGCTAAGATGTCAAGTTTCCGGAGCCGCCCTCGCTTAACCTGTCCCAGCTCATGAGCGTTGTGGTCGCCATCGCGGCCGCTTGGACCGCTCTGACGCAGCACGAGCGGCAGGTCGAAGATGACGGGTGCGTTCCGGTCGCGCCATCGCGGCGAAACTCATGTGTTCGACGATCTCAAGACGCTGCTGGCCTGCGCCTCGCCGCGCCGCTCTGGCGATGAGCTGGCTGGCATAGCAGCCGACAGCGCCGCGCGGCGGGTGGCGGCGCGGATGGCGCTCGCCGACGTGCCGCTGCGGCGTTTCCTCGACGAGCCGCTGATTCCCTACGAGAGCGACGAGGTCACGCGCCTCATCCTCGACAGCCACGATGCCGCCGCATTCGCGCCCGTCGCGTCGCTGACCGTCGGAGAATTGCGCGAATGGCTGATGTCCTGGGAGGCGGATGCCAACCGGCTGGCCGCCCTCGCGCCGGGCCTGACGCCGGAGATGGTGGCCGCGGTCTCCAAGCTCTGCGGCAATGGCGATCTCGTCGCCGTCGCCGCCAAATGCCGGGTCGTGACCCGCTTCCGCTCCACCATTGGCCTGGAGGGGCGGCTGTCGTCGCGGCTGCAGCCGAATGATCCGACCGACGACCCCCAGGCGATCGCCGCAGGCACGCTCGATGGCCTGCTGTTCGGCATGGGCGATGCGGTGATCGGCATCAATCCCGCGACCGACAATGTCGAGGCCTGCATCCGCCTGCTCACGATGCTCGATGATCTCAGGCTCAAATTCGAGGTGCCGACGCAGTCCTGCGTGCTGAGCCACGTCACGACCTCGATCCAGGCGATCGAGAAAGGCGCGCCGCTCGACCTCGTCTTCCAGTCGATCGCCGGCACCGAGGCTGCCAATGCCGGCTTCGGTGTGACCCTGAAGCTGCTCGCCGAGGCGCAGGACGCAGCCTTGTCGCTGAAGCGCGGCACGGTCGGCAACAACGTGATGTATTTCGAGACCGGCCAGGGCGCGGCGCTGTCGGCCGACGCCCATCACGGGCTCGATCAGCAGACCGTCGAGGCCCGCGCCTATGCCGTCGCGCGCGTCTTCTCGCCGCTGCTGGTCAACACCGTCGTCGGCTTCATCGGTCCGGAATATCTCTACGACGCGAAGGAGATCATCCGCGCCGGTCTCGAGGATCATTTCTGCGCCAAGCTGCTCGGCGTGCCGATGGGCTGCGACGTCTGCTACACCAACCACGCCGAGGCCGACCAGGACGACATGGACGATCTGGCGCTGCTGCTGGCGGCCGCCAACGTCAACTTCCTGATCGCGGTGCCCGGCGCCGACGACATCATGCTCAACTATCAGAGCCTGTCGCATCACGACGTGATGCGGCTGCGACATCTGCTCGGCCGCCGCCCGGCGCCGGAGTTCGAGGCCTGGCTGGCGCGGATGGGCCTGCTCGACCAAAGCGGCCGCGTGCCGCCATTGCCGGGCAGCGCGCCTTCCGTAGTCCGGCTGATCGGCCAGGGAGCGCGGGCATGAGGGGCGATCCGTTCGACCTTCTGCGCGGGATGACGCGTGCCCGCGTCGCACTCGGGCGCGCCGGCGACGGGCTTCCGACGGCCGCGAAGCTGGAATTCCAGATGGCGCATGCGCTCGCGCGCGATGCCGTATGGGGCAAGGTCAATTTCGACGGCATCGCCGACGCGCTCGCGCCGCGGGAGGTGATCAAGGTCGCGAGTGCAGCACCGGACCGCGCCAGCTATCTGCGCCGGCCCGACCTCGGGCGCCGCCTCGCCGCGGAGGAAGCCGCCAGGCTGACATCCGGTCCGTCCGATCTCGTCTTCATCATTGCCGACGGGCTGTCGGCGGATGCCGTCGAAAGCCATGCCGCCGCTGTCGTGATCGCCACCGAGGCGCGTCTGACGGGCCTGTCCATCGGCCCGATCGTGCTGGCTTCGCAGGCGCGCGTGGCGCTGGGTGACGATGTCGGCGCCGCGATGCGCGCACGGCTGGTGGCGGTCCTGATCGGCGAGCGTCCGGGTCTGTCGGCCGCGGACTCCCTCGGCGTGTATCTGACGCTGCGCCCGGCGCCGGGCCTGCGCGACAGCGCCCGCAACTGCATTTCCAACATTCACGACCACGGGCTCTCGGCCGAGCGCGCCGCCGACAAGCTGGCCTGGCTGGTGCGCGAGGCGCTGCGGATCGGCGTCACCGGCATCGGCCTCAAGGAGGCGGCGCCGGATGCGGCGATCGAGACGACCACATCGTCATCCCAAATCACCCATCACAAGCAGACAGGAGCGACTGGACATGAGTGACGAGGCCAAACCGACCCTTTCGAAGAGCCTGACCGGACTCCATCTGTGGGGCATCGCGGTCGGGCTGGTGATCTCCGGCGAATATTTCGGCTGGAGCTATGGCTGGGACAAGGCCGGCACGCTCGGCTTCCTCGTCACCACGATCTTCATCGCGGTGATGTATACGACCTTCATCTTCTCCTTCACCGAGCTGACCACCGCGATCCCGCATGCCGGCGGACCGTTCGCCTATTCCTACCGTGCCTTCGGCCCGCTCGGCGGCTTCGTCGCCGGCTTCGCGACGCTGATCGAGTTCGTGTTCGCTCCGCCTGCCATCGCGCTCGCCATCGGCGCCTATCTCAACGTCCAGTTTCCGGCGCTGTCGCCCAAGACCGCCGCGCTCGGCGCCTATCTGGTGTTCATGGCCCTCAACATCGCCGGCGTATCGATCGCCGCGACGTTCGAGCTGTTCGTCACGGTCCTGGCGATTGCCGAACTCCTGGTGTTCATGGGCGTCGTGTCGCCCGGTTTCTCCTTCGCCAACTTCGCCGCCAACGGCTGGGCCGGTGAGAATTCGTTCTCGCTGACGAGCATCGGCGGCATCGTCGCGGCGATCCCGTTCGCAATCTGGTTCTTCCTGGCGATCGAAGGTGCGGCCATGGCCGCGGAGGAGACCAAGAATCCGACCAAGACGATTCCGCTCGCCTACATCGCCGGGATTCTGACGCTTGTCGTGCTCGCCTTCGGCACCATGATCATGGCCGGCGGCGTCGGCGACTGGTCGAAGCTCGCCAACATCAACGATCCGCTGCCGCAGGCGATGAAGATCGTGGTCGGCGAAAACTCCGGCTGGCTGCACATGCTGGTGTGGATCGGCCTGTTCGGACTGATCGCCTCGTTCCACGGCATCATCATGGGCTACTCGCGGCAGATCTTCGCGCTGTCGCGCGCCGGCTTCCTGCCGGCCAAGCTCGCCGCGCTGCACCCGACCTGCCGCACGCCGCATTGGGCGATCTTGGCCGGCGGCGTGATCGGCATCGCCGCGATCTACTCCGACGAGCTCATCCAGTTCGCCGGGCAGACGCTGACGGCGAACATCGTCACCATGAGCGTGTTCGGCGCGCTCGTGATGTACATCATGAGCATGGCCGCGCTGTTCCGCCTGCGCGCCACCGAGCCCAATCTCATCAGGCCGTTCAGGGCGCCGCTCTATCCCGTGCTTCCGGCCGTGGCGCTGGTGTGTGCGACGCTCTCGCTGCTCACGATGATTTGGTTCAACCTGCAGGTGTTCGCGGCCTTCGTGGTGCTGTTCGCCGCCGGTCTGCTGCTCTATCGTCTGACGGCCGGCAAGCGCGGCAACGCGGCGAGTGACAACCTGCTCGACATCGCCTTGACCGAGGCCCGCGCCATGGCCGACTGATCCGCGAGGACTCGCGAGATCCAGGATCAAGGCAAGCCCTCCGCGTCCCTGCGCGGGGGGCTCTATCGATAGCCCGCTTCGGCAGGCACGTGACTTGCATAACTACGAGGTGTCAACCGACGGCGTACGTCCTCAAAGGCGAGGATTTCATGGCACAGCCTCCCGCAGCCGAACACCAGCATCCGCGCGACCGCAGCCGGAACATTCTGGCCGCTGCTGCGACCGGTGTCGCCGATTTCATCGCCCTGACGGGAGGCCGCCCCGAGGCGGTGTTCGAACGGGTGGGCATCGATGCCGAATGCCTCGGCCAGACCCGCCGCGCGCTCGACCTCGCCGACTACGTCGCGATGATGGAAGATGCCGCGCAGGAGACCGGTAACGACAATTTCGGACTGTGGTTCGGCCAGCGCTACCAGCCGCAGATGCTCGGCCTGATCGGCGAGATCGCACTCGCGGCGCCGACGCTGGGCTCTGCGATCGAGCATCTTGCGCTGTGGTTTCCCTGGCATCAGCAGGCGACCGAAACCCGTCTCACGCGCCATGACGGTTTGCTCCGGCTGGAATATCGCATTCTCGACGGCTCGATCGTCGATCGCCGGCAGGACGCGGAATTGACCATGGGCATGTTCGCGAACGTCTTCCGCGCGTGCCTGCCATCGGGCTGGGCGCCCGACATGGTGCTGTTCGAACATGCCCGGCCGGCCGCCTGGCGCGATCATGAGGCAGCCTTCGATGCCGACGTCGGATGGTCGCAAGGCACCAATGCGCTGGTGTTTCGCGACCGCGGCCTGGACCGCGCCATGCCCCAGGCCAATCTGTCGCGCCTGCAGCGGCTGACGACCGATCTCGCCGGTGTCGCCGGCTCCTGCGGCACGCCCGCGTTCCTCGATCTGGTCCGTGGCGAGATCCGGCGGCGGTTGTCGGCCGGCGCGCTTCATCTCGAGGAGGTCGCCGAGGCGCTGTCGACCACGTCGTGGACGTTGCAGCGCCGGCTTGCCGAGTTCGGCGCCACCTTCTCCGACCTCGTCGAGGTGACGCGGCTCGACCTCGCCCGCCACTATCTGCGCCAAGCGCATCTGCCGCTCGGGGACGTCGCCTTCCTGCTCGGCTACTCCGAAGCCTCAGCCTTCTCCCGCGCGTTCTCGCGCTGGAGCGGCTGCAGCCCGCGGCAGTGGCGACAACGGTCATTGCAGGCGACGGCTCGCAGCTAGCGACTCGCCGCCGGCATCAATCAGCCGGCATCGTCTTCTCGACCAGCCGCACCCAATAGGAGGCGCCATGGCCGAGAATGTTGTCGTTGAAGCGATAGGCCGGGTGGTGGCAGTCCTTGCCGTCCCCCATGCCGAGGAAGACGAAGGCGCCGGGACGGGCCTGCAGCATGAAGGCGAAATCCTCGGCCCCCATCAGCGGCGGCGCATTGTCGACCACCCGCTCCGCGCCGACAACGTCGCGAGCGACGTCAGCGGCGACGCCGGTCTCGCGCGCATGGTTCATCGTGATCGGGTAGAGCCGCGTGTATTTCGTCGTCGCCTCACCGCCATAGGTGCGGGCGATGCCGTCGGCGACCTCGGCAATGCGGCGCTCCACCAGGTCCTGCACCTCGGGATCGAGCGTGCGCACGGTGCCCTTCAATTCGACGGTCTCCGGAATGACGTTCATCGCCTTGCCGGCCTCGACGACGCAGATCGAGATGACCGCCGACTTGATCGGATCGACGTTGCGCGACACGATCGACTGCAGCGCCGTGATGATGTGCGCGGCGATCAGCACGCTGTCGACCGCCTTGTGAACGCCGGCGCCGGCATGACCGCCCTTTCCGCGGACGGTGATCTCGAGCTGGTCCGATGATGCCAGCATCGGACCCGGCCGCAGCGCGAACACGCCTTCGGGCACGCCCGGCGCATTGTGCAGACCGTAGACCTCCTGGATGCCCCAGCGGGTCATCAATCCATCGTCCACCATCGCCTTGCCGCCGGCGCCGCCCTCCTCGGCGGGCTGGAAGATCACGATCGCGGTGCCGTCGAAATTGCGCGTGTCGGCGAGATGCTTGGCGGCACCCAACAGCATCGCGGTATGGCCGTCATGGCCGCAGGCATGCATCAGGCCCGGCGTCTTCGACGCATAGGGCACGCCCGAGGCTTCCTCGATCGGCAGCGCGTCCATGTCGGCGCGCAGGCCGATGGTGCGACCTGAACTGGTCCGACGGCCGCGGATGACACCGACCACGCCGGTGCGCCCAATGCCCGTCACCACCTCGTCACAACCGAATTCGCGCAAGCGCTCGGCGACGATGCCGGCGGTGCGGTGCACCTCGTACATCAACTCCGGATGTTCATGGAAATCATGGCGCCAGGCGGCCATGTCGTCGGCGAGCGCGGCGATGCTGTTGAGGATGGGCATGGAGGCGGTGTTCTCGTTCAGGACATTGACGCCCGAACCATGACCGGAACGGCGGACGGACACAAGCTTTCGCCTGCATCAGCCCTCGATCGGGGCGTGTGACAGGTAGGCCAGCAGCTTCATCTCGCGGCGGCCGCGGGTGACGGTGTCGAGCACCAGGCCCGACGAGGCCGACAGCAGCGCCATGATCATCAGGCCCATCGACAACACGGCGGTCGGCAGCCGCGGCACCAGTCCAGTCTCGATATAGGTGACGAAGATGGGAATCGCGAAGCCGATCGAGACCAGCGCGAGGAAGATGCCGATCGCGCTGAAGAAGCGCAGCGGCTTTTCCGAACGATAGAGCTTCAGGATCGTGCCGAGGATGCGGAAGCCGTCGCGCCAGGTGTTGAGCTTGGAGACGGACCCTTCGGGCCGCGCGTAGTATGGCGTCGCGAGCTCGGCGACCGGCAGCGCCAGCTCCAGCGCATGCACGGTCAGCTCGGTCTCGATCTCGAAGCCGTCGGAGAGCACGGGGAAGGATTTGACGAAACGGCGCGAGAATACGCGGTAGCCGGACAGGATGTCCTTGAAGGCCTGGCCGAACACCTCGGCGAGGAAGCTCGTCAGCATCCAGTTGCCGGTGCGATGGCCCATGCGGTAGGCGGCCTGCTCCTGGTCGACGCGCAGACCCACCACCATGTCGAGCCGCTCGCTCACGAGACGCGCAACCATGCCGGGCGCGCTCGGCGCGTCATAGGTCGCGTCACCATCGACCAGCACGTAGATGTCAGCATCGACATCGGCGAACATGCGCCGGACGACGTGACCCTTGCCCTGCCGCCGCTCAGAGCGCACCTCGGCGCCGGCCGCGCGCGCGACCTCGATGGTGCGGTCCTTGGAATTGTTGTCGTAGACGTAGACGGTGGCCGTCGGCAGCGCCTGCTTGAAATCGCGGACCACGGCGGCGACCGCGGCCTCCTCATTGTAGCAGGGCACCAGCACGGCGATCCGCATCGAAGGTGATATCATCGACCCCTCTCCCACGGGACGGGAGACTGCCCTCATTCGGTGCAGAAATTCATAATGATCCGGCGGCAACGTGCTGTTCCGGCCGCCAGGTGGGAATGATCTTAACGCCGTCTAGCACCTCGCGCAGGCGGGACAGCGTGCCGAGCGTGGTTCCCTCCGGCAGCGCGTCGCGGGCGAAGAAGCCGGTCTCCACGATCTCGAGGTTCGGCTCCGGCGGCCGGTCCTGCGTGAACCTTTTGATAACGAAGACGGCGACGTGGTCGCGCGGCGAGACGTGGCCGTTGAGGAAGATGCCGTGCAGCTCTGGCTCGCCTTCCAGCGCGATCCGGCCCTCCTCGAACAGCTCCCGCGTCAGCGCCTCGATGAACGTCTCGCCGACCTCGACGCCGCCGCCCGGCAGGTGCCAACCCGAGACATAGCCGTGCCGGACCAGGAACACGCGGTTCTCGGCATCCAGCACCACGCCGCGGACGCCGAGCGTCATGCCGCGGGCGAAGCGCCAATAGAGGTGGAAGCCGCGCCGGAGCGCGGGCTCGAGCCGGATCCGCAGCCGGCTCAGATATGTCGTCATCGCTGTCGTCGTCCTGGTTGTTCTTGCGCTCGCTGGCAGGGCTTGTCATGAGAGCCGGGCACCACGAGGGATAGCACGAGATGACATCTGGGCGCGCTTGCATCCGCCATCGGCACCGAGGGGCATAATGGCTGCCTTCACGCTCGCCCATCTGTCCGACCCGCATCTCGCGCCACAGCACAAGCCGCGCCTGTCGGAGCTCGCCGGCAAGCGCGCGCTCGGCTATCTCAACTGGACGCGCAATCGCTACAAGTACCATCGCCGCGACATCCTCGATCTGCTGATCTCCGACCTGCACACGCAGATGCCGGACCAGATCGCCGTCACCGGCGATCTGGTCAATTTCGCGCTGGAATCCGAATTCCCCATCGCCCAGGCCTGGCTGCGGACCGTGGGGCCGCCGGACAGGGTCACCGCGATTCCCGGCAATCACGACGCCTATGTGCGCTCCACGCGGCTGCGCTTCGCCGAGAGCTTTGCCGACTATTTCGGCGGCGATGCCGAGGGACCGGCCACGTTTCCGTCGCTGCGCCGGCGCGGGCCGCTCGCGCTGATCAGCCTGTCCTCTGCCGTGCCTTCGGCGCCGTTCATGGCGACGGGACGGCTCGGCAGCGCACAGCTCGCTGCGCTGGAGCAGATGCTCGAATCGCTGGCGCACGAGCAGCTGTTCCGCGTGCTGCTGGTGCATCATCCGCTGCGCTCGACCCACCGGATGAAGCGGCTGACCGACGCCGGGAAGCTGGTCGGCCTGCTCGCCCGCCACGGCGTCGAGCTGATCCTGCACGGCCACGACCACGTGCATTCGACGATCTGGATCGACGGCCCGGAGCGCAAGATCCCGGTCGTCGGCGTGCCCTCGGCCTCCTCGATCGCACATGGCCACTATCCGGCCGCGGCCTACAACATGTTTGCCATCAGCAGCGACGGCAATCACTGGCGCTGCGACATGACCGTGCGCGCGGTCAACGAGGCGCTGCGCGTGCGCGAGATCCGCGAGGTCCGCCTGCTTTGAGTCGCGGCCAGGCCGTCAGATCTGCTGCAGGCTCGCATAGAATGCGACCCCGAACAGCGACAGCGCGCCGAGCACGAAGCCGAGCACGAACGGCCAGATCCCACCGCGCCGGCGCGGCGCCTCGGCGATCGTCCTCGACTGAGCCCGCGCGACGCTGAAGGCGCGCTCGCGCTCGACCATGCGGCGGGCGACGTAGTCGGTGACGGCTTTCACGATCGCAGCGATGTCGTGCGACTCGGCGAGCACGATGCGGCCGTTGCGGGTGTCCTGCACAAAGCGGTACTGCCGCTTGTCGCGTCCCATCACGACATGGGCGACGACGTCGATCCACAGCCGCGGCGTCTCACCCTGGCTAATGCCGCGATCGAACAGATCGAGCTGACTCGGGATCTCCGCGAACAGCGGGTCGAGCGCATCGTTGAGGATCTCCAGCCGCGCCACCTCGGCGTCGCGCAGGTCGACCACCACGCCTGTTCGGTCTGCGGCCTCGATCCGGGCCTGGCGCAGCGCTTCGCGCAGGCGCACGGGGCGGGAGTCTGTGCTGCTATCGGCGGCCTCGGACATCGCTCACGCTTTCACGGTTCGGCCCTGGTTTCGCCAGGTTCCCACCGTGTTAACCTAGCAGTAACCCAGTATTCTGCAATCCCCTTTCATCTTCAATGGGTTATAAGCACGCCGTCGTAACCACAAACGGACGTGGGCGGCCCCCTCCGGAATGACCCGGCTGAGACCGCCCCGTCCTTGGGCTCTTCCTCGAGCTTATTCAAATACCCGGCAATGCATTCCTTATCGGCGGTCAGGCCGCCGGAGCGCGCTGCGGCTCCTCGACGATCGAGAAGCGGACGCCAGCCTTGTGGCGGTTCTCCTCGGACACCTCGCGCCAGCAGTCCTCGGCTTCCTTGCGCGACTTGAACGGACCCTTCACCTGGGCCGAGCCTTCCACCAGCTTGTGGAAATTCATCGAGCC
>BFBZ01002453.1_pt1 | contig 10081 bp, 10 predicted proteins | sample 1888401 | NCBI WGS metagenome assembly BFBZ01 (sample SAMD00112614, study PRJDB3348) | symbiont metagenome | host: Chara braunii | reverse complement strand
CGAATACACGCTCACCAACACGCTGATCGCCAGCTACTCGGTCGATTCCAATGGCGATCGCCCGGTCGAAACGATCAAGCTCAACTTCACAAAGATGGAAGTGAAGTACACGCCTTACGACGACTCGCAGTCGCCGCAGTCGCCGATGATCGCGTCTTACGACCTGGCAACCACCAAGGCCGCCTGACCATACAGCGCTTTTCGGCGCGTCACGATGATGGGGCACGCCAGAACGGTATTCGATGCCAGATCGCCGCTGCGGCGGCGGTCTGCACGCTTTTACAAAGTTTCTCATCGAGGTCGCCATGGTAGATTTTTCCGTTTCGTCACCGGCGCTACAAATGGAGCCGGTGAAGCAAACCGACCTGCCGCCAATGCGGCGCGCAGGGCGCGGTCCTTCCTACGATTATTTCTCCTATCCGAGCGGTCCACGCGAATTCGCCGCGCGGAACCAGGCCATGGGGGCCGCGGCATCTCTCTTCCGGATGTTCTCCGAGAAGGCCAATGAGATGTCGTTGACACATTGGCTGCAACGATGGCTCCGCAACAACGAAGCCAACATCATCAGGGAGATGGATATCAACCATCACTCGATCTTCGTCGCCCAATTCAACTACTCCGTCACCGACGGCGAGACCCGGGCCTATATGGCGCGTGGCGCCTATCTGCTCGGCACGCTCGCCTCACGCGCCGAGATCGGCAAGATCCTGACCCCGGAGGTGCTTTACGGGCCTGGGATGCACGAGACCTTGCCGAACGGGACATTGTTCCAGATGGCCTATCTCGTTGGTGGCCGCAAGCAGGTGCTTGGCAGCGCCGGCAAGGCAGGGGCAGCGAGCTCACGGGTAGGATAATGAACTGATGAATGATCAGCCCTCGGTCAATGACTTCATTCAGGCGACCCGAAATCTCAGGGTCGTCTCGCCGCTTGGCACAGACCAGCTTCTGCCGGAGCGCGTGATGATAACGGAGGGCGTCTCTTCGCTTTTCGATATCCGTCTTTCCGTGCGCGCCAAGCGGGAGGTGATTCAGCCGCAAGAGCTGATCGGCCGCCTGGTTGATGTTTCGATCGAGGTCCAACAGGCCGAAGATGGTGGCGACGGCGTTCGCCGCCCCTTCAACGGCCTGGTAACGTCGCTTCAGGAAGGGCCGCCAATCACCCGCGGCCTGCGCTCCTATTCGATGGTCCTCAAGCCGCAAATGTGGCTGCTGTCGCAGCGTTCGGACTGCCGCATATGGATGGACAAGACCAGCATCGATATCGTCGAGACGTTGTTCTCCGAACACGGCATTCCGGCTCCGGAGGTCTCCGGTGTTGTCACGCCACCGCCACCGCAGCATTACTCGGTGCAGTGGAACGAAACGGATCTCGACTATTTGACCCGCCGTTTCGAGGAGGACGGCCTGTTCTACTGGTTCTCCCATGAGAGCGGTAGCCACCGGCTGCATGTGGCCGACGGCGCGAATTCATGGGCCGGACCCTCAGCATCCGCAGAAGGCGAGAGCAGGGTACGCCTCGCGCAGGGCTCGACCGACCGCAACCACATCAGCGAATGGATGAAGCATTACGCTTACGTCCCGGGCCAGCGTGCCGGCGCCGATTGGAATTTCGAGACGCCGCAGATGGTGCCGGGTACGGCCACGCCTTCTCTGGTGCAGATGCCGGGCGCGATGAAGCGCGAACTTTATGAGTATCCGGCCCGCATTTCCTCCGTCTCGGAAGCCGAGCGGGCGCAGAAGCTTCGTATGCAGGCAAGCGAAGCCGACCATAATCGTGTCATCGGGCAGTCTTCATCGCGGATACTGGAGGCGGGGCGGCGCTTTACACCTTATGAGGTGGCCCATCCGGAGCATGTCTATGAAGAGCACGTGATCGTTCGTGCGACGCATTTCGCCGTCGATCCGTCCTATGAAACCAACACGGATCAGCCGGAATACACCAACGAATTCGAAGCGGTGCCGTCACGCGTCGCCATGACGCCGCATCGCAAGACCGAACGGCCGCGTATCCGTGGCACGCAGGTTGCCATTGTTGCGGGCCCTTCCGGGGAGGAAATCCATCCGGACCAATACGGCCGCATCAAGCTGTGGTACCCATGGGATCGGCGTGCCACAAAGGATGGATCCGACACTTGCTGGGTGCGCGTTGCCCAGAACTGGGCGGGCGGCACCTGGGGCGGCCAGATCATTCCCCGCATCGGCATGGAAGTCATGGTCGCCTTCATCGATGGCGATCCGGACAGGCCGCTCGTGACCGGCGTCGTGCCCAATCCGAATAATGGCGTGCCCTATGACCTTCCCGGCAACAAGACCCGCATGGTCATGCGCTCCAACACGCACAAGGGTACCGGCTTTAATGAAATGACCTTCGAGGACGATGCCGGCCGGGAAAACATGTTCTTCCACGCGCAGAAGGACCAGACGACACGCATTCGCAATGACCGCACAAAGCGCGTCGACCGCCACGAGGTCTCGTCGATCGGCGGCAACCGCGCCGTCGAGGTGAGCGGCAACCAGAAGCATGAGGTCGGCGGGTCGCTCAACATGGTGGTGGGTGGCACGGGTTCAGGCGCAATGGACGCGCTCACGGGGGTCATGGGCCTAGCGGGCCAGACTTCAGCGCTCCTCCAACAGGCTGGGCAGATGGTCGGCGGTGGCGGCCCCGCTCTTGGTGCATTCGGAATGACCCTTGCCTCTTCCGCTCTCGGATTTTTATCGGGAGGTGGTCTGGCATCGCGTGCCGGCGTCGTCTCTGGCCAAACCCCGCGCAGGGATGCGGGCACGGATCTTGCTGCTTCCGGCACCGGCATGGGGCAGGACGCTGGCGGCTTCTTCCCACTCTCCGGCATCATGAACACGATTGTCCAATCGTTCCAATCGACCAGCGTTGGTGTCGCCCAGGTCCAACAGATCGGCATGAGCAAGATCACGAATGTCGGCCAGACTCATATGGAGACGGTTGGAAAGGAACAGCACACCTCCGTTGGTGAGAAGATCAACATCGAGGTCGGGCAACTCTACAACATCGTTTCCGGTGATAAATATCACGGCGAAGCCAAGGTCTGGGAAATCTACGCGAACGATGAAATCCGCCTCTCGGCACCCGGCGGCTACATCAGCATCGATAAGCAGGGTATCAAGTTCTACGCTCTGAAAATCGATATCGAGGGCAATCAGATCAACTTCAGGAAAGGCGGTCCGGGCAAGGGCCCTTCATGCCTCAAGAAGATGTCGCAGTCCTCCACGCCGTTCGTAAGAGGATAAGCAAATGGATGCCGCTCCATTCGATACTGCGGATACCGACGAAACAAGCCGTGTTTTCCAGGCGGCGCTCGACGCCATGCCCAGACCATTGTTTGCCGTACTTGACGGCGGGCATTTTGATGATCTGGAGGACGAATTGGCGGAGGCCGGGATTATGAGCCGCTCGCTGTTCCTGAAAGGTGGCGACACCGCCATGCGGCGAGACGGGCCATGGCTGGTTACGTTGAGAGACAGGAAGACACATGAGCACGTTGAACGGCTCGCACTCGAAAAGCCATGCGCCGTCTTCTGGTCGTGTCCCGACGGGGAACAGGCATTGTGGCGGCATTTGCGTAGCATCAATCAAGTATTGGTGCCGGATGACAGGGTCCCGGAAAATAACGGGCAGGCAGGTAAGTCCATTGCCTATGAGCGCGTATTGTTCCGGCATTGGGACCCGAATGTGCTGGGCAGCTTCATGCCGTTGCTCTCCGTCAAGCAGTTCGCGCGCGTCCTTGGGCCGGCAACTGCAATCCTTACCAAAGTCACGGATACCGGCAGGTTCAAGCGCGCACTCAGACCGAAAAATTTACCTGAAGCGCCGAAGGGTCCGCTCAGATTCGAGTTGGCACAGATCGAGCCGGTCTCTAAGGCAAAATTTCGGGTGATGAATGAGCGGGTGTCCGAATATCTTTGCTCCGTTGCCGAGGAGAAAACCAAAGAATTCTCAGGGGATGAGTTTTCAGCATTTGTTGAGAACTCGATCAAGGAATCGAGTGATCTTGGGGTCMCCTCCGRGGGGGCGCACTGCCGTTGGGCTTACATGAAGCTTGTGTCCGGGGGGCGGATCACCGCCTCTCCGCACGTTATTGGAGCGATGCGGGCGGACGACATCGACATGCCGCCCAATGAGCGGGTCAAGATTCTCATGCAGAAGATCATCCAAGAGATGAGGGGAGGCTGACGTTGGCAGCAATCTTGCTCTATCCACCTTTTTGGGTGGCAGTTGGAGAGGCCGCTTCCGCTGCAGCCCCTTGGGTCGCCGGTGCGCTGGGCATAGCTGTGACTGCGAAAGTCGCTTCAGACCATATGAGCAAGGCGGAGGATCAGGCCAAGGCACGAGACGAAGCCGGAACGGATACGTGTACGACCGGAAACTGCCCTTGCCATGGCGTCGCGGTGATTTCGAAAAGCAGATATCCGGAGTCGGCACAACACATATTGGATGCACAAGCGGCCGGCCAGCCGTCAATCTTGACAATCGACCGACCGAATGCTCCCCTGCGTAGAGCGGCCGCAACCGGCAGCTTCCCGAGGGAGCCAGGAATGCAGCCCGATGAATATCCGCCCGCAATGTTTTTGGAAGGCGGCGCCGGCGCCAGTGTGCGCAATATCACCGCTGGTGACAATATGGGCGCCGGGGCTTCTATGGGCAATCAGCTCCGAAAGTATCGAGACGGTTGTAAAGCCACTATTATCGTTGGACCTTGATCATGGCTGAAATATTTCCACTTTTCATTAGCTACCAACAAGTAGCTGTATTCGATCCCAACCTGGACTATCCCTTTAACGACTGGGGACCGCGTCATGTCTCGCAAGGGTTTTCATGGCGCGCTGAAAGCGTTTCGTTCAGAGTTCCAGACGGGGAAGGATGTATCGTCGAAGTGCTTCTGGGCAATGAGCCTTCAACACTTACCGGTGTGTCTACGCGCGAAATCTTGACACCCTTTGAAGTCGCGAAGGACAAGCTCGTCGCTGTCGGGTCGATTACCGAGGAGCACAATGTTTCAATTCCGAACGGGGCGAAGTATCAATTGACTTTCGAATTGTTGCCTGCCGGAGTGCACGGGGACAATAAATTCGACCATGCTATACGATTCAGATTCGTGAAAGCAGATAACCCCATTTTTGAAATCCGTAAGGCAGATGGCGAGATGGACACATCTTCGCCGCTGGATCTGCATGCAAGACCAGCTCAGTGAGTTAGTGTGTCGCCCTGTCGTGTAGATATGGATCATGAAGGCGCTGCCGATATCCTGTGCAGGCCGATGGAGGAACGTGACTCTGCTCGCATTCACGATATTCATACTGATTGTATAATGCTCTCCTTAGGCGAGCATTATACCTCGCTTCAAATCAGGACGTGGCTGGAAGGACGCACTCCTCATGGCTATTTGTATGGGGCAATGACCGGAGAGAATTATATCGTTGCCGAACAAAAAGGATTGCTTGTTGCATTTATCAGCTGGCGTGGAGATGAGTTGCGCTCGCTATTTGTTTGCCCTGAAAGGCAGCAATCCGGAATTGGTTCTCTCTTGCTCGGGTGCGATGATCGACTGGCTGATGTCAGATATGTGCAGGCAACTCTGAACGCGGTTGGCTTCTACAGGAAATTCGGTTTCCAGCCTACCTCGACTGGTTACGTAGAGAAGCGAGGCGTCAGGATTCCATATGTACATATGCGGAAGCCCGACGTTCACCCCACGCATTGAGGTCAGCCGTAGCACGGACCTTCGTATCGTTGGACGCGAAAACAGTAGCTTGAGGAGACTGATTTGGGTCAACCAGTAACGCTCAAAGGCCAAATGCACTTTTGCCCAGCGTGTGATCCAGGGCCGAAGCCGCATGTGGGTGGCCCGGTACAGACCACCAGCCAGGACTTCGTCAAAGTGAACGGTATTCCCATTGCCACGGTCGGCGACAAGTGCCTGTGCACGGGCGTCCCGACTACGGCGGCGATTACCGGGGGGTCATCGATAGCAAATATCAACGGCAACAAGGTCGCGCGCATGGGTGATTCCTGCGAGCACGGCGGTCGACTGTCGCAGGGCGAGGCGTGGTTGAGGTTTGACTAGCTGTTCGCGTCTCAGCCAAATCTAGCTTATCCCGTCCTTTAACCGATTGATCGGCTTTATATTGGCTGACATAGTTCCGCCGCGTACCCGCCCATAGCAAGCAAAGATCCATCGATGACCGAACCAGCCAAGCCATCCACTTTGTCCGTTTCCGCTCGCCCCTTGGCGAAAATCAGCCTGAAATGGGGCATGGTCGAGGAGCCTTCGCTTTCCATCCTGGAGAAGTTCCAGCTCCTGCGGGATCTCGGTTATGATGGGGTTGAGCTCGAATCGCCCAATGATTTGCCGCTCGACGAGGTGTTGAATGCCCGCGACAAGACCGGGCTCCATATCCCCGGCCTCGTCAATGCCGTGCACTGGAAGCGTCCGCTGACGGATCCGGATCCATCGGCGCGCCAGGCTTGCGTCGATTCGATGATCAAGTCGCTTCATGATGCAAAGCTCTATGGTGCCACGACAGTGTTGCTCGTTCCCGGCGTCGTCAATGCAGGTACAAGTTACAAGACCGCTTACGCAAGAGCCGGCGAGGAAATCGCCAAGATCCTGCCCGCTGCGGAGGCGAGCGGTGTATCGATCGCACTCGAAAACGTGTGGAACGACTTTCTGCTGAGCCCGCTCGAGGCGGCGGATTTCATCGATCGCTTCAACCATCCCAAGCTCGGCTGGTATTTCGATGTCGGCAATGTTCTGCGCTACGGCCGACCGACACATTGGATCGAGGCGCTCGGCAAGCGCATCCTGAAGATCGATATCAAGGAATACAGCCTCGAAAAGATGAACAGCCAAGGCCCGTGGAAGGGCTTCGATGTCGAGCTGGGCGAGGGCGACTGCGATTGGGCTGCGGTCAACAAGGCCCTGTCTGATATCGGCTATTCCGGCTGGGCCTCCATCGAGGTGCCGGGAGGCGACCGACATCGCCTCGCCGATCTCAAGAAGCGCGTCGACCGTATCGCCGCGCTCTAGCCTGGTTAGCAATGTTCAGCGGCCGGCAGCGGCTGCAAACATCGCTTTCGCATTCTTCAGGCCGGTTTCGCAGCCGAACTGCGCCGGCTCGTTGCCCTCATATTCAAGCGAGACGAAGCCGTCATAGCCTGAGGCAACGATGTCTTCGACGATCGACTGAACAGGCAGGTCGCCATAGCCGAAGACCGCGCCGCGGATTGCCTGACCGCCGACCGTCTGCAGCCAGTCCGCGCCGGGCGCTCTTTGGCGTACATAAAAATCCTTGAGGTGGACGAAACTTGCCTGAGAGAGGCAGGCCCGCGTCCCCGTCAGGGGATTCTCATCGACGCAGAGGAAATTGCCGATATCGACGGTGAGCTTGAAGTTCGGCAGGTTGACGGCATGCTGAAGCCGCCTGATCCGCTCGCTCGAGTTCATGAAGAAGCCGTGATCCTCAACGCTGGTGGTCACGTCATAGCGTCCGGCATGCGCAGCAAGCTCATGGGTGGCTTCGGCGATTGCCGGGAAAGCCGCTTCGAACTGGCCCTGTTCCGTCGCACGGAGCGACCATGGCACGACATCGTGGCGCAGGAAGCGGACGCTGAGCTTGTCGCAGAGCTCGACATAGCGCTTCAGCCGGCCAAGCTGGAATGCTCGTTGGCCGTCATCGATGAAGTTGCCTGATGTGCAGAGACCGGAAAGCGGCACGCCGCTTTTCTGCGATGCGCCCTTCAGCCTCTCCACCATCTGTGTGTCATCGCAGAGTTCATATTGCAGGTCCTGCCCCTCGGGCGCGACGGAATGCGTCGCCAGTTCGACATGATCGCCGCCATGTTCGCTGACCCACGCAAAGACATCTTCGATCTGCATGGCGCCGCTTTGCATCAGCGAACGGAAACTGTATGAACTCAAACCTATCTTCATCGTGCCTCTCCTCGAGCGCTGTCATCAAAACTTTGTTCGACAACTTAACAATCCCTGTTGACTTCGGCTACGATACATCTTTGTCTAAAATCAAATTGATTTAACAATGGGGAATAGCAGAAATGTCTCGTCAGTCTGCCGACGTCGTCATCATCGGAAGTGGCCCGACCGGCTCGGCCTATGCGCGTGTCATCAGGAATAATTGGCCGGAAGCGCGCATTCTGATGGTTGAAGCCGGCCCGCAGATTCTGCCGCAAAAAGGCGCACATCTCGACAATATCGTCGATCCCGAGGAGCGCGCGGCCTTCGAAGTACACGCCCAGGGCGGCGACCGCAGCCCGCGCATGCCGATCAACAAGGAAGAGTGGGAAGCCCGCAGAGCCGGTGGCTTCGATCATTCGCTGCTGCGCCGCTCGGGACTTTTCATCGCCAACGACGCCGACGCCCAGGATGAAAACCTCTTTGCCGGCTTCTCGGCAGCCAATGTCGGCGGCATGGGCACGAAATGGTCGACTGGTACGCCGGTACCATCCGAGACCGAACTGGTGCCCTTCATCCCGACCGACGAGATGCACAATGCTCTGGCCGTGTCAGCAAAGCTGCTCGGCACCAACAAGGATCCACACGCCGGCGATGCTGCAGCCATCGCCATGCGCGAGCGCCTGGGCGAGGTCTTCAACCGCGGTCGTACGCCCGATCGCTTCGTCCAGCCGATGCCGCTTGCTGCGACGCCCGGTCCCCATGGCCTGCGCTACCACGGCACCGACGTCGTGCTCGGCGACCTCGTCGATGAACCGGAGGAAAGCTTTTATATTCTCTCCGAAACCGCCTGCCGCCGCGTGATTCATGAAAATGGCCATGTCACGGGTGTCGAGCTTTCCCGCTCCGGTTCGGAAGAAGCTTTCATCGTCGCCGCCGGCACGGTCGTTGTTGCTTGTGACTCGCTGCACTCCCCGCAGCTGCTCTACGCTTCGCACATCCGTCCCGAAGCGCTCGGCCGCTACATCAACGACCACTATATCGTCTCGCAGATCACAGAGATGCAGACCGATGTGCCCATGACCGCGATGAGCTGGATTCCGGCCACCGCTGATCTTCCCTTCTCGGTCACCATCGCCCCGGCCAGCCTGCGTAGCATGCCGCATGCCAGCGAAATGAGTGGCCAGCCGGTCGGCATGGGTGTTTTCGTGCCCTCAGATCTCAGCGCCGATAACCGCGTCACCTTTGACGACAATCGCCGTGATTGGCTCGGCCTGCCCGCTATTTCCATCCACTGGCGTCAGTCGGAAGGCGACAAGGCGCGCCTGGAAGAGGCCAAGGGTCAGGCTCAGCGGATTTCCGCCATTATCGGTCGCCCGGCCCCCGGTTTTGCTACCTTCGTGCAGCCCGTCGGCTCGTCGCTGCATTATCAGGGCACGATCCGCATGGGCGAACGCGACGATGGCACCAGCGTCTGCGACAGGAACTCCAGGGTTTGGGGCTTCGACAACCTCTATGTCGCCGGCAATGGCGTTATTCCCACGATGACCGCCACCAATCCGACCCTGTTCAGCGTCGCTCTCGCCAGCATCGGCGCCAGCGAAATCGCTGCCGCTCGCCGCACCGCATGACTGTGAGATTGTCAGAATAACGACGTAAAGACGCGAGGTTCTAGCGGTCGACCGCGGCCAATTGCGCGGCCCCCGACGTGCCGGAGGAGCTACGTTTCTGATGGCTCATGCTGATGGTCGGATTGCGCGAGCTTTCATCGGCGTCGCCATTATGACTCGGTTTTGGTGATTATATTATTTTGGCTAGAACTTTTTGCTAGCGGCGACTTTTGCGCCGACGGATTTCTGACCGTCGCCTTCGATGTTGAAGAGGATGCTGGTGTCGAGCATCCAGAAGTTGATGGTCTGCATGGAGATGCCGGCGGTGACGGCGCCGAAGGCACCGGAGCCGTCGAGTGCGGAGTAGCCGCCGGTCAGCCCGAGCTTGGGCGTGAGCTTGGTTCCGCCCTCCAGGGTAAAGGAGCGGGCGATCTCGGCGCCGAGGCTGACGCGGAACTGGTCCTCGTTGAAGCCGTCGATGTCGATCCTGTCGCCGGCGCTGTTCTTGACGCTGTAATCGTCGACCTT
>BFBZ01002452.1_pt1 | contig 10081 bp, 10 predicted proteins | sample 1888401 | NCBI WGS metagenome assembly BFBZ01 (sample SAMD00112614, study PRJDB3348) | symbiont metagenome | host: Chara braunii | reverse complement strand
CCCTGTCCGGCCGCCCGCCACCACCGCGGCGTCCAGCTCCGCACGCCGATCCGCCGGCATCTCGGCCAGGGTGTCGAACCCGAGGTCGTAGCTCTTGCCGTTGGCGTTCAGCGACTTGTGCCATGGCACCGCGGAGGCCAGCGCCGACCCCACCGCCTGGGCGCCGGGCTCGGCGAAGGCGGCGGGCAGGTGCAGCCGCCCGTGCCGCGCGAAGGCGCTCGCCAGCGCTTCCGGCTTCAGCCCGGGCGCGAGGGTCAGGCCTGTGGTGAGGTCGCTCAACTCTGCGCGGCGGCGGGCGGGGCCATGTCGCCGAACAGGGCGGCGAACGGCGAGCCTGCGGTCGGGTCCCAGGCGTGGCGGCTGCCGACGGTGATGCCGCCGTCCACCACCAGATGGGTCCCGGTGACGAAGGCCGCGGCGTCGGACGCCAGATAGAGCGCCGCCTGGGCGATGTCGTCGGCCGCCCCGCCCTTGGGCATGGGCTGAGCCTTGGCGGCGTTCTCGGCCACCCGCGCCACCATCTGGTCGGCCACTTCGCGCGGCAGACCCAGCGATGCGCCGAAGATCGAGGTCGCAATCAGGCCAGGGCAGATGGCGTTGACCCGGATCCGCTGGGGCGAGAGCTGCGCCGCAGCCACCCGGCTCATGTGGATCACGCTGGCCTTGGCCGAGGAATAGGCGATGGGGCCCCAGCCCGCCTGCAGGCCGGCGATGGAGGCGGTGTTGATGATCGCCCCGCCGCCTCGCTCCAGCATCAGCGGAACGGCATGCTTCATGCCGAGCGCCGGGCCGCGCACCAGGACGTCGAAGATCCAGCTCCAGCCGTCGGCGGTGATCTCGGGGATCGAGCTCATCCGGTCGGAGATGCCGGCGTTGTTGAACAGGATGTCCAGCCCGCCGAACTCGCTCTTGGCCTTGGCCAGGGCGGCGGCGATCTCATCCTCGGACGTGACGTCGCAATGGGCGTAGACGACCTTGCCGGGGAAACGCTTCTCCAGCATCGCACCCTTTTCGTCCTGGATGTCGGCGGCCCCCCCCTTCGCGCCTTCGGCGACGAACAGCTCCCCCGACCCCAGACCGATCCCCGACACACCGCCGGTGATCACCGCCACCTTGCCTTCGAGCCGCCCCGTCATCGCCGATCCCTAATCGTTTTATGTGATCGGCGATAACTAGCGGCTCCGCGGCGGCTAGTCGACCGTCACGACGACCTTGCCCATGGCCTGGCGGCTGGCCAGGTGGGTGATGGCGTCGGAGGCCTTCGACAGCGGGAAGCGCTCCGACACGTGCGGCTTGATCTTGCCGTCCGCATAGAACTGCAGGAGCTCCTGCACGCTCTCGGCGTGACGCTTCGGGTTCTTGGCCACCCAGGTGCCCCAGAACACGCCGACGATGTCGCAACCCTTGAGCAGGGCCAGGTTCAGCGGAATCTTGGGAATGTCGCCGGCGGCGAAGCCGACCACCAGATACTTGCCTTCCCAGGCGATGGAGCGCAGCGCCGGCTCGGCGTAGCCGCCGCCCACCGCGTCATAGATCGCGTCCGCGCCGTTGGGGCCGCAGGCGCCCTTGAACAGTTCCGCCAGCGCCTTCTGGCCGTCGCGGTCGAACGGACCACGGCCATAGACCACGCCGTCATCGGCGCCGTGCGCCTTGGCCAGATCGACCTTCTCCTGGCTGGAGCAGGCGGCGATGACGCGCGCGCCCATCACCTTGCCCAGTTCGACGGCCGCCAGACCAACGCCGCCGGCCGCGCCCAGCACCAGCAGGGTCTGGCCGGGCTGCAGGTCAGAACGGTCCTTCAGGGCGTGGTAGGAGGTGCCATAGGTCATGATGAAGGCCGCCGCCTCATCGAAGGGCATGGAATCCGGGATCACCGTCAGGCGGTGAGCCTCCATGGCGATCTCTTCGGCCATGCCGCCCCAGCCGGTGTTGCCCAGCACCCGGTCGCCCGGCTTCACGTTGGTGACGCCTTCGCCGACGGACTTCACGATCCCGGCCACTTCACCGCCCGGAGAGAACGGGCGCGCGGGCTTGAACTGATATTTGTCTTCGATGATCAGCACGTCGGGGAAGTTCMCCCCCACCGCCTTGACCGTCACCACCGCGTGGCCCGGCTTGGCTTCCGGCGAAGGCACCTCTTCCAGCACCAGGGTTTCCGGTCCGCCCGTAACCTTGCTCAGCAGCGCCTTCATGACGTCGTCTCCCAGTCGTTTCCGCGTTTGGCGCGGACGCTAGCCCAGCCGATCGGAAGGCGGAAGGCCGTCGCCGAACATTTGTTTGATTTGATGCGTCGGGACCTGCGGCGTGGCGGCATTTGGAAGCCGGGAAGGTTTTCCCTATATTGCTGGCCTTCCAGACAGCGAGCACACCTTGGGCGTCACCCTCGATCTTTCGCGCGACCGCCCGGTCGTCGCCGCGCCGACCAACCTTTCGGGGCTCACCCGCAAGGGGCTGGCGGCCGCCTTGGTCGACGCGGGGGTCATCAAGCCCGAGAAGGCGAAGATGCGCGCCACCCAGCTCTGGCGCTGGATCCATCACTACGGGGTGACCGACTTCGCCTCCATGACCGATGTGGCCAAGGAGACCCGCGCCGATCTGGCCGAGGCCTTCACCCTCACCCGTCCCGAGGTGGTCGAGCGGCAGGTGTCCAAGGACGGCACCCGCAAGTGGCTGATCCGCATGGCCCCGGGCATTGAGGTCGAGACCGTTTACATCCCCGATGTGGGCCGCTCGGGCGCGCTCTGCGTCTCCAGCCAGGTCGGTTGCACGCTCAACTGCACCTTCTGCCATACCGGCACACAGGCCCTGGTCCGCAACCTGACCGCCGCCGAGATCGTCGCCCAGGTGCAGGTGGCCCGCGACGACCTGGACGAATGGCCCTCGCCCAAGGAGGACCGTCGGCTCTCCAACATCGTCTTCATGGGCATGGGCGAGCCGCTCTACAATCTCGACAACGTCGCCGACGCGATCGACATCATTTCCGACGGCGAGGGCATCGCGATTTCGCGCCGCCGGATCACCGTCTCGACCTCCGGCGTCGTGCCGGAGCTGACCGCGCTGGGCGACCGCACCCAGGCGATGCTGGCCATCTCGCTGCACGCCACCAACGACGATCTGCGCGATGTCCTGGTGCCGCTGAACAAGAAGTACGACATCGAGACCCTGATGGCCGGCATCCGCGCCTATCCGGGCCTGTCCAACGCGCGCCGCGTGACCTTCGAGTACGTGATGCTGAAGGGCGTCAACGACAGCCCGGCCGAGGCCCTGGCCCTGGTGAAGCTGCTCAAGGGCATCCCTGCCAAGATCAACCTGATCCCGTTCAACCCATGGCCGGGCACCGACTATGTGTGCTCCGACTGGGGGGCGATCGAGAAGTTCGCCGCGATCCTCAACAAGGCCGGCTACGCCTCGCCGATCCGCACCCCCCGCGGCCGGGACATCCTGGCCGCCTGCGGTCAGCTCAAGTCCGAGAGCGAGAAGCTGCGGGCCAGCGCCCGGCGCAAGCTGGCGTCGCCCGAGGCGCCCGCCGCCGAACCTGCCGCCGGTTGAACCAGATTGCGTGAAGCTGGGCGGTCCGTGCTAACCATGCCGCCCAGTTCGAACCTTCGCTGACGGACCCCCATGCCGCCACAGCTCCAGTCGCCGGAAATCCAGGCCTTCGCCACCGGCTTCCAGGTCACCCTGCTGCATGTCGCGGTGACCATCCTGATCCTGTTCGCCGCCGCGGCGCTCTATGTGCTGATGACCCCGCACAAGGAAATCACCCTGATCCGCGAGGGCAACGCCGCCGCCGCGGTGTCGCTCGGCGGGGTGCTCGTGGGCCTGGCGATCCCGTTGGCCGCATCGCTGCACAGCTCCACCGCAGTGGTGGAGATCGGGGTCTGGGGCGCGTCCACCGTGATCCTCCAACTGCTGATCTTCCGCATCGTCGACATGCTGCTCCACGGTCTGCCGCAGCGGATCCAAGAGGGCGAGGTCGCCGCCGCAGCCCTGCTGGTGGGCGCCAAGCTCGCCACCTCGGTGATCATCGCCGCCGCCGTAGGCGGCTGAGCCGATCATGCATTTCCCGCGGTTGCCTGACTGGCTGGTCTATTCCGCGGTCGTGCTCGCCATCGTCATCGTCGCCTCCGGCCGCCAGGAGAAAGCCGACGCGCCGCCCCCGCCGCCGCCCGTGGCGGGCGAGGAAGGCCTGCCGCTCGGCGCCGCCTCGCCCTTCGATCCCGAGGTGGTGGTCGACGTTCCGGAAAAGACCCAGCCGGGCGTCGGCACCGCCTTTTCCGTCGCCGACAGCGGGGTCTGGATCACCGCCCGCCATGTGGTCGACGGATGCACCCAGACCGCGATCGTCGTCGCGCCCGGCCGTGGCGTCGAAGCCCAGGTCCGCATCGACCCGCGCGGCGAGGCCGCCATCCTGACGACCGAGGGCGGCGCTCCGCCGATTCCGCTGGGCCTTTCGGTCCCCCTGCGTCGTGGCGACCGCGCCTTCCATCCCGGCTACCCGCAGGGCGAACCCGGGGAGGCGACGTCCCGCCTGATCGGCCGCGAGAACCTGGTGGTCCGCGGCCGAGGCGCGCGTCAGGAATCCGTTCTGGCCTGGGCCGAGACCGGCCGCACCGACAGCCTGAAGGGGTCGCTGGGCGGGCTGTCCGGCGCGCCGGCCCTGGACGCCGCGGGCCGGGTCGTGGGCGTCACCGTCGCCGAGGCGCCGCGCCGGGGGCGCATCTACACTACCTCACCGGAAACCGTGATCCGCGCCCTGGCCGCATCGCAACAGCAGGCCGCAGGCTTCGCGGTGGGCGAACCGATCACCCCGGAAAACTACGGCCGGGTCGCCGACGCCCTACGCCGCGATCTTCGCGTCGCCCAGGTGATCTGCCTGAAGACGACCTAGGCCTTCGCCGGCTCGTCGGCCGCAGGCGGCGTGATCCGCGCGACCCAGAAGGCGAGGATGATGCCGAGTACGCCCACCAACGCTGTATAGACGAAGAACACGAGGTAGCCGGAGCCGAGCGCCGCGGGCGTCACGCCGGATTTCTCCATGGCTGTGGCGAAGGCTTCGGGAGGCAAACCCGTAAAGAGCGACTTCAGGCCGCTTAGCGCACCATCGCCATCCGCGGCGGCTGCGGCGCCTTCCACCACGCGACCTGACTGCGACCCCACCAATTTGCCGAGTAGCGCGTACAGCGAGGAAAACAGCGCGTACTGGGTTGCTGTGAAGCCTTGGCCGGTCAGGCTCGACATGTAGGCGATCAAGCAGGTGCCCGAGAAGCCGGCGGCGACGTTGTCCACGCCAATCGCGACTGAGAGCGCCCAAAGCTGCGGGCCTTGCAGCGCCAGCCACGCGAAGACCAGGTTTGAGATCGGCCCGGCGAACGCGCCGATCAGCAAGGCGCGCATCAGCCCGAAGCGCGCGATGAAGAACCCACCGAGGCCAACGCCGATCACAGTCATGATCGCGCCGAGCACTTTGCGGACTTCGGCGATCTCAAGCTTCGAAAAACCCATGTCCAGATAGAACGGGTTCATGATGTTGAGCAGGAAATCACTCAGTCGATAGACGCAGATCAAAGCGAGAATTACCCCGGCCGCCTTGCCGTAGCGGCCGAAGAAGTCCGCCAGCGGCTCACCGAGCGCGGCGCCCATGTAGCGCCCTGGCCGGGTCTTGAGGCCCGGCGCCGGGCGGGCGGCGAAGAAGATGATCAGTGCGCCCACGACCACCCCGGAGAGTTGCGCGAAGACGCCCCAGGGCTTGGCCTCCCACGCAGCTTTCACCGTCTCCGCGGCGGAGCTCATTCCCAAGGTATTGAATGCGGTCTCGAGAATGATGGCATTGCCCGCCAAACCCGATCCAAGGGCTACTGCGCCGATGACAAACAGCAGCAGCCGCACAGCCCACTCGATCGCGTCGCGGCCTGGAGCGGCAGGAATGCCGCCGGTGTCGATAGCGCGGATCACATGCTGCGCTTCTCGGGGTGCGCCGAAGACACCAAGCACACCCACGAGCATGAGCAGGGCCATGATCGCGTAGGAGATGTTCCAGCCCGCGAACTCCGAGAGCACCAGCGGTGCAGCGCCGGCGACGATCATCGCGATCCGGTAACCCCACTGATAGGCGGCGGCCATGACGCCCTGCTTCTCGGTCACCGCCGCCTCGATCCGCCAGGCGTCGATGACGATGTCCTGGGTCGCCGACACGAAGCCGACGATCACTGCGAACAGGGCCATCAGCCCCAGGCTCAACTTCGGATCCGTGCCGGCGATGGACCACAGGCCCAGCATGATCAGCAGTTGGCAGGCGATCATCCACGATCGCCTATGCCCCAGCAGCTTGGTGAGTCCTGGGATCTTTGTTCTGTCGACCAGCGGAGCCCAGAGAAACTTGAGCGAGTAGGCCAGAGTCGTCAGGCCGAAGAATGCGATGATCTCCAGCGACAGGCCGGCGTCCCGCAGCCAGAGCGACAGGGTGTCGAAGATCAGCAGGTTGGGCAGGCCGGAGGCGAAGCCGAGCGCCAGCATCACCAGCGAGCGGCGCTCGCCATAGACGGCCAGGGCCGCCAGCGTGCCCCGCTTCTTTCCGTCTTCGGCCTCGACTTCCGTGGTCATGCGCGTCCCCGATGCGCGGGGCGCCCCACCCCGCCGTCAGCCGACCTTGGCGCGCTCCGCATCCGCCGTCCAGCCGGAGCGCCGTCCGCCCCATCGGGCCAGGGCTTCGCGCAGGGCGTCGGGCGCCAGGGGCTTGACCAGGAAGTCGTCCATCCCCGCCGCGAGGCAGGTCTGGCGGTCGTCCTCGAAGGCGTTGGCGGTGAGCGCCACCACGGGGGTCCGCACGCCCTTGGCGCGCAGTTGCACGGTGGTCTCGGGGCCTGACAGCCCCGGCATCCGCATATCCATCAGGATCAGGTCGTACTGGCCGACGGATACGGCGGCCAGGGCCTCTTCGCCGCCGCTGGCCTGGTCGACCGTGCAGCCTTCGCGGGCCAGCAGGGTGCGGGCCAGCAGCGCGTTGATGGGGTTGTCCTCCACCAGCAGCACCCGGGCGCCCGGGGCCGCCGCGCCGGCGATCCGGTCGTCGTCCGGCGCCTCCAGACGTGGCGTGCCCGCGCCCTCGGCGGCGGCCAGGATGCGCTCCACCACCGACCCGCGGCGCAGGGGCTTGATCAGGTATCCGGAGTAGCCGGCGGCGCGATAGCCGGCGATCTTGCCCCGGTCTTCCGGCGCCAGCAGGACGATAGCCGTGCGTCCCGCCGGTCGCCTGACCATCCGGCCGTGGGATCCCAGCGCGTGGTCCAGGAGCAGGACGTCGGGCTTGGCCTTGCTGACGGTCTCGATGTCGCCCGCCGCGATGACCTGGGCGCCGCCGGCCTCGACCTGACGGCGGGCCGCCTCGCGCACCATGGGATTGGCCGCGGCGATCCCGACCCGCAGGCCGGCCAACTGATGTTCCGGCTTGACCGCCAGCCGCGGGAAGGTCGCCTCGAACCAGAAGGCCGCTCCGCCGCCAGGGGCGGTGTCGACGCCGACCTGGCCGTCCATGGCCACGGCCAGCTTGCGGGCTATGGCGAGGCCCAACCCCGCGCCGCCCAACTGCATGTCGTGGATCGGATCGGCCTGTTCGAAAGCCTCGAAGATCTTTTCGCGAGCGGCCTCGGTGACCCCCGGTCCGGTGTCCTCGACCGTGAAGCGCAGGGCGCCGCCCCGTTCGGCGGCGGTGACCAGCACGCCGCCCACCTTGGTGAACTTGATGGCGTTGCCGGCGAAGTTCAGCAGGATCTGCTTCAGCCGACCCTCGTCAGCCAGGGCCTGGCCGATCCCGGCCGGCGCGGCCCAGGCGATCTCGACGCCCTTTTCCCGCGCCCGCGGCGACAGGAGCTCGCAGACCGAGCGCAGCATCCCCTCGACCTCGAAGGTCGACGGATGCAGGTCGATGCGGTCGGAGCCCAGCTTGGCGAAGTCCAGCACGTCGTTGACCAGGCCCAGCAGATGCTCGCCGCTCTCGCGCAGGGCGGCCACATAGGCCTTCTGTTCGGCGGTCAGGCGGGTGCCTTCCAACAGGCGCGCCATGCCCAGCACCCCGTTCAGCGGCGTGCGGAATTCATGGCTGAGCGAGGCGAGTTGCTCGGCGCTGACGTTCGGGGCGTTGGCGGAAGTCTTGCGGACCATGCCGCAAGGCTAAGCCGCCGCGACTTAACGGGCGGCTACTTGGCGGCCATTTCCTGGGCCAGGGTGGTGAGGGCGGCTCGGGCCGAGGCCTTCGGGATCGCGGCGAAGGCTTCAAGCAGCTCTACCGCGCCGGTGATGGCCAGGGCCTGGACGATGTCCTCGGCCACGTCGGCGATGGAACCGTCCTCGCCCACCAGCCAGCCGACCGAGGTTTCCAGCGCCGCGGCCACCGCCACCAGGGTCGAACCGGACACCCGATTCGCGCCCCGCTCGTACTTCTGAACCTGCTGGAAAGAGACCCCGATGCGCTCGGCCAGGGCGCCCTGGCTGACCCCCATCGTCTTCCGTCGGAGCCGCATCCGCGCGCCAATGCCGATATCGACCGGATCCGGACCCATCGCATCGTCCAGCGGCATCGCGGCATCTCCTTTTTTGCGCCGAAAAATCAAGCGCTAACCACATGAAGCGTCGCCGTTACGGCTAGACGGCGATGCACCCGCATCGTTAACGTGTTCGCCTTATGCGCGGCCCGCAAGTCACGATCGACAATCCCGTTGAACGCCTCACGCCACGGGAGCGTGAGTGCCTGCGTCTTGTCGACCGTCACCTGAGCTCCAAACAGATCGCCCGGCAACTGGGCATGTCCAAAGCCTCGGTTGATACCTATTGCGACCGGGCGCGGCGGAAATTGGGCGTTAGCGACCGCTATGAGGCCGCCCGCCGCCTCGCCGACCACGACGCGGCTGTCCCCATCGCGTCGGGACAGGACGCGATCAGGACAGACGCCCGGCCCGGTTCCGTCTCCCATGACCTCCAACACGGAGGTGAACCCGATGGGGGATTGGTTGAGAGAACTGGCGGACGCCAGACTGAGCACGGCGGACCCGGGGACCGATCCCTCGACCGCCCTGCAACGGTCGACGGTGCGGAACGCCCTGCGGCTGCGGCGGGAGGCGGAAGCCTTCGAAGCCCGCTGGCCGGAGCCGGCGGCGAACGAACCGATGCTGCCGGCCCTCTCCTGGACGCAGCTGGAACGTCAGCTCGCGGACCTGACCGACACCCCGGCGAAGGCCCAGATGGCGCGGGAGCTGGTTTCGGCCACCCGCAAGATGTCGGGCTTCAAGCCTCCGGAAATGGTGCTGCGGGAAATCCTCTGCATGGCCTGGGCGCTCTTGGACGAGAGCTTCCAGCCCGAGGCGGAGGGGGATATGGGCGCAATGCCCTAGCCCCCGCGACACGGCTGGCCTTGGTGGGCCTGATCGCCATCGTCTCGGCGTTTGCGTTCGGGGCGTTGCTGGCGGGCCTCCAAGCTCTGCAAAGCCTGGCCTGAGGTCCTAGCGGCCGCCGGCCGCCCTTTCGATCCATTCCATTTTTTCAAGCAACGCGCCGGAAGCCCCGGCGCGAGGGGGATAATTATGCTCAAGCAACGTCGAATGATCGCCGACCAAGTGGCCGCCAGCCTGTTCGAAGCCGAGGCCGCCATCGACGCGGCCCTGTCCAAGACGGCGGGCCTCGCCGGCGTGATGCCGGGCCTGCGGACCGATGCGGGCCTCTCTGCCCTGATCGGCCAGGACGCCGTGGAAAGCGCCAGCGTCGCCATCGCCGCCCTGGCCCAGGCGCGCCGCGCCATCGTCGAGACCCACAAGCAGCTCGACATGGCCAAGACCCAGATCGGCCTCGGCGCCGTCATGTACGGCGAACCGGTGAAGCCGCAGTTCGCCGCTGACCTGGAACAGGGCCCGCAGCTCAGCGCCGTGCGGGTGCGCGCCGCCTGAGGATTGCGTCCCTCAGGACGCTTGCGGAAGGTGGGGTCCTTAGGCGACTGAGGGCCCCATGCCGTACACGCCACCGTTGTCGATCATCATCTGGGCGTCGTCGCTCCTGCTGGTCTCGATCTTCGCCCTGTGGCGTGGCGGGGCGG
>BFBZ01002451.1_pt1 | contig 10083 bp, 9 predicted proteins | sample 1888401 | NCBI WGS metagenome assembly BFBZ01 (sample SAMD00112614, study PRJDB3348) | symbiont metagenome | host: Chara braunii | reverse complement strand
CTGTCGATCTTCAACAACGACAGGTCCGCGTCGGCAAGGCGCTTCAGATCCTGCGTCTTGTGGCGGCCGCTCAGCGAATCAGGACGCACGATGGCGCCGTAGCCGCAGGACCGGATGACCTTGAACCGCGCTCCGCGGGCGACGGCACGCGCATAGAGTTCGTAGTCCTCGCCAAGGCGCAGGCCCTCGTCATAGCGCAGCCCGTGCCGATCGAGGAAGGCGCGACTGATCACCGGCTTGAGGAAGCCGAGTTCGCCCCTCTGCACGCGGCGCCTGGAAATATTGCCCTCGATGAAACGCTCGAAATCGAGGAATTCCGGATCGGGCGAAAATCGCGGCGCGACGATTTTCGTCATGTCTCCAGCCACGTCATCCCTGATGAGCATTATGTTATCCGCCGCGAAATCCCAGTCGGCGCGGGCAAACAGTTTTCGAAACCGGCCTTCGAGAAAGAAATCGTCGGCGTCGAGGATGCTGATGAACGGCGACCTGGACCCGGCGATCGCGGCATTGCGGGCAAAGGAGGGGCCACGGTTGATCTCGAGGCGCATGACCGAAAGCCGCCCGCTGCCGTCGTCGGCAGCCTTGGCCACGCTTGCCGTGTCGTCGGTGGAAGCGTCATCAACGACAACGACTTCCCTCACTTCCGGCTCACGCAATGCCGAAGCGATGGCAACCGGGATTGTCCGCGCCGCGTTTCGCGCCGCGATGATCACGCAGACCTCGGTTCCTGTCATGGGTTCACCTCTTCATTCCACCGGTGATTTCCAGTTTTGCCTGCCCCCTCCCATTCGGCGTCGGACATGTTCACACCCTCAGCGACCACCCGGCCGTTCAAAAATGCGACGGCTGAGATCGGCTGACGCGGCCCACCCGGCCTCGGCCATGTAACGGACGGGCGCACGGCCGCACAGTTCCCACAATACGGTTCGCCGCTGCGGCCACCGCAATGACGACAACCAGGGAGCGATGACCATGTTGAGCAGGTCTTCATTACCGATGCGCGACAGGATCCGGGTGGCGCGTTCCGACAGCAGGGTGCCAGCCCCGCCAAGAAGCACGTCGGCGGCGCGCAGGCCAAGCAGCAGCGTGTCGACCAGCCCCTGCTCCGTTGCGTAATCAAGCAGGTTCTGCTGTTCCGCCGTGCTCAACCGGCTGGCGCTGGCGCGGACATCGCAGACATAGCCGGCACAGGGCTCGCGGTTGAAAAGCGCCTTGGCGACGCTGATGCCGGAAAGAAGCAACGTATCGGACGCTGAAATGAATGGCATGGTCGCGCCGGCAATCTCGACAGGCCGTCTGCGTCGCAGAAACCCGTCCGTATCGCGCGGACTGGGCGAACCCGGCTGCTGCAGGCGGTAGTGAAGATCGACGGTGGAGGATGCCGACCCAGCGGTACGGGTCATGTGTTGCTCGCCAAGGAAGCGAACCCACCATACGGACCGTGATTTGCCGGCAACCTCGTAGCCAATCGCCCGCAGTGCATCGCGTGCCTTGAAGAAGCCGGACGACGAGACCAGGATATCGACATCCCCGGAAGGCTTCATGAAATGATCGCCATAGAGAAGCTGTTGCTGGAATGGGCCCTTCAGGAAGACAAAGTCTATATTGCGGTCACGTAACGCGCCGTGGATGGCCATGGAATCCATGATGCAGGACGAGTTCATCGCCATTGTCCTCCTGCGATAGGTATCCAGCCACTGGAACAGTCCGGGAGGTTTTTCCCCGGATGAACGGGACAGGGCCTTGAGCACGAATGTGGCGACCTTGTTCAGCCGGGCGATATCGGCGACGTTGGCGACCGACAGGGTCGGCATGGAAACTTCGCCAGCGGACGCCCCTGCGCTTGCCGCGAAAAACAGCCTCAGGCATGCCTGGACATAGGCAATCTCATCGGCGCAGTCGGCAGTGCGTAACCGGTCATACGAACTTTCCTGCAAGGCCATCCCAGGCAAATTCTCCGCAAAACAATCTGCACGACACTTATGCTGCAATTGCGAAGGCGCAGCATCGCCAAAATCGTCGGCTTCGTCCAGTTTTTCCTTTTGGCACCCGACCGCCTACAACCAGGACGTTTGCAAGGCTGACCTTTGAAATCCGGCAGCAACCGCGGTTGCATTGTTAACCAGCGCCCTATTTCCGCCGGACACAACAGGATTTTACCAAATCGGGTACGCTCATTAGACATGCCTAAATATCAGGCTTTTCGGGAAGTATTTTTATTATAACAAAATCAAATGCTTAAAGAATCGGCACGGACGAACGATCATGCACAGGGAACAAGCATCGATGGCCATCGGCCGCATCCGCGACTTCACGGAATCGACAGCGTCCGCAACCCATAATTGATTAATGCTTGGTAAATCAGGCTTGACTCATGAATGTTGCCATGCAGCTATTGCGGTGCAGCAAAATATGCTGACGGCACTCGACAGGCCGTTTCCAGTCCTTATCGGAGACTACAATGGAACAGAATGTTGAAAAGCAAGAGTATGAAACGCCCAGCCTGACGGTTCATGGTTCGATCGAAACCATCACCCAGGGCGGTGGCGGCAATACGGCGATCGACGCATCCTTTCCTGCGCACACGCCAATCTCCCAGCTGACGTTTTCTTGAGCCTATCGCAGCTTTCTAGAGCGACGAAGTTGGGGCTCTAGATTCAAACATAAGAGGGCCGGGGATCAAAAATCCCCGGCTCCCCTTGATTCCCGGGAATTGCCGAAGCGTATCCGTAACCGAGGTTTTAGGATGAACTGGAACCCATCCGAGCATGATAGCGTGAGTGCGACCAAGGATGCCGTGGCTTGCGAATTCGGCAACGGCTTGGCGCTGCTCAATGTGAAATCCAACATCTACTACAGCCTGAACAGTGTCGGTGCCTTCATCTGGGACCTGATCCAGGAACCGAAGCCGATCCTGGAAATCCGCGATGCCGTGCTTGCGCGCTACAGTGTCGATCCCGAGCGTTGCAAAGCCGACGTCGACGGGCTGCTGAAGGGCCTGGCGGAGAATGGGCTTGCGAGGCTGCATCATGAGGAACTGGTCTAGAGTTCTCTCCCTGAGCCGCCCGGAAATGCTTTTCCTTGGCCGCTGCCTGCTGGTAGTCACAGCCGTCCGGCTGGGACTGACGCTGTTTTCCTACAATCGCGTTCGGGCGGTGGTGATGCGGCTCGACGCGCGTCAATCCGCTGAAGTCGCCGACCTGCGGCGTGTCGCCTGGGGCGTTGCCGCCGCGGCGCGCCTTGTGCCGCGCGCCAGCTGCCTTACCCAGGCGCTTTCGGGTCAATACATCCTCGCCCGCCAAGGCAGCGCCTCGAATATACGCATCGGCATCGAGAGAAATACGGGAGCGCAGTTGAAAGCGCATGCCTGGCTGATGAGCGGCAACCACATCGTTCTTGGCGGCACGGTCGACGGTTTTGCCCATCTCGTCGACCTCGGTCGGTAGCCGAATGAGCGGCGTAGCCGGAATTCTGCTCAGACAGGGCGGCGCGCCGGCGGCAGCCGCCGTGGATATCCAGCAGATGCTGGCGCGCATGCGGCATCGCGCCCGTGACGGCAGCTCATGGTGGATGGATACGCCCGTCGCCCTTGGTCATGCATGGTTCAACACGACAGATGATTCCGGCCCCGGCCCCCTGACCATGGCCGGCGGCAAACTTGCCATCACCGCGGACTGCCGGCTGGACAATCGGGACGAGTTGCTGGCGCGGCTCGGCATCAGGGACAAGTCGGTGGCCGATGCGGTCCTGTTGATGCGGGCCTACCTGCGCTGGGGCGAGACCTGCCCGGTGCATCTGCAAGGCGATTTCGCCTTCGCCATCTGGGACAGCGAACGGCAAGCGCTGTTTTGCGCGCGCGATCACTTCGGGGTCAAACCGTTCTACTACCACGCGAGCGAGCAGCGTTTCGTCTTTGCGTCGGAGGCTGGACCGATCCTTGGCCTCGACGGCGTCGGAGAACGCATCAGCGAGCATCAGATTTCCGGGTTCCTGGCAGGACTTCCCGACGACCCGCAATCAACACACTACGCCGACATTTTCCGCTTGCCCGCGCGCCACACGCTGACCGTGACGGCAAAGCAGGTGGTGTTGCGCCGATATTGGCAGATCGAGCCGTCTTCGCGGCCGATCCGGTCGGATGCGGCCGAGGAATTCGCCCATCTGTTCTCGCAATCGGTTCGCAACCGGATGCGGGGCACCTCGGCTGTTGGCGCCATGTTGAGCGGCGGCCTCGATTCCTCGTCGATCGCATGCGTGGCCGGCATGCAAAATGCCACTGAGCGCAAGCCAAGGCTCCCCACCTTCTCGCTGATCTTCGAGAAAGGGTCGCCGATGGACGAACGCCCTTTCATCGACGCGGTGCTGGAACAGCAAAAGGTCGACGGCACGCTGATTCCGGTCGGCAACTATCAGCCATTTTCTGAATTCGAACGCGTTCTGGAGGAGCAGGAAGGGACCTTCCTGGCGCCGGGCCTCACGCTCACCCGCAGCCTCTACAGAACCGCGGGCGCCAAGGGCATCAAGGTGCTCCTCGATGGACATGGCGGTGATGAAGTCGTCTCGCAGGGCCACGGCCATCTGCATGAGCTTGCCAATGCCGGCAAATGGATCGACCTGTGGCGGGAGATCCGCAGCGCCTCCAACACCTATGGCGACGGCATGCTGGGCCTATACTTCCAGTTCCTGACCATTTACGGGCCGGCCTGGCGTATCGCCAAGCTCAGGAGCGCGGCAAGCCGTGTTCTGAGGCGGATAGTCAAGCCAACGCAAGCATCGCATGGCGCAAGCTGGTACGGCCTGATCAATCCGGACCTTGCTGAAAGAACCGACCTTGTCGATCGTTTTCACAGGGCCGGTTACATGCCCCCGACGGTGAGCGCCAGCGAAGCCCTGACCCATCGCTGGGTCCTGTCGAACGGCTATGTGCCGCATTCCTTCGAGGTCCTCGACAAGGCGGCCGCCAATTTCGGCGTCGAGGCGCGCTATCCGTTCTGGGACAAACCGCTGGTCGAGTTCTGCCTGGCACTGCCGGGGGAGGAGAAGCTGAACCGCGGCTTTGGCCGCTACGTGCTGCGCCGCGCCATGGAAGGCATCCTGCCGACAGCGGTTCAATGGCGGCGCGACAAGATCGATTTCACCTCCAATCTCGTCAACGGTATGCTCCGCAACCACCGCGTCCTCCTGGAGCGCGTGCTGGTCGCCGATGCAAGCCGCATCGCGCCCTATGTCAACCTGCCGGCGGTGACAGCTGCCTATGCACGGCTGGCGCGCCAGCCGGATCAGGCAGCGCCGCTGGATGTCCAGTATGTCTGGCGCTCGGTTTCGCTGTCTCTCTGGCTGCGGCAGGKTCAACTTCGCGGGAGCCACGCATGATTGCCAAAAGCGCGCCATTCGCCTGGTATCCCGAATTCGAGTACCCACAAGGCAAGCGCGCGAGAACGTGTCGCTTCTACAGGGCCTACGGACTGACCATCGCTTCCGATGTGAGCTTGCCGGAACTTGAACTGACCACGCCGGCGACAGCCGATGTGGTCATCCATGTCGGCCCCATTGATCTGCCCAAGCCCTCGCCCGAGCTTGGCAGCGATTTCCGGTTCGAAGCTGACCGGCAGTATCTGGCATGGCAGGCGGTCGGCGCGTTCCTGATTAGCGATGCCTGCCGCATCGACGTGGAGCCGGCGCCGGGTGTCGACGACGCCTTGATTGCCTTCCCGCTGCTGGGACCGGTCATGGCGCTGCTGCTGCATCAGCGCGGCTTGCTCATCCTTCACGCCAGCGCCATTGCGGTCGGCGGCAAGAGCGTGATCTTCATGGGCGACAAGGGCGCCGGCAAATCGACGACGGCTGGCGCGATGATCCGGGCCGGCCACGAATTGCTCACCGACGACGTCGTGGCGCTCGACATGACCAGTTCGGACGAGGCGATGATCGTTCCGGGTTTTCCGCAGTTGAAACTGGCGGCCGATGCCGCCTCGGCCATCTCCCTCGGCGATGTAGAAATTCGCCCGCAGGTTCATCCGGCGATCGACAAGGCGCAGCACCGCCTGCTTGGAGGCTTCTCGCACGACAGGGTTCCGGCGACCAGGATCTATGTCCTCGAACGAGGCGAGCGGGCGACGATTTCGCCTCTTGCCAGCATCGCCGCGCTGCCCGCGATCATCAAATTCTCCTATGTGACGCGCTTCGGCCGGCCCGCTTTGGTCGGCGATGCCGCCGCGCTGCATCTTGGGCACTGCGCAAGATTGGCTGACCATGTCGGCGTATGCCGTCTCGAAGTCCCAACGGGACTCGACAGGATCGGCGAGGCCGTGGACCTCATCGAGAGGGACCTGGCGACAGAAGGCGCGCGGCGCTCCAACCATTCCCGGTGAGAAGCATGTCCGGATTACCAGCCATTCGCCTGTCGCTGTTTCGAGAGATCGCCGGATTCGGCGCCACCATGGCTCGGATCGGCGGCCGGCGAACCTGGACGACGTTGATCTTCCTGGTTCTTGGCAGCCTGACCGAAGGCGTCTCGATCCTTCTTCTCATCCCGTTGTTGCAACTGGTCGGACGCTCCGGCCAGAATTATGCGATCAAACTGCCAAACAGCGAGTTCTTCCGCTGGCTGGTGCCTGACGGAACGCTGCAGCTGACGACGGTGCTGTGCGCGCTCGTCGGGCTGATCTCGCTGCAGGCGGCGTTCAACCGCTTCAAGTCCGTCTACATGGCCAGTCTTCTCTATGACTTCATCAACCGCCTGCGCATCAATCTGTTCGAGAGCATCGGAAAGGCGCGATGGGGCATATTCACCCGGCTGCGCGGCTCCGACCTCGACCACGCGCTGACCGGCGATATCGACCGTGTCCAGGCGGCGGCTTTCGCCTTTCTGATGCTGGTTCAGATCGCCGTGCTCCTGGCTGGCTACCTTGTCGTGTCGGTGTTCATCTCTCCGGTGATGACGTTGTTTGCCGTGGCGATCGGCATGCTGATGTTTGCCGCACTTCAGCCGTTCCGCMCCCGCGCCACCGCCTTTGGCCGGGTTCTCACCGCCAATCGCCAGGACCAGTACCGTACGGTTTCGGAATTCCTTGGCGGCATCAAGGTGGCGAAGAGCCTGAATGTCGAGGCCAGCTATTTCGCCCAGTTGCAGTCGATCCTCGAAAGGATGAAGGCCGACAACATCAACTACGTGCGTAACAGTACCATCGGCACCGCATTGTTCCAGGTGGCAAGCGTCGTGGGCTTGAGCCTATTCGTCTACGTCGCGCTGGTTCGCTACAATCTGTCGCTTGCCGAGATCGTCGTGCTGCTGCTGGTGTTCATGCGCATCGCGCCACGCTTCATGGATCTGCAGACGCAGGCCCAGCAGGTCCTGATCAATCTGCCCGCCTATACGTCGATGCGCAGCCTGCAGATGCGTTTCGACGCCGAGCGTGAACCGGCCAGCTCCGGCTTCGACGAGCCTAGCAAGCTGTCGCTCGATACCGGGCTCAATATCCGTAATGTCTTTTTTGGCTATGGCGACGACACCGGCAAGGCGGTTGTCAGTGACATCACCTTCGGCCTTCCCGCCGGCAAGGTCACCGCCCTTATCGGCCCTTCGGGATCGGGCAAGAGCACGATCGCCGACATGCTGCTTGGCCTGCTCGAACCGACGGCCGGCAAGATGCTCGTCGACGGCATCGAAATCACGGCTGCCAATCGCAGACGTTGGCGCGATCAGGTGGCCTATGTGCCGCAGGACGTGTTTCTTCTGCATGATACGATTGCTGCAAACCTTCGCCTCGCCGCGCCTCAGGCCACTGACGACGAGTTGTGGACAGCGCTCCGATCCGCGCATGCCGGCGATTTCGTCGAGCGGCTGGAACACCGGCTCGAGACCGTGGTTGGCGACCGCGGCGTGCGGCTCTCCGGCGGCGAGCGCCAGCGCATCGCGCTGGCGCGGGCGTTGCTGCGCAAACCGTCCTTGCTCATTCTGGATGAAGCCACCAGCGCTCTCGACTGGCAGAACCAGTCGTTGATCGCCAGGTCGATCGACGGGCTGCGTGGCTCGATGACGATTTTGACCATCGCGCACCGGCCATCGATGATCGCCTTTGCCGACTGGGTGGTGGCGATGGAAAATGGCCGCGTCGTGGAAGTCGGGCAATATCAGAGGTTGAAGGAAAAGCCGGAAAGCCGGTTGTCCAGGATGCTGTCGGGCGAACAGTCCGAAAGGGAGCCAGCCGACGCTGCGTGAGCCCGGGCGGATATCAAACGGGATGGCAGGGTCTTAGTGAAGGCTTCTGCGGGCGCCGAGCTTCTCACCATCGGTGGCCTCGGTCGAATTCAGTTTTCTTTCAGCGTCGCGAATCTTGTCAGCCGGGGTCGGAGCGCTTCTGGCAACCATGATGTAGACGATCACAAAGTAGCCGACCTGAATGATGACGGCACAGACGACCACGCGAACAAGTGTCGTGAGTGCCGAAGCGCCACCCAGATAAGACCACGCGATGACGATCGCGAGAGCGAAGACCATGCCGATGATGAATTTTGGCAGCGACATATCGGACCGCCTCTCAGCCGGCCCGAGCAAATATCGACGACTGACCCACCCAAGCCTCCCTTCACCATACGGGCTTATTTGGCTGCCCGCTTTCGGCCGGTTGCTTCCCGCCTTACGACCTGCGCATTTTCTAACAGAAACAATTTGCTAGTCTATTAAGGCGCTTAATAGGCAGCAAGGCCGGCCGTACATATTTTTGAATGAGCTGCGAAGATAGAATCCGTAATGTTGCATCGCACACACGGATTCATGGCTGATTCCTTGGCGCTCTGGCCTATCAGTATAATGCATAATATTGATTAGTATTTTATGCGAGTATGCCTGTGCCCACCATCTCGCTAAAGCAGTTAACTGGGCATCGAATCGCGGTCAAGGGCGAATCGCCCCAATCCTGCCGCACAAGAACCATCAATTTTGCGGATATGCCTCTTACATGTCATAAACGTGCCACAAAAGTCGAATTTTGTGCAGACTGAGCTTATTATTTAGTCAATCCATGACGTGACTATTTCAACGGTATGGGAAATTGTGTGTTGCGCTGCAGCATTTTTTTGGTACCGTGCGGTAAACCATTCGTTCAACGCATGGAGTTTCGGCATGAGGGACGTTGCCAAGTCAGCCACAGCGGGCTTTCCGCAAGCTGACGTTGATTTTCCGCCGCCGATCGGCGGCCTGCTCAAGCGCAGCTTTGATATTGCCGGGTCACTGGCTGGATTGATCGCACTCAGCCCGCTGTTTGTGATGATCGCGCTGCTCGTCAAATTTTCCGATGGCGGGTCCATTTTCTACGGTCATCGGCGGATAGGCCGGGGCGGGCGGATTTTCCCTTGCCTCAAGTTCCGCACCATGGTGCCGGACGGCGAAAGGGTTCTGGCGGCCTATCTTGCCGCAAATCCGGAAGCGAACGCCGAGTGGCTGTCGACCCGCAAGCTGAAGAACGACCCGCGCGTCACCCGTGTAGGGGCCGTGCTGCGCAAGCTCTCCCTCGACGAACTGCCGCAGATCATAAACATCCTTCAGGGCGATATGAGTCTGGTCGGGCCTCGTCCGGTCGTGCGCGACGAGCTGGAGATCTATGGCAGTGCCGCCGTCTACTACTTGAAATCGCGCCCCGGCCTGACCGGGCTCTGGCAGGTCAGCGGACGCAACGACGTCTCCTATGACAGCCGGGTGGCATTCGATCGCCACTATGTCGAGAACTGGTCGATGTTCGAGGACATTCGCATCATCATCAGGACCGTGCCTGCCGTGTGGATGTCGCGCGGCTCCTACTAGGCTGCCGGCTCAGGCAAACAAAAAGTCGGCTGCCTTCACACCAGTATTCGTCAAAGCTCATTGGGCGGGGCCAAAGCGGATCGGAAACGTTCAGTTGAAAACAGACATGTTTGACGTCTTTAGCACCTGTCTCTTATACACATCTAGATGTGTATAAGAGACAGCTATTACCTGAAGTCGCGGCCCGGCCTCACCGGGTTGTGGCAGGTGAGCGGGCGCAACGACGTGTCCTACGACAGCCGCGTCGCCTTCGACCGCCACTATGTCGAGAACTGGTC
>BFBZ01000012.1_pt295 | contig 10083 bp, 10 predicted proteins | sample 1888401 | NCBI WGS metagenome assembly BFBZ01 (sample SAMD00112614, study PRJDB3348) | symbiont metagenome | host: Chara braunii | reverse complement strand
CGCTGCGAAGCCTGCCAGGGCGATGGCGTCATCAAGATCGAGATGCACTTCCTGCCCGACGTCTACGTCACCTGCGACGTCTGCAAGGGCAAGCGTTACAACCGCGAAACCCTGGAAGTGAAATTCCGCGACCATTCCATCGCCGACGTGCTGGACATGACGGTCGAAGCGGGCGCGGATCTGTTCAAGGCCGTGCCCTCGATCCGCGAAAAGCTCGACACGCTCAAACGTGTCGGCCTCGGCTATGTTTCCATCGGCCAGCAGGCGACGACCTTGTCCGGCGGCGAGGCCCAGCGCGTGAAACTGTCGAAAGAACTGTCCCGCCGCGCCACCGGACGCACGCTCTATATATTGGACGAGCCGACCACCGGCCTGCACTTCCATGACGTGAAGAAGTTGCTCGAAGTGCTCCATGAGCTGGTCGACAACGGCAACACGGTGGTGGTGATCGAACACAATCTCGAAGTCATCAAGACGGCGGATTGGATCGTGGACCTGGGCCCGCAGGGCGGCGATGGCGGCGGCGAAATCGTCGCCACTGGAACGCCCGAAGAAGTGGCCAAGGTCGCCCGCTCCTACACCGGCCAATATCTGAAGCCGCTGCTCAAAAACCGCGCCCCGGAAAAACCGGCATCCGCACGCAAGCTGAAAGCGGCGGAATAAAAAAAGGGCCGGACATTGTCCGGCCCTTTTCGATTTCGCAACCGGCAAATCTATTTCTTCGCCAGCACTTCAATACGCACCGAACGGCGGTCCAGCGGGCTGCATTGCATCACCACTTCGCGCAGATTGCGGTCACCGCCCGGGAGATCGAACGAATAACCGCGCCCCTGGCGCATCCGCATACCGCGATCGACATTGAGATCGCGCGTCCGGCCGTTGCCGAAGCGTGCGGTGATGCGGGTGCAGCGCGCATCGCCATTGAGCGGTTTGACGGCGATGCGTTCCACGCTGCGTCCACGCCATCCGGCCACCACCGTGTCGCGGTCGTTATGGCCCTGGAAGGTCTGCGTGCCGATCCTCACCCAGTCATTGTCGCTCCAGCCCGGGCCGCCCGAGGGCCGATCCCAGTTGAAGATGCCCGCCCAGGAACGATTCCAATCCGGGCTGCGCCGCCACTCGTCGCGATAGGACGAGACATCGGCCGAGATCGCGATGGTGGCGCCCGCGCGCGAGGACGCTCGGCAGGTGAAATCAAGTTTGGTCACATGGGCACGATCGCCCGGAAGATCGACATCCTGCGGACGGCCGGGCTCCAGCCTGCCCCGAAAAATTTCGCTTGAAGACCCATTTGCAAAGGTCGCCCGCACGCTGCGGCAACGAACATCGCTGTCACGCACATCGAGCCTCAACTTGTCGACACCGCCGCCGAAGCGGGAATAGCTGGTATCGCGATCCATCCCATGGCTCACATCGACCGAGCCGATGCGATACCAATCGGCCATCGCAGGCATCGCCAACCCGCAAGACAAAGCGCCCGCCATCAGAACGGTTTTGGATAAAGTATTCATATTTCTCTCCCGAAATAGCACATGTGAAAACGCACGCGGCCGCGTGCGCATATCCCTCGGAAGGACAAACGTCTGAGGTAACGCTTCTGTTCCCGAAAATGTCAGATAGAAATGGCCGGTGCGCGCGCACGCAACCAGCGCAGAGCCACAACCAGTGACACGAGGAACACCGCGGATGACACGAAAAACGCCGCCCCCGGAATGATGATGGGTGCTGCCGGGCTCACGAAATAGCCGAACAATCCCGTCCAGATCGGCGGGCCAATGATGCTGGTGAGGCTGGTCAGGCTCGCGAGCGCGCCCTGCAGCAAACCCTGTTCATTGGCGGGAACGGCTTTCGACATGATGCCCATCACCGCGGGCTGCGCGATCACCCAGCCGAACACGCCAAGGGCAATGAGCGGATAGATCATCCAGCCTTGCGGAATGATGCCATAAGCCGCCATCAGAACCGCGCTCACCAGCAGCCCCATCACGATGGCGCGCCTTTCGCCGATCCGCGGCAGCAGCAGCCGCACGAGAAATCCCTGCCCCACCACAAACATCACGCCAACGGCGGCAAGCGAAATGCCAATCTCCTTCGGCCCCCAATGGAATCGATAGGAGGAAAACAACACCCATGTCATTTCCGAAACGCGATTGGCGAACATCGCCAGGATGTAGACCACCATCAATCCCGCGACATCGCCATATCGCCCAAGTTCGCGCAATGCGCCGAACGGATTGGCGCGCGACCACGCGAACGCCTTGCGATGTTCGCCATCGAGCGATTCCGGCAAGACGAAATAGGTGAACACCAGGTCGACGAAACTCAATCCGGCCGCAACCAGAAACGGCAGATGCAGATCGATCGCGCCGAGGATGCCGCCCAGCACAGGCCCTGTGACGAAGCCGAATCCGAATGCCGCGCCGATCAGCCCGAAGCTCTGCGCCCGTTTCTCCGGCGGTGTGATGTCGGCGAGATAGGCGTTGGCGGTGGAAAAGCTCGCGCCCATCGCACCCGAGATCAAGCGGCCCGCCGCGAGCCACAGAAGATTGGGGGCCAGCCCCAGCAACACATAATTCAGCCCCATGCCCAGAAGCGCTACCAGAATGATAGGCCTGCGACCGAATCTGTCGGACAGCGCGCCCAGAAGCGGGGCCAGCAGAAACTGCATCAGCGAATAGGCGCCCGCCAGCAGGCCGAAGATCATCGAGGCGCGGCTGACATCGCCGTGCTCGAACTGTTCGATCAGCTTGGGCAGAATGGGATAGGCAAGCCCGATGCCGAGCATGTCGATATAGACCACCGCCAGAACCGCGATGGTCCTCATTCGCGCCGATACCATGGCCTACGCGCCCCCCCACTACACACCCTATTTAGACAAATCCGTGAAGCGCTTCTGCATTTCCTTCGGGCTCACCTCTTCCTTGCGCGTCGCAAGCAGCCAGTGATGGCCAAACGGATCGGCGATCATGCCCGAACGGTCGCCATAAAACTGGTCTGCCGCCGGCCTCAGGATCGCCGCACCCGCGGCTTCGGCCTTTTTCATCGTGGCATCCACGTCCGCAACATAGAGATGCAGTTTCACCGCCGTGCCGCCGATGGATGGCGGGCTGAGCGCGCCGAAATCGGGATATTCGTCCGAAAGCGCCAGCTTGCCGTCACCGATGGTGAGTTCGGCGTGGCCGATACGATCCCCGGTATCGTTCAGGCGAAATTCTTCTTTCGCGCCGAAAGCCTTCACATAAAAAGCGATGGCCCTGGAGGCGCCCTTCACCGTGATATAGGGCATGAGGCCCAGGGGCTTTTTGTCTGTCACGATTGCCTCCTCTTGCATCCGCGGATATATTACGTTACGTAGCGTAACGTAATTGAAAGTCCTGTCAAGCATGGCCACTGCAAAATCGGCGAGAGGCCGCCCACGCGATCCCGCGATCCGCAGAAAAATCCTGGCGGCTGCCGGCCAGTTGCTCAATGAGGGCGGGCTCTCCTCGGTCACGATGGAAGCTGTCGCCGCAAAGGCGGGTGTGGGCAAACCCACGATCTATCGCGAATGGCCCAATGCGCACGCGGTAGCGATGGCGGCGTTCCTTGAGATTACCCAGCCCGCACCGCAGGAAATGAAAAAGGGAAAGGCGCTCGATGCGCTGCGCACACAATTGCGTTCGATCGCGCGCGCCTTCTCCACCAATATCGGCCGCAGCACCGCGATGATGATCGCCGCCGCCCAGAACGATAGCGAACTTGCGAAAGTTTTCCGCAACCAGTTCATCATGGGCCGGCGCGAGGAAGGCCGCGCGCTTCTGGCCCGCGCGGTCGCGGCGCACGAATTGCGCGCAGACATCGATTTCGACGTGACGCTCGATCTGATTTACGCGCCGCTTTATTTCCGCCTTCTCATCGGCCACGGCCCGCTGGATGCGACCTTCACAGATGCGGTGTTCGATGCAGCCCTCAAGGGCCTCAAGGTACGTCGAGGATGACGCCGCGCGCGGCCGGCGGCGGCACCAGCGTGCGATAGGCAAACGCGCTCGCCCCCAGCAGCAGCCCAAAGAGAAACGGCGAGAACACGAAGCTGAGGCCATAAAGGATCGGAAGATTGGGGCGCATCTTTTCCATGCGCGCCGCGGTTTCGGCGAAACTGCCATCGCCATGCGGCAGCATCGAATCCGGCCCCAGCACAAAGGCCTGGCAGATCACGATCACGACAAACAACGGCCCAAGCGTTGCCACCAGAATTGCGAACAATCGCCAGAAATTTTTCGCCGTGAGCTGCCAGCCGCGCCCGAGGCTGATCTGCTCTTCCGCCACCGTTACCGGCGCCAGAACGAAAAACAGCCGCACGAACACATAGGTCGCGGCGCACACGATGAACAGGCTGATCAGCGAGCCGACCGCGGCCACCGGCGCGCTCACGGTTTTGGGTGCAATGCCCTTGGCGGCCTGCGCCACCTCCGGCGCCATTCCGGCCGCGCCCAGTATCGCGGTCGCCAGCACCCCCAGCAATGTCGCCGCCAGCACAATGAAAATCAGCAGAATGATCAGCACGAACGCCAATGCCAGCAGCGCGCCATACATGCGCCACTCCGCGGCCCCCAGCGAGAAATGCAGCAGCGAATGGCTGTGGGGTTGCCCAAGCGCATGGCGCGTCAGCGTCACATAGATCATCGCGTAGAAAATGAGCGAGACCAGCGAATATAACAAAAGTGTCACCGCCGCCTGCCCCACCAGCGCGGTGTTATCTTCGGCAACGGCGCGCGAGAAACTTTCGTAATAGGGCGAAAGCACGAAATAACTGCCGAGCGTCAGGAGCAGCATGGGCAGCCAAATTTGCCCGATGATCGCACCGATGTTGCCGAGGGTGAAACCGTAAGAAAACGCAATGGTCTTGCCGACCGGGACTTTCGCCATCAGGGGCCTCCAGGGCCGAAGAGTTTACGGGCGGGGATATGCACCCGCAATCGCGCCCGTTAAGCTATCGCCAAACAATATCAGGGGTAGGAACATGGCAATCACCGAATACGGCACATTCGACGCTCTCGGCCTCGCCCAGCTGGTGACCCAGCGCGACGTCAAACCGAGCGAACTTCTCGAAGAAGCGATCGCACGCACCGAAGCGATGAATCCCAAACTCAACGCCATCGTCTACAAGGATTACGACAACGCGCGCAATGCGGCCAAGGCCGCAGATAACAGCGCCGCGCAGGCAAAGGCCATGTTCGCGGGCGTGCCGTTTCTCCTGAAAGACATCATGGCGATGACCACCACCATGCCCACGCGCCAGGGCTCTGCCTTCCTGCCGCCGATCCCGTGGTTTCACGATTCCGTGTTAACGACGAAATTCAAGGCCGCGGGGCTGATCCCGTTCGGCAAAACCAACGTGCCGGAATTCGGCCTCGTCGCCACGACGGAATCCAAACTCTATGGCGCCGCCCACAATCCCTGGAATCTCGATCATTCGACCGGCGGCTCGTCGGGCGGCTCCGCCGCCGCGGTCGCTGCGGGAATATTGCCGATGGCACATGCCAATGATGGCGGCGGCTCCATCCGCATTCCCGCATCGTGCAACGGCCTTGTCGGACTGAAGCCGACGCGCGGACGCATCAGCCAGGGTCCGGATCTGGGCGAATCCGTCGACGGGTTGGCAACCGATCTTGTGGTGTCGAAAACCGTGCGCGATACGGCGGCCGCGCTGGACATCGCATCGGGCCCGGTGATGGGCGATCCCTATTGGGAACCACCCAAGCCCAAATCATATCTCGAAGCGATAAAAACCCCGCCGAAGAAACTGCGCATCGCCATCGCGCTGAAGAAGCTCGATGGCGGCGCGCTGCACGCCGATTGCATCGCCGCGGTCGAAAACGCCGCCAGGATCTGCCGCGATCTGGGCCATGACGTGGAGGAGGCCACGCCCACTCTCGATCAGGCAAGCCTCATTCCCGCCTTCACCGCGATCTGGACCGGCAACCTCGCCGCCGGAATCGACACCATCGCGATGCTGATGGGCCAGACGGCGACAGAGGACAAATTCGAAGGTACCACATGGGGCCTTTATCAATTGGGCAAAACGATCACCGCCTCGCAATATCTGATGGCGAAGGCCGCGTTGCAGATGGCCGGCCGCGAAGCCGCACGGTTCCACGAAACCTATGATGTGTGGATCACGCCCACCTTGGGCCGCCCGCCGGTGACCCTGGGCACGTTCGACATGAACGAACGCGACGTGATGAAATCCTTCGGCGCGCAGATAGATTATGTGCCGTTCACGGCGATGCAGAACGCCACGGGCGAGCCTGCGATCAATCTGCCGCTCTATTGGAACGCGGCGGGGCTTCCCATCGGCACGCAATTCGTCGGCCGCTTTGGCGATGAAGAAACTCTGCTGAAGCTTGCCGCCCAGATAGAACAGGCAGCACCCTGGAGCGGCCGCTACAAATCCGTGAAGGTCTGAGCCATGGCTTTCGCGGAATACGACACATTCGATGCGCTCGGCCTTGCAAGCCTGATCGCCAAGAAGAAGCTCTCGGCCCGTGAAGCGGTGGATGAAGCCATCGCGCGCGCGCAAGCCCTTAACCCTCGGCTCAACGCCATCGTGTTCGAAGCGTTCGATCGCGCGCGATCCGCCGCCAAAGCCAAATTGCCCAAGGGCCCCTTCACCGGCGTGCCGACCCTGCTGAAGGATATGCGCGCAGGGGCTGTGGGCATGCCCACGCGCAACGGTTCGCGTTTCATGCCTGCCGTGCCGGCCGATCATGATTCCACGCTGGTCGCGCGCTACCGCGCTGCCGGGCTCATTCCGCTGGGCAAAACCAACGTGCCCGAATTCGGTATTTTGCCGACGACGGAATCCAAACTCTATGGCCCCGCGCACAATCCCTGGAACCTCGATCATTCGACCGGCGGATCGTCGGGCGGATCGGCTTGCGCGGTTGCGGCAGGCATTGTGCCCATCGCGCACGCAACCGATGGCGGCGGTTCGATCCGCATTCCGGCTGCGTGTTGCGGGCTCGTGGGCCTGAAAGTCTCGCGCGGCCGCATCACGCAAGGCCCGGATTTCGCCGATGCCACAAGCGGCCTGTCGGTGGACAATGTGGTGAGCAGAAGCGTGCGCGATACGGCCGCCGCCCTCGATGCCACTTGCGGTCTCGATTATGGCGATCCCTATACCGCGCCGCCGCCCGAAGGTTCCTATCTCGAAGGCATCAAGCGCAAGACCAAGCGCCTGCGCATCGCCGTTTCCTATAAAGCGCTCAACGGCAAACCGCTGCACCCCGATGTCGTTGCCGCCGTGAAGAAAACAGCCAAGCTGTGCGAAAGCCTGGGCCACATCGTCGAGGAAAAATCCCCGCCGCTCGATCCGGCGATCCTCACACCCGCCTTCATGACGTTGTGGGCCGTCAACGTCGCCTATGGATTGGAAGGCTTGGCCAGGCTCACCGGCATCGCACCCTCGACCGATGTGGTGGAAGGGCTGACGTTTGGCCTTTATCAGGCAGGCAAGCGCATCAGCGCCATCGAGACGATGGCCGCCAAACAGGCGATGGATCGCGCCGCCCGCGCCATGGTGCAATTCCATGAGACCTACGATGTGTGGCTCAATGCAACGCTGGGCGCGCCGCCGATCAAGCTCGGCACCATCAATATCGATGAGCAGAATCCTCAACTCGCCTTTGCACCGATCCTCGATTATGTGCCTTACACCGCGATGCAAAACGCGACCGGCCAACCCGCGATCCAGTTGCCGCTGAATTTCAACAAGGCGGGGCTTCCCATCGGCGTACAGTTTGTTGCGCGTTATGGTGGGGAGATGACTTTGCTCAAGCTCGCAGCCGAGCTTGAAAAAGCGCAGCCCTGGGCCGGGCGCCGCCCCGATCTGAAAATTTGAACCGGAGACATGCCATGTCCTTCTCGGAATATGACGATTATGACGGCCTGGGCCTCGCCCATCTCGTGCGCCGCGGCGAAGTCTCGCCGCTCGAATTGCTCGAAGAAGCCATCGCGCGTGTGGAACGCCACAATCCGAAACTGAACGCCGTCGTCTACAAGGCCTATGACGAGGCAAAAGCCACGGCAAAATCCAGATTGCCCGATGGCCCGTTCAAAGGTGTGCCGTTCCTCATCAAGGATATCGGCATGGCGGTGAAGAACTGGCCGATGACCAATGGCTCGGCTTATTTGCGCAACAACGTGACGGCTTACGATGCCGAACTCACGCGGCGCTACCGCGCGGCGGGTGTGGTGCTGATGGGCAAAACCAACACGCCGGAATTCGGCATCCCGGGAACCACCGAAGGCCGCCATCTCGGCATCTGCCGCAATCCGTGGAATCCCGCGCACAGCTCGGGCGGTTCATCGGGTGGGGCTGCATCCGCTGTCGCCTCCGGCATGGTGCCGATGGCGCATGGCAGCGATGGGCTGGGATCGATCCGCATTCCCGCCGCGCAATGCGGCCTCTTCGGCATGAAGCCCACACAATACAGAAATCCCGGCGCACCCGATGATCGCGGCCGCGCGCATGGCTTTGTGCTCGACCATGTGCTGACGCGCAGCGTGCGCGACAGCGCGGTGATGCTCGACTGGACGGGTTATCCCGAAGACGATGCGCCCTATGCGCCGCCACAGAAATCGCGGCTGTACGCCGATGAAATTCAAACGCCGCCCGGCAAGCTGCGCATTGCGTTCTCCACCGAGAATCCCAGCAACACACCGCTGCACCCCGATATGCAGCGTGTGTTCGACGATACGGTGAAACTGCTCGGCGATCTCGGCCACACGATGATCGACTTCCCGAAATTCGGTATCGACTGGCGCAAGCTCTATATGGCGCAAGGTTGCGTGTCGGGGGCGATGTTCGCGGCCTCGATCGACGAGTTGAAACAGACGATGGGCCGCGACCCGGAAGAAAACGAGATGGAGCCGCTGGCCTGGGCGAGCTATCGCGGCTCAAGCCGCCTCACCGCCAGCCAGATCGGCTGGGGGTTGCAGACGCTGCGTCACATCAGCCGCGAAATTCTGGCCAAGTGGCGCGATTTCGATGTGCTGCTCTCGCCGGTGACGATCACGCCCGCCCCGCCCATCGGCCATCTCGATCCGGTGAATGTGGAACCGCGCGAATTCAACAAACGCCAGGCCCGCGTCTTCGGCTACACCCCGCCTTACAACATAACGGGCCAACCCTCGATGTCGGTGCCCTCCGGCTGGTCGAGCGACAACTTGCCCATCGGCATGATGTTCACCGGCCGCTACAGCGACGAAGCCACGCTCTATCGCCTCGCCGCCCAGATGGAACAGGCCCGGCCATGGATCGACCACCGCCCGCCGATTTGGGGTTGATCCCCCGCCAAACGGGGTTATGGAGTGGTCGCCATGACCACACTTCACATTATTGGCGGCGGGCTCGCCGGATCCGAAGCTGCCTGGCAGGCCGCCGAGGCCGGTGTGCAGGTTGTGCTGCATGAGATGCGCCCCGTGCGCGCCACCGATGCCCACCAGACCGATAGCCTGGCCGAACTCGTCTGCTCCAATTCGTTTCGCTCGGACGATTGGGAAAACAATGCGGTCGGCCTTTTGCATGAGGAAATGCGCCGCGCGGGATCGCTGATCCTGCGCGCCGCCGACGCGCACAAGCTGCCCGCGGGCGGGGCACTCGCGGTGGATCGCCATGGATTCTCCGCCGAGGTCACCCGCGCACTGGAAGATCACCCGCGCATCGAAATCTGCCGCGAAGAAATCGCGGGGCTTCCGCCGGAGGATTGGCATTCGGTGATCGTGGCCACCGGCCCGCTCACCTCGCCTGCGCTGGCCGAATCCATCCGTACACTGACGGGCGAGGAATCGCTCGCCTTCTTCGATGCCATCGCGCCTGTCGTTCATCGCGAATCCGTCAACACCGATATCGCCTGGATGCAATCGCGCTACGACAAGAAGGGCCCCGGCGGCGGCGATGCGGATTATCTCAACTGCCCGATGGATGAGCCTCAATATCGTGCCTTCATCGCCGCTCTGATCGCGGGCGAGAAAACCGATTTCAAGGAATGGGAAAAGTCCACGCCCTATTTCGAAGGCTGCCTCCCCATCGAAGTGATGGCA
>BFBZ01000008.1_pt9 | contig 10083 bp, 9 predicted proteins | sample 1888401 | NCBI WGS metagenome assembly BFBZ01 (sample SAMD00112614, study PRJDB3348) | symbiont metagenome | host: Chara braunii | reverse complement strand
GTTCACCACAAGGCCCGAGATCGAAGGCACCTTCGGGGTGGTCACCTCGACGCACTGGATCGCGACCGCGGTCGGCATGGGCGTGCTGGAGAAGGGCGGCAACGCCTTCGACGCCTGCGCCGCCGCCGCCTTCGTGCTGCAGGTGGTCGAGCCGCATCTGAACGGCCCCGGCGGCGATGTTCCGATCATCGTGCACGACGTCAAGCGCGGCAAGGCCGAGGTGATCTGTGGCCAGGGCCCGGCGCCGGCGAAAGCAACCATCGCGCACTACCGCAGCGAAGGCCTCGAAATGGTGCCCGGCACCGGCCTGCTCGCCGCCTGCGTGCCCGGCACGTTCGAATCCTGGATGCTGCTGCTGCGCGACTACGGCACCATGAGGCTGCGCGACGTGCTGGAGCCCGCGATCGGCTATGCCCGTGACGGCTATCCGCTGGTCGAGCGCGCGGCGGCGACCATCCAGACCGTCGAGCAGCTGTTTCGCAAATACTGGACCACGTCGGCCGACGTCTACCTGCCCAACGGCGAGGTGCCGAGGCCCGGCAGCATCTTCACCAACACGAAGCTCGCGGAAACCTACACGCGCATCCTCGACGAGGCGGAGAGCGCCGGTCCCGACCGCGTGGCGCAGATCGAGCGGGCGCGGCAGGCCTGGTCGAAGGGCTTCGTTGCGGAAGCGATCGACAAATTCTGCCGTACCCAGGAGGTGATGGACGTCTCCGGCTCGCCGCACCGTGGCGTGCTGTCGGCCGACGACATGGCGCGCTGGCAGCCGACCATCGAGGCGCCGCTGACCTATGACTATGGCCGCTACACCGTGCAGAAGTGCGGGGTCTGGAGCCAGGGCCCGGTGATGCTGCAACAACTCGCGCTGCTCAAGGGTTTTGACCTCGACGGCCTCGATCCGACGGGCCCCGACTTCATCCATTTGCAGATTGAAGCCGCCAAGCTCGCTTATGCCGATCGCGAGACGTTCTATGGCGATCCCAAGTTCACCGAGATCCCGATCGAGACGCTGCTGTCCGACGCCTACAACAACGAGCGGCGCAAGCTGATCTCGAAGGACAAGGCTTCGCTCGACTTCCGTCCGGGCTCGGTCGCAGGTTTCGGCGGCGTCGTGAAGCTGCGCCACGCCGAAGGACATCGCGAAGCGGTCGGCGCCATGGGCGCGGGCGAGCCGACGGTCGGCCGGTTCGGCGAGGTGCGCGGCGACACCGTGCATTTCGACATCATCGACAAGGCCGGCAACATGATCTCGGCGACGCCGTCCGGCGGCTGGCTGCAATCCTCGCCTGTCATTCCAGAGCTCGGCTTCTGCCTCGGCAGCCGTGCCCAGATGTTCTGGCTGGAGGAGAACCATCCTGCCGCGCTGGCACCGGGCAAGCGGCCGCGCACCACGCTGTCGCCGACCGTGGCCCTGCGCGACGGCGAGCCGTATCTCTCCTGGGGCTCGCCGGGCGGCGACCAGCAGGACCAGTGGATCACGCAGTTCTTCCTGCGCCATGTCCACGCGAAGATGAACTTGCAGGAGGCGATCGACGCGCCGGCCTGGCACTCCGAACATTTCCCGATCTCGTTCTGGCCGCGGACTTCGCGCCCCGGCGTGCTGGTGCTGGAAAACCGCGTGCCGAAATCGACCATCGACGAATTGAAACGCCGCGGCCACGTGGTGGAGATTGGCCCCGATTGGTCGGAAGGCCGCCTCACCGCGGCCTCGAAGGTCGGCCCCCGGCGCCGCGCCGCCGCCAATCCGCGCGGCATGCAGGGCTACGCTGCGGGTCGCTAAGCACAAGGGTTTGGGATGACCTGGTCGATCATCGCCCGCGACAGCGCCACCGGCCAGCTCGGCATCGCCGTTGCGACGCGGTTCTTCGCGGTCGGCGCGCTCGTGCCTCACATCGCGCCCGGGATCGGCGCGGTGGCAACCCAGGCGCTGGTCAATCCCTATTACGGCATCGACGGGCTCATCTTGCTGCGCGACGGCAAGAGCCCGCATGAGGTGATCGCGGCACTGATCGCGCCCGACAGCGGCAGTCAGAGCCGGCAGCTGCACGTCATGGATGCCAACGGCCGCATCGCCGCGCATTCCGGCAAGGACTGCGTCGACTGGTTCGGCCATATCGCCGGCGACGGCTTCTCGATCGCCGGCAACATGCTGGCCGGGCCCGCAGTGCTCGACGAGACCGCGCGCGTCTATGCCGCGAACCAAAAGCTTCCGTTCGCGGAGCGGCTGATCAGGGCGATGTTTGCCGGCGAGGCGGCCGGCGGCGACAAGCGCGGCAAGCAATCGGCGGCACTTCTGATCCACGGCGTCGAGGAATGGCCGTTGCTCGACCTGCGGGTCGACGACCACGCCGATCCGCTGCGTGAGCTGGAACGGCTGGAAGCGGTCAGCCGCGAGCACTGGGTGCCGTTCCGAAGCTTCATGCCGACCCGGGACAATCCGGCCGGAACCAGCGACCGCGCGACGATCGATGCCGGCATCGCAGCGGCCGCCGCGAGCCGCAAATGAGCGCCGGCCCGCTGATCGAGATCGAGGGTCTGCGTGTGACGTTCCAGGGCGACGATGGCCGCGTGACGCACGCCGTCGACAGCGTCGATCTCTCCGTTGCCAATGGCGCCACGCTCGGCCTGGTGGGCGAGTCCGGCTGCGGCAAGAGCGTGACCTCGCTCGCGATCATGGGGCTGTTGCCGAAGCAGTCCGCAGCGGTCTCCGGCGCGATCCGCTATCGCGAGGTCGATCTTCTGAAGCTGCCGCCCGCAGTGCTGAACAGCTATCGCGGCCGCAAGCTCGCGATGATCTTCCAGGAGCCGATGACCTCGCTCAACCCGAGCTTCACCATCGGCGACCAGATCGCCGAGACGATTCTGCGCCACCGCGGCGGCTCTCGCCGCGCGGCGCGCGAGCGCACCATCGAGCTGCTGCGCCGCGTCCACATCCCCTCGCCCGAGAAACGCATCGACGAATTTCCGCACAAGCTGTCCGGCGGCATGCGCCAGCGCGTGATGATCGCGATGGCGCTGGCCTGCGATCCGCAGCTTTTGATCGCCGACGAGCCGACCACCGCGCTCGACGTCACCCTGCAGGCGCAGATCCTCGATCTGATGCGCGAGCTGAAGGCTGCGAGCGGCGCTGCGATCATCCTGATCACCCACGACCTCGGCGTCGTCGCCGAGGTCTGCGACGAGGTCGCGGTGATGTATGCGGGCGAAATCGTCGAGCGCGCGCCGGTCGACGAACTATTCGCCAATCCGCAGCATCCCTACACGGTCGGCCTGCTCGGCTCGATTCCGCGGCTCGATCGCCGCACCAGCCATCTTGCCACCATCGAGGGCATGGTGCCGAACATGGCGAACCCGCCCGCGGGGTGCCGCTTCGCCCCGCGCTGCCCGTTCGCGGACGATGCCTGTACCAAATCCCCTCCGCCGCTCGCGATGCTGAGCGCAATCCACGCCTCACGCTGCATCCGCGCGCCGCTGGAACGGCTGGTGTCATGACCGCGCTGCTCGAGGTCGAAGGGCTGGTGAAGCATTTCGTCGCCGAACGCTCGGTGTTCGGGCGGCCGACCGCGCATGTGAAGGCGGTTGATGGCGTCAGCTTCACGGTCGAGGCCGGCAAAACGCTGGCGCTGGTCGGTGAATCCGGCTGCGGCAAATCCACCGTGAGCCGGCTGGTGCTGCGGCTGATCGAGCCGGACGCCGGAACTATCCGCTTTGAGGGCCGTGACCTCGGCGCGCTCAATGCCGAACAGTTGCGTGCGTTCCGCCGCGATGCACAGCTGATCTTCCAGGACCCCTACGCCTCGCTCAACCCGCGCATGACGGTGAGCCAGATCCTGACCGAGCCGCTGGCGTTGCACGATCTGGTGCCGTCGGCCCGCCGCCGCGACCGGGTTGACGAGCTGCTGCGTCTGGTCGGCCTCGAGCCGCGCTTTGCGCGCCGCTACCCGCACGAATTCTCCGGCGGCCAGCGTCAGCGAATCGCGATTGCCCGCGCGCTCGCGGTCGAACCGAAACTGATCATCTGCGACGAGCCGGTGTCGGCGCTCGACGTCTCGATCCGCTCGCAGATCCTGAACTTGCTGCGCGACCTGCAGGATCGCCTGAAGCTTGCCTACATCTTCGTCTCGCACGATCTGGCCGTCGTGAAGCACATCGCCGACCGCGTCGCCGTGATGAATCTTGGCACCATCGTCGAGACCGCGGAGGCGCAGGCGCTGTTCGCCGCACCGCGCCATCCCTACAGCCGCGCATTGTTGTCGGCGATCCCGGTGCCGAGACCGCGCGCCAAGCGCAGCCGCATCGTGCTCGAAGGCGAGCTGCCGAGCGCGCTCAATCCACCCTCCGGCTGCCGCTTCCATACCCGCTGTCCCCACGTGATCGCGCGCTGCCGCAGCGAGGTTCCGCAATTGCTGGCGGATGGCACGGGCCACGCCACGGCCTGTCACCGCACAGCAGAGCTGCCGCCCGCGGAGAACATCGTTCCCTCCGATGGCGGCTTCTCGCCCGCGCTGGAGAAACTGGTGGCAGCCTTCAGCGGAGCGTCGGAAGGCAACCAGCGCGGCGGGGTTGGTAAAATCGGGACAGTGCCGCAGGCATGAGATGGGGAGTTGCGCGATGAGGATGTTTCGTTTGGTGGCGACCGCCGCCGCCCTGCTGCTCTCGCTGGCAGCGGGCGCCCAGGTCCAGGCCGAAGCCCAGACCACGCTGCGGATCGGCCTTGCCGAGGATCCGGACGTGCTCGACCCGACCATGGCGCGCACCTATGTCGGCCGCATCGTGTTCGCGGCGCTGTGCGACAAGCTGTTCGACATCGACGAGAAGCTCAACATTGTGCCGCAACTCGCGCTGTCGCACGAGACCTCGGCCGACGGCAAGGAAGTCACCATCAAGCTGAGACCCGGCGTCAAGTTCCAGGACGGCGAGCCGCTTGATGCGGAAGCGGCAAAATTCTCGCTGGAGCGCCATCTGACCTTGCCCGGCTCGTTCCGCAAGCCGGAGCTCGCCAGCATCGACCATATCGACGTTGTCGATCCCTTGACCATCAAACTGATACTCAAGGCGCCGTTCTCGCCCCTGATCGCACAGCTCACCGACCGCGCCGGTATGATGGTGTCGCCCAAGGCCGCCAAGGCGGCCGGCGACAAGTTCGGCCTGCATCCGGTCTGCGCCGGCCCTTACAAATTCGTCGAGCGCGTGCAGCAGGACCGCATCGTGCTGGAGAAATTCGCCGACTATTGGAACAAGGACAACGTCTTCATCGATCGCATTGTCTATCTGCCGATCGTCGATGCCACGGTGCGGCTCGCTAATCTGAAATCCGGCGGGCTCGACCTGATCGAGCGCGTGCTCGCGACCGACCTGAAGGACGTGCGCGCCGATTCGCGCCTGAAGGTCTCGACCGCGATCGAGCTCGGTTATCAGGGGATCACGCTCAACATCGGCAAAGACAAGGCCAAGGGTCCCCTGAGCCAATCAGCCAAGGTCCGGCAGGCGCTCGACCTCTCGATCGACCGCGAGGCGATCAACCAGGTCGTGTTCAACGGCGAGTTCAAGCCCGGCAACCAGTGGATCAGCCCGGACCATCCCTATTACCAGAAGGAATTTCCGATCCGCCCGCGCGACGTCGCGAAGGCCAAGGCGCTGCTGAAGGAGGCCGGCGTCACACCGCCAGTCAGCATCGACTTCATGGTGCCGAAGGGACCCGAGGCCGAGGGCACCGCACAAGTCGTTCAGTCGATGGCCGCCGAAGCCGGCTTCGACATGAAGATCAGGGTCACCGAGTTCGCGACCTCGCTGAAGCAGGCCGAGGCCGGTGAGTATCAGGCCTATTTGCTGGCCTGGAGCGGCCGCATCGACCCGGACGGCAACTCCTATGTCTTCCTGCACAAGGACGCGCCGCAGAACTATAGCGCCTGGGCCAATCCCGATGCCGACAAGGCGCTCGACGACGCCCGCCTCACCACCGACATGCCGCAGCGCAAGGCGATCTACGCCAAATTGACGAAACTCGAACAGGAGGACGAGCCGCTGCTCTATGTCTACCATCGCCGCATCATCATCGCGCACACCACCAAGGTCGACGGCTACAAGCAGATGCCCGACGGGCTGGTGCGCGTGGTCGGGCTGAAGCTGAAGTGATCGCGCAGGCGTCCGGGACAAGGGTATCGCCATGCTGAACTTCCTCGCCAAGCGGCTGGTTCAGATCGTCCCGACGCTGTTCTTCGTCTCGGTGCTGATCTTCTCGCTGCAACATTTGCTGCCGGGCGATCCGGCGCTGGTGATGGCCGGCGAGGAGCGCGATCCGGCTGTCATCGCGCAGATCCGCGCGCAGTACCATCTCGATCAGCCGATCCCGGTTCAGTATGTCTACTGGATCAAGGGCGTGCTGTCGGGCGATTTCGGCGAGTCGCTGCGCAACAAGATGCCGGTGCTGGAGCTGATCGCACAGAAGCTGCCGGTGACGCTGCAGCTTGCGGCGATGGCGATCGTGATCGCCTTCCTGATCGGCATTCCCGCCGGCATCGTCTCGGCGGTGAAGAAAGGCACCGCCTGGGATTACGGCGCCAATCTGTTCGCGCTGTGGGGCATCTCGACGCCGAACTTCTGGCTCGGCATCATGCTGATCTTCCTGTTCTCGATCGAACTGGGCTGGCTGCCGGCCTCCGGCTATGTCCCGCTCACCGAGAACTGGCGCGCCAGCCTAGCCGCCACCATCATGCCGGCCTTCGTGCTCGGCAATGCGATCGCGGCAGTCCTGATGCGGCATACCCGGAGCGCCATGCTGCAGGTGCTGGAGAGCGACTATGTCCGCACCGCACGTGCCAAGGGTCTGTCGGAGCGCACGGTCATCCTCAAGCATGCGATGCGCAATGCGCTGACGCCGATCATCACGCTCGGCGCGCTCGAACTCGGCACCCTGCTGTCAGGCGCGGTTCTCACCGAGCAGATCTTCTCGATCCCGGGCTTCGGCAAGCTGATCGTCGATGCCGTGTTCAATCGCGACTATGCCGTGGTGCAGGGCGTGGTGCTGACCACGGCGACGATCTACATCACGCTCAATCTGATTGCCGACATCGCCTATATCCTCGTCAACCCGCGGCTGAGGGGCTGAGCAGGATGACGGACGCAGTAATCAGGACATCAGCTTCGCTTGCCACTGCCGAGACGCTGGAGAGCCCGGCGCGGCGCGCCTGGCGGCGGCTGATGCGGCGCAAGGGCGCCGTGCTCGGCCTCGCCGTGATCGCGCTCTTCATCGTGCTTGCCATGTTCGCGCCGCTGATCGTCCCCTATGATCCGATCGCGACGAGCTGGTCGCTGGTGCGCAAGGCACCATCGCTGCAGCACTGGTTCGGCACCGACGAGCTCGGGCGCGACGTACTCGCCCGCGTCGTGTTCGGCGCCCGCGCCTCACTGCTTGCCGGCGTCATCTCGGTCGGCATCGCGCTTGCGATCGGCGTGCCGCTCGGCCTCCTCGCCGGCTATCGCGGCGGCTTCGTCGACGCGCTGATCAGCCGCATCACCGATGCAATGCTGGCCTGCCCGTTCCTGATCCTGGCGATCGCCCTCGCCGCCGTGCTCGGCCCGTCGCTGACCAATGCGATGATCGCGATCGGTGTCTCGGCGACCCCGATCTTCATCCGCCTGACCCGCGGCCAGGTGATGAGCGTCAAGGTCGAGGACTATGTCGAGGCCGCGCGCGCCATGGGCAATCCGCGCTGGCGCATCGCGCTGGTGCACATCCTGCCCAACATCCTGCCGGCGCTGCTGGTACAGGCGACGCTGTCGATCGCGGCCGCGATCATCGCCGAGGCCGCGTTGTCCTTTCTCGGCCTCGGCCAGCAGCCGCCGGCGCCATCCTGGGGCAGCATGCTCAACGCCGCGCAACGCTTCCTGACCAGCGCGCCGTGGATGGCGATCTGGCCGGGACTTGCGATCTTCCTGGTCGTGCTGTCGTTCAACCTGGTCGGCGACGGCCTGCGCGACGCGCTTGACCCGAAGGCGCGGTGAGGCATTCGTCAAATCGCAACGACTGGAGGCACAGTTTGTTTACGCGATGCGACGATCTTTGTGGCGATGGCCGGCAGTCCCATTCGAGGCGTTCATGCGGTTGTTCTTGGCATTCGTGCTGATCTGCGGATCCGCCATGCTGGCGCACGGCGCCTTACTTGACCTTCCCAAGGACAGGCGAGTGACGCGGGACGAGCCTTGTCAGGTGGAGGTTGTCCACCACGTGAAGCCGGCAGCGCCGATCAAGATCAGTCGCCGAAGCGCACTTTACGTTGTCCGACACGTTCACAAAGCTTGCCTAATCCTCCTCGGTGCAGACTTCGATCGTTCGCGATCGGACTCAATTCGCAGCGATCTCTATAGCAGCATAATCGAGCCGATCTATCGCACTCATCCGAACATCGCATCCGCTGCATCTGGATCAGCCGCGCAAAGACTGTTCCGCGCCACGCCGCACGACATTGGACGCACAACAGCGCGGCGCGTCGAAAGAGAGTTCAAGCGCCTGGGAAGCGATCTGTCTAAGCTCAGCCAGGATGCACTCGAGCGATCTGCAGACGAGAGCGCCGCCAAGACGACGCTTGGGACTTTCCTCGACACCTCGGCCGAGCTCACATTCGCCGGACATATCGCATTCGACGCTTATCCTGACCTGTTTGCAGAATCGTTCGATGATATTCCCATTCAAACTCGTACCGCCGAGTCAGACGAAGGTTTCCGCGCGGCAGCTCCACCGCTCGGCTCGGTGAAGTTGAGCGACGCAGCGTTGGCGCTGATCCGATCGTTTATGCAAGCGGTTCGTCGCAAATCAACCCGCGATCAGGTGGCGGTCATCCTGTGGGCACAGGATCAAAAGTCAAAGGGCCCCGGCGACCCGGCATGGTCGAGCCAGGGCCCAGGCTGGGCCCTCGGCACCTACTGGAAATCCATGGTTCCACCGGAGGTGATTGACACGGTTCGAGGCGTCGAAATCGTCTTCAGAGCATACGACCCGTCAACACTCGCGGGCAAAACGATAGACGCGAAGGCGCAGAAGCTGTTCGTACGTGATTGAGTAGCCGCATTCGCCTAGACTACCACTTCCCTCAGCACCCGCCGGCAATCCATCTCGTATTCGAGATCGACCACCGGCGGCCGGCAGAAGTGCCAGGTCAGGCCGGAGCGCGTGGCGCCGCGGCGGACCAGTTCGTCTGCGATCACAGGATGGATGTCATGCACGGTGTAGGCCTGCACCGCCGTCGTCGCCTCCCAGCCGAAGCTGAACTCGGCCAAGCGCCGCTCCATCTCGCCGGCGGTGAAACGGACCTTCTCCCGCCACGCGCCGGGGCTGAGATCGCGATAGCAAACGATGCGGTCGGGATAGGGGGCGGTGCCACCGCGCGCCTCGGCGCCACCCGCGATCACGAAGGACGGCGACGTGGTCGCACTCGGCCGCGTGAACGAGAACGCATGGAACGACGGCTCCGCCGGCGGATCGATCTCGGGACAGACATTGCTGCGCGCCACCGGATTGACGGTGCCGTAGAACAGGCCCCATTCGGCGAGCGTCTTGACGTAGTGCTGGTTGAAGGCGCGGAAACCGTCCTCGGTGAAGGCGGCCGGCGAGCGCAATTCGCAGGCGCAGAACGAGGTCAGCGGCCGGCCGGCGTCCGTGATGTAGGCCGCGATCCGCGCAAAGCCTTCGGCGAGCGGCAGCAGACGATCGAAGCGGACCCGCTCGATTTCATAACCGGCGTTCGCTTGCGCGCCGCTTGAATATTGGAACACGGCCGGAATGAACCGGTAATTGCCCGCCGCAAACTCGCTCGCCATGCCTGTTTCCTCCAGATCTTGTGAGGCGGAGCATAGCGTTTTCGAGCGAAATGGTCTCCCGGTTCGCGTGAAGAAAACGCGTCAAACCAGGAGGTCTTCAGCGCGGGTGGGCAGAGGCCATCACGAGACAAAGAAAAGGCGGCAGTGGCTTTCGCCAGTGCCGCCTTTCCCGCGAGCATGAGCTTGGAGGGCTCAGGTCGGTTTCAATGCGCCGCCACGGCCTTCAAGCTCGTAATCGGCGATCTGCTTGGCGCGGTCGGAACG
>BFBZ01002436.1_pt1 | contig 10085 bp, 6 predicted proteins | sample 1888401 | NCBI WGS metagenome assembly BFBZ01 (sample SAMD00112614, study PRJDB3348) | symbiont metagenome | host: Chara braunii | reverse complement strand
CTGGCTCGCGCTGTTCCTGAAGATGGCCGTCACCGCGGCCTTCGTCGTCGGTGCGTCGATCATCGCCGAGAAATCCGGCCCGGCCATCGGCGCGATGATCGCGACGCTGCCGATTGCCGCGGCGCCGGCCTACATCATCCTGTCGTTCGATCACGATTCAGCATTCATCGCGAACGGCGCGATCGGCAGCCTCGCGGCGAACGCGGTCACCGGCATCTATTCGCTGATCTACGCGTTCCTGGCGCAGCGCCGCGGCCTTCTGGTCAGTCTCGGCGCGGCGTTGATCGCGTGGTTCGCGCTCGGCTATGTGGCGATCCGGGTGCCGTGGACTGTCGGCACGGTAACGATCTTCAATATCGCCGTGTTCACCGTCTGCGTGCCGCTCGTCATGCACTACTGCCACGTGAAGATGCCGCCGACGCGGCGGCGATGGTTCGACATCCCGCTGCGCGCGAGCCTCGTCGCCTTCAACGTCGCGGTCGTGGTGACGCTCAGCTCGCACGTGGGACCTGCGGTGACCGGCCAGCTCGCGGTGTTTCCGATCGTATTGTCGAGCCTGATCCTGATTTTCCACCCGCGCATCGGCGGACCGGCGACGGCGGCGCTGATCGCGAACGGCGTGTGGGGCCTTGCGGGCTTCAGCGTTGCGCTGATCGTGCTGCATCTCGCGGCGGTGCAGTTCGGCACCTGGCCCGCTTATGGGCTTTCGCTCGCAACGTCGATCGTCTGGAACTTCACGGTCTGGTCGATCCGCCGCCGGCAGGCGCTGCGCGCAAGCCGCGCTTGAACTAGAGCATTTTCCACTTGCGAAAACTCAGAGTTCGTCATGGCCGGGCTTGTCCCGGCCATCCACGACTTGCTTTCTTGACACAAAGTAAGACGTGGATGCCCGGCACATAGGCGAGCGAAGCGACGCCGTCCTTCGGACGGCTATGGCCCGGGCATGACGTGGAGAGAGTGGTGCAATCCAACTGGAAAGTGTTCTAGTCGACCTTGATATTGGCGTCGCGGATCACCTTCGCCCATTTCGCGCTGTCGGTCCTGATGAAGTCCGCGAACTGCTCGGGCGACGACGTCATCGTCTCGAACAGGTTGGGCGTGATGTAGCGCTCGCGGAACGCCGGATCGGCAAACGCCTTCTGCACCTCGGCATTGATCTTGCCGATCACCGCGGGCGGCGTGCCGTTGGTCGTGAACAGCCCGAACCAGGTGATCGCCTCATAGCCCGGCACCGTTTCGGCGATGGCCGGGACTTCCGGAATCTCCGGGAGCCGTTTCAGTCCGCCGATGCCGAGCATCTTGGCGTGCCCGGCCTTGTAGGGCGGCACCGAGGCGCTGAGGCTGACGGACGTCAGCATGATGTGGCCTGCGATCACGTCATTCAGCGCCGGCGTGGCTCCGCGATAGTGCACCGGTGCAAGCTTGATGTTCGCCATCGTTTCGAGCAGCGCAACGTTGACATGGCCCGCCGCGCCGATCCCCGACGTGCCGTAGTTGATCTGCCCGGGCTTTTGTTTCGCGAGCGCGATCAGCTCCGCGATGTTGTTCGCGGGCAGCGAGGGGTGCGCGAGCAGGCCCTGATTGATCCGCACAAGGCCGGTAATCGGTGCGAAATCCTTGACGTCGTAGCCAAGCTTGCTGCCGTGCAGACTCGGGTTGATGACGAAGATCGTCTCCGCGCCGACCATCAGCGTGTGGCCGTCGGGCGTCGCCTTGCCGACCATCGCCGCACCGATGATGTGGTTCGCGCCGCCGCGGTTCTCCACGATCACCTGCTGGCCCCAGGCGTCGGTGAACTGCTTGGCCAGCACACGCGCCATCACGTCGCTGACGCCGCCGGGCGCCGCTGGCACCACGATGGTGATGGGCTTGGTCGGGAAATTCTGCGCTTGGGCAGGAACGCCGAACAGGAGGCTGCCGAGGATTGCTGTCACTCGGAGCCGGATGCTCATGCGTCGCTCTTGGGTGTTTTCTGTTTCAGCGCGTAGAGCGCTTCGAGCGCCTGGCGCGGCGAGAGATCGTCGGGGTTGATCGCCGCAATAGCGCTAACGAGCGCATCCAACGCCGCATGCTTCGGATCGGGCGCGGCAGGCTTCGGCTGCGCCGCGAACAACGGCAAATCGTCGAAGCCGCGCGGCTTCGAGCGGTCCTGCGATTCCAGTGTCGCGAGCACCGTCTTGGCGCGTTCGATCACGCCCGGCGGCAGACCGGCGAGCTTCGCCACCTGAATGCCGTAGGAGCGATCCGCCGCACCGGGAATGACCTCGTGCAGGAACACGACGTCGCCGTGCCATTCCTTCACGCGCACGGTGGCGTTGTACAGACGCGGCAGCTTGGAGGCGAGCGCGGTCAGCTCATGATAGTGCGTTGCGAACAGCGCGCGGCACTTGTTGGTCTCGTGCAGATGCTCGATCGACGCCCACGCGATCGAAAGGCCGTCGAAGGTCGCGGTGCCGCGGCCGATCTCGTCGAGGATGACGAGCGCGCGTTCGCCGGCCTGATTGAGGATCGCCGCAGTCTCCACCATCTCGACCATGAAGGTCGAGCGGCCGCGCGCCAGATCGTCGGCGGCGCCGACGCGCGAGAACAGGCGGTCGACGACGCCGATCTTGGCGCGCTTCGCCGGCACGTAGCCGCCCATCTGAGCCAGCACAACGATCAGCGCGTTCTGGCGCAGGAACGTCGATTTGCCGGCCATGTTCGGACCGGTGAGCAGCCAGATGCGACCGGCTTTCGCATCTTTCGGCGGCGACAGCTCGCAGTCGTTGGCGACGAACGGCTCAGCTGTAGCCTGTTCGACGACCACATGCCGCCCGCCTTCGATCACGAAATCGAGCGAACGGTCGATCTCCGGCCGCACGTAGTTGCGCTCGACAGCCAGCGTCGCGAGCGATGACGCGACGTCGAGCTGCGCCAGCGCGTCCGCCGCGTCCTTGATGCCGTCGCTCGCTTCGATCACCTGCGCCAGCAACCGGTCGAACGCCTCAAGCTCCATGCCGAGCGCGCGGTCGGCGGCGTTGGAAATCTTGGCTTCCAGCTCGCCCAGCGTGGTGGTGGTGAAGCGCACTTGACCCGCGAGTGTTTGACGATGGATGAAGGTCGCGTTCAGCGGCGCGCTCATCAGCTTGTCGCCGTTCTGCGCTGTCACCTCGACGAAATAGCCGAGCACGTTGTTGTGCCGGATCTTCAGCGACTTCACGCCGGTCTGGTCGGCGTAGTCGGCTTGAAGCTGTGCGATGACCTTTCGGCTCTCGTCGCGCAGCGCGCGGCTCTCGTCGAGCGCGGGCTCATAGCCCTCGCGCACGAAACCGCCGTCGCGCTTGAGCAACGGCAGTTCGTCGGCGAGCGCCTTGGCCAATTCCTTTGCGATCGCCGGATCGGGCCTCCGCAGCGCCGCAATCGCATTGCTGATCTCGACCGGCTTGTCGGCGAGCGCATCGAGTTGCACGGCCAGTTCGGACGCTGCGGCAATGCCGTCGCGGATCGCGGCGAGATCGCGCGGCCCGCCGCGTCCGACAACAAGGCGCGTCAGAGCACGGGCCAGATCGGGTGCCGCGTTGAGACGTGAGCGCGTCTCGGCGCGTGTGGCCGAGTCCGTCACGAAAATCTGCACCGCGTCGAGCCGCCGGTCGATCGCGGCGGGATCGGTCAGCGGTGCTGCCAGCCGCTGCGCCATCAGGCGTGAGCCCGCCGCCGTCACCGTGCGATCAATTGCGGCGAGCAGCGAGCCCTTGCGCTCGCCGCCGAGCGTTCGCACCAATTCGAGGTTCGCGCGCGTCGCCTGATCGATGGAGAGCGTCGCGCCCTGCGCCTCGCGCACCGGCGGCGACAGCGGCGGACGCTTGCCGAGCTGGGTGCGCTCCACGTAGGTCACGACGGCGGCAGCTGCGTTCAGCTCCAGCCGCGTCAGCGTGCCGAACGCTTCGGACGTCGCGACCGCGAAATAGTCCGACAGCCGCCGCTCCGCTGTCGCGCCGTCGAACACGTCGCGCGTCACCGGCGTCACGGCAGGTAGCGTCCGGAGATAAGGCGTCAGCTCCGGATCGGAATAGAGCGCATCGGAGACGATGATCTCGCCGGGCTCGAGTCGTGCGATCTCGGCGGGCAGACTCAGGCGGTCGCATTCGGCGATGCGAAACTCGCCGGTTGAAATGTCGATCCACGACAATGCGAAACGGCTGTCCTCGCCGGCGCTCGAAAGCCGCGCACGCACGATCGCGAGCAGATAGTTGTTGCGCTTGGCGTCGAGCAGCGTGTCTTCGGTCAGCGTGCCGGGCGTCACCAGGCGGACGACGTCGCGCCGCACGACCGACTTGCTGCCGCGCTTCTTCGCCTCCGCCGGGTCTTCGAGCTGCTCGCACACCGCGACGCGATGGCCCTGCGCGATCAGCCGATGCAGATATTCGTCGGCGCGGTGGACAGGCACGCCGCACATCGGAATGTCGCGGCCCTGATGCTTGCCGCGCTTGGTGAGTACGATGCCGAGCGCACGGCTCGCGGTCTCGGCGTCCTCGAAGAACAGTTCGTAGAAATCGCCCATCCGGTAGAACAGCAGGCTGTCCGGATTGGCGGCCTTGATCTCAAGGTATTGCGCCATCACAGGCGATGGGCGCTCCGCGGGCTCCTGTTGCGCCTCTTGCTGCGGCTCGTCGTCGGCGGGGAGGGCGCGTGCGGCTTCCATGGCCGGGCACGCTATCAGATGGGGTCGCGGCTTTCACCGCTTTGCGACCGTGAACTCACAAGGCTTAATTCATGAGGTTTGCTCGCGGGTTCCCCCGCTCCGCTGTCATCACCGGGCCGCCGCGAAGCGGCGAGACCCGGTGATCCCGCTTAGGTGAGCAAAGTGCCTCCCTAAGCGGGATCGCCGGGACAAGCCCGGCGACGACGGCGGAGCGTGGGGTTCCTCAAAACTGCTTGCCGCTCCACTCCGTGAACTCGATCACGTTGCGGTCGGGATCGTGGATATAGAACTGCCGGCCGGGGAAGGTGCCGGTGGTGCGGTGCTCTTCGTCGATGATCGGGACGCCGTTGCTCTCGAGGAACGTCTTGGCTTCGTCGTAGGCCGCGGGCTCGACCGCGAAGGCGTGATGCACGCGCCGCTTGCCCTCGGGGTTCGGATTGATCGGCGTCTCGCTCAGGCACAGCAGCACGTAGTCCCTGCCAGCCATCAGGAACATGATCTCGTAAGGCTTCGAGTAGCGCAGAAACGTAAGCCCGAGCTTCTCCGTGTAGAATTTCTTGCTGGCTTCGAGATCGCTGACCGGGATGCTGAAATGCACCACGCCGCGCGGCTTGATGGCAGGCATTCGTTCACCATGAGAGTTGGCGCCGGCGGCAACCATAGCACTTTGCCGCAGCCCCAGAAAGACAGGCATCCTGACTTCAAGGGTGACAGGCTGCCGCGGGCGGCCTAGATTTGCGCCGATCGATCGCCGGAGCGCTTGATGAACGACCTGTCGGCCCCCTCAGGGAAAGACTATCTCCAGCGCGCGCGGACCATCGCGCCGCTGATCGCCGAGTTTGCCTGCGCGATCGAAAGTTCGCGGCGTCTCACGCCGCATGTGGTCAAGGCGCTCATCGATGGCGGCTTCTATCGGATGCTGCAGCCGCGGTTTCTCGGCGGTGGAGAGCTGTCGCTCGCCGTCTTCTGCGAGGTGATCGAGGAAATCGCCAAGGCCGACGCCAGCACCGCCTGGTGCCTTGCTCAATGCAGCACGTGCGCGATGGCGGCCGCCTATCTCGATCGCAACACGGCGGTCAAGGTGTTCGGGCCGCCGGAAGGAATCGTGGCCTGGGGGCCGCCTGCGCCGTCGGAGGCGCGCATGGCGCCCGGCGGCTATCGCGTCACCGGCACCTGGAATTTTGCCAGCGGCGGTCACCAGGCGCGTTGGCTCGGCGGCCAGAGCTTTGTGGTCGATGCGGATGGCGCGCCGATGCTCCGGGCAAACGGTGCGCCGGTGATCCGCATGATGCTGTTTCCTTATGAGGCCGCCGAAATCTCCGACGTCTGGGATGTCATCGGTTTGAGGGGCACCGGCAGCGACACCTATTCGGTGAAGGATCTGTTCGTGCCGGAGCAGATGTCGTTCGCGCGCGACGAGGAGGTGGACCGGCGCGAGAACGGGTTGCTCTTCAAGTTCTCGACCAGCAACATCTACTCGTTCGGGTTCGCTGCGGTGGCGCTCGGCATCGCGCGCCAGATGCTCGACGACGCGACCAGGGAAGCATCCGAGAAAACGCCCGGCGGTTCGAAGCGGGCGATGCGCGACAACAATGTGGTGCAGGCGCATATCGGCCGCTCGGAAGCGATGTGGCGCGCGGCGCGCACTTATCTCTATGTCACGGCGCGCGATCTCTGGCAGGCGATGGCCGAGAATCCGGAGCTGACGCTCGCACAGAAGCTCGAGATTCGAATGGCGTCGACAAACGCAATCCAACAGGCCGGTGCGGTGGTCGACACGCTCTACCACATGCTCGGATCGACCTCGGTGTTCCGCAAGAAACCGTTCGAGCGGCGCTTCCGCGACATGCACACGGTCATGCAGCAGTTGCAGGGCCGCGAGAGCCACTACGAGAACATCGGACAGGTTCTGCTGGGCCTCGATCCCGATGCCCTGCTGTTCACCACTTAAATATTGCTTCGATGCCGCGAGCGGCCGCTTCAGCGCTTTTTGTTCGCGGGTTTTTTCGCTCGCGGCGCTTTGGAGGCTGGCGTCTCGGGCGCGTCATCGCCGGTGCGGCAATAGTCGGTCAGCGCGCTCCGCAATTCACCGACCGCCTTGCCGCCGATCCGCGTGGAAAGATCGCGCTCGCAGGCCGCCACCGCCTTGCGGATGGTGTCGAGCAGCTTGCGGCCGCTCGTGGTGAAGCTCACGATCTTGGCGCGCTTGTCGGAGCCGTCGGCCGCGCGCGCGACGAATCCCATCGCTTCGAGCTGGTCGATCATCTCGCCCATCGACTGCTTGGTGACGCCCGCGCGCACGGCGAGGTCCGCGATCCGCGTGCCCGTCAGGTCGATATGTCGCGTCGTCGCCATATGCGCGATTCTCATTTCCGGATAACCTTGGCGATTGACGATCGCGAGCGCACGCTCCTGAAACCGGCGTGTGGAATCGAACAGAAGACGGCCCGTATTGTCATGCCGCCAATCGGAGCGCGAAGCCATAATTGTTTCCCGGAGGCGCTTCAGCCTGCGGCGAGATTTGACATGACCGTCCGCGCTTGTCGAGCGACGGCGGTATAACAATAAGACGGAGGGGCGACTGATGTTTCGAATGCTCGGGGCGGTGGTTGCGGCGGTGACCGTGATTGCGGGAGCGGCGCAAGCTCAAGTCCAAGCCCAAACTCAGGACTATCCGAACAAGCCGATCTCGCTCATTCACGGCTTCGGCGCGGGCGGCAACGCCGACACCATGGCCCGCATTCTGGGCGAGGCGATGAGCAAGGGCCTTGGCCAGCGCGTCATCGTCGAGGCCAAGCCCGGCGCGGCCGGTGTGCTCGCCTCGGAGACGCTGACGCGCTCCGCGCCGGACGGCTATTCGCTGCTCATGCTGACGGCGGCTCATGCCACGACAGCGAATCTTTCGAAGATCAAATACGATCCGATCGAAGACTTCGCGATGCTGACCACGATCGGGTTCTACCCTTACGTGTTGGCTGTCCGCGCCGATCATCCGTTCAAGAGCGTGTCGGATTTGATCGCTGCGGCCAAGGCGAAGCCCGGCGAGATCACCTACACGTCGGTCGGCGTCGGCAGCGTTCCGCATCTGACCGGAGAACTGATCGCCACGCGCGCCGGCGTCAAGCTGACTCACGTGCCGTATCGCGGCGGCACCGGCCCGATCACCGACGTGCTCGGCGGACGCGTCGATGTGCTGATCGACACGCAGACCGTTTCCGTGCCGCACATCAACGCGGGCACCGCGCGCGGCCTCGCCGTCACCAGCAAGGCGCCGTGGCCGGGTGTGCCCGGCGTGCCGACGGTCGCCGCGACGCTGCCGGGCTTCGAGGTCGAGACCTGGATCGGGCTCGTGACGGTGAAGGGCACGCCGCAGCCGATCCTGGATCGGCTGCACAAGGAAGCGACCGCCGCACTGAAATCGCCGGACGTGATCGAGAAGCTGAAAGGCCTCGGCGCCGATGTTCGCCCGGGCACGCCGGAGCAGATGCGCACGCTGGTGAAGAACGAGATCGAATTGTGGGGCAAGACGATCGAGCAGGCGGGACTGAAGCGCGCGGAGTAGGTCAGGATGTGGTTTCGTTGGGCTCGGAAGCGCTTTCCAGACGGATCGATGCTGAAGTCAAGCTCGCGTGAGAGCTGGACCTATCTTGAATCAGATGGTCATCGAGTGGATGTCGAGGTGGGTTACGCTGGAGCGGGCATACATCCGCAGAATATCGTTGATGAAAGATCGCTGTCTGTGTGGGATTTTCCCACAGGTGAACCAATTCCACGTCTGAAGCAGAACGAAATAGTGGCGAAGCTCGAGGAGCATCTCGGGCACGGCTCGGTTCGGATTGTAAGATTGCCAACGTCATAGTTCGTAGATGAGCAGCAAGTAGCCCGGATGGAGCGAAGCGAAATCCGGGAGCGATTGATGAACGGTCTTGGATTTCGCTGCGCTTCACCCGGGCTGCGGCTTGCTTTGAATTGGGGTGCTGGGATGACAATATTCAAGGGTTAACGACACTGGATTCAAGGAGTATCAGCGGTCTGTTGGGCGGTCGTCTCGGTGAGGCGTTTCATGAAAAAACACTTCTGGAAATCCGCACTTCTCTCTATGAGCTTAGTCTGTATTTATTCCGCAGTGTCATTTGCCGATGCGGCGGTCCGTGAAGCCGATCTGTCGTTTCATTTTGCGTGTCCGAATAGAAGTCTGTCGATAGTCGAAGCCAATATCGAACGCTTTCTTCGACGGGAAGGATTCAAGGTTTTTAATAAAGGGCGCATTCAAAAAGAGCACAGTATTTATCTCTTTGATCTTGAGATATTTGGTTTAGACGAAAGGCATCGTATTCTTACATTCCACTCTTTGCCGCCTGTTGAGGGGCAGTATACCGTTCGATTAAATACTCCTCCGCCCACAATCCGTGCGACAAAACTTGAAGATGATCTTCTGAAATTCGTCGCTGAGACACTTCGATGCGATGTGCGTGAGGTGAGTCGTGGAATGAATGGAGCCGGTGCGGCAGCATTCCACAACCATCAGGTTGAACGGATTGAAGACTATTTCCGACAGGCAGAGCGGCTACGTGGCGAACGTCGACTCTGAGGTTTCGCGAACCTCAGCAAGCGTAGTCCGGGCTACGGCTGCTAGAGCTCGCTGTATGGAATGATGGTCGCTTAAAGGAAAAATTTTAGGTGCGCCAATGACAGATCCAATAACAGATCTAGAAAATGAGGCTGCAAGGCTAACCGATCTGCTCAAAGGAAAAGCTGTAAAAATTGTGAGGCGTCATCGGCCTTCGGAGATAGTGATCGAGTTCGATGACGGGACGCGTCTTTTTGTGGATCGGATCTCTAACGGACTTGAATTTTCCATCACGGGATAACGGGGCTGGCGGTTCGTCTTCAACATTCGATATCGATGATCTGCCTGGAAATGCATCTATCACTCAATCCGCAACTGTCCGATATGGACTGAGGTATTTCACAGCAAGTAGCCCGGATTGAGCGAAGCGAAATCCGGGAGCGATTGATGGGTCCCGGGTCTCGCTTCGCTCGCCCGGGACGACAGCGGAGTGCGGATCAACAATGCGGATGAACGAACCGCGGCGAGAACGTGGCGGGAGGCCGACGATCACCTCTCGTCGCCATCCGCGAGGAATTCTCCGCCGCTGAAACCTCACGAACCGGCAAGCTCAAGATCACCCGCCGAGCAATGGTCGGATTACCTGATCAACGGCATGCTCGCGTCCGAGGATCGGCGCTTATAGCGGTAGGTTTTCACCGCGCGGCGGCAGAAAACATTTCTAGGTATTTTTTCCTTGACAAGAAAAGCGCGGACGAATACCATCAATCCCGCTTCGCGCATCGGCTCTTCACCGGCGGGCGAGGCGGGCTGTTTGACAATCGAATCGGAAAA
>BFBZ01002449.1_pt1 | contig 10087 bp, 7 predicted proteins | sample 1888401 | NCBI WGS metagenome assembly BFBZ01 (sample SAMD00112614, study PRJDB3348) | symbiont metagenome | host: Chara braunii | reverse complement strand
TCGCCGAAATCCGTGGGCTAACGGAGACCCATCCGGCGCTTGGCTGGGCGCTCGTCATCGGCGTTGTCGCCATTGCCGGCCTCCCTCCTTCCGGCATCTTCATGAGCGAATTCCTGGTCGTGAGTTCGACATTTGCAAGACACCCCCTTTTGGCGATCCCATTGGTGTTCGGGCTTTTGCTCGCGTTCGGCGCCTTGCTGCTACGGTTGACCGGAGTCGCTTTCGGTGAGCCGCGTGGCAGTCTCGCGCCAGTCGAGGCATCCTACGCGCCGCTATACGCTCATCTCACCCTGGTATTGGTCGCTGGCGTCTATTTACCGCCACCGCTGGTCACGTGGTTCCAGCACGTCGCAAACCTGTTGGGATGAAGCAGATGCCCAAGAAGAAACCTGTACCTGCGCTAGTCGACGTCATCCTGGCTGGTCGCCGCGTCGAGCAGCACCTTCCTTGGAAGCGTGCCGTGGTGGCTCCGAAAATGTGGAACTTCGCAGCTGAACAGCTGGCTGCAGGTCGCTGGAGCCTGCTCGGCCTGTGGGGCGAGTCGGCTAGCGTGCACATGGCGCTTCTGGACAGAAATGCCGAGGAACCCGGCGTGCTCAGTCTGGCATGCCCGGGTGGCCGCTACCCATCGGTTGGCCAGTTGCATCCGCCCGCAATGCGTCTCGAACGCGCGGCCGCTGACTTGTTCGGTCTGTTGCCGCAGGGTGCACCTGATTCGCGACTGTGGCTCGATCATGGGCAATGGGGGTTCAGCCGTCCATTGGGCGCGCCTGGTCCAGCGTCAACAGCAGCTTCCTCATACCGTTTTCTTCCTGCCGAGGGCGAAAGCTTGCATCAAATCCCGGTCGGGCCTGTACATGCTGGCATCATCGAGCCGGGGCATTTTCGATTTACAGCGAGCGGCGAAACTGTCGTCCGGCTGGAGGAGCGCCTCGGATACACGCACAAGGGCATAGAAGGCCTGATGGCGGGTTCTGATCTCGAACGTGCGGCCAAGCTGGCCGGCAGAACGTCGGGCGACAGTACCGTGGCGTATTCGTTAGCTTTTGCTCGTGCGGTCGAAGCGGCGCTGGATGTCGTGGTTCCGCCACGTGCGGTCTGGCTGCGAGCGCTGATGGCCGAGCTGGAGCGTCTGGCCAATCATCTGGGCGATATCGGCGCCATTTGCAACGACGCCTCCTTCTCGCTTATGCACGCCCACTGCGGGGTGCTGCGTGAGCGCGTATTGCGAGCAAGCGATGTCGCCTTTGGCCACCGTATGATGCGTGACCGCATCGTGCCCGGCGGAGTAGCAAGCTTACTAAGCGACGAGGGGACGACAGCAATTCGGTCCCTGGTCGCAGAAATCGGGCAGCGGTTCCCTGCCCTGATCGAACTTTACGACAACACCGCGTCACTGCAGGATCGCACTGTCGGCTCTGGCCGGCTCAAGGTGGAATTGGCGCTACAGTATGGCGCGGGCGGCTATGTCGGGCGAGCCTCCGGTCGGGACTTCGATGTGCGGCGCAATTTAGCTTATCCTCCCTATGACGAGCTCGCCTTTGATGTGCCACTCCTCCAGGAAGGCGACGTGAACGCCCGCGTTTGGATTCGCATCCACGAGGTAAAGCAGAGCCTATCTCTGGTCGAACAGATTCTAGACCGGCTGCCGCAAGGCCCGATCCGTGTCGACGTGGCTCAGGCAAACGGATCGCATGAAGGCATGGCGCTCGTCGAAGGTTTCCGCGGCGACATTCTGGCTTGGCTCCGTATCGCCGCAAACGGCACCGTTGAGCGCTGTCACCTCCGCGATCCCTCGTGGTTTCAATGGCCGCTTCTTGAAGCAGCGATCGAGGGAAATATCGTCGCCGACTTCCCGCTCTGCAACAAATCGTTCAACTGCTCCTACTCTGGTCACGATCTCTAAGGCATTCTGTCATGCGCAAGCACCTCTTCGAAGGCCTGACCCGGACCCCTCTCACCGAGCGTCCGCCCGAGGCGAGTCAGACGGCGGTCGACGAACTCGCCCGCGCGCTAAACGGCGCTGCCCGCAAGCGGCTGGGCCGTAGCTTGTCGATCCGGGCGGTCGACGCCGGTTCGTGCAATGGCTGCGAACTCGAAATGCACGCGCTCAACAATGCCTTCTATGACGTCGAACGCTTCGGTATCCGCTTCGTCGCGTCGCCGCGCCATGCCGATGTGCTGTTTGTCACAGGCCCGGTCACAAAGAACATGCGCGAGGCGTTGAAGCGGACTTATGACGCGACACCGGCCCCAAAATGGGTGGTTGCCATTGGCGACTGCGCCAGGAACGGCGGCTGTTTCGCTGGCAGCTATGCGGTCGTGGGAGGCGTGTCAGAGGTGCTGCCGGTCGATCTGCACATTCCAGGCTGCCCGCCGCCACCAATCGAAATTCTGAAAGGCCTGCTCGGCTTGCTCGAAGGGGTAAATTCAAAGGCTGGTCTTCTCCCAGGTTGAATCTCGATGTTTTCCAGGCCGGCCTTGTCGCTGCATGCATCCAATGCATAGCTCTGGGTCTAGTGACTTTTGGGATCTTGCCAGCCGCGCGACATGAGCTGATCAATCTGGCGACCTTGGACTCCCGTGCCAACGCGCCCGAGTTGATGCAATTCCGCCTCTTCGGGGTTGGGTTTATCTCTTGATCGCCCTGGGAGCAGCTCTGACGAGCGATCGATTTGTCGATTGCACGGCTGCGCCCATCCGTCTTGCCTCGCGCCTCATGCGTTCGACTGAAGCGGCGGCTTTTTGCATGACAGGCAGTGAACGTGACCATGCCTACGCACGTCGATACACAGGTATTGAATATCGCCGCCACAAGCCCGAACCCGCTGACAGCCAACACAAGCGAAAGCGTACTTGTGGCTGTCGCAGATGGAATACAAGGTCCGCTTCACACCACAAAAGCACCTGGGCCCCAACGGATGGGAACGACGCGAGTGAGCGCCCGGATCCTTCAACACGCTCGATGCAAACCGGTCAGTGGTCAATGTCCAGCAACCGTGTGCGGCTCGGGCATCGTCTGCCCGGTCATCGGCCGAATGCCTGCCGGATACGGGCCGGCGTGAACGGAAGTTGCCGCAGCCTTTGGCCGCAAGCATCGCGGATTGCGTTTGCGAGTGCAGCCCCCGCCGGGCCTTGCGCGGCTTCGGCCACGCCGAGGAAGGGCGCGCCAGGCCTGTCTATGACCGCCACGTCAAGTCTCTCTGGCACGCTGGAGAACCGCAGGATCGGATAGGACGACCAGTCGAACGAGGTGATGCGCCTGCGATCGAATGTGACCTGCTCAAAAAGCGTCCAGCTGGCGGACTGGATGATACCCCCTTCGATCTGATTCCTGATGCCGTCAGGGTTGACGACCTCACCGGTGTCCACCGCGGCACTCACACGGCGGATGCGGACGTCGCCAGCTTCCGGATCGATGAATATCTCCAATGCGATGCCACAATAGGCCTCCAGGTTCTTGTATCGGGCAAAACCGAAACCGTAACCGCCCCCGCTGGGAAGCGGCGGACGCCCGCCCCAACCGAAGTCGGCGGACGCTCTCTCGACCACCGCTCGAGCACGATCTTCCTCAAGAAAGCGCAGCCGAAAGTCGACCGGATCCTGCCCCGAGGCATGAGCCAGGTCGTCCATCGTGCTTTCGATTGATAGGACGTTGAGATAGCCGCCCAGTGAACGCATCGAGGATCCGCGCAGGGGCATCTCGGGCAGGAAACGGGTCACCACCCGTGAATTCGGGAAGCGATAGAGTGGGGTCGCGTTGCGGTCGCCGCCACCCTCCGGCTGCGCAACTTCGATGGGCGGAGGCGGCGGGGCTGGATCGCTCTTGTCGCGAGCGGCCAGCAATGTCCCCGGCTCCCCGGGCCGCATCATATGGGACTGGCTCCATACCTCATAATGCCAGTCCGTGACGGTTCCCGCATCGTCGACCACTGCGCGCACAGAGGTCGCCATGCCGGGTCCGAAGGGTTCCCAGGAGTGCTCCTGCTCACGCATCCATTGCACGCGCACCGGCCGGCCCGGCATGGCCGCCGCTATCAGCGCAGCGTCGGCTCCCACGTCGTCGGCGCCGTTGTGGCCATAGCAACCGGCTCCTTCCGTGTGGATGCATCGCACCTTGTCGAGCGGCAGCTTCAGCATTCCCGCAATCGCCTGTCGCAGCGGGTAAACACCCTGTGTGTGCGTCCAGACCGTCACCATGCCATCACCCGCTTCGGCGATGGCACAAGACGGTCCGATCGAGCCGTGGGCAAGATAAGGCCTGGCGAAGCGGCCCTCGACGACCTTGCCCGACGCGCCGGGCTTGCCAATGTCAAGGATGACAGTGTCGTGCGAAGGCAGTGCCGTCAGTGCATCCGCCAGCCTTGCACTGTCGGGCAGCTCAGCCTGTTCACTCCAGGTCACGAGCGTCGAAAGACCGCGCATAGCCTGAACGGCCGTCCACTCATCGACAGCCACGACGGCAAGGAAGTTGCGGTCGCGAAGAACCTTCAGGACGCCAGGGATCGCTTCGATAGACGCTGAGTCGAGATGAATGATCTCGGCCCCGTAGCTCGGCGGCCGGATCATCCGGGCATGCAGCATGCCCTGCGGGCGGCGATCCTGCACATAGGCCTCGCCACCCGTAACCTTGCCCGGGATGTCGACCCTCGGGATCGAGCGGTTCATCACCGTGAAGTCGGAAGCAGCGGTAAGCTTCGATATCGGTTGGGCGTCGACCTCCAGCAGTTCGGCGTCGATCAACTCGCCATAGCCCAGGCGAATGGTGCCCGCCCCGACAACCGCGCCATCGGCCGCATGAAGTGTCTCGGCCGGGACCGACAGCCGACGCGCGGCCTCCTGGATGAGGATCTCGCGCACCTGCGCGGCGGCATTGCGGATCGCAGTGCCGGAATCCTGCATGGAATGGCTGCCCGCGGTGTAGCCCTCGTTGGCGGTCCGGCCGGTATCGGCCGTCACCAGCGAAAGCGCGTCGAACGGAACCTTGAGTTCCTCCGCGGCGATCTGGAGGATCGCGGTCCTGAGGCCCTGGCCGAGTTCGGCCTTGCCGGTCAGGATGGTGACGGCGCCGTTTGCGTCGATACGGATCCAGGCGTTGAGCCGCGGCGTGCCGTCAAGGCTGCCGGGGAGGTTGCGCTTCGGCGCCGCCACACCGCCCTCGCTTGCTGCTGTTTGCGCGCGCGCGCCGGGCAGGCTGAACGCCAGCGTGAGAGCGCCTGCCCCCGAAAGGACAGCACGCCGGGAAAGGATGACGCTCATGAGCGGCCTCCCGTCCCGACCGGGTTTGCTTGTCCCGCCAAGTGGTCGGCTGCGCGCCGGACCGCCTTCAGGATGCGCATATGCGTGCCGCAGCGGCACAGATGCGGCTCCAGCTCTTCGCGGATCTGTCGATCGGTGACGTTCGGATCACGCTGAAGCAGCGCCTGCGCGCGCATCATCATGCCCGCAATGCAGTAGCCGCACTGGGCCGCTTGCTCGTCGATGAAGGCCTGCTGCAGCACGCCGGGCTTTTCCCTGGTGCCAAGCCCCTCGAGCGTCGTCACGGCACGCCCCTCGACCAGTTCGACCGGCGTGACGCAGGAAAATACCGCCTCACCCTCAACGATGACGGTGCAGGCACCGCATTGGCCAAGGCCGCAACCGAACTTCGCGGCATTGAGTTTCAGCTCGTTGCGCAACACGTAGAGCAGCGGCGTGTCCGGAGCTGCCTCGACGGTGTGAGGTGTGCCATTGATCGTCACGGTGGCCATCATGTCCTCCTCATTTCAACCGGCTGGCCGCCCGTGCCGCACGGGCCTCTTGCAAGGTGGCCTCCAGCGACGGCCACTCGGCGCGCCCGGCGAGGTCGCGGCGCAGATAGCGCGCCAAACTCATGATCTGCTCGTCGGTCATGACAGCGCCGAAGCCCGGCATGACGGGGGCCGGGCCTTTGTTCGTGGCCGGAATCCCGTTGAGGATCAATGTCACCAGATTTTCCGGACCTTCTCCCGATACCGCTGTCGAGACGCGGAGCGGAACGGCTCCCAGCGGGAGTGTCCGACCGGAATCGTGACAGGAGGCGCAGGCATTGGCGTAGAGGCGCGCCCCGGAATCGGATTGCGCTGGCGGTGTTGCAACCTGAAGGCCGCCTGATTGCGGCAGCGACGGTGAAGCGACGGCCGTCGGCTGGGCTGAGGCAGCGGCTGGTCCAGGCGAAGCAAGATAGACCGCCATCGCGGCTAGTTCCTGGCGCGGCACCTGGGAGAGATTCTCCACCACGGCAGCCATCGGCCCTCTGGCCACGCCGTGATCCGGATGGAAGCCTTCCGCGAGGTAGGTCTCCAACGCATCCGCGGTCCAGTGTATCGGCGCTTTCGAAGCCTTGCCGAGCGCATAGGCGCGCCAACCTTCGACCTCGCCGCCCTCGAAGGCGTGCGCTTGCTCCTCCGCCCCCAACAAGTTGCGCGGCGTATGGCAGCCGCCGCAATGACCGAGCCCTTCGACGAGGTATCGCCCGCGGTTCCACTGCTCGTCTCTCGCGGGGTCGGGCTGCAGTTCCTTCTGGTCAAGGAACAACAGCTTCCAGCCGGCGAGAACGAGCCTGATGCTGATGGGGAAAGGAAGCTGGTTGGCGGGCGCCTTGGCGCTCACCGGCTCCCGCGTCATGAAGTAGGCGTAAAGCGCCTTGATGTCTTCGCTGTTCGTCAGTGTGAAGTGGTCGTATGGGAAGGCCGGGTAGAGATGGCGGCCCTGCCGATCGACGCCTTCCCGCATAGCCCGCGCGAACGCTTCCGGCGACCACGAGCCGATCCCGGTTTGCCGATCCGGCGTGATGTTGGTGGAGTAGATAATGCCGAAGGGAGTGGGCATCGCCAGGCCACCGGCAAAGACGCGCCCGGCTGGAGCCGTATGGCAGGTCCGGCAATCACCGATGAGAGCCAGTGCCTTTCCCCTGGCCACGACCTCGGGATCGAAGCTCGTTGGCGAGGGCGTTGCGATTGGAGCGATCTCGGAGCGCCAGGCATAGGCAAGCGCGGCTCCGCCAGCGAGCACGGCGAAAGCGGCACCGATGCCGAGGATGGTTTTGAAACGCATGATCCGCTCCCCTACCCAACGCAAATTGTGTCGGCGAGAACGTCAGGACGCGCGCGCGGGGCGCGAGCCACGCTTGATATTCGCAAGCTGCAACGCCGCCGCAACGAGGGCGAAGATCAGGCCGAGCCCGACCACGCCGGTCCAGCCGCCGAGTTGCCAGGCCGTCGTGCCGCCTGCGGAGCCGAGCGCGCCACCAAGAAACATCGCGCCCATCAACACGGTGTTGAGCCTGGCTCGAGCTTCAGGTCGCAGCGCGAAGACGATGTGCTGGTTCGAGACGAGGGCAGACTGCACGGCGAAGTCCATCAGCACGACGCCGACAATCAAGCCTGCAAGCGAGGTCCACGCGCCGAAGATGACCCAGGACAGCAAGGTCACGATGGCACCCATCGCGACGATTGGCGCGGGGCCGCGCGCATCGGCGAAGCGGCCAGCCAGCGGCGCCGCGAGGATGCCGACAGCCCCGAGGACGCCGAAGAGCCCGGCGACATCCGCGCCAAGGTGGAAGGGCGCCGCTTGAAGCCGCAAGGCGAGCACCGTCCAGAACACGATGAAGGCCGCAAAGACAAATGCCTGGGTGATGGCTGCGAGCCGCAAGGCTGGAAATTCCCGCCAAAGACCGAGGATCGAGCGCAGCAACTTTGCATAGCTGAGGTCAGAATCTGGAGGTGTTGCCGGCAGGATCAGCCACATCAGCCCGCCTGCGGCAAGCGCCATCGGCACGCCCAGCCAGAACATCTCTCGCCACCCCGCATGCGTTGCAACGAAACCGGCAAGCGTCCGGCTCAAAAGGATGCCCGTCAGAATTCCCGCCAGGACTGTGCCGACGACAGCCCCTCTGCGCTCCGGCGGCGATAGATGCGCGGCCAAGGGAACGATCTGCTGAGCGACCGTGGCCGAAAGCCCGACCACGAGAGAGGCGAGGACGAGGAGCAAAGCGTTCGGGGCCACCGCGGCCAGCACAAGCGCTACGGCGAGAAAGCCGAACTGCAGAACGATCAGTCGCCGCCGTTCAACGATGTCGCCAAGCGGAACGAGCAGAAAAAGTCCGCAGGCGTAGCCGAGCTGGGTTGCGGTCGGCACCAGTTCAGTCAGCCGGCCGGGCAGCGCCTCTTCGATCAGGCCGAGCATCGGTTGATTGTAGTAGATGTTCGCGACGGCGATGCCCGCGGCGGTCGCCATGGCATAGATCGCCGACCCTCGCAGCACGGATGGAAGTGCGACGGCGATAGCGTCCTGTCTCATTTGTCGTCTCTCCTGAAGCAGATCGGCGCTCAGCCGTGGGTAAAAGTTGCTAAGGGTTCTCTGCTCATCGCCGTTGGAAGCGCCCGAAGGTAGGTCATCGTCGCTGGCCCGGATTGCAGATTTGTCTCGTCGATTGGCTGAAATCACGATGGCGATGGCTTCATCGTGAGATCGCCTGCCGCAGCCGCCGTCTGATGAGCGCGGCGGGCACAGGGCCTCCTAACCGATCGCCGTCTTTGATGACTGGCGGAAGAGCAGATAGTTCCCCGTCTCTACGCCCTGTTTTTCAAGATATTTGCCATACATCACCTGGGGCACCTCCCATCGCGCGAGGGCCGCGTCGACGTCGTCCGGCGACGCGGCGAGTTCATCGGCAAGCGCAATGGCGTTGGCGGCGGCTTTCAACGTGCTGGCGGCCGTGTGTGGACGTGGGATTGAGGCAGCATCGCCGAGGATGACTGCGCGTCCCGACACCATCTGATCCGAGGCCAGATCGCGGATAGCCTGAGCGAAGGGCTGTGGCGTCGCCTGCACGACAGCGCGGAACCCGGGCGGGAGAAAAGACTGCGCCTCTCGGTGAACGTGGTCGACCCAGCGATCCGCGAGAAAACCCTCGGGAATTGCATAGCCACGGGATTTTCCGTCGCGGTCGGTCATCACCTCGGCCAGCATCCTATCATCGACGACGCGGTACCAGACCCAATTGTAGATCCGGTGGCCGGGACGGACGTCGTTGTCGCCGCCCGGCACGAGATAGCCGAGAATGTGAGAGCCCCTGTTGTTGGCAAAACCGAAATCGCCGTGCAGGGTGTCGCGAGAGACCTGCGGCATGTTATCCTCGGCCAGCAGGCCACGCCAGGCGACGTAACCGGCATAGCGCGGCCGCATATCCGGCCAATATTGGCCTCGCACGGTGGAATTGCCGCCATCCGCGCCGATCAGCAGATCACCGGTTTCCCGACTGCCGTCGTCAAAAATCGCCGTCACGCTCCCCGCGGCTTCATCCTGTTCGACACGCCGCAGTGTTTTCGCCCGATGATAGTGCTGTTCGCCGAAGGCAGCTTTCAGGGTTGTATAGATCAGCGACCAGGAGGTCTGCGTCTGCGGCGCGACGTGTTTCGACTCGATCGAGCCGTCAGGTCGAAAGACGGTCCGGTATCGCGACTGGACACCGAGGACGGACTTGTCAAGCGCAGCACGAGAGCGGCGGAACACCTCCACAACGTCCGGCTGGAGCACGATGCCGCCACCCCGGCTGTCGAGATCGCCCGCCGAGCGCTCGAAAATATCGACGTTCCAACCAATGCTCCGCAGCATGTTGCCGGTGAAGAGACCTCCGAGCGAACCACCAATGACGATGGCGCGGCGCGTCCTGATGACGGAATTCGTAGTCCGTGAGAGGGCGTCCCACATGTGTCATCTCCTTGCTTGATGACATCAATATGGACGCCCGAGAGCGAGGCGATAATCCAACGACGTTCGCGCTCTTCTTTGCGCTAGACGCAAAGATCGACACGATCGAGGGAGGGCAAAAGGCGATGAGCCGCCAGGTCGCTCAGCGACCGCCTGCCGTATCCCAGTATGGCGGTGATCCGAAGTGTTCTGCCAGAAAGTCCAGGAAGCAGGTCACCTTGCGCGATCCGCGCCGGCTGGAGAGGTAGAGCGCCCAAATGGCGCCTTCCTCCGGGCCGGGGCTGACAGACCATTCTTCCAGGACCGGCACCAGCCGACCGGCGGAAAGGTCGGGGCCGACCAGCCACGTCGGCAT
>BFBZ01002448.1_pt1 | contig 10087 bp, 8 predicted proteins | sample 1888401 | NCBI WGS metagenome assembly BFBZ01 (sample SAMD00112614, study PRJDB3348) | symbiont metagenome | host: Chara braunii | reverse complement strand
TGATTGGGATAAATTAGCCGGTCCGAACGGGCACCGCAAGCATTATCCGGTAACGATTTGAGTTGTCGGTGCGGCGAGTGTATGGGTTGTTCCGAGAAATCGGTCCGAGATTCATTTGACGGCGTCGCGAGCATCGCCTTCAATGGACGCGGGCGGCCCAATCTCGTCGGGAGTCGAGTCATGACGCACCCGGTACGCGTGCTCGCACGGTCCGTTGCGATCGGTCTCTTGTGCGCGGTCGGTCCCGTTCTCGGGGCCGCGGACGAGCGCGAGTTGCCGGCGGCCTTTTCGCCGGAGCAGAAGACCAACGTGCTCAAGTTCCTGAAGGAACACGAGAAGCCGGACCGCTATGTGCCCAAGGGGGCGCGGTTCGTCGATTCGCCCCCGCCCGATGCCGACCTCGAAATCACCGCGACCAAGGACAAGCCGGTCCGCCAGTACACGGTGCAGATCACCCCGCACCGGCCGGTCCCCGACGAGGAAAAGGTCGGGAAGGCGGACGTGTTCTTCTACCGCCCGAACCCCGAAAAGGGCAAGCCGGGGATCACCATCAAGCACACGATCGATCTCGCGACCGGCAAGCAGATCGGTGAGACGGAGGTGCTGACAAAGGTCCACACGGCGATCTCCCGCGAGGAGCTGATGGAGGCCGTGGCGGCGGCGCGGAAGGTCGCGGCGGTCAAGGACCTGTACGACGGGCGCGCGCCCGGAGACGTGCGGKGGGAGTACCTGCAAATGAAGATCAACCGGAAGACCGAACAGTTCGAGCCCGGCGACCGGGTCGTGCGGTTCGTGTTCACCGCGAACCCCGTCGAGGGCCAGAAGGCGCCCGTACCGGTGAGCGTGCTGGTCAACCTGACCAAGGACACGGTCGCCCAGGACGACCGCTGATTCAAGCTATTGGCTGTTAGCTGTTGGCTATTAGCCAGAAACGTCTATTCGCTGTCCGGCTTCGTTTGCACGAGCCATCGGCTGTTTGGGAAACGGCTAACAGCTTTGAACGCCACTGGGAGCCCCCGACGATGCGATCGTACTTCCCTCGTGTGACCGCTTTGCGGGCCGGGTTCCTGTTGACGTTCGCGGTGGGGTTGCTGGCGTTCGGCTCGGTGGCGCAACCGAACGTGCCGGCCGCACAGCCCTTCCGTGACCCGGCGGCCAAGCAACCGGCCGGACCGACGTTCCCACCGAACACGGTGAAGCAGGGGTTCCCGGCCGCGGGGTACGACCCAGCGGCGCCGGAACAGAGCGACACGTGCTGGGAGGTCGAGTGGGAACTGACCCACCCGCAGAACCGGCCCTACTACCCGCCGGGGAGCGTCCCGCGGATCAAGAGCGCCAAGTTCATGTGGAAGGACAAGAGCGGCACCCCCCGCTGGGTGACCGTGGTCCGGATGCTGGAGATCGCGGAAATCTACGTGCCCTACGACAACGGGAACACGGCGTTCCTGGACGTCCACGACATGTCGTTCCACACCAACCCGGCCCGGCGGGAGTTCCTCGGGCCGGCCTGCGTCGCGCCCGGGGAGGTGCTCAAGTCCGCCAACCCGGCGTGGTCCGGCACCGTGCACAAAGAAGTTCACGACGACGGCGTGCGGTGGATGAGCGCCGAGACGAACGGCCGCAACCAGATCGCCGACCGCGTGCGCCGCGGGGAGAAGATGATCTTATGGGCGACTTATTACGGCGCGAACTACCGCTACATGATCGAGTACGCGTTCGCCGACGACGGCACGATCACCTGCCGCATCGGACCGAGCGGGCGGAACATCTTCAACCGGCAAAAGGACCGGGGCGACACGCACCTGCACGTCGGCTGCTGGCGCATGGAGATGGACCTCGGCGACCCGGTCCGGAAGATCGGCGGTCCGAAGGACAACGAAGTTCTGATCGCCCGCCGCGTGCTGGATGAGGAGAAGGAGAAGTTCGCCCAGGTGACCAAGCCGTTCAACCGGAACGGCCGGGGCGAGGCGTGCGAGGGCAGCGCCAAGTGGCTCCCCGAGGAGTTCACCACGCTCCGCGTGGCCAGCACGGTGCGGAAGAACTCACACGGCCACCCCCTCGCCTACGACGTGGTCTCCCAGCGGCTCGGCGGCATCCGCCAGCTCCAGCGCGAGGGCGGCACCTACGACGCGGACATGGACTTCATCAACCACGACTTCTGGGTGACGCGCACCGAGTCCGGTTTCACCGACTACATCGACGTGCCGCGGTACGCGAAGGAGCGGCGCCCGCTGACCGGGATGCCGACGACCATCTGGCTGTGTACCCCCGCGCTGCACGTCGCCCGGACGGAGGACTTCGGGACCGACACGGGCACCAACAGCTTCGGGGGCGTGGCGATCACCACGTGGGCCGGGTTCATGCTCAAGCCGCGCGACCTGTTCGACGGAACGCCCCTGTACACTCCGACATCGAGCCGGCGGTTCCCGTGAGTGTGCTGGAGACGAACCGCGGCCGACCGACTCGCAATGGAAGGACGTGTCAAGAAGTGCGACGTGGCGCGATTTCAACGCCCGACCGCGTGTGCCGGGTGAGCGTTTTGCACCGAATGAAGGGACACGGTGGGGGAAGAAGAGGTAAGCTTTGAAAAATATCCTCCCCGACATTAAAGGTGTTCCCGTGGACGTGTCGATTGATTCGCTCTTTGCCCGTATCGGCCGACAACTCATCGAGATCGAAATGCTCCGCGCTCAGGTCGCGGCGAAGGAGCAGGCACTTGCCACGGCCGAGGTCGAAGTCGCGCGGCTCCAGCAAGAAAACACCGTGCTGAAGTCTGCAGCCACCAAGCCCAAGCAACGCCCCGAAGGCGCCGCATAAGCAGAGCGAGCCAACACACACGAAGCCACTGATCGGACAGAGACCACAGGTTGCTGCGTTGAAATGATGCGGTGATTCCGAGCGTGTCGCTCGGCCCCCTCGCCATACAACTGAAACCACCTCATCGTTTCAACACAACGAGACCACAGGTCAGAAGACTTTATCCTTCTGATCCGTGGTCTCGTTGTGTTGAAACCTTGCTGATGTGTGAACCGTCAGCGCGTGCTCGTGCCGAAGCCTATCGGACGTCGTTCGATGACCCGCCGTCTTCAGCCCTGCGGGCTGAAAACCGATCCCACCACCCTTTCAACACGGCACGGTGTTCTCGCCCGAGCTGTGGTTTCGTGAGAACCGTCTTGTCCCGCGCGGAGTATAGCTCGCGTTTTTCTTAACTTCTGAGTCGCTTGCGAGTTTAGCCATTTTACCCCCGTCCGGCGCCACCTCTGCGCCACCGTACAGCGCGTCTGCGGGATCGATTCCAACCGGATGGCAGTACGGCCTCACGAACACGTCGAACGTGTCGCCCTAATACGCGACCGCGAGGGTGCCCTCTTTGCGATGAAGTAGAGACGCGACCGAGTGCCTCATCTGGCGCATMCCCCGATMCCGCCGGCCGAGCTTTTCGAGCACCCGTAGCCCGCGCACGTAAGCGTTCGGGTAGTGCCCATTCGACACGCCCGCCGCTGCGTCGGGCTCTGCGGCGACGGCACCGTGGCGTTCCTGTTCGCGCAACTCGGCGTGCCGGTCCCGGCCGCGCTCCCGCACAGCGGGCCTGTTCTTCCGCCGTGCTCTGTTGAAACGATCAGGTAATTCCGGCCCCATAGCCAAGTCCCCTCACCCGGCTCGAAGACTCGCCGACCTCTCCCCGCCAAGCCGGGGCGAGGTGAACACCAGCCCCACCTCAACAGGCACACGCGCCGAGTGGCGGTGCGGTTCTACAGTCCCAACACCTCGCCCCGGCTTGGCGGGGAGAGGTCGGCGAGTCTTCGAGCCGGGTGAGGGGACGAGCGATACAACCCAAACCACCTCATCATTTCAACAGAGCACTTCCGCCGCTGAATATTTCACTGCGCTTTTTGTACCGATACGGCGCTTTTAGTACGTAGCCGAGTTCCCGGCCGGGGCCGGCGTGCCGCGAGTGGAGGTCCGGCCCCAGTTCGGTTTCACATCCCGAGGGCACATCACATGCGGCCGGAGACGTTTGCCCTACTAATCGCGGTGCTCGCCGCGCTTGTGGCCGGCGGCATTTTCGTGCCACCGGTGCTGATCGTTGGTGCGACCGGGCGAGATCGCGGGCGCCCCGCGCGCCGCGCTTTCACACTGGTCGAGTTGCTTGTCGTCCTCGCCATCATCGCCCTCCTGATCGCCCTCTTGCTCCCGGCCGCGCAGAAGGTCCGCGAGACCGCCGCGCACACGCAGTGTTCCAATAACCTCCACCAGATCGGCCTCGCCCTCCACTCCCACCACAGTGTCTACGACCGGTTCCCGTCCGGCGGGGTCAATGCCTATTGGGCCGTGCCCACCTACCTGGCGAGTGGTCCCGCGCTGCCACCCGCTCAGGCGTCGGGGTGGGCGTTTCAGCTCCTGCCGTTCATCGAACAGGACAACCTGTACGCGTCCTCGAACCTTTCGCTGGGGACGCCCGTGCCCGTGTACTTCTGCCCCTCCCGGCGCCGGCCCCTTGCGATCTCCGGGCGCGCCCTGATCGACTACGCCGCGGCCACGGGCGCCGGTGGCGCAACGTATGGGAACGGGCCCTATTACGGGATCATCGTTCCGAACCCGCTGCGCGTCACGATCGCCGACGTGCAGGACGGGCTCGCGAACACGTTCGTGATCGGCGAGAAGCGACTCAACCCGAATCGCTACTTGACCGGGGACGATCAGGACAACACGGGCATGTGTGCCGGGTGGGAGGACGACGTGATCGCGATGACGGTTCAGCCCTTTGGCCCGGACGCGGCCAGTGCGAGCACGTACCAGTTCGGCTCGGCGCACTCGGGCGGGATGAACGCGGTGTTCGGCGACGGCTCGGTCCGATCGATCAGCTACAGCACCTCATCGGCAACGCTGACCGCGCTCGGCGACCGGCGCGATGGAGGGGTGGTAGAGTTCCCCTGACGCTTCGCGAAAGCTCAACGAACGGGCCGAGGAAGGGCTCGCGCTGGGCGCGACGGCACACGGCGCACACGACCGGAGTGTGAAGATCGTGCAGCGGAAGAACGGGTCAGGGGTGAAGATGGCGGGATGGGCAGATGCGGGGTGAAGGCGGCGCCACCTCTGCGCCACCTTCACCCCGCCGACTACGGCCTACTCGTGCGGACAAGCGTTCACCGAGCAGAAGTCGAAACACCTGAAAATTCCGGGCTAATTGCCGGCGGCCTTGAGGTCGTAGCAGTACATCGCGTTCTGGTCGCGGATGTAGAGCTTACCGTTGGCGATCACCGGGTGCGGCCAGCTCTGTGGGTACCTCGCAACGTCGGCCGCCGGGAGCTTGAAGGACGACACGACCTTCAGCTCTTCCGGCGACGGTTCGATCAGAACCAGTACGCTGTTCTGGTACCGGAAGTAGAGGCGGCCGTCGGCATAGATGACCGCCGCCGAGCCCTGGCCCCCGGCAACAGCCTTCTTTTCCGGTCCCCACACGATATTGCCCGTCTTGAACTCGACGCACACCGGGTAGCCCTGGTTCTGGTCGTGGCCGAAGTACACGTAGTCGCCGACGAGGACCATCCCGCCGTGGTGGTTGTTCAGCTCGGGCTTCTTGTACGCCTTGATCTCCTTGACCTCAAACTCATTGCCCTTCGACACGATCTGGAGGAGCGCCGCGCCGCCGCCGTAGCTCGTTGAAACCCAAACGCGATCGCCTTTGACGATCGGAAGGGGGATCTGGGCCACGCCGCCCGCCGCCGGGGTGCCCTTGTACTGCCACAGCCGTTTGCCCGTCGCGGCGTCCACCCCGACGATGCCGGACGACTGGCCGAGGAGGGCGATGTACATCGGCACGCCGCCGATGGTCGCCTTCAGGGGCGACGAGTAGCCGCACCCGCCGCCGACCGGGTTGACCTCGGTCTTCCACACCAGGTCGCCGGTCGCGGCGTTCAGGGCGGCGACCGCCCCTTGCGTCCCGCACGGAGTGCAGATCACCTTATCGCCATCGACCAGAACGGAGTCCGTGTACGCCCACGTCGGCACTTTGCCGCCGAACTCGTCCACGTAGTTCTTCTTCCAAACGAGTTGGCCCTTGGTCGCGTCGAGGCAGGACAGGGTGCCGTTGGCGCTGACCGCGTACACCTTGCCGTCGTGGAAGGTGGGGGTGCTGGCCGGGCCGTTGGTCTGCGGGGCGAGCCCCTTGGCCGGGTCGGCGAACGGGGTGAACCACAGTTCCTTGCCGTCGCTCTCCTTGAGCGCCCACACGCCGTCTTTCCCGTCGCGGGTGCCGATGCCGAAAATCTTGCCGTCGGCCACCGACGGGGTGCCCCATCCGAGGCCGAGGTCCTTGGCGGTCCACACTTTCGGCGGACCGTCCGCGGGCCACTTCTTGAGGAGCCCGGTTTCGGTGCAAATGCCGTCGCGGTTCGGACCGCGGAAGCCGGGCCAGTCCGCAGCGGGCGCCGTTGCGGCGGCGAGGAACACGCAAGCGAGAAACGGAACGCGCAGCGTCATGAGACAGCGACTCCGAGTGGGGGGTGTAGGCGGGCACAGCGGGAGAGACCCTCAGTTTAGTTAACCGGGCCCGCGACTGCAAACCCCGCGCGCCGGGGGCCGCGGTCACAAAACGCGACGCGGCGGGCGCTGCCGCCCGCCGCGTCGCGTGCCACCGCCCGGGTGCCTATTTCCGTTCGGTCCCGTCCGGCGCCGGCTTCTCCTTCGGGGGCGGAGCGGCGGGCGAGCCGTCCTTGGCGCGGAACTTCTTGTCCCAGGCCTCGGCCTCGTCCAGGCTGATCAGTCCGTCGTGGTCCGTGTCGATCTCGTCGAACTCGGCCCGCGTGCCGATGAACTCGCCGCGCGACAGGTCGCCGTCGCCGTTGCGGTCCATCTTGCGGAACCAGAGCGGCCCCTTCTGCGGAACGGCCACCTGGTTCGGGTTCACGAACCCGACCTGCACCGGCTGGTTGACGTAGAACCGGTCGAAGGTGCGCGACAGCCGCAGCGTCCCGGACGGCTGGATGATGTTCTTCGTGATCACCTCGGCCCCGGGTTCCTCCAGCACGATGAGCCGGCTCCACGCGGTGCGGAGCTCGCGGACGCTGAGGCGCCCGTCGCGGTTCTCGTCGAGGAGCTGGAACAGCGACGGCGTCTGAACGCCCGGCGTGAGGCTCAGGCTCAAGTTGCGGAAGCCGTCCTGGAGGTCGAAGTACGCGTCGAACTCGGGCTTCGTGAGCTTGCCGTCCTCGTTGCGGTCGGCGGCGTCGAAGATCACGCGGACGAACTGGAACTGGACGGCGTTGGCACCGCCGAGGTCCTTTTCGACGATGTGGTCCTTGCCGCCCGCCGCCTGGGTGAACAGGTACGCGTACTGGTTCTTCAGCGACTGCTGGCCGAACTGTGAAACCGGGGCGACCGCCGCGAAGTCGATCGGCTGGCGGCCGACGTGGAGCACCAGACGGCCGCTCTCGGACTGCCTGATCTTGAAGCCGCGGGCCTCGGCGCCCTTCGGGTCGCTCAGCCGGGCGTAGCAGTCCGCCGATTTCGGTGCCAGTGACAGGGCGAGGTCCAGGTCCGGTGCGCCGGTGCGCCACACGTCCAGCTCCTCGCCGTCCAGTTTCCCGTTGCCGTCCGTATCGAGCGCCCGGAACGTGATCTCGTCGAACCCGGACTCGGCCCGGGTCAGCTCGAAATCGCCGTCCTTATCGTATTTCTTGATGACCTGTTGCGTGACGGTCCCGGGCACGCGGTCGGCCTCGTACACGACGACCATCTGCGGGCCGGGCGCGACCGGGACGGCGTTGTTGAACCCCGGGGCGAGCACGACCCGGCGCCGGCCGAAGCCCTGACCGTACATGTCCGGAACCAGCTCCGCCATGTCGAGGCACTCGTCCTCGTCCGCGTCGCGGGTGGCGATCAGCCCCTCGACCGCCGTCACCTCGGCCCGGGTGAGCTTGCCGTCCCCGTTCACGTCGAACAGCTTGAACAGCGCCTCGGTGACGGCGGCGCTGTTGTTGGCGTCGGGTTGAGCCGGCTGGGCGCGGAGCACCTGCGCCGCGCTCTTGTTGTAATAGGCCACGAACTCCTCGAACGACACCCGGCCGTCCTCGTCCTTGTCCATGCTCTGAAGCGTCTGGCCGGTCGGGACGCCCGGCTGGTAGAAGCCGTTGGCGAGAAGCTGTCCCATGCCCGACTCGGTGAACGCGAACCCGACTTCTTTTGCGTTCAGGAAGCCGTCCGCGTCCCGGTCGCAGAAGTCGAAGGCCGTTTTGAGCCGGTCGCGCCACAGGTCGTCTACCGTTTTGCCCTCGTGCAGTGCGGTCACGCGGACGCGCACCGGGCGCTGGTTGGTGAAGATCAGCACCTCAAAGGTGTTGTTGAACTTCGGGGCGACGAACTTGGGGCCCGCGACCCGTGGGGCCGGCGCGAGGGCCGGGCCCCCCGCGCTGTTGGTGCGCGGCACAACGGGCTCGGGCGCCGCGACCCGCGGCGCGGGCGCGAGGGCCGGCGCGTCCGGCACGGCGAGGACCGTACCGCCGGCCCCGATCAGCAGCGCGGCGGCGAGGAAGAACCGACCCCCCCGGCCCCCTTCCCTGGAACGGAAGGGGGCGCCGGAGAGAAGCCTTCTGTCTGAAGCCCGTCTCCCCGCTCTGGCCCGCGAGAAGCTCTGCTGACACAGGCCGGAGAGCACGGAGAAGGGGTTGGGGAGGGGTCTTGCGACGGTCACGCGAGCACCTCCGTGACGGGCTGGGCGCCCTTCTCGACGATGCGGATGGGGCGGCCGACGTTGGACATGTTCTGCTTCTCGAAATCGACGCCCACGGCGGAGCAGACGGTCGCGAGCAGGTCCACCGTCGGGGTGACGCGCTCCTCGACCACGGTGCCGTCCGCGCTCGTCTTGCCGACCGCCTGGCCGCCCTTGATGCCGCCGCCGGCGATGACCGTGCTCCACGCGTTCGGGTAGTGGTCGCGGCCCTTCTGGGGGTTGATCTTCGGGGTGCGGCCGAACTCGCCCATCCACACGATGGTGGTGGTTTCGAGCAGCCCGCGGTCCTTCAGATCGTCCATCAGCGCGGCCCACGCGGCGTCGAGCGTGCCGCACAGCCCTTTCACGAGGTCGAAGTTCTGGCCGTGCGTGTCCCAGTTGCCGAGCGTGACCTCGACGAACGGTACGCCCTTCTCGACCAGCCGGCGGGCCAGGAGGCAGCCCTGGCCGAACAGGTTGCGGCCGTACTTGTCGCGGGTCGCGTCCTTTTCGGCGGTCAGATCGAACACCTTGCCGCCCTCGGACTGCATGAGCCGGACGGCGCGGTCGTAGGCGGCGGCGTGGCTCCGGGCGGTGCCGCCGGGCCGGCCGGCGGCGAAGTCGTCTTGCACCTCGCGGAGCATGTCGATCCGGGCGGCGGCGGTCGACTCGTCGATCCCCTTGCGGCGCTCGAGGTCCGCCACTTTCAGGATCGCGTCGATGTTCCCGCGCTGGCCGTTGTCGAACTGGTTGTCGCCGACGATGAGCGGGGCGTGGACCGGACCGAGGAAGCCGGGGCCGAACGCGTCCTGGGCGAAGAACCGCTGCGGGGCGATGCTGATGAAGTTCGGCAGCTCGGCCTTCGGGTCACCGATCTCCTTGGAGACGAGCGCCCCGATGCTCGGGTACTGGATGCCCGCGAAGCCGGGCAGTTGGCCGGTCCGCATCAGGTACGTGCCGCGGGCGTGGTCGCCCTCCTTGGTGGACATGCCGCGGAGGACGGCGAGGCTCGTGCCGTGCTTGGCGAGTTTCGGCAGGKGTTCGCTGATCTTGAGGTCCGGGGCGGCCGCGATCTCCTTGTACGGCCCGCCGTTCTCGTGGCCCACCTTCAGGTCCCACAGGTCGATGGTGCTCGGCCCGCCGTTCATCCACAGCAGGATGCACGACCGCTTCGGCTTGACCTTCTTTTCCTCGGCGGCGCGGGCCAGGCGGCCCATCCACCCGGACATGGACACCGCCGTGCTGACCGCACCGGCGCGGAGCAGGTGCCGACGATCGAGGTTCAGGTTCGACATGGTAGGGCTCCTGGATGAAGTTGATTACGTTCGCGTTTAGGGAGCGTGGCGGGCGGGGTTCGCCGGCCGCCCGGACGGCGGG
>BFBZ01002446.1_pt1 | contig 10089 bp, 6 predicted proteins | sample 1888401 | NCBI WGS metagenome assembly BFBZ01 (sample SAMD00112614, study PRJDB3348) | symbiont metagenome | host: Chara braunii | reverse complement strand
GGACAGATGTTGGCGGCGATGCGGGCGGAGCGGACGATGACAGGCGCCTATGCCGAGTTGTCTGGCAAAGGCTTCGTCCTTCCCAAAGGCCTGTTGATGCCGGGCAAGGAGCGGACAAAGGGATTAGAACAAAGTGGGGTTGCGCTCGCTCATCAGTTTTCCTTTCTGAGCTTCGTTCCTGACCTGCAGAAAAGTTTCAAATTGCGGCCGATGGCGCCGCCGCCAAGTCAAATCTATGTTTCGCACGACGCGGCTCAAAAAGTGGGCCTTGCGCCAATTGCCGAGGATCGTGACGACTTCGAATTTTCGGTGTCGGACCGACGCCATAAAGCGTTTCTGGACACGGTGCCGCGTTCGTCGATTACGGACGTCAGGATCGAAAACGAAGTCTCGGCTCTGTTGGATAAGGGAGCGGGCCTCGTTGTCTTGCCTGAACTCGTCGCCACCAGCTCAGCGGTTATGGGCCTTGCCGAAACGTTGCGCCGGGCGGCCCGCTTAGGTCACTCGTTGGTACTGACGGGAAGCGGCCCTTCCGAAGAGAGGTCAAAAGGGCTCGACAGGCCGTTCAATGAGGCCGTTGTCATGACGGGTGCCGGCGAAGTCCTGTTTCGTCAACGCAAGCTGAATGCGTTCAACATGGCCGCGCCCCGTATGAAGCAGTGCGCCCTACCCCGCGCAGACGGTCACGACGATGACTCGCACATGGAAGATTGCGCCACCGGAAGCGAATTGGTGCTTTGCGACATCCTCGGACTTGGGCGGGTGATGGTGCTGATTTGCGAAGATCTTGAGCAACAGACGCCGGGCGGAGACGCTGCGCTGCATGCACAACCCGACTGGATCTTGACGCCGGTCCTGGATGTGGGCCTCGTATTCGGTCGGTGGGAATACCGTCGCGCCGTTGAAATTGGTCGCAAGACCGGCTCGCGTGTTGTCGTCAGCTGTTCTGCCACCCTCGAGGTTCGCAGTCTCGGTAAGCAGAACCTCACTGAAACCGGACCGAACGCCGTCCGCACCGGCTTCTGCTTCGATGGATCGGTCGAGATGCGTGCTCTGCACCTTGAAACGGGCGGGCCAGCCTTAGGCCATCATATGCTGGTCGAATGGAACCCGAGAACCTGGAAAAAACACAAGCTGGTCGAGGAAAGCTGAACCCGCGAACGCGACGGCCTCGCTTTGGTAATGTCGTTTTGCATTTAATCGCAAGACTCCGCATCCAATAATTCAACAAGATAGCGCGGCACTTAAATTGAGATCAGGCACTTAATCTGAGATTCGCCGGTTCGATTTGGCACTTAGTGTGAGATTCACCACCTGGAAAAAGATGACCACCGATGGCCAAGCTTCATCGGAAAATGCGAAATATTACAGAACGCTATTTCGGAATCGGAGAGCGTCAAGCGCCGAAAAACCAACTGGCGAATCTCAGATTAAGTGCCATGAGCTGCCGGAACGGGCGCATTCTTACAGTTAAATGCCAAACGACAGCGGCTTGTTCGAAGATCTCAAAAGCCGCTTGAATCCCCGCGTTGGAACGACTGTCCTGAGACGCGCAGTCGCTGCGTATGTCCATTCAAAGCGGTACTATTTCGCGAGCGCCCAGCCAAACGCCATGCGTTATGATTTAGAAGGTGAGTGGTTGAGCCGGTCTCTGCAGCTGACCGAATGCTGGCGCAGGAGCGCTTTATGACCTTGAAGCGGGACAAAGGACCACCCTCGCCTGCTATCGTTGATGACAATGTCGCGGCTATAATACCAAGCAAAAATGGAATACTCCGCGCCGCCCTGCTTTCACGAAAAAGAACTCCCGGTCCGGCACCCCACTAGATTTTTCGCACCGCTGCGCGCGTCGACACGTTTGAAGTTAGGCGCGCCTAACTCGTAGCCACCCATCATGTGTACGCTTCAAGGTCGCCCGTTAGCCTGCCCCAAATCTCGCACCCTGTCTTGGTGCCCTAGCTGGCAATGATCGAGCCATGTTAAAGGATGACCGGCGAGCAGAGGTCGAATCCATGTTGCGCGCGCCACTGACACAGGCAAGTTAGGCGCGCCTAACTTCACACCGCAGAAGTGGGCCTGCCCTCACCTCTTTACGCTGCCCAGGTGCCTCTCCGATCGGTGGCGTCGAACCCCTATTCTGGCGGCGATCGGGAGTTCCAATGATCGTCGCGCATGCACCAATATGTTCAAGGCTCAGATGTCTGCATACGCCTTGTTAGACTCCCACCGAACAACCTCGACACCTCGTGTCTACGCCCATCTTGAAACACCGACCAATTCCGCATTTCTATATCACCGCCCGGATCCGGCTCGACACCGAATGCCCTGCACCCTTGAGGGACAATCACCCCGAGACGAATTTGGCGAGGCCACTCCCGGAACGGCGGGAACACGCATCAAACGGCTTAAAATTGACGCGAGATAAAAGAGGCGCGACTAAAACTCCGGGCAGCAGCTAGGCGCGTCTAACTGCTGCCCCACTGTTCACCTTCAGCTGCGCCATGACCATCGGGCCGAGCGAAAACTCTCCTCGTTCCCAGCGCCCGGTCAAATCGCGCAAGTAGCCACCAGGCGAGGTGATAAAGTTCGCCCTCTCGAGAATACAGGCGATCGCGATTGCCGCATTTTCCGGCCCCATCACATCGCAAGCATCTTGATAAGCCGATGGGCTCACACCCAACATCGATCTGACAACAACGGCAGCCAACATCAGATCACGCCAGCCTCCCACCACACCGCCTTGTCCATAGTCGCAAATCTGCGGGCACGCCTTTAGCACAACGCTCAACGGAAAGGATGTGGTCGCCAGACGCGAGGGCAAATCAACTCCACCAGACCTCGCCCCCTGCTCTTTTTCAGAGCGAGGTTCAAGTTCACGGATGGATTCGGGTTTTGAATTCTGTATGTGGCGCTCATTATGAGCATCATTGGTGCTATTAATTTCGATTTCCTCGTGAATATTCAGACGCCTAAGCACTTCAGCATAAAGCAACTGCATTTCGCTGAGCACGTTACCGACGTCTGCCTGCGACGGTGTGCGGGGGAGGCGAGCTATTAGATTGAGATAAATGTCCTCGATTGCTTGCCAATCGCCCTCCGCGCCTTCCTCGATAGCCGCGCTGATCAGTTTACGAACGTCCCTTCGGCATATTGTTAGTGTCTCCTTTGCCCTTCTGAACGCAACACGGGCAGCCACGACCTCCTGCGCCATCAAAGCAAGTTCATCAGCCCGCGCCAGAAGCGGAGACAGGTCGAAGCCGAAGGCCGTTTCGATATCGCCGTCACGATCCTTCCGCGCAAATCTCTTTCCGTTGGCGCTGTCTTTTCGCACAATCAGACCGGCGTCGACGAGGATTGCGAGATGGCGCCGAAGCGTGGCCCCAGCAATGCCGTGGGCGCGCAGTGTCAGCTGAGCATTCGAAGGAAAGACAATCATCTGTCCGTCCTGGCGCAGTTCATTGGTCGGAAGGAACGTTAGAAGCGCATCCAGGATGGCGACGCTGCGATCCTGAAGGCCAAGCGTTTCCCGGGCCTCAGCAACATCTCGGAACACTTTCCACTTTTCGACAGACTTACCAGGCTTGATCTCGTTCGCAGCCAGTTGCCGCTTCACGAGGGCAAGCGTCATCGACCGCCGCCCAAACGGCGTCGTCACATTTCCCGTATGCATCGTCTTTCACCTTTCAGAAGGCAAAAAAAATGAGCTCACCAAAATGGCGCCGAGACTCTTGACGAAGATTCATGGAAATGCGATTCTCTGTCTTGCTACAGAACAGATAAGGGCTTCCACGACGGCGACGTTGAGGGGGCTCTTTTCTTTTGCGGTTTTGACTCCGTGGCTTGTTGATCCAGCGTGCTATTTCGCTGAGCGGTGCTCGCGATACAGTTTTTCAAGCTTCTCCAGGACGAGCGCGGCAAACTCAGGCGCTTCTTTCCTGTCGATGGCGATTTCCAGTTTCCCGTCCGTGTTCAGCACTCTCGCAAGGCGCTTTCCGTCGTCGGCGGTCCACACGTCAACAGCCGCTCGAGCTGGCCGCGGTTTCAAGTGCGCGACAACAGCCTTGAAGCGTGCCTCAGAGGGGAGGGCCTTAGTTTCCGCCGATTCGAGAAACAGCTTGGCCGAATCGAGCGATCCGTCCTTGGCAAGCAGGTCTGCGAGCTCAACCCAGCTTCGGCGCCCCACACCCGGGGCGGCACCGATTGCATTGATTAGATCCCGGGGGATCCTGACCACGACAGACAGCATGTAAGATAGATCGCTCTTATAGACAGACAGGGCCGACATGATGACGTCCCTGGAAAAGCGCTGCTGCAAATTGTCGGCAAAGAGGGCTTTCTCGATATAAGTGAGATCCTCGCGCTCGTTGTTCTCCTGTCCCTGCGCCACAACGAGTTGCTCATCCGTCAAATCGCGAACGATTGCCTTGACCGGGCGTTTAAGCGCCTGAACGGCGCGAAGCCGACGGTGACCAAACGCCACTTGATAGCGGCCGGCCTGGTCCGGGTGCGGGCGGACAAGAATAGGCACCTGCTGGCCTTGCTCCTTAATCGAACTAATCAGCCCGTCGATATCGCCGGGCATGCGGTCTTGCACAAAGGAAGGCTCGACCTCGCCGGGGTCGATCTCGATCACAGTCTGGCCCTCTGCAAGTCGCCGCTCGATCTCATCTGCACGGGCCTGACGGGCCTTCTCCTCACGGATCGTGGACCCGACCTGCTTGACAAGCTTGTTGTCCGCCGAGGATTCGTCAGACTGCACAGACGTTGAAAGCAGCGGGCGGCCCTGTGTCTTTGCCGGACGCGCAGCATCGACCTGTACGAGGTTTAGAAGGTTCTTCCGGCTCATGCGGCTCTCCCCCAGGATTTCTTGATCAGGGTTTCGATTTCCTCATTGACGTTGTTCATCGCCTCGAGGGCACGGTCGTATGTGCTGCGCGTAAACTGACCTCTCTCGACCTCGTAAAGGGTCTGGTTGGTCAGTCCGGCATCAGAAACGGCCGTCGTCTTGAGCATTGGGAAATTTAAGACGTGGGAACCAAAGATCGACCGCAAATAGCCCACCATCTGGTTCTGCGGCCCATCGGCAGGCTCAAAGCGCGTAATCAGGTAGCGCATCCACGAAAAGTCGACGTTTCCCCCCGCTGTGGCCACCTCCCGAAGGAGCTCAGCCACCATCGCCAGGAACTGGTTCATCGACATAACGTCCAGCATCTGGGGATGAACCGTCACTATCACCGACGTCGCCGCGGTGAGGGCGGACAGCGTGAGATAGCCAAGCTGCGGCGGGCAGTCGATGACAACCACATCGTAGTTGCTTTCAACCTCGTCCAAAACCTGGCGAACCCGGTCGAAGAACATCACATCGCCTACTTGGCGCTTCATCAGCGCGCGCGGGGTATCGTGCTCAAATTCCATAAGCTCCAGATTTCCCGGGATCAGGTGGAGATCGGGAATGTATGTCGAACGGATGATCTCCTGGACGGGCCGGCGCTCGTCATCATATCGGATCGCGCCGTACATGGTTTCGTTGGAACCGACATCCAGTTCGGGCTGGTTGCCGAAGAGCGCCGACAGGCTCGCCTGCGGATCCAGATCGAGAGCAAGAACCCGGTACCCCCGCAATCCCAGATACTGCGCCAGGTGCGCCGCCGTTGTGGTTTTGCCGGAGCCACCCTTGAAGTTCATGACTGATATAACTTGTAGCGCTTCGCCATCGCGTCGGTGCGGAAGATACCGCCTGTCAGCGCGGCCGACACGATCGAGATGCCTGCGGATCTTGTCGATGTCTTCGACCGAATACGAACGGCGGCCGCCCGCCGTCGTGCTCACCTCAAGATCTTCGATATCGTTCGATACCTGACGAAGGTAGACCTCCTTGACACCCACGAGCTTGGCAGCTTCTGATGGCTGGAAATGCCGAATCCCTTTCTCGGCAACCGGTGGGAAAGTGCTCAGGTGATGAGCTTGAAGCTGCGCTGCAAGCGCAGAGGAGTGCCGTTCGATGAGTTCGACCAACGTCTCCTGTGCCGCCAATTTTTTCTCAGCCGTTCGCTTCATTTTTCAGCCCGATATTTCACAACAGCGCTTTGGGGCGGCCAAAACCGATTTACACCGCTGTTGCAATAAGCCCCGATTCTGGCGTGCGGGCAAGCTATTTATGGTAAACGAATTCTTAACGAACCTGCTGGTCTTAAAGGAAAATCGGCTCTCTTCACCCGCAAATTCCAAGCGAAACAAGCGTTTGACGTATTTAGGCGCACATCCGAAAGTCCTCGCAAAAAGCAGTTGAGAATACAGGCGCATGCCTCGTTTTCCTGCGTCGGAGCTTGCTTTCGGGTGGAGAACCGAGCGACTCAGTGCGGTGGCGTGTCCAGCCCACAACCTTATTCGACTTCAAAGGCGCCGCGGATAGCAATACCGACAAAACAAATGACTACGAGAACAATCGGGCCGCGCGCCCGGTCCGTCGGGTAGCGCTGTTGTAATAACTCGACGCCTGCTGCACCGAACGATGACGAGATTGCTCCATCGCCTCCGGAAGAGAAATGCCCCGATTGGCGGCTTCGGTCAAATATCCAGACCGCAATCCGTGTGCGGAAAACTCCCCACGCTCTAATCCAGCCAGTTCCACCCGCTGCTTGATGATCGCATTGACCGACTGCGGATCGATCGCCCGTCGCGAAACAGTACCCCAGCGCCCGATTCCCCTGAAGACGCTGCCCTTGTCGATCTTCGCCGCCGCCAGCCAGGCCTTCAACGCCTCGACAGGCCGACCTGTGAGGTAGACGACGTCATCCTGCTCGCCCGTCGTGTTTTTGGTTCGGCCGAGATGGATGGCGAGTGAGGGGAGGGGAGGGCCCTCGGGCGCCTCGACAGGCGGCTCGACTGTCAACTGCTCGACGCGTAAAGCGGCAACTTCACTGCGTCGGCGGCCGCCGGAGGCAAAGGCGACCATGAGAATTGCTCGGTCGCGGACATCACGCAGGCTGTCCGTTGAGCACGTCGCCAGCAGCTTTGCCAGAACGTCGCCTGTGACGGCCTTGGCGCTCTTCCGCTTTCGGGTCCGCGGGACCGCGCGCACGGCAAGGCGAATGGCGGATTTGAGGGCAGGGGAGGCGAAGGCGCCTTCGAGGCCGCGCCATTTCGTCAGTGTCGACCAGTTGGCCAGGCGACGGCGCACGGTTGCCGGCGCATGCGGGCCGGTCGATTTCAAGAAACCCTGCCGGCGCAGATTGTCGGCGACGTCGGGCGGCATGCCATGATCGAGATCGACTGCCCGCTTTTCCGGATCCCACAAATGTTGCGCGACGAATTTGAGCAGCAGCGCCTCGGGCGCCGGCCAGGGCAGTGATTTTCCGGTGGCCGCCAGTCCCCAGGCCTCGAGGTAAGCGAGATCGGAGGTCAGCGCTCTGAGTGTGTTGTCGCCCATGCCTTGGTTGACGAGATGGCGCAGCGTCTCGACATCCTGGTCGGTCAACAACTCCGCGAGCTCGTCGCGCCGTTCTAGCGGCAGGACGGCGGCAATGTTGTCGAGTTCTTCCGATCGGCGTTGGACGGCGGATTTCTGCGATGGCGGCATTTTGGCTCCTGATCGGGCACACCGAGTGTCGATCCGCTTGATTGAGCAGAATCAATTCCGTTGGAATGTTACAGCTTATTCCCTGCCAGGATCATTGGAATCTTCCGGATTCGCCGGAATGCGCGATGTGTGGACATGTTCATCATTCAACCGTTAACCATACGGCGTAAGACGCCACACAAGGACGCCTATTGTCTGAACAGACATCCTTGCTGAAGATGCGTATGGCGATCACGTTGTTTTTTAGATTGCCTTGCCGATCAGCGCGCCGACGATGCCCGTGGTCACCATCGCAAGCGCTCCCCAGAAAGCCACTCGGAATGCCGGCTTCGGAACGTTGGCACCCCCGGCGCGTGCGCTGAGAGCACCAAGTAGAGCCAAGGCGACAAGCGACACTGCCGGAATGGCCAGATGTATTGAACCGCCAGGTGCCAGAATGGCGGTGAGCAGTGGAATGGCCGCGCCGGTCGCGAATGTTGCGGCTGACGTCAACGCAGCTTGTACCGGACGGGCGGTGGATGTGTCGGTGATACCGAGTTCATCGCGGGCATGTGCGCCCAGCGCGTCATGGGCGGTCAACTGCCGCGCCACCTCAAGCGACAATTCCGGCGACACACCACGGGCTTGGTAGATGCTTGCCAGCTCCTGAAGTTCGAGTTCGGGGGCGTCTTCGAGTTCACGTTTCTCGCGCGCGAGGTCTGCGGCCTCGGTATCCGACTGTGAGCTGACGGAGACATATTCACCAGCTGCCATGGCCATCGCGCCGGCTGCAAGCCCGGCGAATCCGGCGACGATAACCTCATTTGCTGTCGGCGAAGCGGAGGCGATCCCGACCATAAGGCTGGCGGTGGAGATGATCCCGTCGTTTGCGCCCAAGACGGCGGCGCGCAACCAGCCAATGCGATCTATCGAATGTCGTTCACTGTGGGTCATTACTACCAGCCTTCCTTGTGACGAGGGAGAACCGCGAATGCTCGCGTTATTTTAGAAGGATTCTAATTTTGACATACTGTCGCGTGCCGCTACGAAAATCTGATCTCGAAGGTTTGGCCCGAAGACGCTTCCGACCTGATCAGAGAAGCTCCATGAAGTTCGGCGATGCGGCCAACAATCCTCAGCCCTATGCCAAGCCCGTCGTGCGAGCGCGTTATACCGGGAGCCCGCGTCGTTGACGGTGGATAACGATCCTCGACCGCGATGCTTCTTTCACGGACCCTCAGGGAGATCACCGAATGATCCGGGGTATGCCGAACCGCGTTCTCGATCAGATTGCGCAGAGCATCGCTCAAGAGAGGTGGTGCTCCCCTTACACGGCTGCTTGTGACATCTGAGAAGAGTTCCAGCGTATGCTCGTTATCGTAAACCCACGGAGCAAGCTGTTCGACCACGGACGATGACAACGCGACCAGGTCGATATCCTCAAACATGCCGTGGTCGACGCTGTCCAGTCGTGCAAGTGCCGTGATCTGCGCGACGAAACGCACGAGATCATCGAGGTCAGCCTCCGCTTTCCGTGCACGTGGATGATCGATCTGGCCGAGCTCGAGCTTCAGCGCCGCAAGCGGCGTCCGGATTTCGTGGGCGATCCCCGATGTCAGCACCTTCTGAGACGTCATCAGTTCGCCCACCCGCTCGAAGGCTCGATTGACCGCAGCGGAGAGATGCGCAACCTCTCGCGGCATGTTCGAAGGGTCCAGATGTGACCGCGAATCCATGGGATCGATGTGATCGGCAGCATCGGCGGCCGCTCGCACCGGCCGCAGTGCCTGACGTACCGAAAACAGCGTCCCGCCGAGTACCAGCAACAGCAGGATGCTCATCGGTACGATCATGTGCTCCAGCACTTCTTTCCAGAGGACATCGGACATCACGTCGGCGGTATCATCGATCGTCGCTATATCGACCATGAAGCGCCGCTCGCCGATCGTGAACGCCCGCCCACCGACGAGGGAGAGCGGTTTGCCGGGCTTGATCGATCGCAGCCAGAAATCCGGCGGGTTTACGTCGCGCGGGAGGAAATTATCCTGACATGCCCTGTCGCAGGATTCGAAGACCAGCGTTCCGTCAGCTTCGCGTATCCGGGCGACATAGCCCGTGGCCTCGTTTCGATAGCGATCCTTCAGTTCGTCGGGCAGTCTGTAGCTGATTAATCCGCCTTCGATCGTGATTCCGGATACAAGGCGATCAGTCTCCTGTTCCACGAACAGCCGTGAGAGCTCGCCGACATTCCAGTAGTAATCCGCAAAAACGTTGGCGAGTTGGAAGAGCATGGCCAGCACTGCGAAGAAGGCGATGCGACGTGCCAGAATGGCTCCAAGTGTCGGACGCAGGCGGCTCAATCGCGAACCTCGCGCATCAGGTAGCCAACGCCCCTTATCGTTTCGATCGACGCGCGCGTCGGGTGGCTTTCGAGTTTCTTCCGCAGACGGGATGCCGCCAGCTCGACGGCGTTGCTGCTTCTCTCGTCGCCGAACTCGGAGAAGGCGTGCTCTATCCTGGACTTGGAAACG
>BFBZ01000031.1_pt194 | contig 10091 bp, 11 predicted proteins | sample 1888401 | NCBI WGS metagenome assembly BFBZ01 (sample SAMD00112614, study PRJDB3348) | symbiont metagenome | host: Chara braunii | reverse complement strand
TCTTATACACATCTAGATGTGTATAAGAGACAGGTGTAGACCGGTGGCGGCGGTGCCTTGTATTTGACCGCCATGTCCGCGGCCATTGCAGGAGCAGAGAACAGCGCCGCAATCGCGACGCCTGTCGAGACAACTTTATTCATGACGACCCCCCGATCGAAATTTCATGAAACCATCATAACGCGAACGCGCGCGGAATACTGTTGCGACCGGGATACAGATGGAAAGAAGTTGTTTAGGAATTACAATAGGTTAGGGCCTAAATTTTCGGCGAGAGCGTGCCCAAATGGGCGCCGTTGCGCTCAAAAACCGATCAGCAACCGAAGCATTCGGCGCGCTTGATCGCGCCTGGATCCGGCAGGTCGCCGCCTGCGAACGCGTGATCCGCGTCGTTTTTCGGACTGTCGGAGGCACTTATCTGCGCGGCCACCAGAAAGGATAGCGCGGATAGCGTTTAGCCGATTGATCGTAGGTGTACGGCATGCGGCTCGCCAACGCGCCGTTCGAACTCGTGCCGGCCTTTGCTGTGGGGGTTGCGAAGGAGTGCGCGTTCGTTGCTTGCGAGGGCGTCGCGCTCGCCGGTGCAATTGTGACGGCTACGGCAAGCAACGCGGCACTGGCCTGCAGGATGCAGAAGGATCTCATCATGCGCATGGTCCTTTTCAGAGGCTGCCCCCGGCGTCGCACGCGAAATCGTATGGCTGCGCAACAAAAGTAGCAATTGCCGCTGCCCGGTGTGACGGCCGTCACATCATTCCTCGCGGTTCTGCATGACAACGCGGGCATGAATGTCCAGCAAGGGAAGCTTCGCCATGCCTGCGGACGCGAGCCGTGACCGCGCGGTGTCGTTTGATAAGGCCGCAGTCGTACCGTTGGCGCTGCGGCAGGCGATACCCATTGCTCCGTCTCGCAACGCGCGCACCAGCACCCGCCGGCACCGGCTGTTGCGATGGTTCGCGGCCTCGGTGACGATTGCGCTGGGGACCGTGGCCGTTCTGATCGCGGCGGCAGTTGCCGTCATGATGGGAATTTCATGACCAGACGCTCATGCCGGTGGCGACTTTGCGCCCGATTGATGTCGCCTCCGCTCATCTCGTCGAGATCAAGGCGGTATTTGTGCCGATGCGCGTTCAGTGCGCATGGGTGCACGACGTCGGCGGCATGGCCGCGCGACCTTAACTTTTGATTCCCAACAATGGTCAATTTTGTGCTGGAGGTCACACTAAATTCCCGCTCGTGGGCGTATCGATGCGGGCAGACACCGTCGAGGACGTGAGGACACCGCAATGCAAGCCCTGAGCCCGATCGAGCAACGCCGCAGCCCCGCGAGGCCGGTCTACCTGAAGGAAGCGCGCCGGCCGTCGAATCACTGCCCGCAATGCGACCATGCGGCGCTTGGTCCGCGTTCGTCGGCGCACAGCTCGGGCGGAGTCGTGGTCCATGCCTGGCGGTGCGAGGCCTGCGCGTGCGATTGGCACACGTCCTTTCAACCGCTGTTGGTGTAGCTCGGCTGCCGAGCGCGCCTCACGGCATCTCGGCGAAGAAATCGTGCATGAGCTGGTAGGATTTGCGGCAGAGCTTCTCGTCGTATCGCGTTCCCGCCGCATTCGCGGTCGGGTCGCAGAATGAGTGCACGGCCCCTCCGAACATCATGACCTGCCAATCGATCTTGGCGGTCGTGAGCTCTTCCTCGAAAGCATCCATCATCGACTTTGGCGTGATCGGATCCGCCGAGCCGTGGATCGCGAGCACCCGGCCCTTGATATTGCACGTGCTGCCCGGGACGACCGGATTGGGATTGGTGACGTGCAGCACGACCACGGACCTGAAGTCTGCGCCGGCCCGCGCCTGCTCGAGCACGAAACCGCCGCCGGCGCAGTAGCCGACCGCGGTGCCCGCGCTGTCGACAAGGCCTAGCTTGTCGGCCTGCGCCAGCAACGTGTCGTAAGCCTTGCTGCCGCAGGCGAGGGTGAACGGCAGGTCGCTGTGCACGGCGCGCATCCGGGCCGCCAGCTCCTCCCGCGGTTTCGGCTTGTCTCCGTATCCTGCGCCGAACATGTCCGCCATCAGGACGACATGATCTTTGCCGGCCACTGCCCGAGCCTGCGCGATGGTATCGGGAGAGACGCCCTTCCAATCGGGCTGCATGAAGATTGCGGGCCGCTTCGTGCTGACGCAGTCGTCGTACACGAGCATGCCCTCGAACTGTCGGCCATTGACCTGATACGCCACCTTCGTCTCGACCATCGCATCCACTCCTGGTTCAATGGACCACGCGAATCAGGCAAGTTGTTACCAGAAGGGGTGGCGTGATCATACGCCCTTCGCGCTGCGATACGGGGATAGTGGCGCCAGAGAGTCGCGGCGCGAGTCGTGGAACCAAGTCGCTTGTCTCGGATTAAATTGGCGCCAACGGAGCCACTCGATGTCAATGCCAGACCCGTGGGAGCGGGCCGCCCAGTGTGCGCGCGCCGCTCAATCCAGCAGCGATCCCGATCGCCATGCCGTCTTCAAGCGGCTGCACGGCATGTGGATCTCTCTTGCCAACAAACGCAACCTGGTGACGGCGGAGGAATGGGCAAGAAAGATCGCCGCCATCAGCCGACTGCAGGCGACCTTGCCGGAGTCGGCGACCTGACGTCAGATCCGATCAACTTCAATTGAAGGGGATCAGGGATCCAGCTGCTTGTTCGGGCATGATCGCTCTGGACTGAGCGCGGGGTCGGGTTTCTGTGAAAGCTCGGTTCCGCCCCTGACCAAGTCCGGTGCAGCTTTTTTCAGGATCATGCTCTGGCTGTTCTTGTCGCGCCGCAACATTACGAACGGGATCGCTCCGATGGCCATTGCGAGCGTCGCGCTGACCAGCGTCGAGATCATCAGCGGTCCCGGTGTGCCGTTTGCGATCAGGCCGTAAAATTGCGTGAAGGCGGCCCCGCCGAAATATTGCATGAACACGCCGATCCCTGCCGCGGTGCCCGCGAGCTGCGGGTTGGTCGCCATCGCGCCCGCCTGGGAGAATGGCAGCGAGATGCCTTGCGCCAAGGTGATGAAAAAGCCCGGAGCAAAGAATGCGAGCGGGGTCACATGCCCGGTCGCGAGGAGGCCGGCCTCGGCGACGATGGCGGCGAGCATCATGATCGAGCCCGCGAGCACCATCGACTCATTGGCCACCCGGCCGCTCAGTCGCGTGGAGATGAAATTGCCAATCAGAAAGCCAATCGGAAACATCAAAAAATAGATGCCGAACTCGGCCGAGGGGCGGTGCAGAAGCTCTTTCATCAAAGTCGAGGCGGCTGTCGCCGCGACCAGGAAAGTACCGGTGGCGAAGCCGCTCTGCAGCACGAATGCAGTGAAGCGCAAGTGGCCGAACAGCTCGGCATAACTTCGCGCCACACCCACCGTCTGGCCCCGGGCCTGACCGGGTGGCCGCGATTCGAACACGGCGAAATAGCATCCGATCAAGATGATGCTTCCGACCAGCAACGCGAAGCCGAACACGCTGCGCCATCCCAGCGTGTCGATCAGCACGCCCCCGACCAGCGGCGAGATCATCGGGCCGATGGTATAGAACATCGTGAGATAGGCGATCACCTTGACCAGCCGTGCCGGTCCATAGACGTCAGCGGCGATCGCGCGCGCGAGGGTGACGCCTGTCTCTTATACACATCTAGATGTGTATAAGAGACAGCCCCCGACCAGCGGCGAGATCATCGGGCCGATGGTATAGAACATCGTGAGATAGGCGATCACCTTGACCAGCCGTGCCGGTCCATAGACGTCAGCGGCGATCGCGCGCGCGAGGGTGACGCCGCAGCCCGCGCCCACGGCCTGCAGCAATCGGCCGGCCGCGAGCGTGACGACGGATGTTGCCGCAAACGAGCAGACGCTTCCCACCAGGAACAAGGTGAGGCCCGACAGCAACAGCGGCCTGCGACCGTAGCGGTCGGACAGCGAGCCATAAGCGAGCGTGGCAAAGGCCATGCCGAAGAGCGCAATGCTGAAGGTGAGCTGCGCCAGTGCGTCGGAAAGGCCGAGCGCTGCTTTCACCGCGGGAATGACCGGCAGGAACAGATGTACCGCCAGCGGCCCGATCAGCGAGATCGAGGCCAGCGCCAAGGAGAACAGCGGGCCTGGCGTGCGCGTCATTCGTTCCTGCAAGGGGCGGGATGATTTCCTAAGAACCTGCCAGCAGTAGCGAGATTCCAGGCCCCGATCGAATCATGGCGGACCTGCATTCATCGAGGGCATGACAGCGTCCATGCCGCCGGCGGCGATTGCGCTGCCTGCCAACGCAGGCGTGCCCGGTGCTGCCGCGGAGGCCCTCAAAGCGCTCGGCTCTTCGCGGCCTCGTGTCGGCCACGAACAGCGCGAACGAGAGCCGTCAGTGCCCTGCAATGCGGGACAACATGTGGTGAGCGTCATCGGAGCCGCGATGGCGGCGAATGGAAGGTCCCGGCTGCGCAACATTCGTTGGAGTCGCTTCTTGCGGTTTCAACAACGCGTACTCGCGATGGCCTGCAAAGGAACTTCATCGCGTCGTCGTGGTTGCGCTTACTCGCGATCGCTGTTCACCGCGGGTTCACAGTCGACCGCGTTATGCTGTCCTGCCAAGAAGACTCAACCAACGAAGGATCGAACATGCTGGTCAGACTCTCAATCGTCGCGGCGATCGCGGCAGCTCTCACGATCCCGGTGACCGCGTCCGCCGCACCGGCGCGGGGAGGACACGCAGCGCGGTCGTTTCACGGCGCGGCTCACGCCGGCAGAAGCGTTCATGTGAACAGGAGCGCGCATGTGAACCGTGGTGTGTCAGTCAGGCGGAATGTGACGCGCTCGACCGCCGTCGTTGGCCGCCGCTATCATGGCGGCGTGTGGTACGGGACGGGACGGCACTTTTGGAAAGGCCGATGGTATGCCTACGGTGTCGGTTCGTGCTGGCGGACGACGCCGATCGGCTACGTCTGGGTCTGTGGATAGATCGCGAAGAGGCGCTGATTGAACGGCCCATCATCGTTGAGGCGATGATCGGGCCGTTCGCTCTGTCGTGATCGATTTGGTGGCGCTAGCGGGCGGCGCGCTTGTTGGATGATCGCGTGGCCTGGGCCGCTTCCTCGAGCTTCAACTTCTCGAGCAACAAATCGGCGACCAGACGACGCAATCGCGAATTCTCCAGTTGAAGATCGGCGATGTGCTTGGTCTCGTCATCCTCTGCTTGGGGCCGGCTCGGCAGGCTCACAGGAGCGGCGCTCGGGCCGGGGCCGGCTTTGCGCCACCGATGCAAGGTCATGACGCTGACGCCGAGGGTGTGTGCGATCTCGCTCTGCAGCTTGCCGTTCCTCGCCAAGTCGTCGGCTTGAGCAAGCTTGGCCGAGATCTCCGCGTTCGAGTGCCTCTTTTTCTTGGCCATCTGGAAGGTCCTAGGATCAAATCCTGTTCAGCCGGCCGGAAGTCTTGCCAGCTACATGCCCCCTGAACCGACATTCCAGTAATCCCTACTGGACGTACACCGGCATATCAAAGAACGTTCATTCAAAGTGGGAATTTTCCCCCCGTGGTAAGCGAGTCTAAAGGTTTTAACGGCCCGGAACAACTCCGACGGGCCGCCTCCGTCGTCGTGCCGGCTCAATATTCGAGGATGATGTCTTATGCGATTACTTGCGCTACAACCCACGATAGTTGTCCGGGGGTGTGATAATCGATCATGCATGGATCGAGTGTGATCACGATTTGTGCGTCGGCACTGTGTTACCGCATATCGGCAGGATCAGCAATCAATAGTGATAGCCTTGCGTCAGACCAGTCATTCGTTCGCTAACTTGTCGTCAAACCGCCGTTGGCACGTCACGTTCCCTATGGCCTTATTATTGCATTAAGCGCGGAGTGTTTATGCTCGCGCTGATTGGCTAGGGGATGGCAGGTGGTCACAAGGTCGCTGCGTGCGAAGGTTAATGGAAACGAGAATAGTAGCATTGATATTCCCGCGCTGCGGGTGATCGCGTGGCACTCCTCGAAGCGGCGCAACGGCGTCGCCAAGGGCTCCTCCGGGCGCAACCACGGGTTGCTTGATCGTCTGCAGGCGGAGAACGCGGAACTTCGTAACAAAGCGACCGACCTCGCACTCCAGATCCAGGCCCTACGCGAATCGTCGAGCCTCTAGAGTGGTCGCAGAGGGGGCCCGGCGCCTGTTCAGGGCGAATCAGCCGGGCGCAGAAGCTCCTCGCAAGCGTCCCCGGGCGACACAGCAGCCGCGTGTTTGCGCACCTGGATGATGGCGGCCGGACGTGCACGCCGGCGCGGGTGAGCTAGGCGCGCAATCGCGGGTCGCCGTCAAAAACCTTAATAACCAGCCAAGCAATCATGATGCCAGCACAGGCGCTTGCCGCGTCGACGAGGAAATCCGAGAGCCGAGCGTGGCGGCTCGGATCCCAGATTTGCGCCACCTCGATTGCTCCGGCCAAGGTGGCGAGCCCCAGGGCCTGGTAGAGGTGATGGTCCCGGTACCCGAGGCCAAAAGCCAATCCGGTCGTGGCGAACGCCGCGAGATGCTCGATAGCGTGGGGCGCTGGCGTGACAGGCCGGAACGTGGCAGGAACCAGGGATATCGCGACGATTGCAATTGCCAGCAACCAAGCTACGGCCCTGAAAGTCATGGTGACCACGCGCTGTACTCGTTTGTCGTCTTCGCCCGATTTGGGTCGGCGCCTTGCGTGGTGAAAGTAGGGCGGCTACTCGTGAAATACATCCCCGGATTGATCAACTCCATCGCGCCAACCGGGACAGGCCGAGTGCGGATTTATCCCGCTGGGGGGACTGCCTCTCCCGGGTCCTCCGCTTTATGTTCCGGGCCTCGATCGAGAGGCAGGGGGAATGAATGCGAAGTGATCGCCGCGTCCTGGTAACCGGTGGTGCCGGCTTCATCGGATCGCACCTGTGCGAGCGATTGCTGGCGCGCGGCGACGAAGTGTTGTGCGTCGACAACTTCTTTACCGCGACCCGCCCGAACATCGTGGGATTCATCTCGCATCCCAACTTCGAGCTCCTGCGCCACGATGTGTGCTTCCCGCTCTATGTCGAGGTCGACAAGATCTACAATCTCGCCTGCCCGGCATCGCCGATCCACTATCAGTTCGATCCCGTGCAGACCACCAAGACCAGTGTGCACGGCGCGATCAATATGCTGGGGCTCGCCAAGCGCGTGAAGGCGAGGATTCTGCAAGCCTCAACGTCCGAGATCTACGGGGATCCGAACGTTCATCCGCAGACCGAGGATTACTGGGGCAACGTCAATCCCATCGGGCCGCGCTCCTGCTACGACGAGGGCAAACGCTGCGCCGAGACGCTGTTCTTCGACTATTACCGCCAGCACAAGCTGCGCATCAAGGTAGCGCGTATCTTCAACACCTACGGCCCCCGCATGCATCCCAACGACGGCCGCGTGGTGTCGAATTTCGTGGTGCAGGCGCTGCAGGGCAACGACATCACCATCTACGGCGATGGTCGGCAGACGCGCTCGTTCTGCTACGTCGACGACCTCGTCGATGGCCTGATCCGGCTGATGGAGACCGGTGACGACGTGACCGGCCCGGTAAACCTCGGCAATCCGGGCGAGTTCACCATCCGCCAGCTGGCCGAGCTCGTGATCGAGCTCACGGGCTCCGCGTCGAAGATCATCCACCGCCCGTTGCCCGTCGACGATCCCAAGCAGCGCCGGCCGGATATCAGCCAGGCGGAGAAGGTGCTTGACTGGCGCCCGCAGATTGCACTGCGCGATGGCCTGACCAGGACGATATCCTATTTCGACCGATTGCTCGCGACGGGTGCGTGACCGGCCTCAAGGCCGTGCGGCCTCGCCGCGCAGCATCGTCTCGAGGAATTGGGGATCGTTCTCCGCGACCGCATTTTCCAGCAATCGTTTCGCCGCTGGCTCCGCGCTCCGGTATGTGCTGGCGAGCGCGTCTCTCAATTCCGGCCAGCGCGTCAAGATCAGCCTCACGTCCCGCTGCACGAGCGTCCGCAGCTCGTCGTCGGCGAGGTCGATGCCTGCATGCGTGGCGACCTGCAATCGCAGGGGCACCAGATCGATCTCGCTCGTACCGGTGTAGTAGGCCATCTTGAGCGCGGCGGTCGGGTTGGAAGCGGGCCACTTGGCGTGGGCGGCAAGGCTCGCGGCCAGCAGCCACACACCGGCCGCATAGGGTGCAGATCGCTCGCTCCGCGCGATCACGGCGCGCGCCTCATCGGCGAGGCGCGGGGAATTGCCGTCGCCGGCGGCTGGCCACAATAGCGCGGCGTAGGTGAAGGCCGCCTCCTCCCAAAGGTCTCCGCGCACCGCGGCGAATTCTGCGATGCGAACGGCGCCGGCGCGCATGGACGCTGCCTCGGCCGCGGCGTCTGCGCTCGTCGGCAGGCGCGTCACCCGCGACCGCGCAATCTCGGCCGGCACGGTCCAGAGCGCGAAGCCCGCCAGAATCGATGCGAGCAGATAGAGCGCGGCGCGAAGTTTCCACAACGATCGAGAGGCTCTGCCGGCGGATGGAGTGAGCTGAAACACCGTGATCACGCCTCGGCGAAGGACGGCCCGTCTAGATGAGTGTGATGTCTTCCCGTTCCAGCACCAGGCAGGTCAGCTTGCCGGTAGCGTAGGCACCGGTGTCGATGTTGATCCGGTTTGGACGGATGTCGGGTTCGGGGACCGGTGTGTGCCCATGGACGATGATCTTTCCGAACCCTTCCTCGTGCAGAAGAAAGTCTTCGCGTATCCACAACAGATCCTGCTCGTGCTGCTGTGCCAGCGGCACCCCGGGCCGAACGCCGGCATGACAGAAGAAGTAGTCGCCGCACGTGAACGATGATCTGAGCCCGGCGAGAAACTGGCGGTGACTGGGCGGCAGCGCATCGCCGAATGCCGCCGCAAGCTCATGCCGCTCGTATTCGTCAGGGTTGATCGAGGGCGTGATGCCGTAGGACACCAGCGTCTCCAGCCCTCCGAACAGCCGCCACCGATCGAGAATGGCCGGGTTGTGGAAGAAGTCCGGGATATAGGTTTCGTGGTTGCCTTTGAGGCAGATGAGCTGGCGGGTGCGGCTGCGCGCCACCAGCATATCCAGGACCTCGCGGGTCTGCGGGCCGCGGTCGATGTAATCGCCGACAAACACTTCGATCGCGCGCTTGGCCGGATAGCCTGCACGATCCGCATCGATGCACGCGAACAACTGGGCCAGGAGATCGGCGCGGCCGTGGATGTCACCGACGGCATAGATGCGCAGATCGGCCGGCGTCCGCGGCGGGAATTTCTTGGGGCGCGACAGCAGGGACTCCCACACGAATTGCGGTCTCCAGAGAGGAAGATCGGCCGTCGGTCGATCCTAGTTAACACACAGTGAGCAATTTCCAACGCACTTGATTCGACTTCTACCTCTCGTCCCAACCGGATCTCAGATCATTTCGGGTACCCCTCCAAACGCAAGCAGGTGTTTGGGGGATAACAACAATGTTTCGCGTGACCAAGCTGCTCATCGCGAGCGTCGCGATGATCGGGGCCGGCGCGGTTTCGGCCCATGCCGCCTTCTTCTCGCTACCACGGATGCTGAAGGCGCGTGCAGAGCGCGTCGCCTACGACCTCCCGGCCTTGCCGCCGATGGCGCATGCGCGCTTCTGTCTGCAGTACCCCGCCGACTGCGAAGTTCGCCGCAGCTTCAGGCATCGCAACATTTCCCTGACGCAAGCGCGCTGGAACGACCTCGTCCAGGTCAACCGCGAGGTCAACCGCTCGATCGTTCCGCAACGTAATCTCGGCGGAGTGATGGCGGAAGAGTGGCTGGTGTCGCCGCGTGCGGGGGACTGCAACGATTATGCCGTTACCAAGCGCCACGAACTGCTCGCGCGTGGCTGGCCATCGCGCGCCTTGATCCTCTCGGAAGTCGTTACCAGCTGGGGCGAGCATCATCTCATTCTGGTGGTGCGCGTGAAGGAGGGCGACTTCGTGCTGGACAGCCTGGCCCAGGATATTCGTCCAGTGGCGCTGGCGCGGTATCGCTGGGTGCGGGCGCAATCGCCCGATAATCCGCGGTTCTGGTCGACGGTCAGCATTT
>BFBZ01000019.1_pt77 | contig 10092 bp, 9 predicted proteins | sample 1888401 | NCBI WGS metagenome assembly BFBZ01 (sample SAMD00112614, study PRJDB3348) | symbiont metagenome | host: Chara braunii | reverse complement strand
CGGCAACATGGCGATGTTCGACAAGGCGCTCGCAGCGATGGACGACGCCGGCGAAGGCGATCTGGTCTTCGCCAATTTCGTCGACTTCGACACCGAATTCGGCCACCGGCGCGACGTCGCCGGCTATGCCGGAGCGCTCGAGGCCTTCGACCGGCGGCTGCCCGAGGCGCTGGCCCGCATCAGGCCAGGCGACCTGCTGATCCTGACAGCCGACCATGGCAATGACCCGACCTGGCGCGGCACCGACCATACGCGCGAGCGCGTGCCGGTGATCGGCGTCGCACCGAGGCTGAGGGGTGGCGACATCGGCCTGCTGCCGACTTTCGCCGATATCGGCGAGACCGTCGCGGATCACCTCGGCCTGGCGCCAGGCCGCCACGGCTCCTCCTTCCTGGCGGCGATCGGCGGCCATGCCTGAGCTGCCCGAAGTCGAAACCGTCCGGCGCGGGTTGCAGCCGGTTCTCGAAGGAGCCCGCMTCGTCAAGGTCGAGGCACGGCGGCCCGACCTTCGCTTTCCCTTTCCCGAACGYTTCTCGGAGCGGCTGACCGGCAGGACCGTGACGGCRCTCGGCCGACGGGCCAAATATCTGACCATGCATTTGGACGATGGCCCGGTGCTGATCTGCCATCTCGGCATGTCGGGATCGTTCCGGATCGAGACCGCCGAGGCGAGCGAAGCGCCCGGTGCTTTCCACCACGACCGCTCGAAGAGCGCGGCACACGACCATGTCGTGTTCGATGTCTTGTCGCCGAAAGGCGGGCAGTCCCGCGTCATCTTCAACGATCCGCGCCGTTTCGGCTTCATGCTGTTTGCCGAGGGCGCGCCGGACACGCATCCGATGCTGGCGGGGCTGGGCGTCGAGCCGACCGGCAACGCGCTCGACGGCGCCCTGCTCGCCTCGCTGCTCGCGGGCCGCAAAACACCGCTCAAGGCCGCGCTGCTCGACCAGCGGCTGATCGCGGGGCTCGGCAACATCTATGTGTCGGAGGCGCTGTGGCGCGCCGGCCTGTCGCCGCTGCGCGAGGCCGGAACGATCGCCGGTTCCGGCAAGACCGCAAAGGCGCGAAGCGAACGCCTGGCCGGAGCGATCCGCTCGGTTATCGCCGATGCGATCGCCGCCGGAGGCTCCTCGCTGCGCGACTATGTCCATGCCGACGGGTCGCTCGGCTATTTCCAGCATTCCTTCGCGGTCTACGACCGTGAGGGCGGGCCGTGCGCGACGCCYGGCTGCRGCGGTCATATCGAGCGCATCGTGCAGAGCGGTCGCTCGACATTCTATTGCCGGACCTGTCAGCGGTGAGTTAGACCGGTCTCCTCAATCGAAGCGAGGAGACGACGCCATGGCCTATGAAACCATTCTCGTGGAGACACGCGGCAAGGTCGGGCTGATCACGCTCAACCGGCCGAAGGCGCTCAACGCGCTGAATTCGCAGGTGCTGACCGAGATCGTGGCGGCCGTGAACGCGTTCAACGCCGATGCCGGCATCGCCGCCATGGTCCTCACCGGTTCGGAAAAAGCCTTCGCGGCCGGCGCCGACATCAAGGAAATGCAGGCGATCTCCTTCGTCGATGCCTATACCCATGACTTCTTCGTCGGCTGGGAGGAACTCACGCGTGCGCGCAAGCCGATCATCGCGGCGGTGGCAGGCTATGCGCTGGGCGGCGGCTGCGAGCTGGCGATGATGTGCGATTTCATCATCGCCGCCGACAACGCCAAATTCGGCCAGCCCGAAATCACGCTCGGTGTCATGCCGGGCATGGGCGGATCGCAGCGGCTGACCCGCTTCGTCGGCAAGTCGAAGGCGATGGACATGTGCTTGACCGGCCGGATGATGGACGCCGCGGAGGCCGAGCGCTGCGGACTGGTGTCGCGGGTGGTGCCGGCAGCCGAGCTGGTGGAGGACGCGCTGAAAACGGCCGCGAAGATCGCCGAGTTTTCGCTGCCGTCGGTGATGATGACCAAGGAAGCCGTCAACCGGGCCTATGAGACGACACTGGCCGAAGGACTGCGTTTCGAACGCCGGCTCTTCCATTCCCTGTTCGCGCTCGACGACCAGAAGGAAGGCATGGCCGCCTTCGTCGAGAAGCGGAAACCGAACTTCACCAACCGCTGATGCAGGTCGCCCAAAGACGTGCCGCGGCGGTGAGGCGCGCCCACTGAATCCGTTTCGGCGCGCCATGCTTCGAGGCTGCCAAAAAGACGGCGAACTGGCGTTGACGCGCCGTGAAAGCTGAACTATAAGCCGCACCAACCGAGGCGGCCCCGTGGCTGCCCGCTTGTTTTTTGCGCCCTGCGGCATCCCGCTGGCGCTCACCAGATCAGAAGAGAGGCACCATGGCCAATACCTCCTCGGCCAAAAAGGCAACGCGCAAGATCGCCCGCCGCGCAGCGGTCAACAAGAACCGGCGTTCGCGCGTCCGCACCTATGTGCGCAAGGTCGAAGAGGCGCTKGCCGCCGGCGACAAGGTCGCGGCGGTGGAAGCTTTCAAGGCCGCCGAGCCTGAATTGATGCGCGCCGCCACCAAGGGCGTCATCCACAAGAACACCGCTTCCCGCAAGGTTTCGAGGCTGGCACAGCGGGTCAAGGTACTGTCTGCCTGACCGACTTCCCCTCAAAAGCATCGTCTTTGAACCCGGCTGCACAGGCCGGGTTTTTTCGTTTGCCGGCAAGTACTTAAAAAGAACGCCCGCAAAACGATATCCGGTCCGAATTTCAAAGTTGCGAATGTTTGCCGGCATATACATGTTCGCTGATGTTGACGCTCGGCGAATGCGGGCACGGCCATAAAATGGCCTGTCACAAATTCTTGTTATTTTTCAAAAAGTTACTGACAGTCATCCACAGCTTGTTCAAGTCACGGGCGAGCGGCGGGGGACAAGTAGCTGTCAAGCGAATTATTTCAGAAAATTTCGGATCGGGCGGCCTTTTTCATATTCGCCGGAAAAGGGTTTGAATCACAATGGGTTTGTCAAAACATGCCGCTGCGGCACCTGCGTCGAACCCGTCTACGCTAACCAGATTCGTTAAAAATCGGTTAGACGTGGCCTTGCCCTGTCCACAGCGATTTCGGTAATGTCCATCCATCGAAGGGACGGGCTTTAGGCCCTGACCCAGCCTGAATCGGCCAGCACAAAATGGCGGAATTCATGACGTGGAGCAATTCCGCGTGTGGCTCGGTTTGTCCCTTCGGTGCGGGTAGGGGACTGGCGTAATTGTACATGGCAGTCGACATCGGGCCGGCGTTTTCGCCGGGCGGCGTTGTATTGCCCTGACGTGGTCATGTCGGTTCGAGAGAACCGATACCGGGTCCCTTGCTCAGCATGCGATGACGTCGCCGCGGCGGCGACGGCAACGCGGCGAAAAGGTCGCCGGACCCAGGGTGCAGGAGGCGCACTCCCGGCGGAAGAAGGGTACGAGAAGACAAGGAACTTTGATCATGCAAAGCGGCATCGAACGGGAGATCGCGGGTGAGCTCCCATTCCCAGCAACCTTTGTCGGAGGGGACGACATGGCGGCATCCAGCGACGCGGAACAGAAGTTCGAGCGGGTCAAGGCCCAGCTCAAGGCGCGTCTCGGAGCCGAAGTCTATTCCAGCTGGTTCGGCCGCATGAAGGTCGCGGAGGCTTCCCGCGGCATTGTACGCATCTCCGTGCCCACGGCCTTCCTGCGGTCGTGGATCAACGGTCACTATCTCGATCTCATCGCGGAACTTTGGAGGCATGAGGATGCCGACGTCCTCAAGATCGAGATCGTCGTGCGGACGGCGACCCGACAGGGCCGCAACAACGTCGAGCCGGAAATCGCGCCGGCGCGCAAGATGACCAAGCAGACGCAGACGGCGCTCGCCGCCGGCACCGCGAGCGCGGGCCGGGCGGAGCGGACGCCGGCGCCGCGCCAGGGCGCGCCGGTCGAAACCGAGTTCCGGCACAATGTGCTGGGATCGCCGCTTGACCCACGCTACACCTTCGCTTCCTTCATCGAAGGCCCGTCGAACCGGGTTGCCTTCGCGGCAGCCAAGGCGGTGGCGGAATCGCAGTCGAGCGCCGTGCGCTTCAACCCGCTCTTCCTTCATGCCACCGTCGGACTGGGCAAGACGCACTTGCTGCAGGCGATCGCGGCGGAATCGCTGCGGCACAACCCGAAGTCGCGCGTCGTCTACCTGACGGCGGAATATTTCATGTGGCGCTTCGCCACCGCGATCCGCGACAACAACGCGCTCACCCTCAAAGAGCAGCTGCGCGACATCGACCTCCTGATCATCGACGACATGCAGTTCCTGCAGGGCAAGTCGATCCAGCATGAGTTCTGCCACCTGATCAACATGCTGCTCGACAGCGCCAAGCAGGTCGTGGTCGCCGCGGACCGGCCGCCGTCCGAGCTGGAATCGCTGGAGCCGCGCGTGCGTTCGCGCCTCAATGGCGGGGTGGCGCTCGAAATGTCGGCGCCGGATTTCGCCATGCGGCTCGGCATGCTCAAGCTGCGGCTTGCCACCGCCAAGGTTGACGATGCCTCGCTCGACATCTCGGATGACATCCTCGATCACATCGCCCGCACGGTGACCGGCAGCGGACGCGAGCTCGAGGGCGCCTTCAACCAGCTGCTTTTCCGCCAGTCCTTCGAGCCGCAGATCACCATCGACCGCATCGACGAGATCCTCGGCCATATCTACCGCTCGGGCGAGCCGAAGCGGGTGCGCATCGAGGATATCCAGCGCATCGTGGCGCGCCACTACAACGTCTCAAAGACGGAACTGCTCTCCAACCGGCGCACGCGCACCATCGTCAAGCCGCGGCAGGTGGCGATGTATCTGTCGAAGGTGATGACGCCGCGCTCGCTGCCCGAGATCGGCCGGCGTTTCGGCGGCCGCGACCACACCACCGTGCTGCACGCCGTGCGCAAGATCGAGGATCTTTCCGGCGCCGACAACACGTTGGCGCAGGAACTGGAACTGCTGAGAAGGCTGATCAACGAGCAGGCCTGAAGCGGTTCGAAAAGTGCCGGCGRCGCCCTTCGCCGGCTTTATCCCCAGAAAGCCCGCGCTACCGGCCGGAACCGGTGTCGCGGGCTTGCGTTTGCAGGCTTTTTACTGTCAGCTTACACAGATTCTGAGCCTTTCAGAGCTTTCGCGGGATGCCGCTGCCTGGTGACCCGTTCATTCATTGAAGCGAGCCTGTTTCGTCATGCGTGTTATCCTGGAACGGTCAAATCTCCTGAAGTCCCTCAACCACGTTCACCGCGTGGTGGAGCGGCGCAACACCATACCGATCCTGTCGAATGTGTTGCTCAACGCCGAAGGCGGCAGCCTGGAGATGAAGGCGACCGACCTCGACCTCGAAGTGACGGAAGCGACGCCGGCCAAGGTCGAGCGCGGCGGGGCGACGACGGTTCCGGCGCACCTGCTCTACGACATCGTGCGCAAGCTGGCCGACGGCGCCGAGGTGATGCTGAAGACCGACGAGGACGGCAATGCGATGACGGTCACGTCGGGCCGTTCCAGCTTCCGCCTGCAGTGCCTGCCGCAGTCCGATTTCCCGGAACTTTCGGCCGGTTCCTTCTCGCACATCTTCCGGCTCGAATCGGCGGCGCTCAAAGGCCTGATCGACAAGACGCAGTTCGCCATCTCGACCGAAGAGACGCGCTACTATCTCAACGGTATCTTCCTCCACACGCATGAGGTCGGCGGCAAGCTGAAGCTGCGCTCGGTCGCGACCGACGGCCACCGCCTGGCGCGGGCCGAAATCGACGCGCCGGCTGGGTCGGAGGGCATGCCCGGCATCATCATTCCGCGCAAGACGGTGAGCGAGTTGCAGAAGCTGGTCGACGACCCGGATGTGGCGGTGACCACGGAACTGTCGGACACCAAGATCCGCTTCACCATCGGCAGCGTCATCCTGACCTCGAAGCTGATCGACGGCACCTTCCCGGACTATCAGCGCGTCATTCCGACCGGCAACGACAAGAAGCTGATCATCGACCGCCAGAGCTTCGCCGCCGCCGTCGACCGCGTCTCGACGATTTCCTCCGAGCGCGGCCGCGCGGTGAAGCTCTCGATCAACGAAGGCCAGCTGACGCTTGCCGTCAACAATCCGGATTCGGGCAGCGCCACCGAGGAACTGGCCGCCGACTATTCGTCCGACCCCATCGAGATCGGCTTCAACGCCAAATATCTGCTCGACGTCGCGGCTCAGCTTACCGGCTCGGAGGCAAAGTTCATGCTGGCCGATGCCGGCTCGCCGACCTTGATCCACGACATGGCCGACGACACCGCGCTCTACGTGCTGATGCCGATGCGGGTGTAGGCTCGATCTCTTTGTTCGACGCAATTCCGGACGGAAAACCGTGTCACACTTTTTCTGGAATTGCTTTAGCGGAGACTTGCTTTAGCGGACCTGACATGTCGCCGTGACCGAGGATGCCAAACAGCTCCGGCAGCAAAGCTTTTTAAGTAAGCTTACACTTACGAACTTCCGCAACTATGCGGCGCTTTCGCTCGACCTTGCGCCTGGCGCCGTCGTGCTGTCCGGCGACAATGGCGCGGGCAAGACCAATCTGCTGGAAGCGATCTCGCTTCTGACACCGGGGCGCGGGCTGCGCCGCGCGCCCTATGGCGACGTGGCGCATGAGGGCGGCGACGGCGGCTTTGCGCTACACGCGCGCGTCGAAGGGCCGGAAGGCCAGGTCGAGATCGGCACCGGCATTTCCGGAGGCGATGCCGCTGGAGAGGGCGGCAGGCGGGTGCGGATCAACGGCGCGCCGGCGCGGTCGGCCGAGGATATGCTGGAATGGCTGCGGGTCGTCTGGCTGACGCCGGCCATGGACGGGTTGTTTCCGGGGCCGGCGGGCGACCGCCGGCGCTTCCTCGACCGACTGGTGCTGGCGATCGACCCGGGCCATGGCCAGCGCGCCCTCGACTACGAGAAGGCGATGCGCGGACGTAACCGTTTGCTTACCGAAGGATCGCGCGATGCCGCCTGGTTCGACGCCATCGAGACCCAGATGGCCGAGACGGGCGTCGCGATAGCCGCGGCGCGGACAGAACTGGTGCGGCTGCTGGCCGCCATGATCGACAGGCTGCCCGGCAGCGGGCCGTTCCCGCAGGCCGACATCAGCCTCGCCGGTGAACTGGAGAACGAGCTCGCCGTGGCGCCGGCGGTCGATGTCGAGGAGCGCTTCCGCGCGGCGCTTGCCCGCGGCCGCGAGCGCGACCGTGCCGCCGGCCGCACGCTCGACGGRCCGCATCGCTCCGATCTCGTCGTGCGGCACCGGCCCAAATCGATGCCGGCGGAGCTCTGCTCGACCGGSGAACAGAAGGCGCTGCTGGTCGGCATCGTGCTTTCGCATGCRAGGCTGACCGGCGAGATGTCSGGCCTGACGCCGATCCTCCTGCTGGACGAGATCGCCGCGCATCTGGACAGCGGCCGGCGCGCCGCGCTGTTTTCCATCCTGGAGGATCTGAATTGCCAGGCCTTCATGACCGGGACCGAYGCCGCCTTGTTTTCCAGTCTCGCCGGGCGCGCGCAATTCCTGACGGTCGATCACGGCAGCGTCGAGGCGACCGGCCAGCACTCTTGAAGAGCCGAGGGCGTCAGCGCCCGCCCTGCGGGACAAGGCTTCGCCTTGCCCGTACATGACAAGGTTTTCCAGCCGCTATATGGTCCGGCCATGACCGCCCTGACCGACGAAGAACTGGAACGCTATGCCCGCCACATCGTGCTGCCGGAAATCGGCGGCCCCGGCCAGCAGAGGCTGAAGCGCGCGCGGGTGCTGGTGATCGGCGCCGGCGGGCTCGGCGCGCCGGTGCTCGAATATCTTGCGGCGGCCGGCGTCGGCACGCTCGGCATCGTCGACGACGACACGGTCTCGCTCTCCAACCTGCAGCGCCAGGTGATCCATGGGACCGACACGATCGGCACGGCGAAAACCGACAGCGCCGCGGCGGCGGTGAAGCGCATCAATCCCAACGTCACGGTGGAGATGCACCGTCTSAGGCTGACGGCCGAAGRCGCCCCTGCCCTCGTCGCCSGCTACGATGTCGTCGTCGACGGCTCCGACAATTTCGAGACGCGCTACGCGCTCGCCGATGCATGCGCGCTGGAGAAGAAACCTCTGGTCACCGCGGCGGTCGGCCGCTTCGACGGCTCCTTGACGGTGCTGAAGCCGTTCGAAACGGGTGCCGACGGCAAGCGCAATCCGAGCTACCGCGACCTTTTTCCGGAAGCGCCGCCCGAGGGGCTGGTGCCGTCCTGCGCGGTTGCCGGCATCGTCGGCGCGCTGACGGGCGTCGTCGGCACGCTGCAGGCAATGGAGGCGATCAAGCTGATCACCGGCATCGGCGAGCCGCTGGTCGGTCGACTCCTGCTCTATGACGGGCTGGCCGCGCGCTTCGATACCATCCGCTACAGAGCGAGCTGAGCGCATGGACCAGCCGGCCTCTGTCTTCGTTACCGAGCTCCCACCGGACTTCGCCCGGTGGGACGACCTCTTGGCGCTGATTCGGCGCGCCTTCGCCTATATGGACGGCATCATCGACCCGCCCTCCTCGGCGCATCTGCTGACACCGGCGAAACTCGAAGCCAAGGCGAAGCAAGAGATAACGCTGCTCGCCATCGAGAACGGCGGGATCGTCGGCTGCGTCTTCGCGCTGGAGCGGCCCGCCGATTTCTATGTCGGCAAGCTGGCGGTCGACCCTGCCCGTCAGGGGCAAGGCATAGGCGGCCGACTGATGCAGGCGGTGGAAGGGCTTGCACGCGGGCGCGGCAAGGAGGCGCTCGAGCTACAAACCCGCATCGAGCTTGTCGCGAACCATGAAACCTTTGCCCGGCTCGGCTTTCGCGAAACCGAACGCACGGCGCATGCAGGCTACGACCGTCCGACCTCGATCACCATGCGCAAGGTACTCTCATGAGCCTCGTGCTCAGCCGTGAGGAACAGGCAATCGCCGCCGGCCAGGACGGCGCGGCGATCGCGATGCGCATCGTCGCCGAAAGCGCACGACTGCTCGGTGCGCCGCGTCTCATTCCGATCGCCTCGGCGCATATCGACGGTGCGCTCTACCACGGCGATTCCGGCACTCTGTTCGCCGAAAGGCTGGTCGAAGGCGGCGCGAGGGTCGCGGTGCGTTCGACGCTCAATGTCGGCGCACTCGATCTCATGGGCTGCTCGCGCATCCGCCTGGAGGAGCCGCAGCGCGGCATGGCGCGGCGGATGATGCAAGCCTATCGCGACCTTGGCTGCGAGCAGAGCTGGACCTGCGCTCCCTATCAGGCAGGGCATCGGCCGGCGCCGGGAAGCGACGTCGCCTGGGGCGAGTCCAATGCGGTCGTGTTCTGCAATTCGGTGCTCGGAGCGCGCACCAACCGCTACGGCGATTTCCTCGACATTGCCTGCGCCATCACCGGCCGCGCGCCGGATTATGGCCTGCACCGCCCGGAGAACCGCAGGGCGCGGCTGGTGTTCGACGTCTCCGCGCTGCCGCCTTCGTTCCTCGCCTCGGAGATCGCCTGGCCGGTGCTGGGCAGCCTCTATGGGCGCGAGGTGGGCGACGCCATCGGCGTGGTGACAGGTGTTGCCGATCACCCCGGCGAGGATGCGCTGAAGGCCTTCGGCGCGGCCGCCGCGTCGTCCGGCGCGGTCGGCCTCTTCCATATCGCCGGCGTGACGCCCGAGGCGCCCGACATGCCGGGCATCCWGGCCGGCGGGGAACCGGAAACGGTGATCCGCGTCTCGCCGCAGATGGTCGCGAGGGCTCGTGCGGGCCTGTCCACCACCGCCGCGCCGAGGACCATCGACGCCGTTGCAATCGGCAGCCCGCATTTGTCGCAGGCCGAATTCGGGACGCTGGAGCGGCTGATCGCCGGGAGGCGGCTTGCCGTGCCGATCTACGCCTGCACCGGCCGCCACGTGCTGTCCGTTCTGGAGCAGGACGGCCGGCGCAAGGCGCTCGAGGCGAGCGGCGTCATCATCGTCGCCGACACTTGCGTGGTGGTGACGCCGATCATGCCGGACCTCGCCGGCGGCGTGTTGATGACCAATTCGGGCAAGTTCGCGCATTACGCTCCGGGCAACACAGGCTATGGCGTGCTCTACGCC
>BFBZ01002433.1_pt1 | contig 10094 bp, 9 predicted proteins | sample 1888401 | NCBI WGS metagenome assembly BFBZ01 (sample SAMD00112614, study PRJDB3348) | symbiont metagenome | host: Chara braunii | reverse complement strand
TGCTGGCCGGCTGTCTGCTGTGGATGTTCATTGGCGTGCTGGTCATGCGCAAACTCATCAATTTCGACTTCTGAGAGGATAGGCAGAGATGCTGGACGTCCTCATCGAGAAACTGCACGACCGGGACTTCATGATCCAGTTGCTCATCGCGATCGCGGTGGGAGCGACCGTGCTGACCTTTGCCATGCCGCTGCTGGCCGGCGACGATCTCGGCCGCCGCATGAAGGCCGTGTCGGTCGAGCGCAACCGGATGCGCGAGCGAGAGCGCGCACGGCTCGCCAGCGGCGAGCGGATCAACGTCCGGCCGACGCCGAAGGCCTGGATGCTGTCGGTCGTCGACACCTTGAAGCTGACCAAGCATCTCGCCCAGGACGAGGCGCGCGACAAGCTCATGCAGGCCGGCCATCGCGGCCAGGGCCCCTATGTCGCCTTCCTGTTCTTCCGCCTGGTCGTGCCGATCATCACCTTCCTTGCCGCGCTGTTTTACGTCTTCGTGGTCAACGACCTGGGCCAGCCGACCATTGTGCGCCTGTTGGTGGCCCTGTTCGCGGCCTATGTCGGCCTGCAATTGCCGATGCTGTTCCTGAAGAACCAGATCGAGCGGCGCCAGACCTCGATTCGCCGGGCCTTTCCCGACGCGCTCGATCTGATGCTGATCTGCGTCGAAAGCGGCATGTCGATCGAGGTCGCGTTCAAGCGCGTCAGCGGCGAGATCGGCACCCAGTCCATACCGCTGGCCGAGGAGCTGACCTTGACCACGGCGGAACTCAGCTACCTGCAGGATCGCCGCCTGGCTTATGAGAACCTGGCCAAACGGACCGATCTCGACGGCGTCCGGGCGGTCTGCATGGCCTTGATCCAGTCCGAGCGCTATGGCACGCCGCTGGCCAATACGCTGCGCGTCATGGCCCAGGAAAACCGCGACATGCGCATGTCGGAAGCCGAGAAGAAGGCCGCCGCGCTGCCGCCGAAGCTGACAGTGCCGATGATCGTGTTCTTCCTGCCCTGCCTGTTCGTGGTCATCATGGGGCCGGCGGCGATCCGTCTGATGTCGAACTGAGTAGCGATTCGGAGCTGAGCCGCGGACCGCCCGCCGGCACCACCTCGGCGGCGGCCAGCCTGCGGTAGAGGTTGCGCGATCGACGCACCGGCCACCAATCATAAAACAGGATCTCGGCCGGCCGCCAATTGGCGACCCAGCCGAACACCGAGAGACCGTCGCGCAGGCCTTCGCGCCAGCCGTCGCGGATCGGCGCGGCGTCGACCACCTGGGCGAGCGCGGTACAGGCGGCAAGCACGCAGAGCCCGATGATCAACGAGATGACGCCGCGCCGCAGCAGCCGGCGCAGATTTTGATGTTCCGTGGTGGCGAGCCGCCCGAAATGGACGTCGGTCACCTTTTCGAGCTTCGTCGTGGCCGCCAGGTCGGCAGGCCGACCATTCTCGGAGAGATCGATGATGAAACGATCGCGCCGCGGCGCGTCCCATGCCTGGGACACGATATATTGCCCGATCGGCCGGTTCAGATTGTGCTCATGAAACGGCGACGGATCGAAAGTGGTGAACAGCTGCTCGATATGCGGGACGTCGATCCCGATCCGGGTGATGCCTTTCATGCCTGTCTCCCGGCTTCCGCGCACGATCCAGGATGACCATATCGGCGGCCCGCCGTCGAGGCGGCGCGCCGAAGATCAGGCAGGCTTGGCCGTCCGCTCGCGTCGGAACAGCAGCCAGCCGACGATGGCGACATTGAGCAGGTTCCACAGGATGCCGTTGACGAAGGCGGCCTGGTACGACTGCGTCAGATCATAGATGACGCCCGACATCCAGCCGCCCAGCGCCATGCCGAGCAAGGTGGACATCAGCACGACTCCCACCCGCACGCCGGCCTCGCCCGCCGGGAAGTATTCCCGCACGATGATGGCATAGCTCGGCACGATGCCGCCCTGGAACAGTCCGAACAGGATCGAAAAGATATAGAGCGGGGTCAGGCCGTCGGAGGTCAGGAACAATAGAAGGGCGGCGCCCTGCAGAACGGCGCTGAGCAGCAGTGTCGCAAGGCCGCCGATGCGGTCGGCGACGAAGCCCGATGCAACCCGGCTGACAATACCGAAGGCCAGCATCAGCGACAGCATTTCGGCGCCCCGCGCAACGCCATAGCCGAGATCGGCGCAATAGGCGACGATATGTACCTGGGGCATGGCCATGGCGACGCAGCAGGCGACGCCGGCGACGGCGAGAAGCCACATCAAGGTGTTCGGCTGCACGCCAAGGCCCGCGGCCTTCCGGATATGGGCCGAGGCGAGTGACGAGGCAGGCTCCGCCGGCGGAGCCTGGCGCAACAGATAAGCGAGCGGCGCCATCGTCAGCGCGACAAAGACGCCGATGGCGATATGGGTCATGCGCCAGCCGACAGATTCGAGCCCGAAACGAACGAGCTGCGGCCAGACCGCGCCGGCAATATAGTTGCCGCAGGCGCAAAGTGCGACGGCGATGCCACGGCGCTTGTTGAACCACAGCGAGACATGCGCCATCAGCGGACCGAACACCGCAGCGGCCCCCAGCATGCCGATCAGGAACCCGTGGGCGGCGGCGAACACCCAGACATTGGGTGCAAGGCCGGAAATCACGTAGCCGAGCCCCATCACCAGGCCGCCGCCCATGACCGGAAACATGATGCCGAAACGATCGGTCAGCCGGCCCATAAGCACGCCGCCGATGGCGAAGCCGATCATGGTGAAGGTGTAGGGCAGCGACGCTTCGCCGCGCGCGATGCCAAAATCCGCCTGGACGGCGGGCAGCACCACCACGACCGACCACATGCCGACGCCGCCAATGGTGCCAAGCGCCAGCGCCACGACAAGACGAATCCAGGCGGCCGGCCCGTCGATTGCCGACGACGCGGCCCGGTCGGGCTCAGGCGATGTGATTTGAAGCACGGTGTTACCGTCCAATGGCAGGGTCGGGGAAACTAACACTCCCCGTCTGCACAAAACAGCGGCAGTCCCGCGCAACGGCTGTGCGCCGCCGGCCGAGCTTGCCCGGCACGCGGGCCGCCCGGTACGGTCTCAGGTGCCGGACGGCGGCCGCTCAGGCCGCATGCAATTGCCCTGGCATCGGGCCGGTATAGCGCGATTGCGGGCGGATCATCCGGCCGCTCTGTTCCTGTTCCAGGACATGGGCGGTCCAGCCGGCGACGCGCCCGGCCGCGAAGACATTGGTGAAGCTGTCGCGCGGCAGGTCGAGGGCTTCCAGCACCAGCGCGGTATAGAATTCGACATTGGTGTCGAGCGAGCGGCCGGCCTTGTGTTCGCGCAGCAACGCCAGCGCCCCGGCCTCGACGGCCTCGGCGAAGCCGATCCGGTTGTCGCCGTGGCTCAGATCCGCCGCGACGCCCTTCAGCACGTCGGCGCGGGGATCGCGCACCCGGTAGATGCGGTGCCCGAAGCCCATCAGGCGTTCGCCATCGGCAAGTGCGGCGGCAATCCATGGCCGGATATTGTCCGTGGTGCCAATGGCATCCAGCATGTCGAGGACCGGGCCGGGCGCGCCGCCATGCAGCGGCCCCTTGAGCGCGCAGAGCCCACCGACCACCGCGGATAGAAGGCCGGCGCGCGTCGAGCCGATGACTCTCGCGGCAAAGGTCGAGGCATTCAGGCCGTGATCGGCGACCGTGACGAGATAGGTCTCGAGTGCCCGGGCATGGGCCGCGGGAACATCGCTTGCCCGCATCATGTGCAGGAAATCCTCGGCCTGGCCGCGCGTCGCATCCGGCGCCACCGGCGCCAGGCCGCGTTGGCGTCGCGCAATCGCCGCCGCGAAGACCGGCACCGCGGCGACCGCCAGGACATGGTGCGGCGTCGGCGCGGCATCGGGCAGGGCGGCCAGGAGCAGACGAAGCGCCTCGACGGCGGTGAGGCCGTCAGTTGCCGCGATCAACGGACCGACGGTCCGGAAAGCCGCGACGCGGGCGTGGCCGAGCGCCACGCGGATCGTCGCTTCATCCATCGATTCTGACGCGAAACCATCCCACAACAACGCCAGGACCGCTTCGAAGCTTCGCCGTCCGGCGAGTTCTTCGAGGTCGAAGCCGCGCACGATCAGACGGCCGGCGGCGCCATCGACATGGCTCAGAACGGTTTCAGCGGCGATGACGTCATCGAGACCTGAAGACATGGCAATACCTCGTCATTTTCCGAGCAACACCTTGCGCCGGAAATTCATATCGTCAATATTGATTCATATATTCAATATCAGAGCCGATGACCCACGACCGCTTCCTCGACACCAGCACCGCAGCCAGCCGGCTCGGGATTTCCCGCGCCAGTCTCTATGCCTATGTCAGCCGCGGGCTGATCCAGGCGCGCCCTGACGCCGAAGATCCCAGGCGCAGCGTCTACCGGGCCGCCGATATCGAAAGGCTGGCAAAAACCAAAGCGCGCGGCCGCAAACCCGAACAGATCGCCGGCGCAACGCTCGACTGGGGACCGCCGGCCTTGTCCTCGGGCATCACCCTGATCGACGACAATCGCCTGTTCTATCGCGGCCAGGATGCGGTGGAGCTGGCCCGGGCCGCCAGCCTCGAAGATACGGCCCGCCTGCTCTGGCAATGCGAAGCGAACGATCCGTTCTCGGCCGAGCTCGATTTTCCTGCGCCGCTTATGGCGAGCAGCGACTTGCCGATCGATCGCTGTCTCAGGCTGCTGGCCGAACGCGGCGTCTATACGCGAATGATCTGGCAGCGTGATGTCAGGCGGCTCTGGCCCGAGGCCGCGACCTTGCTGCGGCTGATGGCGGCAGGCATTGCCGGTTCCGCCCCGAGCCCCCAGCCGATCCATGAACAGGTGGCGCGCGCCTGGGACCTCGGAGGCGAGGGCGCCGAGATCATCCGCGCCGCCATGGTGCTTTTGGCGGATCACGAATCCAATGCCTCCGCTTTCGCCGTCAGGGTCATCGCCTCGACCGGCGCTTCTCTCACGGCTTGCCTGCTCGGTGGCCTGGGCGCGCTGTCCGGGCCGCTCCATGGCGGTACGACCAGCCTGGTCGAAATCCTGTTCGAGGAAACCGAGCGCGTCGGCGACGCGGTGCGCGTGGTCGAAGAGCGGTTGAGACGCGGTGACCGGCTGCCCGGCTTCGGCCATCCGCTCTATCCCGGCGGCGATCCTCGCGCCCGCGCGCTGCTCGCGCTTCTGCCTGATGACCCGGTGCGCGAGGCCTTGCTGACCGCGATGGACGATATCGGTCAACGCGATCCGAACATCGATTTCGCCTTGGTGTCGGCCTGTCGGTCGCTCAGGCTCGCCGCCGGATCATCCTTCGCGCTGTTCGCGCTCGGCCGCACGGTCGGCTGGATCGCCCATGCACTGGAGCAGCAACAAGACGGCACGTTGATCCGGCCGCGGGCCCGCTATGTCGGCCCGCGGCCGGCCATCTAGCCCGGTCAGTCGCGCATTGTCGGGCCGATAAGCCCCGACAATGCGGCCAGGAGCCAGCTCGCGATCAACAAGACGCCGCCCGATGGCGCCGCCATGGGAAACAGCGCGGCGCCGAAAAAGGCGCGCCAGGCAAGGTCGCCGGAAAACAGCAGGATGCCGGCGATCAGCCCCCAGGCGGCGAAAAGGGCTATCCGATCGTTGAGCACGCCGGCGCGGCCACCGATGGCGATCGCAAGAATGGCCGGCGCATGCAGCGACAGCATGCTTGCCGCGACGTTCAGGCTGGTGCCCGCATAGGCGTGGGTGGAAAGCGCGGCAAGCGCCACGCCGGCCGCGCCGATCAGGCCGGCGAGACAGGTGATCAGGCGAGTGGCGGTCATGGCATGGCTCCGGCGGGCAAGGGTCGCGACAGACGATCGCCCTCAGAGCACCTGGGACGGGGAGAGGCAAATCAATCCTCGCATGCGGGCCTCGCCGGCGCGGTCATGCGCGGCGCCTCTCGACCTCGGCGCTGTTCGCGTTTAGTTCTTGGCCATGTCCGCGCGCTCGACCGAGATCCTCAAGGACGCCAATGTGCTGCCGGAGCGTTTCGGCGGCTGGTTCGCCAGCCGTGGCTGGACGCCGCGGGCGCATCAGCTCGAGCTATTGGCACTGAGCCGGACCGGCCGCTCGGCGCTGCTGGTTGCGCCGACCGGCGCGGGCAAGACGCTGGCCGGCTTCCTGCCGAGCCTGGTCGAGCTGAGCACGCTCAAGCCGCGCGAGCGCGCCGGGCTGCATACCCTCTATGTTTCACCCTTGAAGGCGTTGGCCGTCGACGTCGCGCGCAATCTCTACAAGCCGGTCGCCGAAATGGGCCTGGCGATGCGGATCGAAACCCGCACTGGCGACACGCCGGCGGCCAAACGGCTGCGCCAGCGCGCCGATCCGCCGCAGATCCTGCTGACCACGCCCGAACAGCTGGCGCTGCTGATCGCCAGCGCCGACGCACCGTTCCTGTTCGGCGGCCTCAAACGTGTCGTGCTCGATGAACTTCATGCCTTGGTGACCTCCAAGCGCGGTGACCTCCTGTCGCTCGGCCTGGCCCGGCTGTTCATGCTCGCGCCCGATCTGCAGACCGTCGGTCTGTCGGCGACGGTGGCGGATCCCGGGGATCTTGCGCGTTTCCTGGTGCCGCAGCAGCAGGGCCGTCCGCCGGCGGAGATCGTCGTGGCCGAGGGCGGCGCGCGTGCCGAGGTCTCGATGCTGGAGACACGGGCCCATCTGCCCTGGTCCGGTCACTCGGCCAAACACGCGATCGATGAGATCTACGAGGCGATCAAGAGCCATCGCACGACGCTCATCTTCGTCAACACACGCTCGCAGGCCGAGCTGGTGTTCCAGTCGCTCTGGGCGATCAACGATGACGGCCTCGCCATCGCCCTGCATCACGGCTCGCTCGACGTCGCCCAGCGCCGGCGTGTCGAGGACGCCATGGCGGCCGGCCGGCTGAAGGCGGTGGTCTGCACCTCTTCGCTCGATCTCGGAGTCGACTGGGGCGATGTCGATCTGGTGCTGAATGTCGGCGCACCCAAGGGCGCGAGCCGCCTGATGCAGCGGATCGGCCGCGCCAATCACCGGCTCGACGAAGCCTCGCAGGCCGTGCTGGTGCCGGCCAACCGCTTCGAGGTGCTGGAATGCCGCGCGGCGCTAGAGGCCGTCCGCGACGGCGCCCAGGATACGCCGCCGCTCAGGACCGGGGCCCTGGATGTGCTGGCGCAGCATATTCTGGGAACCGCCTGCGCCGGCCCCTTCGCCGCCGCGGCGCTTTATGACGAGATTCGCGCGGCCGCGCCCTATGCCGATCTGGCTCAGGCCGATTTCGACGACGCCCTGGCTTTCGTCGCCACCGGTGGCTACGCGCTGAAAAGCTACGAACGCTTCGCCAAGATCCGGATGAACAGGAACGGCCTCTGGTCGATCGCCCATCCCAAGATCGCAGCGCAATACCGGATGAATATCGGCACGATCGTCGAATCGACCATGTTGAAGGTGCGTCTGGTGCGTGCGGCCCGCCAGCCGAAACACGGCTATGCCGGACCGATCGCGCGGGGCGGCCGGGTTCTCGGCGAGATCGAGGAATATTTCATCGAAGGCCTGGTGCCGGGCGACACCTTCCTGTTCGCCGGCGAGGTCCTGCAATATGACGCGCTGGTCGAAGACGAGGTCTATGCCTCGCGGTCGGCGGCGCGCGAACCGAAAATTCCGGCCTATTCGGGCGGCAAGTTCCCACTCTCGACCTTCCTGGCCGAGAGTGTCAGGCGCATGCTGTCGGATCGGTCATCCTGGAAGGACCTGCCGCGGCCGGTGGCCGACTGGCTGGAACTGCAGCGCCGGATCTCGGTCATCCCCGCCAGAGACGAATTGCTGGTCGAAACATTTCCGCGCGGCGGCAAATTTTACCTCGTCGCCTATCCCTTCGAGGGCCGGCTCGCCCACCAGACGCTCGGAATGCTGCTGACCCGCCGCCTCGAGCGGGCCGGCATGAAACCGATGGGTTTCGTCGCCACCGACTATTCGCTGTCGGTCTGGGGTCTCGTCGATCTCGGCTGGGCGATCGATGGCGGCAGGTTGTCGACGGCGGCCTTGTTCGACCAGGACATGCTGGGTGACGACCTGGAGGCCTGGCTTGCCGAAAGCCAGCTGATGAAGCGGATGTTCCGTGCCTGCGCGGTGATCTCGGGCCTGATCGAGCGGCGGCATCCGGGCAAGGAGAAGACCGGGCGGCAGGTCACCTTGTCGACCGATCTCGTCTATGACGTGCTGCGCCGGCACGAGCCGGGGCATATCCTGCTGAGGGCAGCGCGCGCCGACGCGGCGACCGGGCTTCTCGACATTGCCCGTCTCGGCCAGATGCTCTCGCGCATCAAGGGGCGAATCGTGCACAAGCGTCTCGACCGGATATCGCCGCTGGCGGTGCCGGTCATGCTGGAGATCGGCCGCGAACCCGTGCATGGCGAGGCGGCCGACGCGATCCTGGCCGAAGCGGAAGCCGGCATTCTGGCCGAAGCGGGCATCGGAGCATGAGATGACGACAGCGGTGCAGGCCAGGGCGACAACGGAAACCATCGTCGCGGTCGCCGGCCAGGCCTTCGTTGCCGATCGCTCGGGCGCGCTCTGGTGGGACGATACGCAGACCCTCGTCGTTTCAGACCTGCATCTGGAGAAGGGCTCGAGTTTCGCGGCCCGCGGGGTCCTGCTGCCGCCCTATGATACGGCCGCGACGCTCGCCATGCTGGATCTGGCTCTCGCCCGGTTTCAGCCGCGCCGGGTCATCGCGCTGGGCGACAGCTTCCACGACGGCGGGGCGCTCGATCGGATCGCCGAAAGCGACCGTCAGGCGCTCGCCGCCATGCAACGCGGTCTTTCCTGGATCTGGATCGAAGGCAATCACGACGAGGCGCTGAGCGGCATTCTGCCGGGCGAGCACGCGGCGACGATCGAGGAGGCCGGGCTGACCTTTGTCCATGAACCTGGCGCCCGGCCGGTTTCCGGCGAAATCGCCGGCCATTTCCACCCTTGCGCCAAGGTGCGGGGGCGGGGGCGAGGAATCAGGCGGCGCGCCTTCGCAGGTGACGGGTCGCGCTTGGTGATGCCGGCCTTCGGTGCCTATACAGGCGGCCTGAACGTCCGCCACCAGGCGATCGAAGGCTTGTTTCCACGCAGCTTTTCAGCCTTCGTGCTCGGCGACGAGCGCATTTATACGTTCCCGCAGGCGCATTGCCTGCCGGATTAGCTCCGTCGGCGAGCCGGGACGCGCCACCGAAAGTGTTTCACGTGAATCATTTCACGAGCCGCCGCGGCGATAGACCCAGACGCGCGCCGGCGGAATATTGCGCCAGACCCGATCGGAGGGCTCGGCGGCAAAATCGGCGCCCTTCAACGGCACGGGCGATACCACCGCATAGGTGAACTGGATGAATGGCGCCGACGGCTTCATCAGGCCGAAGGCATCGTTCAGCAGTTTCAACCGCACCGGCTCGGGCCGGGTGACCAGGGGCAGGCCCGAGACGACCGCGTCGGCCGGCGCCGAGAGCTTTCCGGCCAGGGTCCGGCCGAGCGCATAGGCATCGCCATGGACCACCGTCGCCTGAGGAAAACGCTCGCGCAGCAGGCGGCAGAACTCGGCGGAATATTCGACCAGCACCAGCCGGGCGGGATTGACCCCCCGCTCGACCAGGGCAGCCGTCACCGGGCCGGTTCCAGGGCCGAGTTCGATCACCGGCCCGGTGCCGGCCGGATCGACATAACCAGCCATCCGGCGCGCGAGAACCGGGCCGGAGGGCGTTACTGCGCCCATCCGAAGCGGATTCTTGAGCCAGTTTCGAAGAAAACGAGCTTCGTCATCGTGCCGCTGTTCTGAGCGGTTGCGCACGACGGCCCTGCTCGTGGGCGTGCGATCGACCATTGAAAGGTCCGACGAAAAAGGGTCCGTCGCGGACCCTGTCATGGTTCGGTCATTCGTATCGGGATGTCTCCGGAGGGTCAAGAACCGCTCGGCCCTGCCGGTCATCCTGGTTCAGGCTTCGGCAAGACGTCGTGCCAGATCGCCTTTTCGCCCATTTCGGCAATAAAGGCGGCGTGCCGCGCCACGGCATCGGCGGACAGGCGGGGGGCCAGAGG
>BFBZ01002445.1_pt1 | contig 10095 bp, 9 predicted proteins | sample 1888401 | NCBI WGS metagenome assembly BFBZ01 (sample SAMD00112614, study PRJDB3348) | symbiont metagenome | host: Chara braunii | reverse complement strand
CCTGCCACATTCTTAGCCTGGTATAAGCCCGTGAGGTCGAGCTCTGCCGTTACCTGCTCATCTGTTTTGCGGTTGAGGAAACTCACCTTTAGCAAATCCTGCACGCGCACCGACGACAACAACTTGTAGTTCTTCTCGGCAAATTCTATAGGTGCTTTCAGTTCCCGGGCCTTCTCAGAGAAAACAGGCCCTACTTCCGGCTGGTACTGGCTGATCACCACCGGTACCTTGGTTTTGATGATGCCTGCTTTTTCGGCGGCGATCTTCTGCAAGGTGTCACCCAGCAGGTTGGTATGGTCCATGCCAATGTTGGTGATGAGGCATGCCACGGGCGTGATCACGTTGGTAGAATCGAGCCGGCCGCCAAGCCCAACTTCTATCACGGTCACATCCACCTCTTCTTTTGCAAAATAATGAAAGGCAAGACCAACGGTCCATTCAAAGAAAGAAGGCTCTATGTTTTCGAACACCCCTTTGTATTGCTCCACAAACTCAATCACCTGCTTTTGCGGGATGGGTTTGCCACCGATCTTTATTCTTTCCCTGAAATCCTTGAGGTGTGGCGATGTATAGAGCCCGGTTTTATAGCCGGCCTGTTGCAGGATAGCCGCCAGCATGTGCGAGGAGGAGCCTTTGCCGTTGGTACCGGCCACATGGATGCATTTCAGTTTTTTTTCGGGGTTGCCAAGGGCCTGGCAGATGGCAATGGTATTATCGAGGTTGGCCTTGTAGGCTGCCTGGCCAATGCGCTGGTACATGGGCAGCTTCGAAAACAAATAATCCAGTGTCTGGTTGTAGGTCATGCGCCGCCCTCCCTTTTTAAAAGGAATGATTAAAAACTGAATATGATCGTGATCGTGCCTTTTTGCTCTTCGAAATTACCGCTGACGTTGAATTTGGTGGCCAGCGCCGCCTGCCGGGCTTTAGCCTTCAGCATGATGCTGTTGGTGTTGGTGCCACGGCCCACGGGGTCTGCCTTGATCACGTTGCCATTTTTATCCACCACAATTTCCACCACCACTTTGCCTTCCTCCTTGGTGTCTTTGCTGAGTGGTGGTGGTGATACAATGGCGCGGCCTTTCAGGTCCCAGCCATATTTACCATTCCCGTTGCTGCCACTGCTGGGGCCTTTGCCAGGGCCATGCTCACCGCCATCTCCCCCACCATCGCCGCCGTTGCCATGTGTATCGGGCTTGCCATCCGGTTGCCCCTCGTTGCCCGCCTGCCCACTGTTGCCATCCCCGCCCCCATTGTTCTTGCCAACATTCTTATGAAATTTCTCCGCCAGCAGCTCGGCCGCTGTTTTTTCTTTTGGTTTCACGGGCACCACCACCGTGGTATTGTTGGGCTTGCTGGTACTTTGGTCGTGCTTTTTAAGGTTTACATCCTCTCCCACATCAGAGGTTACCACTTCTTCCGTGCTGTGATCGGGTGTTTTGGGCGCGGGTGTTACTTCCGTGCTCTCCACCACCTTGGGCGCTTCACCAATGCCATCGTTCTGCACATTGCCTGTGCCTTCTATAAGGTTACCAATATTGAACTGGATGCCACCGCCGCCGTCAGCGCTTTCAGGAAAAGGCGGGTTGGGCGTGATGATCGGGAACAACAAAAAGAACAGGATGAGCAGGGCCAACACGGTGAGCGAAGTGCCCAGCGAGATGGCTTTGTTCCTGTTTTCTTCTGCCTGCGATAGGTACATAATATTTACTGGCCATCAGATGGCTTGGTAGCCCACACCATCTTGCATTTTAATTTATTGATCACGATCATCACATCCACGGCATCCTGGATGCTCAAGTCTTTATCCATTTGCAGCACTACCGTAGGATCAGGGTTGCCATTGATCTGCGCCGCGAGCGAGGATTCGAGGTTGCTGAAATCCACTTCTGTGCCTTCGATAAAATAATGGCGTTTGTCTGTCACGTCGAGGTGAACCGGCTTTTTATTATTATCAATAGGCTTGGTAGGCTTGGAGCTTGGCAGGTTCACCTTGATGGCATTGGGGCTCACCATGGTGGAGAGGATCAGGAAGAACAGCAGCAGGAAGAACATGATGTCGTTGAGCGAATCTGTGCTTACCTCTGCTTCCCGGTGTGCTTTTTTTCTTAAACCCATGATGCAAAGTGTTGAGTTACAAATGTTGAGTTTTGAATGAACTGATGTACTTAAAATTCAACATTCATCATTTATAATTATTTAGATGGTTCGTTCAGGATGTCGAGGAACTGGATCTGGCTCTCCTCCATACGGTGCGACAGTTTATCGATGCGGGCGTTGAGCCAGTGATAGCATACAAAGGCCAGCACCCCCACCACGAGGCCACTGCAGGAGGTGATCATTTTCTGGTAAAGGCCGGTAGAGATCACTTCTATCTCCACGGTTTTGGCCAGAGAGATATCGTAAAAAATCTTGATCACCCCGATGATCGTACCAATGAAACCGAACATCGGCGCGATGCGGCCAATGATATTGAGGATACCCATGTTTTTTTCGAGGCGGCCAAGCTCCGCAGAAGCGGATGTATTCATGGCTTCCCTGATCTCCTGCATAGGCTGCCCGATACGCGATACGCCCTGCTCCAGCATCAGCGATTCGGGCGTGTTCATGCCTTTGCACATCTGGCGGGCGTTGGCCACATTGCCGCTGTGCACCATATCCTTCAGTGTAGGGATGAGCGTAGGGTTGCGCTTGGAGGCTTTCGAAATGATGAGCAGGCGCTCTACCATCACATATATGGCCAGCAACAGCAGCAGGGCCAGGGGAACCATGATCACCCCGCCTTTCATGATCATAGAGAACATGGAAATTTCGGATTGTGCAGGTTCCGGTATTGCGGAAGCGGCCTGGATGCCTGTATTGACAGGGCCTGAAAGGGTATCGGCCAGTTTGGTGGCGGCGCCGGCAACGGTCCCGCTTATTTGCAAAATAAATGACAACATCACGCTGATTTTGGTTTTACGAAATTAATTTAGAAAAGGGCGGGTAAATTAGATCATGCGCGATGTTTTAAACAGATTTGTGTTAGTATAACCGTCAATCCCTCAAAAAGATACAGGATACGACCAGAGGAGCAGAGCCCCCGCTCAGAGCAGCATGCGGATGCTTTTCTCCAGGGCTTCTATAAACACATCTATCTCGCCGGTGGTATTGTACATGGCGAAGGAGGCACGCACAGTGCCCGGGATCCCATAATGGCTCATGAGGGGTTGGGTGCAGTGATGGCCGGTGCGCACGGCGATGCCGTATTTGTCGAGCAGGGTGCCTACATCAAAAGGGTGCGCGCCTTTGACGTTGAAAGAAATCACGGCCGCTTTATCAAGATGGTTGGCATAGATCTCTACCTCCGGCAGCTCGTTGAGCCGCGCGGTAGCATGTGCCAGCAGTTCGTGTTCATGGCGCGCGATCTTTTCCAGGCCAACGGCATTCACGTAATCGATGGCCGCCGCCAAACCTATCACGCCTTCAATATGAGGCGTACCTGCTTCAAAGCGCAAAGGCCCTTCCACGTATTCCGTTTTATCGAAGCTCACGGTTTTGATGGTACCGCCACCCGTTTTGGAAAGCTGCAGGCCCTCAATCCATTTTTTAGCGGCCCATAGCACACCCACACCGGTAGGCGCATACACTTTATGCCCGCTGAACACAAAGAAATCGGCACCCATCCGGGCAAGGTCTACCTGCATGTGCGGCACAGATTGCGCACCGTCTACCAGCACAGGGATGGGCTGCTCGGCGGGCGACAATTCCTTCACCATCCTGGTAATGGCCTGCACATCGTTGACCACGCCAAGCGTGTTGGATACCTGCGTGATGGCCACCAGGGCGGTTTTAGCGGTGATGAGCGTTTTCAGCGCCCCTGGCTCCAGGCGGCCATTTGCATCGATAGGGATATGTTTGAGCGTTCCTCCGTTCCGTTCGCACCACAGCTGCCAGGGCAGGATGTTGGAGTGATGCTCCATCTCCGTGACAATGATCTCGCCGCCATGCGGCAATTTTAAACCGTTAGCCACTATATTGATCCCATCGGTGGTGCCGGCAGTGAACACGATCTCCTGCTCGTCGGCGTTTACAAAACGAGCTACCGTGCGGCGGGCATTCTCAAACAGTTCGGTGGCTTCACGGCTCAGGGTATGCACCCCGCGGTGGATATTGGCGTTATGCTCCGTGTAATACTTCACAATAGCGTCGATCACCTGCCGGGGCTTCTGGGTGGTGGCCCCGTTGTCGAAATACACCAGCGGCCTTCCGTTCACCTGGCGTGAAAGGATAGGGAAATCGGCACGGATCTGCTCTATGTTGAACACGGTTATATGGTTTTTTCGAAGGCCGCCAGCACTTTTTTCTGCAGGCTTTCTACGGTAATGTTATCGATCAGTTCCTGGGCAAAAGCCTGCAGGAGCAGCCTGCGGGCGCTTTCTTCGCCAATCCCGCGCGCTTTGAGGTAAAACAGGGCATTCTCGTCCACCTTGCCTGTAGAGGTGCCATGCGAGCATTTTACATCGTCTGCATAGATCTCGAGCTGCGGCTTGGTGTTGATGCTGGCCTCGTCGCTCAGCAGGATGTTCTTGCTGCTTTGGTAGGCATTCGTTTTCTGGGCGTCTTTTCTCACAAAGATCTTCCCGTTGAACACGCCTGTAGATTTATCCTTTGCAATGCCTTTATACAGCTCGTTGCTCTGGCAGTTCGGTTTCCGGTGATCTACCAGCGTATGGTTATCGGTAAGTTGCGAGCCGTTAGTGATGAAGAGGCCGTTGAGATGGGCTTCGCACAGGTCGTCGGCCAGTACCACATTCAGGTTGTTACGCACCAGCGCACCGCCAAAGGTGAAGGTATGCGTGGTATAATTGCCGTAGCGTTTCACCTCAGCCTGCGTGGTATTCACCTGGAAGGTTCTCAGGCCTTCCACCTGCAGGCGGTACGATTGCAGCTTCGCATTCTCTCCCACCAATACCTCGGTAAGATGATTATGGAACAGGTTTGCCGCCTGCCCCGCGTCTGATACAAAGCTTTCGATCACTGTAGCCTCCGTATTTGCATCCGCCACTACCAGCTGCCGTGCGTTGAGCAGAGCGGTTTCGCCGGCAGAGCTGATATTGAGGATATGAAGAGGTTTGCTTAATACAGACCTGATCTGGATGAACAAGCCTTTCTCGCTGAAGGCCGTGTTCAGGGCGATGAACGCGTCACTGCTCACATCCGCGTAATGCGTGATATGCTTCGACACGATGGCCTTATCGGCTTCCCCGAGCGTGGAAATGGTGCAGCCCGCAGCCTGGTCCGACAAGTCGGCCCTGTAGCGGCCATTCACCACCACAATATTGATACAATCTTCGAGCAGGTACGGCACGTGGTCCACATTTACTTCAGCCGCACGGGAAACTGTTTTAAAATCACGGCGGAACACGGCTTCGAGGTTACAATATTTATAATCCTCGTGCTTTTGGCCCGGGATCCCTTTTGTTTCGAGGTACCGCACAGCATCCAAGATGGCGGCATCGGGCATAAAGCCCACCTTACCCGCATGCTGCTGCAGCTGCTCCATGAGCTGTTGCGTTACTGTATGTTTATTTTCTACCACCATGTTCGCTCTTACATTGATACGTTGTCAAACTCGCTCTTGATCTCATCGTAGCCCCTGGCTTCCAGCTCCAGGGCCAGCTCCTTGCCGCCGCTCTTCACAATGCGACCCTTGTAAAGGATATGTACAAAATCGGGTACAATGTAATCGAGCAGGCGTTGGTAGTGCGTGATAACGATCGTGGCATTGTCTTTCGATTTCAGCTTATTCACGCCATTGGCCACAATACGCAGCGCGTCGATGTCGAGCCCGCTGTCGGTTTCGTCGAGGATGGCCAGCTTAGGCTGCAGTACCGCCATCTGGAAGATCTCGTTGCGCTTTTTTTCGCCACCGCTGAATCCTTCATTCACGCTGCGGCTGGCCAGCTGCATATCCATCTCCACCAGCTTTTGCTTTTCCTTTACCAGGGCCAGGAAATCCTTGGCAGCGATCTCCTCCTCGCCTTTATAAGCCCTGATCTCGTTGAGGGCGGTTTTCAGGAAATTGATATTGCTCACCCCCGGGATCTCAACAGGGTATTGAAACGCAAGAAAGATCCCTTCGCGGGCACGGTCTTCCGGCGACAGCTCCAGCAGGTCCTTGCCGTTAAACACCACTTCTCCTTCGGTTACCTCGTAATCCTCGTGGCCGGCCAGCACACTCGATAGTGTTGATTTGCCCGAACCGTTGGGGCCCATAATGGCATGCACTTCTCCTGCTTTCACTTCTAAATTGATCCCTCTCAGGATTTCCTTGTCGTCGATAGACGCGTGTAAATTTTTAATTGATAACATATCTGTATTTTATATTTCCCGGTTATAGTTGTACACTTCTACTTTAAAATCATCTATATAAAAAGGCTGACGCTCCTGGTTCCATACAAACACGGTGAGGCTGTCTTCCTTGTTGAACAGGCCATTGAGCGTGATGGCGTACTGGCATTGCTCCCAGCTGCAGCAGTTGCTTGCCGGCACATCATTGAGCTTAAAGGCCTCGAAGGTTTTTGATGCGTGGGCCGGCGACTCTACCTGGAGCGCCACCAGGGAGCCTGATGAAGAATGCAGCGCGGCTTCCATCCGCTTCAGACTTATGGTCACATACAGTTTATTGCTGCTGAAGCCGAGCGAAGGGACCTGGTACGCCACGCCAAATTCCTGCCGGCCGTAGGCATAATAGCCTTTCGGGTCTTTTTCAAAATGGTTGACATTTGTATATGACGGAGCAGGCCGGTGTTTTGAATAAGGCGGAGGGTCCATGCTGCCCCCCAGCGCATGCGCATAACTATCTCCCGTTTCCAGGAAAATATATTTGAGCTTGTTGTAAGTCATGGCTGAGGGCGACAATATCCCCCTGTTGAATTGATAGCAGTATACCAGGTTGAGCGCCACGCAGGCAACCGTCAGAGTTGACACGGCCACCCTGCCGATGCCACGCAGGCTGGCCAGCAGCATGGCACCCAGCACGGCAAAAATGCTGTAATATTCTACCAGAGGGCGGATCCCAAGGCCATCGAAATACGTATAGGCCCAGTGGCTGGAAAACAGGTACACACAGCCCGACAAGAACAGGAGCAATACCACAAACCGGTAGCGGCTCCGGCGCCAGAGCGGTATAAAACCGGCAAGCATGAGCAGGCACAAAGGCACGTAAATAAAAAAGCCCGAGTTGAAACCAAAGAGCATAAGGAAAGGGTGCGGGTCGAGGAAATAAAAACCATCGTCTTTTTGTGTCCATTGCAACAGGTGTCCGTTCTGGATCATCCAGCAGGTGCTTTGCACCGAAAGCACAGCCAGTACCATGAGCGTGGCCATGATAATTTTTTTACCCGGACTGAATATGGCTTTGAGTTTTTGCGCAAAATCGCGCGGGGAAGCCGCCCAGAATGGCACCACCAACAGGATGATAGCATTGACCGGCCTTACCAGCATCACCAGACCGAATATAAGCGCGGAAAGGTACAGGTAACGGGCCTGCATGGTATTGAACAGGCGGTGGGTATAATACATGAACATGGAGATGAGTGCAAATGAGTACACGTGCGACATGGCGGGCTCGCGGAGACCATAATTGAGCAGGTTGGTACCGAAGCAAATCAGCAGCAGCGTGACGGCCACCACGCCATCCGCAAACCCCATGGCACGCAGCAGTTTCCTGGTGTATGCCAGGCCCAGCAGCATGTAGAACAAAGCGGCAATACTCACCATGTACTGGAAAGGCTCGCTATAGCCCGACAGGCTGTAACCACCGACCGCCGCCCATAGGTAACCGAGGCCAAAAAACGGGAGCATCAGCAGGGCCACGCCAATGGTGTGCACATTGACCGTACCGGTGGGCGTGGCATTGATATAATATTGGGTGATGTCCTGATGGCCAAGGTCGTGGCGGATGAAGATGGAAACAAGGTACGAATAATAATCCCTGCCATCACCGTCGATGAGCGCCAGCGGCTGGTTGGAGCTTGGCTGCCACACGATAAAGAGCAGGATAACAAGGCCAAGCAGGGTCGTGCCCCACAAAGCGATTTTTGATATCCTACCCGGTGATTCCAACATGTAACAGGTATCAGCCTACAGAGCCCTCCAGTGAAATAGCCAGTAATTTCTGGGCTTCCACGGCAAACTCCATGGGCAGCTTGTTGAGCACTTCCTTGCAATAGCCATTCACAATGAGGCCGATGGCCTTTTCGGTATCGATGCCACGCTGCTTGCAATAGAAAAGCTGGTCTTCGCCGATCTTGGAAGTGGTAGCCTCGTGCTCCACCACGGCGCTTTTATCCTTGATCTCGATATAAGGAAATGTATGGGCCCCGCATTGATCGCCCATCAGTAAACTATCGCACTGTGAGAAGTTCCGGGCGTTTGAAGCGCCCCGGCGGATCTGCACCAGGCCGCGATAGCTGTTATTGCTCAGGCCGGCAGAAATGCCTTTTGAGATAATGGTAGAACGTGTGTTCTTGCCGATGTGGGTCATCTTGGTACCTGTATCGGCCTGCTGGTGGTTGTTGGTTACCGCCACCGAGTAAAACTCGCCCACGCTGTTGTCGCCTTTCAGGATCACCGAAGGATATTTCCAGGTCACTGCAGAGCCTGTTTCTACCTGTGTCCAGCTGATCTTGGCATGATCGCCGAGGCAGATGCCGCGCTTGGTCACAAAGTTGTAGATGCCACCCTTGCCATCCTTATCGCCGGGATACCAGTTCTGCACCGTGCTGTATTTCACTTCCGCGTTCTTATGCGCCACGATCTCCACCACGGCGGCGTGCAGTTGGTTCTCATCACGCTGCGGCGCCGTACAGCCTTCGAGGTAGCTCACATAAGCGTCTTCTTCCGCCACAATAAGTGTTCGCTCAAATTGCCCGGTACCGCTGGCATTGATCCTGAAATAGGTTGACAGCTCCATCGGGCAACGCACACCTTTGGGGATAAAGCAGAACGAGCCGTCGCTGAACACGGCCGAGTTGAGGGCCGCGTAAAAATTATCGGTCGATGGCACCACGGTGCCCATGTATTTTTTAACCAGCTCGGGGTGCTCCTGCACCGCCTCGCTAAAGGAGCAGAAGATCACACCTTTTTCGGCCAGCGTTTCACGGAAAGTGGTTTTCACCGAAATACTGTCGAACACCGCGTCTACCGCAATATTGCTCTCCACACCGGTGAGGCGCTTTTGCTCCTCGAGCGAAATACCAAGCTTCTCGAAAGTTTTGAGCAGCTCAGGGTCTACCTCATCGAGGCTTTTCACCTCCGGTTTTTTCTTAGGGGCAGAATAATAAATAATGTCCTGGAAATCGGGCTTTTTGTACGAGAGGTGTGCCCACTCGGGCTCCACCATATTTTGCCAATAGCGGAAAGCTTTCAGGCGGTATTCGAGCAGCCACTCAGGTTCGTTCTTTTTGGCGGAAATAAAACGGATAATATCTTCATTGAGGCCTTTGGGTGCCGCATCTGCTTCGATATTGGTAGAAAAGCCCCATTTATATTCGCTCTGGATGTGTTCTTCTAAAATGTCGTTTGCCATGTTGCGTTTGGAAAATTATTAAAATCTTGGAAAGCCAAAAACCTTAGCAGTCCTGGCTTTCAACTTGTAGAGCCTTACACGCTGAAGCTCTCGCCACAACCGCAGGTCCTGCTTGCATTGGGATTGTTGAACACAAAGCCTTTGCCGTTGAGCCCGCCCGAATACTGAAGCTCTGTGCCCACCAGGTATAAAAAGCTTTTGCGGTCTACCACTATTTTGATGCCTTTGTCCTCAAACACCTGGTCGCCTTCGCGCATGGTATTGTCAAACTCCAGCTTGTAGGAAAGCCCGCTGCATCCGCCGCCCTCCACACCTACACGGATAAAGGAATCGGCTGGCCTGTTCTCTGCTTTGATCAACTCCAAAGCATGTTCTTTTGCTTGTTCTGAAACGGTGATCATTTTTATATAGTTTTGAAAATCAATTAATTGCGAATTAAACTTAATTAGATTAAATCTAAAATCACTACAAAAATACCACATTTAAGGTAGGTATGCAAGGTCTTTGTGTTTATTTCGACATTC
>BFBZ01002444.1_pt1 | contig 10098 bp, 5 predicted proteins | sample 1888401 | NCBI WGS metagenome assembly BFBZ01 (sample SAMD00112614, study PRJDB3348) | symbiont metagenome | host: Chara braunii | reverse complement strand
CCCCGCCATGGCGACCATTTGTAGCGGTTAGCCATTGCTAATAAAAATGTTAATTGAAGGTCTGTTATTTGCGCTTCGCTGGCCACATCAGTTACTTTTGTTTGTTGCCCATGCAATGGTATATGAATGTCAGCCTGTGGTTTATTACTTTTTGTATAGCTTGTAAGAGAAGTATTTGCGAAAATGGGATTCACAACTACTCGCTTGAGCATTGAAGACCAGGTTTCATTCATCCCATCAATGTACTTATGTACTTGATCCATTTCACCCGTTACACTTGAGTATATGCCATCCAAAATTTTTCGCTTTTCAGCAGCAGAGGTAACTTTATTTTGGTTTTCTAAGGCAGTTTTCTTGAGAGATTCTAGAAATGTATCTTCTGAAGTAGAACCCCTGAGGGATTTTATTTCCTCATCACACTTCAGAAAATCTTCGGATGATTTCCACCTAGCCAATTCTTCATTTACCTTATTTAACTCCGTCTTATATTGCTCTATAACCTTTCTTTCTTTTACTAAGGAGGCAGTATAGTCATCTTTAATCTGTGCGTCGGGAGTTGAAGGAAGCGAAGCTTCTGACCATTCGGTCTGAATTTCACTTAGACGTGCTTTAGATTCAACAATCTGCGCATCTAATTCAGCCAATTGCTCCATTAGTTGTTTTGTAATAGCTATTGAACGGGTATGCTCTTCTTCAATTCCTTTGCGATTTGCTTGGGCGGTCGATAATTGATTACTTAAATTTTCAATTGCTGAATTAAGTTCTTCCAGCGTGGTAGCCCCTATTAAAGAATTTAAAACCGAAATTTCTTTTGAAAGTTGATCGCCCCTTTCGGACAGTTCCGTTATTTGCTTTTGAATACTCGATAAATTTGATGATAGTTCTTGTTTCCTTAACTCCAATGCCTGAGAAACCTCTGTATCTGGCAAAGTGGGTAAAGTATTCTTTTGTTCTTTTGCCGCTGCAATATCTTTTTGAATAGTTTTCAGTTCTGACTCTATAAAATTGGTTGCATTAGCAGGGGTGTCAATTTCCAAAAAATGATTTTTTATGTCAGAATTAATAGTGACATGAATATTTCTCGCATCCATTTGTGCTTTCGCAAGTAAAAGATCTAATTCTTCAAGTTGTTTTTTCTTTAACGCAACTTCCTGCTTTAAAGGATTGATTTTACCCTGCAGTTTTGCTTCAATCTCCATGTTAGATTTTAGAACCGGATTTATGTACTCTAACGCGCTGTTTATTCTATCTCTTAATTCGTTAGGAGTATAGTCTTGACCACAAACAGGGCAATCTCCCTGGTCCTCTTGTAAGTTCGCTGAAATAAAAGCTACAGCTTCCTGCACCTTTCCTGATGCGCTCTTGAGAGAAGAAATAGTAGATTGGATTGTATGCAAATCAAGATTCAAGATATCAAGTTCACTGTTGATTGGCTTTAGTTCGTTAGTATATGCCGTCTTTTTGGCTGCAATATCTGAGATGGTGTTTTTTTCTATACCGTCAAGCTTTTCTAACAACTGGTTCCATTGCTTAATAATATCTCTCTTTGATTCCACATTAGATTGCTTTTGGAGTAGGCTGATAATATTTTTATCGATAATATTATGCTTGCCATTAATATCTGCAATCTGTTGAACGTTGGTATTTAGGTCATCTAATTCCTTTTTTAAGTTAAGTTCTGAAGCCTTTAAAGTCGCAAGCTCAGATAGCAGAGAACCTAATGTGATTTTAAGGGGTTCTCGCTTAATAACGTTTTCGCGATTAAGTACGGTTTGAGCTTGTTCAAGTTCAATCGATTTTACTTTTACAACAACTTCCTCCAATGTTTTATATTGGAAATTAACAGTTGCTTCTATAGCTTTAAATTCAGCATTTTTTTGTTCGAAAGATGTCTCATGAATTTTTTGAACTTCATTTAATCTTTGATATTCGCCTATTAAAGTATTTAACCTTGACAATGTGACTTGCTTAGTGCTGTTTTCGCTTATCCTTTGCGACGCGGTTTCAATTAGCTGTGCTGTTAAGGCAATCATTTTTGGGAGAGCTGCATCACTTGAAATTACTGAGGTTTCAAAAAATTGAGCAATAACATTGATAAGAGGAACCAATTTGTCGAATGGAACAAGAACAAAATCGAAGCTCACCATTTTTTTCTTACTCAGTAAAGCTTCAAAATTTCTTAGTGCATCATCACTTTTAACTGCGTCGGCTTTTAATGTTTCCATTTTGGCATTTGCCGCACGTATAGCACTGGTTTTTGTTGATGAGATAGTAGATAGATCTTTTCCGATTGACAACCTATCTAGAAAGCCCCCTGCGTCTGATTTATTTTTTTGTACAATCCAATCTCCATTTCTTTGCTCAAGTAAGTGCGTTAAGCGTAAGAGATATGCAACCTCTTCGGCACTTCTTCCTCCAAATAAAAACTCATGGTCGCCAGTCCTTAGCGGGAAAGAATTCTTCTTATAAGTTACTTCACAATGTTTGCCATTATCAAAATTTAATTTGATTTCCATTTTTGGTTGGTTGTCACGAATTAAAGACATGGGTGGATTTTCCAGTCTCTTTATTGAACCCGTTAAAGCGAATTCTATTGCTTCAAAAACCGTTGTTTTACCAGTACCATTAGGAGCAAGAATAATATTTGCTCCCGGAACAAAATCTATCTCAATGTTCTCACCAAAACGACGCGCGTTACTTATGTAAACTTTACTTAGGTTCATTCTCTTCTGTTCCGTCAAATAATTCAGAAATCAATTCAATACCATTAGATCCCGATAGTAATATGTCCTTCCATCTATCCTGTTCTTCTTTTGTGAATGAAGCATTGTCGGTTGCCACTTTAGCAAAAACATTATTTAATGGATCACTTCCAAAAGCTTCGCTTGATGGTTCTTTAATTCGATTCAAAAAAGTCCGGGAGAGAAAATCGTCTATTGATTCATCTGTTCTTAATACGTATTTACGACAAAACTGTTCAGTAGACTCAATACGCAAACAAATATCTAATGCCACATCTTCCTGAAAATGGATGAACAAGTATAAATCCGATGATTCAGGGTCAGTTATTTCTTCTTTCGCTAAGGATGTCCATGTTAGTGCCAATGATACTTCCGCGGCGTTTTTTATAGATGTTATTAAAATGGTTTTGCAGTTTTTTGAAATGGTGCCGTCAATTTTTCTTTTGAGAATTAGGCCATGTTTACAAGAGAGGGATTGAGGCGCTATATCCACAAAAGAATTTGCTTGGTCCCAATGGATTTCGACTTGAAACAAATCTGCGGCTCTAGCACTTATTCCTTTAACAAAATCCTCGTATTTCATATTGTAAAGTTGGTTGCGTTAGTTTTTGCCGCTGAATCCTCAGAAAGCATTTCGGTTAATAGTTTATTTATCGATTCTATTTTTCCTTCGTTAATAAGTTTCATCATTTTAGGATTAAAAGTTAACAGTAATTTGGGCCTATAAGGGGTACCTATGTTAGGAGACTGCTCTTTACCATCTGCGAGTGAATAGCCATAAATATCTTCTTTATTCGCTTTTACTCCAGATAAAATTAAGATTTTACAAGATTCCTTCCCTACTAGTTCCAATACATCTTTGTCCTCAACTAGTGATTTTACCTTTCTTGCTTTCCCGGAACTGCCACTCCAATATTCGATACCAATTAATTTTGTAGAAAAATCCGGGGTTAATTCATTCCAAACATTATCATCTTTAGATAGTGCGACAGAGATTACTAAAAGCAAATATAATCCATCCCTGATCATTGGAACGGTCTTTGGGCCGATCCTGAGAGCTCCAAGGATATCGGTTCCTTCGGCTGTTGGGTGCACCAAATCGGTAAGCAAAAGCGCACGTTGCTTTTCATCGGCGTTTAATTTAGTTTTCCAAGCCGTCCACCTTTGGAATATTGCGTTTCTTAACTCCGTTGCGTTTTCACTTGAAATCTTTTTTTCAAGTGAATCGACGGCGAGATCCCATGTTGAATTAAAAATATTTTTACTTATTGCATTTGCATAATTGTCTCGTTCGGTAAGGTTGTTGATTTTTTGCGGATCTGATGCCTTAAATTTTGCATTATTTTCAACGACAGCAAAATCATCACAATCACTAGAAGAAGTTCCTAAAGTACCGCCAACTTTTTTTGTCATTTCATTACTCCACAATTCTTTGTGTTCTGCGTGGGTGCTAACTTGCCCCTTTAAATGAATTGCTAAATGAATTAAATTATTTAATAAAAGACAGCTTTCTGTTGGTGGGATAAGGATTTTGAGGTGTCTCTGCCTATCATTCTTCCATAATTCCGGCACTATTACTTCGGCTCTCTCGGTCTTATCAACTTCAGATAAATCTTGAATTCCCGATATTTCCCATTGAGTACCTATCTTTTCTATTTGAGTCCACAGCTGTGCAGATGGTAATAATTTATCTTTAATAAGAAATAACAGAGGGCGTGGCGATATTGCGCCAACAAAAGTTGTGTTATCTTTAAGATAGCCAACAATTTTCTCTCTTACTTCCTTTGGATCCGTAAAGGACTGTTTTAGTATATTCTCAGTTTGCGTGTTTAAATCCGTTTCCGTTCCACATTGCCTGAAATTAAGAAGGCGGAAAACTTTAAGAACGTGATCCCAATCGGCAAATGAACACCATGATGTAAGGTATTCGAAGCAACGTTGAACGCTTGTGTCAGTTTTTTGTAACGCAATAAGATCGGTGGCTGTTGTTTGAGGTTTGATATGAACAGTTATAAGATCACTTAAATTTTTGGCAGTAAGGTTTTGCTTTATTGTTAAAGTTATTACAGGAATACAAAATTCAAACGAATGTTTAGGAGTTATGGTCATCGGATTAATTGTTCTGCTCCAATTAGCCAGACTTTCTAGTGTTTCATCAAACGGATTAAGATCTCTTAATTGTCCATTGCGTTTGCCTTTTGTATAAGTATCTCTTGTTGTTGGGTCCTCAGCAAAATTTGAAAATTGACTTTTTATTTGAATGTGCTTAAAATGAGTTGGAGTGATTAACAGTACCAAATCATCCCATTTTAGGATATCACCCTGCTCAGCTCCGATATTCAAAATATGCTCCCGTCCTTGCGAAAACCCAACTACCATTTCCGCGAGATGATACGCTGCGATTGCTTCTTCATATTTTGAGGTCAGATTTAATTTAATTTTTTTCAGCATTATTCAAATTTTACTTTTGGGAGGTTGTTTACTATATCTACGGTTTGGACACTGACGTTGATGATGCTGAGGAGGAGATCGAAAATGTAGGATGGTTTGCCGACTTCTTTTGACCAATCGTTGGGGTCGTTTTTGATGCCGCTTTCTTTGTGGGAGCTTACTTGGTATCGCTCCATTATCCACTCAATGGCACTCTTACCATTTACAACATACTCATAAGCTTTGGCCGGAATGTTTTCTATTGTAATTGCACCATTGTAAATGATGGTGTCTTTTTGATCCTTTTTTGGAAACCGCATCTTTTCTACAACGAAGTTCTTTTTATCTGCTCCTGTAATTTTTACACCGGCGAATGCCGGAACGGTTTCGTAATTGAGATGCAACTCTGCCAATGCACGACCAGCTTTGCTAAATGCCCAGAAATCTTTTACATCTTCAACCAAGGGCAAACGAGGTAACATCTTTTTTAAATCACTAGCGAAGGTTTCTTTGTAATCCGCACTATGTAAGAAACCATACACATAATAGAAAATATCTTCTTTTGTTACCGCTTTACCGTATAATTTTAACGCACGCTCCAAAATGAAATCTGAAACACCATCGCGCTTAATGTAATCACCATCTCCCTCTTCATCAAATAATCCTTTAGCAAGTTTCTCACGTTCCTCATAATAATATAATGGAAAACACTGAGATTTTTCTACATAGTCATAATTGGGTAATACACTTGAAATAAGCGGGCTAAAATCGCGACTTGCACCTGAACCCATTGCTACAATAACAATATTTCCCGTTTCCTGATTAACAGGAAATAATTTTGGAAGCTGATATACTCTTTCATTAAAATTTCTATCAAAGTAAACAAACTGTTTTATAAAGGGGCGATAAGAAGATTTAACTATATTTTCTTCATATAATTTATGTTGCTTATTTTTTTCTAAATCATTAATAACATTGTGTGTCCACCCAATCTTTGTTGTATCATATTCAATTGAATCTTTCGCATCCTTTTTCTTAGTTAACTTATGAAATCTTTCGCGCTCAGCCTCATAAAATTTTATCATAGAGCGCATATTGGACTCTAATTTTTTGTTTGAAAAATTATATGCCCAAGAATCTCTTGCAGTTAATAATCCTAATGAATTTGCAACAAAAAAGGAACTAGCATTCACGTCATATTTCTTTTCTGCTTCCAAAGGAATAAAGGTGTCAAATGCATCACTTCTCAAGCTTAGCCAATCACCATGGGCGTTCGGCTTTAAGGTCTTCCATGGGAAAGATGTATTACCAATAGATTTAGCGTTTTTTACAATATCTAATTTTTCTTCTCGAGTCAAATAATCTCCAATATCATTATAGTAAATGCTTGCACTATCAGATTTTATTTTAGGGTTCTTTACTATCCGGAAGGTGGGAAATTGAGGTTTTCATTTTTTGGTAGGCTAAAGATAAACGATTTATTGGAACAGGTGCTCGACCTTATGAAAGAAGGTGTTAACTACTTTATTAACAGTGTTTTTAGACTTAAAATTCCTGATATTATTTTGGAGGATTGTCAAAATTTTTCTAATTTCAATTATTGATCTTTTCTGACTTAACCTATAAGGTTATCCTAAAGTCAAACAAAGATGAATAACAACAAACACAACAGCCTATCAGGCATTCAAGCACTGATATGTTCTCTGTTGACCCATCCGGAAAATGCTTATAATGAGATTATACATTCCGGTATTTACCTGGACTCTAAAAAGGGACAAGATTTTTGGGCTGCTTATCAAACGCTTGATCTTACTATTATTTCAGAATGCCATCCACAACAGGCCTGGGTGTTTTACAAGCTAGGCAGATTACACTTGTTTTTTGACTTGTTGAAAATATACCGTCAAGAAGCCTTGGCGTGTGAGAAAAAACTGCAGGCTCTTAACCCGCACCCGGATGCACTGCTTAAAGCTTTGTTTCTGGTAGTAGAGCTTGGGAGTACGCCACGTGGCAGCTATGGCTTGCCTGTCTACAATTGGGAGAGCCTTTCGGCAATTAAAGAGATTTATGCCTGGGCTTCTAAAGTGCTTAAGCCAAAGGGACAAACAGCCTATAATCTGGAGTTGTTTAATACCGTAAAACATTTGCTTATGCTTCGGGTAGACTTATTATTGATCCGTGAATTGGCAGATATATGTGTTTGGGCTGGATATGAAATTGAGAAAAGTGAAACCCATCAGGGCTACAGGGTAAATTATCCCTCAGAATTAAGTAAAAGGGATAACCTTTATCTTCTGAATGTTTTAAAAAGTCGTTATAAGAGATCATTACTAAAAAAGGAGTCACAGGAATTGCTTTCGTCAGAGCAGCATTTTAAAACCGTTGACCCGGTATTAAAAACAAATGAAGGTCTCGCAGTTATTTTTCACAGCAGTGGTATTAAAACCGAGGCTTCAAGCCCGGGCTTGACTTCTATTCAGCTTGACGATCAGCTATTCGAACAAATACAGTCTGAGGATGAGGCAACAAAAAATAAGGCTCTCGTGGCAATGATGTATGCCGCCCTGAACCAAAGCTTTCATTATCATTACAGGCATGCTTTGGCTAGCGTTTTTCAACCAAAAGAAGCTCAGGAGATTCATCAGCTCCGGATTAAACTGCCTACAGGAATAAACATAAGTCTTTGCGAGCTTTTTTGCACGGTTTCCTGCTTTTATGCTATTGCCGATAATTACCGATATGTGAGGCAGCTACCTGGAACTGGCGGTATTGGCATGTTAAAAGATTCGATAACTAACCAACTTAAACGAAAATATCCTGAAAAGAAACAGGAACAATTACAAGATCAAGCAGACGCTATTATCGCAAACCAACTTTCCGACATTGAGAAAATCAATCAACCATTTGATATTCTCCCTCAGGAAGTGTTGCTAAATCATCTACGAAGAATCGAAGAGCTCAAACAAAAAACTGACAGAGAGCTAATGCAGATTATTGATTTTCTTTGCTCGGCCAACAACTGCCTGCAATTCAACCCTATTTATAAGCTTGGTGAAGAATATCTCATTCCTCATCAGCTATATTCGGTAGTGGATGTAAACCTTATGTTATATGACTATTTTGTAACTCAACAATTATACAGTAGCAAGTGGAAAGAAGCAGGAAGCGAAGAAGCCAAAATGGTTGGTTATCTCCAAGGGCTTAGGTCTGAAAAGATTAGTAGAGATGTACGGCAGCTTTTGTCTCAACTAACCGGCTTCACCACTTGCGAAGTGAAGTTTTCTAGTGATAATAAGTACCGTCTGGACGGCTTAAACGGCGATATAGATGTACTCGCTTATTTTGAAAATGAAAATATTCTTATGCCAATTCAAATCAAGCTTAGTAATACAAGCATCATACACGAGAAGGGTAAGGCAGCTTGGGTGCGTGATCATATATACACCAAAGGGCGGGAACAGGTAGAGAAGGACTTAAAGTTATTAAAACTAAAAGACGGGCAAAAACTGATTGCCAAAAGGCTTGGGATTGCTAACCTCAAGAGGTTAGCCGAAGCCAAAGTATGCCCACTCATTGTTACTGATAATTTTTATGCTGATCACAGTTCCTTTTTGGCAGGAGAAAATAATACGTGCGTGCATTGCATTAGTTTTTTTGAGCTGAAATGTCTTGTTACTGGTACACGGATTAGTTCAACACAACAAACACTGCCCACTTTGCAGGAACAGAAATCGGCAGCCTTGCTGTTTGATCTGATAGAGAAAAACGTATTTTGGGAATTCTTAAACGAGGAACTCAACCAAGTTAAAATTACCAAACAGCTAAAGGTAATTGACCATGAACATCGCATCCGGTTTGAAGCTTAAGAGATAATTATTGAAAGAAAGTTACGACTAAAAAAGGGCGGTTTACCGCCCTTTTTTAGTCGTTTCGATACATTATATTTGACCTACGAGGTAACATCATCGTTATCGATCTAAGCGTACTATTTACTGAATTATCTCAGTGGCACTTTTGTTATAAGTTGTGTACTCAAATAAAGCTTCCCGTTATAACCTGGGGAAGTTTTGATATGGGTTTTTTCCCGTTTGAAAATGGGAAAAGTACCCTTATCTATTCTAGATGTCAATTGTACTTTGTACAGGAATAGTTAAAGACGGAGTATGCCGAAAATCCAATTTTAGAGTAGGCACAAAATAAATGCATATGTCAAAAATTACGTACACGTTCCATGGGGCAACTGCTGCACGGCTGGCATCCCTGAACTTTGAATACACAAATAGTGCTCAGCTTGCTCCTGGCACAAATTCCGGAAGCATCGATATTCCTATTGTCGGTTACCTTGACATAGACATTATTGTTTCAGGTGACAACGGAGCAGACTGGGATCTTTACGTAGAAGTAGAGGGTTCACCAATTAAGGCTCCATCATCGGATGGTTTCATCAACGGCAAAATATCCAAAGGTAATACCTCACATGTTAGAAATTCTTACGATTGGTAATTAATATATTATGAAAAAGGCAGCAATTCTCATTTTTCAGTTCCTCGTCCTTGTGCTGAGATCACAATCATTTATCGAGGACAAAAAAGGCTATAGCTCTATACAGGTACCGGTAGGTAATATTAGCATCAATACCGAAGGCGCCTTAACCTTTAACTACACTTATGGGTATCCCAGCATCAATAATCTTATAAAAGGCGCCTCTAAACCCGATTATTATAGCTCGAACGCCCTCACAGACTTTGACTCTAATTTTGTGAAGAGCCCGGCCATTAACAGGTTTATGTTTGGTGTAAGTGCCAGCGGAGAAAGTGCCACGGGAATACAGGCAATCTTCAGCAATGGCGATTTTGTTCCCGGCACCAGGCTGCAGGGTCTTTTCGGAGTAAAGTGTAACTTTTATCACCGTAATATCTACAAAGCT
>BFBZ01002430.1_pt1 | contig 10103 bp, 10 predicted proteins | sample 1888401 | NCBI WGS metagenome assembly BFBZ01 (sample SAMD00112614, study PRJDB3348) | symbiont metagenome | host: Chara braunii | reverse complement strand
GTCGCAGATCCTGCCGGGCGGCAGCATCGACCTGTCGAGCTCGCCGGAAGAGAAGTTCTACGTGGTCCTGGAAGGCGACCTGACCGTCGAGACCGAAGGCGGTTCGGCCAAGCTCGGCCCCTGGGACAGCTGCCGCATCGCGCCGGACGAAAAGCGCGCGCTGAAAAACCTGACCAATCGGACGGTCGTGGTGCTGCTCGCCATGCCCTTGCCGAAGGTCGCGCCCTGACCAGGCGCGCGCCGCGCCCGACCCTCAATCTCAATCTCAACAAGGCTCGACCTGATCACGATCTCGCCCTGAACAAGGCTCCGCCAAGAGAAGCCGCGTCATGACCAATAACAGGATCCGGAGGAACCCCCGATGTCTCGTCTCGACCGCAGGCAAGCCCTTGGACTGACCCTGACCGGCGCAGCCGGCCTTGCCCTCGGCTGCCGGCCGTCTTTGGCCCAGGCAGTGCCCAACCAGATGGTCCGGCTGATCGTTCCGTTCAGCGCGGGCAGCATGACCGATATCCTGGCCCGCTCGCTGGCCGAGAAGCTGCGCGAGAAATGGAACCAGCAGGTGATCGTCGAGAACCGGCCCGGCATTGCCGGCACCGGCGGCGTCGCCCGCTCGGCGCCCGACGGCCTGACGCTGATGCTGACCTCCAACGGCCATACGGTGATCCGCAGCGTCAACAAGGATGTCACCTTCGACCCGGTGAAGGACTTCAGCGGCATCGCCAAGGTCGCCTCCATGCCGTCGATCATGGTGGCGCCGCCGGATGGCGACATCCGCACGCTGAAAGACCTGGTCGACGCGGCCAAGGCGAAGCCGGGCCAGCTCAATTACGGATCGGCCGGTCTCGGCAGCTCGACCGGCATCGCGGCGGAAGTGTTCCGCCATGTCACCGGCACGCGCATGCAGCTGGTGCCCTATCGCGGCATGCCGGAGAGCCAGACCAGCGTGCTGCGCGGCGACAGCGCCTTCTGCTTCACCTTCTTCAATGTCGGCGGCGACCTGATCCAGGCCGGCCGGCTCCGCGCCCTGGCGGTGACCGGCGAGACGCGGATGGCGCAATTGCCCGGCGTGCCGACCTTCAAGGAAGCCGGCCTGGCCGCTTTCACCTATGACGCATGGTTCGGCGTCATGGGGCCTGCCGGCATGCCCAAACCCCTGGTCGCCCAGATCGCCCGCGACGTTGCCGCCGGCCTCGGCGATGCCGACATCAAGACCCGCTTCGAGCAGCAGGGTGTCAATCTGGCGACCACCACGCCGGAGGCCTTCGACGCCGAGATCGCCGGCGACGCCGAGCGCTACGGCCCACTGGTCCGGCAGGCCGCCGGCGGCTGAACCGCCGCGCCGGCCGAGACGAACGACATGCCCGTTGCGCGGCGCCCCGCCGTCGCGATCTCCCTGCCCTGCGACCTCGAGATCGGATCTTTTCATGGCATCGGACCAAGACACCACATCGGCCGGCATCGGCCGTCGCTCCCTGTTGGCCGCCGGCGCCGTAGCGGCCGCCGGCGCGCTGGCCGCGCCCGCAAGGGCCCAGGCGCCCGCGCCGGCCAATATCCGCGAGCGCAATGCCATCCTGATCCGCGGCGCCGCCATCGTGTCGATGGATCCGACCGTCGGCGACCTGGTTCGCGGCGACATCCTGATCGAGAACGGCGCCATCTGGGCGATCGGCCCGAATATCGCCGCGCCCACCGACGCCCTGATCATCGACGGATCCGGCAAGATCGCCTGCCCGGGCTTCGTCAATGGCCACGTTCACTTGGCCCAGACCCTGCAGCGCGGGTTGTCCGCCGACCATTCCTTCGGCGACTATTTCCGCACCGTGGTGCTGCGCTATTCCAACCGCATGACGCCATCGGACGTGGCGCTCGGCGTACGCGCCGGGGGCTTGCATGAAATGGCCGCCGGGACCACCACCATCGTCGACTGGAATCGCGAGGTGATCTCGCCCGACCATGCCGATGCGGCGGTCGAAGGTCATTTCGCCTCGGGTGCGCGGGCCGTGCTCTGCTACACCGTGCCGCTCCGGTCCCAGGACGGCGCGACGCCCAATCATGCCCGCATGCTCGCGCACGCCCGGACGCTGAAGGCCGGCAAGCTCGCCTCCGATACCGGCCGCGTCCGGCTCGGCGTCTGCCTGCCCGGTCCGGATTTCATGGCGCTGGAGCCGGCGCTCGCCGATCTCGCCATGCTGCGCGAACTCGACGTGCTCACCGCCTTCCACTGCGGCGCGCCGATCTATGCCGCCCGCAAGAAGCGCGTCATGGCAACTCTGGCCGAGCAGGGGTTCATCGACCGCAATACCCAGCTCGTCCACGCCAATGATCTGGATCTCGACGAATACAAGATCGCCGCCGACAAAGGCGCGGCGCTGGCCTCCACGCCCGAGGCCGAAATGCATATGGGCCACGGCTTTTCAGCCATTGGCCGGGCGCGCGACGCCGGCTTGCGCTTCAGCCTCGGCACCGACATCCCCTCCGCCTTCGGCGGCGGCATGCTGTCGCAGATGCGCGCGGCCTATGCCGCCGACCTGGCGCTGCGCAACGCCGCGGCCTTCCGCGAGACCGGCAAGGCGCCCGAGGTGAAGCCATGGTCGGCGCGCGCAATGCTCGAGGCGCTGACCATCGGCGCGGCGCGCGCGATCAACATGGACCGGCTGATCGGTTCGCTGGCGCCGGGCAAGCGCGCCGACATCCTGCTGTTCGATGGCGCCTCGACCGGCCTGGCTCCGATCCTCGACCCGGTCGGCACCATCATCCTGCAAGCGACGCCGGCCGACATCGACACGGTCATTGTCGATGGCCGGGTGATGAAAACCGGCGGCCGGCTGACCGATCCGGAATTGCCCGGGATCGTCGACGCGGTGCAGGCGCGCGCGGCAGCGATGGTCGACGCCGCGACCCGTTGACCAGGAACGGCTCGGGCACGGCCAAGCCCGTCAGGACAAGTCACCCTTGACCACGGGCAGGTCGCGAGGCGCCTGATCGTGCAGAAGCCGCGTCGGCGCCATGATGACCGCGGCCGGCTGAACCCGCATGGCGGCGTCGGAGGTGCTCGGCATGATCAGCACCTTACCCCAGAAGGCGATGGTCGCGACCAGCACGCCGGCGGCGAAATATCCGAATTTCGACATGACAAAGCTCCCGCTCATGGTGCGATGCACCGCGCCTAAGCTGTCGAATTTTCAAGGTCTGGAATGCATCGCCCGTCACAGCGCATGCCGACAAAGGCAGTGCGCATAGCGGTTCGTCTGTTGTGATGGCCGGGAGGATAGGCACATTTCACAGACGGTCAACGCCAAATAGAAGGCAGGGTGCCGCCAAAACCACCGGAGATACTGCATTGCAAAACGGCAGGTCGGCTGCCGCCGCACCGCCGCATGGCGACCGATCAGGCGGCGATCGCCTCCCGGCCGTCATGACCGGCCACGGTCAGTTCGACGATCAGACCGGGTTCGACCGGCGATTTGATCCGCACCGGCGTGAAATGCTGGGTGCGGCCGAGATCGCGGGTTTCGGTCAGCACCTGGAACGAGCGCCCGACCATGCCGTCGAGATGGGCCGACAGCGCCGTCTCGCCGCGGTTGCGAAGGCGGCGCGCGCGATCCTTCACGATGTCGCGAGGCACTTGCGGCATGCGCGCCGCGGGCGTGCCCGGCCGTGGCGAGAACGGAAAGACATGGAGATGGGTCAGGTCGCACTCGGCGACGATGTCGAGCGAGCGGGCGAACATCTCCTCGGTCTCGGTCGGGAACCCGGCGATGATATCGGCGCCGAACACCATGTCGGGCCGCAACCGCCGGACCTGCTGGCAGAATGCGATGGCATCGCCGCGCAGATGGCGGCGCTTCATGCGCTTCAGCACCATGTCGTCGCCGGCCTGCAGGGACAGGTGGAGATGCGGCATGAAACGCGCGTCCCCGCCGATCACGTCGAACAGGTCGGCGTCGGCTTCGACCGAATCGATCGAGGAAATCCGCAGCCGCTCGAGCTCGGGCACATGCTTGAGGATGGCCTTGACCAGCGCTCCGAGCTTTGGCTCGCCCGGCAGGCCCTGCCCGTAGCTGGTGATGTCGACGCCGGTCAGCACGACCTCGCGATAGCCGTTCTCGGTCAGGCGGCGCACTTGGCTCACCACCTCGCCCATCGGCACCGAGCGTGAATTGCCGCGGCCATAAGGAATGATGCAGAAGGTGCAGCGATGGTCGCAGCCGTTCTGCACCTGGACGAAGGCCCGCGACCGGCCGGTCAGGCCGTCGACCAGATGCAGCGCCTGCTCGCGCACCGCCATGATGTCGTTGACCGCCACCTTCTCGGTCGCGGCCACGCCGAAATCCGGACCACGCGCCAAAGCCTGGCGGGTCTCGCTCCAGGCCGCGATCCTCATCTTCTCGTCATTGCCGATGACCCGGTCGACCTCGGCCATCTCGGCGAACATGTCCGGCTCGGTCTGCGCCGCGCAACCCGTCACCACGATCCGCGCCGTCGGGTTTTCGCGCTTCATGCGCCGGATGGTCTGGCGCGCCTGACGCGTCGCCTCCGCCGTCACCGCGCAGGTATTGACGATGATGGCGTCGCCGAGCCCGGCCTCGGAGGCAAGCTGCTGCATCACCTCGGATTCGGAGGTGTTCAGCCGGCAGCCGAAGGTGACGACCTCGACCGCCATGGCTCAGGCGGCCGCCTGAAACAGGGCCGGATCGAATTCGCCGGTATGTTCGAGCTCGGTCGGACCGGTCATGATGACGTGATTGTCGTCGCGCCATTCGACCTTCAGCTCGCCGCCCGGCAGGGCAATGGTCGCCGACCGGCCGGTGCGCCTGGTGCGCGCCGCAGACACGAGAACCGCGCAGGCGGCCGAACCGCAAGCCCGGGTGATGCCGGTTCCGCGCTCCCAGACGCGCAGCACGATCCGCTCGGGCGACTTGACCGCGGCAAGCGAAATATTCGCCCGGTCCGGGAAGATCGGATGGTTCTCCAGCAGCGGACCGATCTTCGCGAGATCGAAGGCATAGGGGTCGTCGACCCAGAATACCGCGTGCGGGTTGCCCATCGACACGACCGACGGCGAGTGCAGCACCGGCGCGTCGATCGGGCCGATCTGCAATTCGATCGCGCGGGTGTCGCGAAACTCCTCGGCAAGCGGAATGTCGCGCCAGCCGAACTTCGGCTCGCCCATATCCACCGAGAAGGTTTCCCCGTCGATCCGCCGGCAGGCGAGCAGGCCGGCCTTGGTCTCGACCGTCAGGCTGTCGCGACCGGTTCCGTCGGTCAGCACCCAGGCGACGCAGCGCGTGCCGTTGCCGCAGGCGCCGGCTTCCGAGCCGTCGGTATTGTAGATGCGGACGAAAGCCTCGGTGCCGGCCATGCGCGGCGCATGCAGCACCATCAGCTGATCGAAATGCGAGCCTTCGGCGCCGGCGATGGCGCGCGCCTCGGCCGCCGTCACGACATGGCTCGACCGCCTGAGGTCGACGACCACGATCTCATTTCCGGCGCCGTTCATCTTCCAGAACGGCTGGTGCGCAAGCGGGCTCATGGGACAGCACGTCATCCAATAGCGAAAGTCATGCACTAAAAAGCATGGCTTTGAGAGTGACGCCGAGGCGTTTCCGTTCTCTATATAGGTTATCGTCGTTCTGTCCAAAATGGCCATGCCGCAAAGCATCGGACCGGTATCGAAAGCGTATGAGAGGCAGCAAGCCATGAAGCCAGCGCTCCTGTTCGCGATGCTCGCTGCCGGCGCCGCCGCGCTGGCGCCGCCGCTTCTCGCCCAGACGCCCGCCACTGCGCCGGCCCGGCAGGCCCAGCCAATGCCGCAACCGGCCACTCCGCCGGCGCCGTCGGGACCACCGGCCGCCGCCGCACCCGTGCAGGAAACACCCGCGGTCCCGGCCCCGCCGCCGGTCGCGACCCCCGCGCCTCAGCCGTCGGCCCCGGGCACGCCCCCGCCGGAAACCCCGCCGGCCACCGCGCAGACGCCGCCGGCCCGACCGGCCGATGTGGTGGAATCCGCGGGCTTCGGCGATGAGGTGACGCTCACCGCTCGCCCCGCTTTGGTGCTGTCCGGGCGCGCCACCTGGGACGATCTCTACGGCACCTTTCGTCGAACCCTGGAGCAGTTGAACGGCCTTGCCCGGGCCCAGGGGGTCGTCGCGGCCGGCCCGCCGATGATCCGCTTCGTCTCGTCGACCGACGAGCAGGCCGACTATGAGGCCATCTTGCCGGTCGTCACGCTGAGCCAGGCGCCGGAACGCTACCTGCCGGCCCGCCCAGGCACGACGCCGGCCGGACAGGCCTACCGGTTCGTCCATTTCGGCGGCTACGACACGATGGAACAGACCTACGACGAGATCACCAATTTCCTCGACGAGCGTTCGATCCAGGCAGAGGATTCCTTCGTCGAGGAATATGTCCGCGATCCCGAGACGACCTCGGAAGTCGACCTCGCGACATTCATCTACGTCTTCCCGAAACGCTAGTTTCCGGAATGCCCGGGTGTCCGCTCGCGGTCGCCGGGTGTAATGACAGGCCGCCCGGCTTCCCCGTCCAATACCAGGCGTCCTCGCGCCACGGACATCTCACGCTCCATTGACGAAAGCATAGTCCATGACGACTGCCCCATTCGACACCAGCATGGACGAAATGGTCGTTCATGGCGGCGTGCCCTATTTGCGGGTGCTGAGCCATATCGCCCATCTCTGCAAGGCGCGGAGCTATCTCGAGATCGGCACCAATGAGGGATTTTCGCTCGCGGGCATCCCCTGTGCGTCGATCGCGATCGATCCGCATTTCGTGCTCCAGCGCGATGTGATCGGCAACAAGCCGATGTGCCTGATGTACCAGTGCACCAGCGACGACTTCTTCCGGCGCCACGATCCGAAAGTCCTTCTCGGCGGCCCGATCGACTTGGCCTTCCTCGACGGCATGCACCTCTACGAATATCTGCTGAGGGACTTCATCAATACCGAGAAGCACTGCGAGGCAGCGTCGCTCATCGTGCTGCATGACTGCCTTCCGCCGACGGTCGAGATGACCTCGCGCACCCGCCGAGCGGCATTGCAGAATCCGAAATTCAGGACCTTCTGGACGGGCGACGTCTGGAAGACCGCCGCGATCCTGCAAAAATACCGGCCCGACCTGAAGCTGACCTTCCTGGACGCCCCGCCGACCGGCCTCCTGCTCTGCGCCAATCTCGACCCTCGGTCGACTGTGCTGAGCGAGCGCTATGACGAGATCATCGCCGATTTCGCCCCGCGCGGCGACGATGTCCGCCGCTTGCGCGACTTCATCGCGGCGGTCACTTTGACGCCGACCAGCGCCATCGAAACCCGCCAGGGCCTGCGCGCGCTGACGCGCGCAGGGCGGGACTGACCGCGGAGCCGGCGCCCGCGAGGATAGCGGCCGCCTGCGCTCAGCGTGTGACCACGACCCGGGTGCCGACACTGACCCGGCTCATCAGGTCGACCACATCCGCATTGTGCATGCGAAAGCAGCCATAGGACGCCGCGCGGCCAACCGAATTGGGCACATTGGTGCCGTGAATGGCATATTCGCCGCCGGCCAGCGTCATCGCCGCCTCACCCATCGGGTTGTTCGGCGCGCCACCCGGAATGAGATCGGGAATGCTCGGCCGATCGTGCTTGACCACGGCCGGCGGCGCCCAGGCGGGGCGAACATGGCGGCCATTGATGACGGTCACGCCTTCCCATTGCTTGCTGGCCATGCCGACCGCCACCGTGTAGCGGATCGCCGTGCCGTCAGCTTGCACCAGGTAGAGCCGCCGCTCGGAATTGCGGATGATGATCGTTCCCGGCTCGGCATTCATGTTCAGGCGCACGATATCGCGCGCCTCTACTTGGCTGGCCGCGCCGAAAATTGGCGCGACAAAACACGCGGCGGCAAGCCACCGTAACATTCTCGTCCCCATAACACTCTCCCACGCCGCTCCTTCGGTCCCAGCGGTCGAGAGCCAGGAAACAGGGCCGCGCTTTCTATTGTGTTGTTGAGTGAAGATTATTGGGGCCGAGAGTCAACGAGTGGTTTCTTGACCGAAACAGGTTCCTGGCGCGTGTTGCGGCGCTGCAACGCTGCGTCAGTTTGATGACGAAGCATAAACCATGATCGCCGTTCACCCGGCATCAACCATATCGCTATACCGCCGCCTCACCGTCCGCCCGCCATGATCCCTGCTGAAACGGGGAATGGCCGTGGCCGAGACTCTGGCAACCCAGCAGGCGAAAGAACAGGCGGCGGATCCGGCAACCGGCGAGCCGGCACCCGCGGCCTCGACCGTGAGCCACTCACCCAGGCGTCGGTCGCTCGGCCTGATCGGCTATCTCGGCCTCGGGCTGATCGTATCGGCGCCGATCGGTGCCCTCTCGGTCGCCGCCGTCGCCGGCAGCCAGCAGGCCATCGAGACCATCGAACCGCGCGACGCCATGCCGGCCTGGCGCGTCGCCACGGCGCGCCATGGCGGCTTCGACCTGGACGCGCCCCGCTGGCGCCCGCTCGGCCTGCGAACCAGCGTGCTGCGCCGCTCCGATGGCGTCAGCCGCGATCTCTTCCTGTTCGGCCAGGCGACCGGCGAGCACCGGCATGCGGCGATGGCCGTCGACCGTGGCGAAACCGGCCATGCCCCGGCGGAACAGGACATCGCCGCCCTGATCGGCGATCTCGGCTTGCCGGCGCGGCTCAAACCCAGCCACGAAGCCCTCGCCAGCAAATTCGGCCCGCTATCCGCCGTCGATATCGCCATTGACGGCCCGGCCGGACCAAAGGCCTGTCTCGGCTTCGCGCTCCGCGCGGTGGAAGCGCGGCTGCGTGTCGTCGGCTGGGTTTGCAATGCCGGGCCGGAAATCGTCAACCGCGCCGATGCCAGTTGCTTCATCGACCGCCTGGTGACGATCGGCGCGGGCGACCAGGCGCTGGCGGCGATCTTCGTCAAGGCGGAACTGAACCGGCAGCCTTGCGGCGCGGTCCAGCCCGGCGTCAATGCCGGTGCGCCCCGGCTGTTCCAGAACGACGGACAGGCCCGGTTGCGTCTGCGCAGGCTTTAGCCCGACCACCGCCCGTCGCGGCAAATTTACTCTTGGTTAACCATAACGCCCCATCCTGGCGCCGAAACAGGATCGGAGACAACCATGGCTATTGGTCAGGTCGGTTCACCGGCGGTCGGCACCGTGGCACCCGCGGGCCCGTCCGCCGGGCAAAATCAATCGACCGGCATTCCGCGCAACGAGACGCCGACCCGGGCGGTCCGCACCGCCGAGGTCAATGTCACGCTGTCGCCGGCGGCACGCCAGCATCTGTCGCGGATGGAAGGTTTCGCCGCCACCATCGGCACGCCGAAGCAGCCGAAGAGCATCAGCAAGCCAGGTGTCAATCTCGACCTGAGCGTCTGATCCCTTTTCCCCGGAGCTGCCCCCGGGGGCTTGCGGTCCGGCCGCCGCGGAGGCCGCGGCCGTCTCGCTGCATCAGGCCGCCAGGCGCTGCAATTCCGTCAGGATCGCATCACCCATGGCCACCGTTCCGACCACATGGGTGTTGTCGGATTTGATGTCGGCGGTGCGCAGTCCCGAAGCCAGGACATTGGTGATCGCCTTGTCGAGCATGTCGGCGGCGTCGATCGCCTTGAACGAATAGCGCAGCGCCATCGAGAATGACGAGATCGTCGCGATCGGATTGGCCAGCCCCTTGCCGGCGATGTCCGGGGCCGAGCCGTGCACAGGCTCATAAAGCGCCTTGCGCTTGCCAGTCGCCGGATCTTCGGCGCCGAGCGAGGCCGAGGGCAGCATGCCGAGTGAGCCGGTCAGCATGGCGGCGATATCCGAGAGGATGTCGCCGAACAGGTTGTCGGTCACCAGCACGTCGTACTGCTTGGGCCAGCGCACCAGCTGCATCGCGCAATTGTCGGCCAGCACATGCTCCAGCTCGACATCGGCGAACTCGGCCTTGTGAACCCGCGTGACGACCTGCTTCCACAGCACGCCGGTCTTCATGACATTGTGCTTTTCCGCCGAGGACACCTTGTTGCGCCGCGTCTTGGCGAGCTCGAAGGCCACCCGCGTGATGCGCTCGATTTCGCCGGTCGTGTAGACCTGGGT
>BFBZ01000008.1_pt209 | contig 10111 bp, 11 predicted proteins | sample 1888401 | NCBI WGS metagenome assembly BFBZ01 (sample SAMD00112614, study PRJDB3348) | symbiont metagenome | host: Chara braunii | reverse complement strand
GCCGGCTACACCGCCGTGATGTCGCACCGCTCCGGCGAGACCGAGGACTCCACGATTGCCGACCTCGCCGTCGCCACCAATTGCGGGCAGATCAAGACCGGCTCGCTGGCGCGCTCCGACCGTACCGCCAAGTACAACCAACTGCTGCGCATCGAGCAGCAACTCGGTAGCCAGGCGAAATACGCGGGCAGGGCAGCCTTGAAGGCGCTGGCCTAAGGCACGACAACACGCTCCCGCGCGGTAACGAGGCCTGCCATCGTCCTCGCGCTGTGAGCCGTCGATTGGGCTGGCGACGTGTGTACAGCGTCGCCAGGAGGCGAGTGAAGGCTCCGGCGTCCGCGTGCGCGAGCCCCGCATGCCGTGAACAAGGCAATTCCGGATAACTACTGACCTACCTTTCGGTTGCCATTGGCCGCTCCTTCGGCCACTGTTTCGGCGTGTTGTCGAACATTTCCGTTGTCGGGGCGAGTAACCGGAAACTCTCTCTCGACGCACCCATTCTTCTTGATCGGGTTGATGCCGCCCTTATCGGGGCGACGGCACTGGTCGCGCTTTACTTCTTTTTCTACCCGGTCTGGCGATCGCAATTCCTGATCGAAATCTGGTTCACGGAAACCTGGAACGCCTACTTCCAGGATGCCGCGGCGGCCTGGCAAACGATCTATCCGCCGCCGAGCTCTCTCGTCGTCAACAACTATCCGCCACTCTCGTTCTACGGCGTTGGCCTGCTGGGCAATCTCCTCGGTGATCCTCTCTTTGTCGGGCGCGGGCTGTCGCTAGTCGCGTTGATTGCCGTAAGCGTCGAAATCTTCGTCTGCGTTCGGGCGCTGGCGGGCGGGATCTTCGGTCCCGCCATCGGGGCATTGTGGTACGTCGCGATCATGTCCCACAACTTCACGAACTATGTTGGAGCGAATGATCCGCAACTCGCCGGCGAAGCGATCATGGGGGGCGGCCTCGCATGGCTCCTGACCTCGGAACGATCGGGCGTGCGATCGGCGCTTGGTCCGCTGCTCGTCATGGTCATCGGTGGATTCTGGAAGCACAGCATGGTCGCGATCCCGCTGACTGCGGTGATCTGGCTCCTCGCACGCCGCCGCGCCAGCGCGATTCCCGCGGTTGCCGCCAGCGTGATCGCCGCGACCGCCGGGCTCGCGCTGTGTGGTGCAATCTTCGGATCCGATTTTTTCCGCAACCTGTTCACGGCGCGTGACTACGACATCGCTCACCTGATCGGCAATCTCGGTCATCTGCAATGGTGCGCGCTTGCCGCGCTGATCTGGCTTTGCTGGGTGTTCACCAGCAGCACGGATGGCGCCAGATTCACGGCCCTTCACGTTCCGATCGCCCTGGCCTCGTGCATCGTGCAATGGTTTGGTGACAAGATATACGGAAATGCCGAGTTCGACCTGATCCTGGCGCTCGGTATCGCGATCGGCGTCACATGTGCATCACTCGAAAGCAGTCCGCTGGCCAAACACCTATCGGGACCCGCCGCCAAGATTACGGTCGTGTCGCTGCTTCTGTTTCGTCTTCTCGCGTCGGATCGTCAGGAAACACTGCTCGTCCTGTTCGATCCGCAGTTTGCCGAGCAGTTTGCGAAGAGAGAGCGGACCATCGGGCACGAGGCCGCGCAGGTCGCGGCGATTGAAGGGGACGTCTATTGCCCGATCAAGACGGTCTGCCGGTCTGCCGGCAAGCCATTCGCGGTCGATGACTTCAGGATCGAAGAGATGCTGGCAACGGGACTGATCGAGCAGAACGAGCTCGACAAGCTTCTTGCCGTCCGCAACATCACGACGTTCAAGAGCGATCCGGCCGCCATGGGGACGATCGACACGTCGCTGTCGCACGCGGTGTGGCGCGGCCTGATGCCGTAGGCGCGAGATGACCCCGCCGCCCCGCGGGCGCGCCGGACATCGCAGCGCCCGTAAACAGCGTGGACAATCGCGGTGCTGGGTAAAAATGCCTACGCCAAAGCCGTCGTCTTGAAACTATCCTTTTGAAGTCGCCAATTGCTGGACATCGTTGTCGACCCGGCCCATATCGGCAGGGCCGAAGGTAACGGGCCGACCCTGGGGTGCGTCCAACTTCAGGGCAGCAAATGGAAGTCGAGGGAGGATGTGCGATGAGTGACGGCAAGAATGGGCTGCAGTTGAGGTCGCTGCTCAAGAAGAATGGCGAGCTGGAGATATCGCTGGTCAATGTCCCGACCCCCGAGCCCGGCCCCGACGAAGTCGTGGTCCGGGTCGAGGCGACCCCGATCAATCCGTCCGACCTCGGCCTCCTGATCGGCCCGGCGGACATGGCCGCGGCAAAGGTCTCCGGCAGCAAGGAATTGCCTGTGGTGACCGCCCGCGTGCCGGAAGCGGCGCTGCCCGGTCTTGCCGCGCGGCTCGACGAGTCGATGCCGGTCGGCAATGAAGGCGCCGGCGTCGTGATCAAGACCGGCTCGTCGGACGCTGCGAAGGCGCTGATGGGCAAGACGGTCGCAATGATCGGTGGCGCGATGTATGCGCAATACCGCACGCTGCGCGTCAACGAATGCCTGCCGCTGCCCGAAGGCACTACACCGGCGGAAGGCGCATCCTGCTTCGTCAATCCGCTGACCGCGCTTGGCATGACCGAGACGATGCGGCGCGAGGGGCACAAGGCGCTGGTGCATACGGCGGCAGCGTCCAACCTCGGCCAGATGCTCAACAAGATCTGCCTCAAGGACGGCATCGGCCTCGTCAACATCGTGCGCAACAAGGAGCAGGCCGAGATCCTGCACAAGATCGGCGCCAGGCATGTCGTCGATTCCAGCGCGCCCAGCTTCATGGATGATCTGACCAACGCACTGGTGGAGACCGGCGCGACCATCGCCTTCGATGCGATCGGCGGCGGCAAGCTCGCCGGGCAGATCCTGGTTGCGATGGAGATCGCGATCAACAAGAGCGCCAAGGCCTACAGCCGCTACGGCTCGAATGTTCACAAGCAGGTCTATGTCTATGGCAGCCTCGACACCCGCTCGATCGAGCTGCCACGCGGCTTCGGCATGGCCTGGGGTGTCGGCGGTTGGCTGCTGTTCCCGTTCCTGATGAAGATCGGCCCCGAGGCCGGCAACAAGCTGCGCCAGCGCGTGGTGGCCGAGTTGAAGACCACCTTCGCCAGTCACTACACCAAGGTGGTCTCGTTGCAGGAGACCTTGCAGCTCGACAATATCGCCGTCTATGGCAAGCGCGCGACCGGCGAGAAATTCCTGATCAACCCGAACAAGGGCTGAGGATCGAGACGAAGGGCTGTCCCGCGGGCCAGCCCCAAAGCTCGGCACGGAAGCAAATATTCGCGCGCTTCCCAATCGCTCGAAACTGCGGTCATATTCCGTCGGGGACGCTTGGCGTTTTGCGGCGAGGGTCTCGCTCTGTGGAAGGAGAATGCGCGTGAAAGAACTCGCTGGAAAAACTGCGTTCGTGACCGGCGCAGCCTCGGGTATTGGGCTCGGGATCGCGACCGCTCTTGCCCAGGCGGGGGCGAAAGTCATGCTCTGCGACATTGAAGAAGAGGCGCTGTCCGCAGCCCTCAAGCAACTGAGGCTCACCAACGTCGATGTCGACGGCGTGAAGGCGGACGTCTCGCTCAAGGCCGAACTCGTGGCGGCCGCCGAAGCCACGGCTGCCCGCTATGGCAAGGTGCATATCCTCGTCAACAACGCGGGCGTCGGCGGTGGTGGGCCCTATGGCACCTGGACCGATGCGTCGTGGGATTGGACCCTGGGCGTCAACCTGATGGCGACCATCTGGGGGATCGAGATTTTCGGACCGTTGATCGAGCAGCATGGCGAGGGGGGACACATCGTCTCCACGGCCTCGCTCGCTGGGCTCATTTCAGGCGGGAGCACGGCATACAACGTTTCAAAGTATGGCGTCGTCGCGCTGTCCGAAGGCCTGCGGCTTGAACTCGCGCCGCGCGGGATCGGCGTATCGGTGCTGTGTCCCGGGTTCATCCGCACTCAAATCGTGGATTCAAGGCGCAACCTCCCGAAGCGCTTCGAGGGAGAGCTCCGTGTCTTGCCGACGTCGGGCCCGATTGCCGAACGGATCAATCTGGTCCGGGAACGTGTCTCTCAAGGCATCGATCCCATGTATGTCGGTGAACTTGTCCGCGAAGGCGTCGAAAACGACTGGCCCTATATCTTCACCGATCTCGAATTCGAGCCGATCGTCGACGCGCGCTTCGCCGGCATCAAGCAAGGCTTTGACCAAATCCGCGGGCGCAACCCGAAACGGTAGGCGCGCAGCCTTCCACCAGTCTGATGGTTAGTCGCGCTCGAACGCCAGGCTCCTGGAGCGCTTGTGACGCGCCAGGGCGTGGCCGATCAGCACATCCATCAGCGCGGATTGCGGCAGGCCGCTGGCCTCCCACAGCCGCGGATACATGCTGATATTGGTGAAGCCGGGCAGGGTGTTCGCCTCGTTCACGAACGCCTGCTCGCCGTGCAGGAAGAAGTCGATGCGCGCCATGCCTTCGCAGCCCAGCACGCCGAACGTCTTGATCGCGAGCTCCTTGATGCGATCGCCGACGGCGGGCGGAACCTCGGCGGGCACCTGAAGCAACGCGCCATCCGCATCGAGATACTTCGCGTCGTATGAGTAGAAGCCGTGCTTGTCGGACGGCACGATCTCGCCGAGCTCAGAGGCACGGACGCGGCCTTCGGCATCCTCGAGCACGGCGCATTCCACCTCCCGGACCGGCGCGACACAGCGCTCGATCAGGATCTTGCTGTCGAAGCGGAGCGCCAATCCGCAGCCGTTGTTGAACTCATCAGCGTTGCCTGCCCGCGACACGCCGACCGACGATCCCATGTTGGCCGGCTTGACGAACAGCTCGCGTGACCCGAGGGCGCCGACCGCATCGTCATAGCTGATCGGGGCAGCAGCCGACATCGCGACGAAAGGGACGATCGGCAATCCCGCCTCGCGCATCAGGCGCTTGGCGACATCCTTGTCCATGCCGGCCGCCGAGCCCATCACGCGCGAGCCGACATAGGCCACGTCGGACAGTTCAAGCGCGCCCTGCACGGTGCCATCCTCGCCGTTAGGGCCATGCAGGACCGGGAAGACGACATCGAACGCCGGCAATTCCGCAGCTGCCGCCGATCCCTGCAGCACCACGACGCGGCCCCGTCCGCCCGGCAGCAAAGCGAGTTGCGGTCCATGATCTGGAATGGTCAGCGATCCGCTGCCCGCGCCGGCGCCGTTTCCAGCGTCGGCTGCGATCCAGCGGCCGTCCCGGGTAATGCCGATCGCCGCGGTCTCGTAGCGATCCGGGTCGAGCGAGCGAAGCACGTTCGCTGCCGACGCCCGCGACACGTCGTGTTCGGCAGATCGACCGCCGAACAGGATTGCGACCCGTATCTTGCGCTCTGCCATGGTCTGCTCTCGGTCGGCCGGATTGGTGCATGGAATCGAGCCACAATATGGTTGGAAGAACGTGTCGACAATTGGCCCCGGGTTGCGTCGGATGCGGCTTTCAGGCGGAATGACTGTTCTACGGCGTCGAACGACGATCGCCTGAGAGGAAGACGAGCAGGGTCCGTTCGGTCAATTTCGTGAACGCTGGGTTTCCGGAATTGAACGATCCATGCACTTGCATCTTTCTTGATGCGCCGGTAGGTGAGGTCGACGCTTTCACGCGCAACCCGAGGGGAATTGCTATGGCCTATAACATTGTCACCATCGTCGGCAGCATCCGCAAGGAGAGCCTGTCGCTCAAGATCGCCAATGCGCTGGCCAAGCTCGCGCCTGCTTCATTGAAGCTCGATGTCACAACGCTGCAGGGCATCTCCTTCTTCAACCAGGATCTCGAGGCTGCCCCGCCGGCCGACTGGCTGGCGTTCCGCGAGAAGCTGCAGAAATCGAACGGCTTGCTGTTCGTGACCCCCGAATACAACCGCTCGATCCCGGGCGTGCTGAAGAACGCGATCGATGTCGGATCGCGGCCTTATGGCAAGAGCTCGTTCGCCGGCAAGCCGGTCGGCCTGATCGGCAATTCGCCCGGACCGCTCGGCGGCGTCAGCGCGGTGAAGCACCTGCAGAACATCCTGCCGGGTATCGCCGGTCCGATCCTCGGCCAGCCGGAAACCTACCTCAACGGCGTCGGCGATGCCTTCGACGACAAAGGGGAACTGACCAAGGAGTCGCTCAAGGCGGTGCTGCAGCAGTATCTCGATGCATTCGCGGCTTTTGTCGAAAAGCAGAACCGCTGAGCACATGATCCGGAAAGCTGCGCAGCGGTTTGATGGTCAAATGGTCGCGCCTTAGCACTCCGTTAACTGCCATGGCCGCATCTTCGCGGCCATGGTTTCCCGTACGCGCCTCAAATCGATCCTGTCCGGACTGGCCCTCTACACGCTGGCAGCGCTGATGGTCGGCTACTTCGGGGTGAACGCCTACACCGGCAAATACGGCCTGAACGCACGGCAGGAGCTCGATCAGGAAATCATCGCGCTGACTTCGGAGCTGGCGCGATTGAAGAAGGAGCGGGCGGAAGGCGAGCAGCGGGTGTCGCTGCTGCGGTCGGATCGAGTCGATCCCGACATGCTCGACGAGCGCGCGCGCTTCCAACTCGACTACGTCAACCCGCGCGATCTGGTTCGGATCAACAAGTCGAACTGACGCGCGTTCTCTAATTTCAAAAACACTCGCGTGCTATCACAAAAGTGTCGCGCCACGCTGCAGTGCGGCATAGCAAAATTCCATCCAGCGAACGCAATCCTTCCAAGGCGATTTGAGTTGGGTTAGAGAGGGTTCTCCGACTTCTCTCACCCGGAATTGCCATGGCCGCACCCAAGAAAAGCGTCGCAAAAGAATCAGGGCAGGAGAAGGCTGGTTCGCCGCCTGAATTCACCAGGGAGCAGGAGCTCAAGGCTCTGCGCGATATGCTCCTGATACGGCGCTTCGAGGAGAAGGCCGGTCAGCTCTACGGCATGGGTGCGATCGGCGGTTTCTGCCATCTCTATATCGGCCAGGAAGCCGTCGTGGTCGGCATGCAGATGGCGCTGAAGGCGGGCGACGAGGTCATAACGGGCTACCGCGACCACGGTCATATGCTGGCCTGTGGCATGGAATCCAGGGGTGTGATGGCCGAACTGACCGGCCGCCGCGGCGGCTATTCCCGCGGCAAGGGCGGCTCCATGCACATGTTCAGCAAGGAGAAGCATTTCTACGGCGGTCACGGCATCGTGGGCGCGCAAGTATCGCTCGGCACCGGCCTTGCGTTCGCCAACCGCTATCGCGGCAACGATAACGTCAGCGTGACCTATTTCGGTGACGGCGCGGCCAACCAGGGCCAGGTCTACGAAAGCTTCAACATGGCGGAGCTGTGGAAGCTGCCGGTGATCTATGTGATCGAGAACAATCGCTATGCGATGGGCACCTCGGTGTCGCGCGCGTCTGCCCAGCAGGATTTCTCCAAGCGCGGCGTCTCCTTCAACATTCCCGGCAAGCAGGTCGACGGCATGGACGTGCGCGCGGTGAAGGCCGCCGCCGATGAGGCTGCGGCCTGGTGCCGCGGCGGCAACGGTCCGATCATTCTGGAGATGCAGACCTATCGTTACCGCGGCCATTCGATGTCCGATCCCGCGAAGTACCGCACCCGCGAGGAGGTCGAGAAGGTCCGTCACGACCAGGACCCGATCGAGCAGGTGCGCAACCGCTTGCTCGCCGCCGGCGTGAGCGAGCAGGACCTCAAGGCGATCGACGCCGAGGTGCGCGAGATCGTCAACGAAGCCGCCGACTTCGCACAGCACGATCCAGAGCCCGATCCGTCCGAGCTCTACACCGACATCTACCGCTGACCCCACCCGCGCAGACTAATTTCAAGACCGATTTCGGGAGCCGATATGCCCATTCAAGTGCTGATGCCTGCGCTGTCGCCCACCATGGAGAAGGGCAACCTCGCCAAATGGCTGAAGAAGGAAGGCGAGACCATCAAGTCCGGTGACGTCATCGCCGAGATCGAGACAGACAAGGCGACGATGGAGGTCGAGGCCACCGACGCTGTCTCTTATACACATCTAGATGTGTATAAGAGACAGGTCCGGTGACGTCATCGCCGAGATCGAGACCGACAAGGCGACGATGGAAGTCGAGGCCACCGACGAAGGCACGCTCGGCAAGATCCTGATTCCGGAAGGTACCGCCGACGTCGCGGTGAATACGCCGATCGCTACCATCCTGGCCGATGGCGAAAGCGCTGCCGACCTCGCCAAGGCGCCGGCCGCTCAGGCGCCGCAGCCGAAGACCGCGGAGGCTGCGTCTGCTGCTGATGCTAAAGCTGAAACGCCGGCCGCGAAGGTGCCGGCCGCGCCGGTCAGCGAGGCGCTGCCCGATCCGGAAATTCCCGCAGGTACCGAGATGGTCACGCAGACCATCCGCGAGGCGCTGCGCGATGCGATGGCCGAGGAGATGCGCCGCGACGGCGACGTCTTCATCATGGGCGAGGAGGTCGCCGAGTACCAGGGCGCCTACAAGGTCACGCAAGGGCTGCTGCAGGAATTCGGCGCCCGCCGCGTCATCGACACCCCGATCACCGAGCACGGCTTTGCCGGCGTCGGCGTTGGTGCGGCGATGGCCGGGCTGAAGCCGATCGTCGAGTTCATGACCTGGAATTTCGCGATGCAGGCGATCGACCAGATCATCAACTCAGCCGCCAAGACGCTCTATATGTCCGGCGGCCAGATGGGCTGCTCGATCGTGTTCCGCGGCCCGAACGGCGCTGCTGCACGCGTCGCCGCCCAGCACAGCCAGGATTACGCCGCGTGGTACTCGCAGGTGCCGGGCCTGAAGGTGGTCGCGCCGTATTCGGCTTCCGACTACAAGGGCTTGCTCAAGGCCGCGATCCGCGATCCCAATCCGGTGGTCTTCCTCGAGAACGAGATGCTGTACGGCCACACCGGCGAGGTGCCGAAGCTGCCCGATTTCGTGGTGCCGATCGGCAAGGCGCGGATCGCCCGCGCCGGCAAGGACGTCACCCTCGTGTCCTGGGCGATGGGCATGTCCTATGCGCTGAAGGCGGCCGATGAGCTCGCCAAGGAAGGCATCGAGGCCGAGGTGATCGATCTGCGCACCATCCGTCCGATGGACACCGAGACCATCATCAATTCGGTGAAGAAGACCGGCCGTGCGGTCACGGTGGAGGAGGGCTGGCAGCAGAGCGGCGTCGGCTCCGAGGTCGCGGCGCGCATCATGGAACATGCATTCGACTACCTCGACGCGCCGGTCGCGCGGGTCTCGGGCAAGGACGTGCCGATGCCTTACGCCGCCAACCTCGAAAAGCTCGCTCTGCCCTCTGTCGCCGAGGTGGTCGCGGCCGCCAAGGCCGTGTCCTACCGGTAACGCCGATGGCCGGTCCCAAGGAGCAGCCGCTGCCGCCCGACGTGATGGGCCGCGACGACGCCGTCGAGGTGCTGCGTGCCTTCGTCATCGACGGCGGCCTGTCGATCGCGTTCCAGCGCGCCTTCGAGGAGCCGGACATGTGGGGGCTGCTGCTCGTCGACATCGCCCGTCATGCCGCGCGCGCCTATTCGCGCGAGAGCGAATACACCGAGGACGAAGCGCTCGCGCGCATCGTCGAGATGTTCGAAGCCGAAATCGCCCGGCCGACCGACATGGGCCAAACCAAACCGCGGTCGCAACAAGGTCACTGACAATGCCGATCAATATTCTCATGCCCGCGCTGTCGCCGACGATGGAAAAGGGCAACCTCGCCAAGTGGCTCAAGAAAGAAGGCGACACGGTCAAGTCCGGCGACGTGATCGCGGAGATCGAGACCGACAAGGCGACGATGGAGTTCGAGGCCGTCGACGAAGGCACGATCGCCAAGATCCTGGTGCCCGAAGGCACCCAGGACGTGCCGGTCAACGATGTCATCGCGGTCATGGCGGGTGATGGCGAGGATGTGAAGGCCGCAGCCAGCGCCGGAGCGGGCGCAGCCCCGGCGGCCAAGCCCGCCGAGGCCCCGAAGCCCGCCGCCCAGGCCGCGCCTGCGGCTGCTCCCGCACCGGCGGCAGCCCCTGCAGCGCAGCTGGCCGCCGCGCCAGCGCCTCAGCCCGCAGCAGCCCCCGCCGCGC
>BFBZ01000025.1_pt69 | contig 10112 bp, 9 predicted proteins | sample 1888401 | NCBI WGS metagenome assembly BFBZ01 (sample SAMD00112614, study PRJDB3348) | symbiont metagenome | host: Chara braunii | reverse complement strand
GCCGCGCCGCAGCATTGACCGCGCGGCGGCCCCTGTCATTCTCGTCTCCGGTATCCGGCAAAGGATAAACCTGCGTGCGCGATCTCGGACCTGGCGGCTCAAGGCTTTTGTCTTGCATGACAGTCGCCGCAACCCTCGCCGCGCTGCTCACGGCGCTGGCCGGCACAAACGCCCTTGCCGACGCCCCCGCTCCGGTCATCGCACCGGGACACATGGCCCGCGTCGGTACGGTCGATGCGCGCTTCCAATCTTACAATGTCGAGATGGTCGAAATCACCGGAGGCCGCTTCTGGAAGCCGTATGATTCTCGGCTGAACGCCCCACCAGATCCGAGCAAGCGGGCAGGCGCGAGTCCCGATCGCCTCGCCGACCGTCCACCGACCGACCTGGTCAGCCCGCGCCTGCGCAAGCTCGCGGCAGCCCTGGGACCGGCCTATCTGCGGATCAGCGGAACCTGGGCCAACAGTACCGCTGTCACCGACACGGACACCGCGCCCAAGCAACCACCGGCCGGCTTCAACGGCGTCGTGAGCCGATCGCAATGGCGCGGCGCGATCGATTTCGCCCGCGTGGTCGGAGCAGAGATCGTCACGTCATTTGCAACCAGCCCGGGCACGCGCGACGCACATGGAGTCTGGACGCCGGCGCAGGCGCTCCGCCTGCTCGCCATCACCCGTGCATCGGGAGGCGATATCGCCGCCGCCGAGTTCATGAACGAACCCGACCTCGCCGCGATGGGCGAAACTGCATCGGGCTATGACCCCGCGGCTTATGGACGGGACTTCAGGATGTTCCGCGCGTTCATGGCACGACACGCGCCGCACACGCGGATCTTCGGTGCCGGCGCCATCGGCCAGACCACGAAGGTATCGGATCTGCTTGCCGCGTCCGGCCCCGGCCTTGATGGCGTATCCTATCATCACTATGGCGACGTCTCGCAGCGCTGCGGCGGCCAGCGCACAGCGGACGATGCGCTGTCGGATGCCTGGCTGAAGACGACGGACCGGGCCTTCGCCTTCACGCGGACGCTGCGCGACCGGTTCGCGCCGGGCAAGCCAATCTGGCTGACCGAGACCGCCGAGACGGCCTGCGGCGGAAATCCATGGGCCGCAACATTCGCCGATACATTCCGTTATCTCGATCAGCTCGGGCGGCTGGCGAGGTCCGGCGTGCGCGTCGTCATGCACAACACCCTCGCGGCCAGCGACTATGCCCTGCTCGACGAAAAAACCTTCGCGCCCCGGCCGAATTATTGGGGCGCGCTGTTGTGGCGGCGCCTGATGGGCCGCGTCGTGCTCGACAGCGGCGTCCCGATCCAGGCGGGCCTGCATGTCTATGCGCATTGCCGCCGCGATGCGCCGGGCGTCGCTCTGCTGGTCATCAACACCGATCGCGATGCGCCCCACGCACTCATGCTGGCGGGCGCGTCGGAGCGTTACACCCTGGATGCGGCCAATCTGCAGGACGGCATCGTGCGGCTGAACGGCCGCCCGCTCGCGCTTGGCGCCGATGACACGCTGCCGCATCTCCCTGGTGTGCAAACCGCGCCCGGCACCGTCACGTTTGCGCCGGCCACCATCAGTTTTCTCGCCGTCCCTGCCACGAACAATCCTGCCTGCCGATAACGGGGGAAAAACAGCACCGCATGACTTCAAGTCATGCTACCCTCGTCGCAGCCCAATCCGACAGGACAAACGATTGCCCAACGACACGATTTACACCATTTCGATCTGGGTCTTGCCGCTCATCATTGCCATCACGTTTCATGAGGCTGCCCACGGTTTTGCGGCACGCCGGTTCGGAGACAACACGGCCTGGCAACTGGGCCGCGTCAGCTTGAATCCACTCAAGCATATCGACCCGTTCGGCACGATCATCTTGCCGGCCGTCCTGCTGTTGTCTCACTCGCCGTTCCTGTTCGGCTACGCCAAGCCTGTCCCGGTCAATTTTCGCAACCTGCGCCATCCCCGGCTCGACATGGTCTGGGTGGCCCTGGCCGGCCCGGTGATGAACATCCTGCTGGCCGCGCTCGCGGCGCTGGCCTTCCACCTGGTCGGCTTCGCTCCGGAGGGCGCGGCGTCCTGGATCGTCGACAATCTCAAGAACGCCCTGGTCATCAATGTCGTGCTGGCGGTGTTCAACATGCTTCCCCTGCCGCCGCTGGACGGCGGACGGGTGGCCGTGGGGTTGCTGCCCAATGCGCTGGCCGTTCCGCTGTCCCGGCTGGAGCCCTATGGCATGGTGATCCTGATCGGCTTTATCATTGTGCTGCCGGCCGTGGGCTCACAATTGGGCCTGAATCTCGACTTCATCTCGCAAATCCTGCGTGCCACGACCGGTTTTATTCTGAATTTGCTGCTCTTGCTCACGGGCAATCTTTCGTGACATGCCTGATAAGAGCCAACCAGACAGGGATTTGAAAGACTTGTGGCCAAAGCAGCTGACATGATGATTGCCCGGCGCGCCGACACGCAGGCCCGCGCCGATGTCGCGACATGGAAAATGATGGCAAAGCTGAACGGCAGGGATTCACTTCCAGCCGATGCCCAGGCCTACCTGGCCAGCTACCAGGCGCTTCTCGCGACCACCCCCGAATCCGAGGCCACCGAGGCGACGATCAATCTGGTTTACAAAAACTACTACGCGGCAATGGGCGGGAACGGCGCCGCCCCTGCTGTCCAAAGCGGCCCCATCGATCCAGTCGCCGATAATGTGACACCCTTTCAGCGGCCCAAGCCACAGCGGTCGGCGCCCCAGCGATCGAGGGCGCCGCAATCCGTCAGCAGGGGGATCGGACCCGACGGCAAGCCACGGCTCCCGGTCGCCCTGATTTTCATCGGCCTCGTGATCGTCGTGGTCGGCGTCCGGTATTTTCTCGGCTGGTAAGGGCGACCCGTTATCCGAAGCCGTACAGTCGCACCGGATTGTCCACCAGGATCGTCTTGCGCACTGACGCGTCCGGCGCCCATACCGGCAACTGGTTCAGCAGACGGCCGTCATCGATCTGATACAGCGGCGTCACCTCGGTCGGCTTGCGGCCGGGGACCATGGCCGAGTCCGGATGCGGCCAGTCGGTGCCCCAGATGATCCGCTCGGCGTTGGCGGCAATCAGCGCCTTGGCGAATGGAATCACGTCCGGATAATCCGGTCCCTGGGTCGACGCCCGATAGGCGCCTGAAATCTTGACATAGGCCTTGCCGGTGCGGACCAGTTCCACGAGGTCGGCAAACCCGGGCTGGTCGAGGCCGAGCTTCGCCTCGGCCCCGCCGAAATGATCGAACACCACGGGCACCGGCGAGGCCGCGAGATCCCCCTTGATGGCCGCGATCAGCGGCAATGTGGTGTAGATCTGGATATGCATGCCGCGATCCTTCATCCGCGCCACCGCGGACTGGAAGCGCTGTCGTCCGATCGACGGATCGCTGATGCCGCCGGTGGCGAGATTGATCCGGATGCCGCGAATTCCCGCCTTCTGCATCGCGTCGAGATCGCCGTCCGGCGTCTTGTCATCGATCACGGCAACGCCGCGGGCGTTGTTGCCGCGCGCCTTCATGCCAAACAGCGTTGCCGAATTGTCGGTGCCGTAGACACTGGGGGTGACGATCACCACCCGGTCGATGTGCAATGCCTTGTGCAGCGCCGCCATCTCCTCCGGCGAGGCCGGCTCCGGCGTATAGACGCGGCCGGCAAAGAACGGGAATTTCGCCTCATCACCATGGATGTGGGTATGGCAATCGCAGGCCCCGGCGGGAACGTCGAAACTCACCGCGGTTGAGGGTTGCGCGGCTTTGGTTGATCCAGTTCGGCTGTTCATGGTCACTCCGGCTGCAACGGATGCAAGCAGTAGGCTGCGTCGCGTCATCATCGCGTCTCTCCCTGGGCCCGATTTTGTGTTGGGTGGGATTCCCCAGCCGGTTCTCCGGCCGGCTGGTGGATCATATCCCGGCCTCCGGCTTTTGTTGGGCGACCAAAGAAGACGTGTGTCTAAAGAAGCTTTGCCTCCCAGGCGCCGCGCCTCACCTGTTCGGCGATCAGCGCAAGGATCAGTTGCTTCATTTCCTCCATGACATAGGTCGAGGGACGGTTGCGCAACCGGCAGATATAAAGCGTCCGCATCAGTTTCGGCTTGACGATCTCGCGCGCCACCAGCGTTCCGGCCTTGAGCTGCTCGCGCGCAAACAGTTTCGTCGCCACTGAGCACCCGAGCCCCGCCAGCATTGCGCCGATGATGCCTGAGATCGAATTCATCCGCAGCACCGCGCTGGCCTCGAGCCGCTTCAGCGGCACCGGATCATCCAGCAGCGCCCGCGAGGACACGCCCTGCCGCAACAGGATGTTCGGCAGCCGGGTCACCTCCTCGAACGGGATCGGCGCCTTACTCCTGCCGATCACCTTCGGCGTGCCAACGCAGAACATCTGCTCCTCCAGCACCGGCTCCGCCACCAGGTCTTTCTCCGACGGCGGATTGTAGACCAAAGCAAGATCGACCTCGGAGGCCAGAAGATGCATCAGCGTCGCTCCCGACAGGCTCTCGGTGAGAGACAGCTTCAGATCCGGATACTTCGTCAGCACCGTCTGCATCAGCGGCACGCCGATCGCCTTCATCCCCGAATTCGCCATTCCGATGGAGACATCTCCGGACATCGCGTTGCTGCCCTGCCGGATCTCCCGCTCGGCGTCCGACATGGCGCGCAGGATGATGCGGGCATGCTCGTAGAGCCGCTCACCGGCGGCGGTCGGTTCCATGCCGCGCGGCTTGCGCTCGAACAGCGGCATGGCGAACTCCGCCTCGAGGTTGGCGATATGATGGCTCAGCGCCGATTGCGCCACGCTGGCCTGGTCCGCGGCCCGCGACAGGTTGCGCTGCTCATAGACCGCGATGAAATAGCGGAGCTGGCGCGAATCCATGCTGGTCCCGATCGAATGCGTTCTAGGAGATCGAAGGCTCCTATCAACAGATTATATTTTTCAGATCGCAGGCGGAAGCCTAGTCTCGGACAAATCAGCCGGCCGCATTCGCAGGAGAGAGCCATGACAGCGGACACCCCAGCACCGGATTTGCCATTGGCGGGGGTGCGGGTGGTGGAGATGACCCACATGGTGATGGGGCCAACCTGCGGCATGATCCTGGCGCAGCTTGGCGCCGAGGTGATCAAGGTCGAGCCGCCGACCGGTGACAAGACCCGAAACCTCGGCGGCATGGGGCATGCCTTCTTTCCCTTGTTCAACCGCGGCAAACGCAGCCTGGTGCTGGACCTGGCGCAAGCCGTCGATCGCGAAACCATGCACCGGCTGCTCGCCACCGCCGATGTATTTCTGGAAAATTTTCGCGACGGCCTGCTCGACAGGCAGGGGCTCGGCGCCGACGAGCTGCGGCGGCGGCACCCGCATCTGATCATTGCCGGCCACAAGGGCTTTCTGTCCGGTCCCTACGAACATCGCCCCGCCCTCGACGAGGTGGTGCAGATGATGACCGGCCTTGCCGCCATGACCGGCACCAAGGAGAAACCGCAACGCGTCGGATCATCCGCCAATGACATCATGGGTGGCATGTTCGGCACCATCGCGATCCTCGCTGCCCTGTATCAGCGCCGCGGCAGGGACAAGACCGGTGCCGACATCCGCATCGGCTTGTTCGAGAATTGCCTGTTCCTGGTCGCCCAGCACATGGTCCAGTACGAGATGACCGGCGAGAAGCCGCTGTCGATGCCGGAACGCGAGCACGCATGGCCGGTCTACGATATTTTCGAGACCGCCGACCACGACCGGATTTTCATCGGCGTCGTCACCGAAGGCCACTGGCGGAGCTTTTGCCGCGCCTTCAACCTGCAGGACCTCGCCGATGATCCCTCCCTGCAAAACACCACCGACCGCATTCTCGCCCGCGCCCGGATTCTTCCGCGCGTGGCCGAGGAAATCGGACGATGGACCATGGCGGACACGTCCGCAGCACTGGACCGGCTCAATATCTGCTTCTCGGCGATCAACCGCCCCGAGGATCTGTTCAGCGACCCGCATGTGCTGCGGCCGGGCGGCCTGGTCGGCGCGACCGGCACCGACGGTGCGTCGCTGCGCATCCCGGCCCTGCCCGTGGAATGGAACGCCGCCCCCCTTGGTGAAGGCCTGCGCGTGCCGGCGCTCGGCGCCGACACCGCGGCGCTGCGCGCCGAACTCGACACTCAACCCGCGACCGCGAGGCTTGCATGACAGCGATCAGCGCCATTTATCCCTCCGACGGCATCATCTTGCGCGAAGTCGGCCTGCGCGACGGCCTGCAACTGGTCAAAACCTTCCCGCCGACCGCAGCCAAGCAGCGCTGGCTGCGCGAGGAATACGACGCCGGCGTGCGCCATTTCGAGGTCGGCTCATTCCTGCCCGCATCACGGTTTCCGCAATTCGCCGACGTGCGCGAGATCGCTGCCACGGTCGCAAGTCTCCCCGGCGCGCATGGCGTCGCCCTGGTGCTCAACGAGCGCGGCCTTGACGAGGCGCTTGCTGCGGGTGTGCCGGAAATCGCCGCGGTGGTCTCCGCCACCGAGGAACACAGCCAGGCCAATGCGCGCCGCTCGCGCGACGAGGCCATTGCACTGATCCGGCGACTCACCGCGGCACGCGACGCCAGTGCCCACAAGCCGCTGGTACATGCGGCGATCTCGATGGCACTGGGCTGCTCGATCACCGGTACGGTCGATCCGAATGAAGTGGTGCGGCTCGCCGGGCAGTGCCTTGAGGCCGGCATCGATGCGATCGGCATCGCCGATACCGTGGGATATGCCGGCCCGAAACAGGTGGGAGACCTCACCGCGCAAGTCGTAAAACTGTTCGGCGACAAGCCGGTCTGCGTGCATCTGCACGACACCCGCGGCATGGGCATCGCCAATGCGTCCGCGGCGCTCGATGCGGGCGCCCGCATCCTCGATGGTTCGCTGGGCGGCCTCGGCGGCTGCCCCTTCGCCCCCGGCGCCACCGGCAATGTGGTGTTCGAAGACCTGGTGTTCCTGTGCGAATGCAAGGGCTTCAAGACCGGCATCGACCTCGACAAACTGATCGCGGTGCGCGCTATCCTCACATCGGAAATGCCCGGGGAGACACTGTATGGCGGTCTCGCCCGGGCTGGTGTCCCGAAGGGATATGCGGAAGCCACGTAGAGCGGGCGAGCTCTATGATGCGCTCGCCGGCACCCCTGATGCATCGCGACGGTGTTTCATCACGATCTTGTTGAGCGCGCCGAGATAGGCATTCGCCGACGCCACCAGCGTGTCGGGGTCGGCAGCCCGCGCGGTGACGGCGCGACCGTCCTGCGACAGGCGCACCGAGACCTCGGCCTGCGCATCGGTCCCGGCGGTGACGGCGTGCACCTGATAGAGCTCCAGCTTTGCCTCGTGCGGCACCAGGGCCTTGATGGCGTTGAACACGGCGTCGACCGGCCCGTTGCCCTGCGCCTCGGCCACCCGGATCGCGCCGTCGATGCCGAGCCGCAACGTGGCCTGCTGCGGTCCGCGGGTGCCTGCGATCACCGTCAGCGACACCATGCGGATGCGGTCATGCGCCTGCGCGATGTTCTGGTCGACCAGGGCTTCGATATCCTCGTCATGGATGTCCTTCTTGCGGTCGGCCAGCGCCTTCATCCGCGCGAACGCATCCTGCAACTGGTTCTCACCGAGCTCATAGCCCAGCTCCTTCAGCTTGTGGGCGAAGGCGTGGCGGCCGGAATGCTTGCCGAGCACCAATGACGACTGTTTCATGCCGACCGATTCCGGCGTCATGATCTCGTAGGTCTCGGTATTCTTCAGCACGCCGTCCTGATGAATGCCGCTCTCGTGCGCAAACGCGTTCCGGCCGACGATCGCCTTGTTGTACTGCACCGGGAACGAGGTCGCCGCCGACACCAGCTTCGAGACGCGTGTCAGCATGGTGGTGTCGATCCGGTTGGCGTACGGGAACATGTCGCTGCGGACGTTCATCGCCATCACGATCTCTTCCAGCGCGGCATTGCCGGCGCGTTCGCCGATGCCGTTGATGGTGCATTCGATCTGACGAGCGCCGCCGGTGACACCGGCCAGCGAATTCGCCACCGCCATGCCCAGATCGTCATGGCAATGCACCGAGAATACCGCCTTGTCGGAGTTCGGCACACGCTCGCGCAGGGTGCGGATCAGATTGGCGTACTCATTCGGGGTGGTGTAGCCGACCGTATCCGGGAAGTTGACCGTGGTCGCCCCGGCTTTGATCACTGCCTCGACGATCCGGCACAGATAGTCGATGTCGCTGCGAGTCGCGTCCTCGGCCGACCATTCGACATTGTCGATCCGGTTTCGTGCCCGCGTGACGCTTGCGACCGAGATGTCGAGCACCTCCGCGGGGGTCTTCATCAGCTTCACCTTCATGTGCAGAGGCGAGGTGGCGATCACGATGTGCACCCGTCCCTGCTTCGCGATCCGCACCGCCTCCGCGCAACGGTCGATGTCGTTGGGATGCGCGCGGGCGAGGCCTGCGATGACGGCATTGTTGGTGCGCCGGGCGATTTCCTGCACCGCCTGGAAGTCGCCTTCGGACGTGCTCGGAAAACCGGCCTCGATGATGTCGACGCCCATGGCGTCCAGGATTTCGGCCACCTCGAGCTTTTCCTCGAACGTCATGGTGGCGCCGGGGCATTGCTCGCCGTCGCGCAACGTGGTGTCGAAGATGACGACGCGATCTTTGTCGGATGAATGGGTCATTGGCTGGTCCTTGATCTCTTGCGCCCACCTGCGGGGCATTTCGGGGTTGTCTGCTCACACATCCCCTGAAAGCCCAGGCGCAAAAGCCCAGCCGGCCTTCAGGGGCCAGTAAGAAGCAGCCCGCGAAGCGAGAGAACGAGGATGGAAAGACCGCACGCACGAGCAGCAACGAACGACGCGGCGGAAAAAGCCACCGGATCGGTCGTGTGCTGCGAGGTGGTGCGAACGATCATTGTTGTTTGCTTCGATTGCTGTTGAAGTAGGCGGGTCCTAAGCTGGGTACGCAGATCAGCCCCCGCGGCTTTCACACATTTCCGCTCGGCAAAGACTCGTTCCCTCCCCCCTTGTGGGGGAGGGTTAGGGAGGGGGGTGGCGACATTCCGCAGCGCGACAGATCGAATGCCGTTACATCACGATGGCAGAATGCAGAGGACCCCCCTCCCCAGCCCTCCCCCACAAGGGGGGAGGGAGCCGAAAATCATCACCTTCTCAATCAATGTCCGACCGCCGCGGCCGGCATGCCGATCGGCTTGTCGCGATGCTGCTTCATCACGATCTTGTTGAGCGCGCCGAGATAGGCATTGGCGGAGGCCACCAGCGTATCGGGATCCGACGCGCGCGCCGTCACCGAACGGCTGTCCTGCGACAACCGCACCGAAACTTCGGCCTGGGCATCGGTGCCCTCGGTCACCGCATGCACCTGGTAGAGCTCCAGCTTGGCCTCGTGCGGCACCAGCGACTTGATGCAATTGAAGACGGCGTCGACGGGACCGTTGCCCTCGGCTTCCTCGATCTTGGTCTGGCCGTCGACATCGAGCTTCATGGTGGCGCGCTGCGGCCCGTGGGTGCCGGCGATCACCGTCAGCGAGACCAGCTTCACCCGGTCATGGGCGGTGGCGAGGTTCTCGTCGACCAGCGCCTCGATGTCCTCGTCGTAGATGTGTTTCTTGCGATCGGCCAGCGCCTTGAAGCGCACGAAAGCATCTTCCAGCTGGTTGCCGGAGAGCTTGTGACCCATCTCCTCCAGCCGATGGATGAAGGCGTGGCGGCCGGAATGCTTGCCCATCACCAGCGAGGTCTGCTTCACGCCGACCGTCTCCGGCAGCATGATCTCGTAGGTCTGCGCGTTCTTCAGCATGCCGTCCTGGTGGATGCCGCTCTCGTGCGCGAACGCGTTGCGGCCGACGATGGCCTTGTTGTACTGCACCGGGAACGAGGTCGCCGCCGACACCACCTTGGAGGCATTGGTCAGCATGGTGCTGTCGATGTTGGTCCAGTACGGCAATTTATCGTTGCGCACCCGCATCGCCATCACGACTTCTTCCAGCGCGGCATTGCCGGCGCGCTCGCCGATGCCGTTGATGGTGCATTCGATCTGCCGGGCGCCGGCGC